>Ga0070735_10002590_pt1 | contig 16252 bp, 11 predicted proteins | sample Coa_R1_FD_66443 | JGI IMG/M metagenome (GOLD analysis project Ga0070735, IMG submission 66443) | Surface soil microbial communities from Centralia Pennsylvania, which are recovering from an underground coalmine fire - Coalmine... | ecosystem: Environmental > Terrestrial > Soil > Unclassified ... | reverse complement strand
CGTCGCTGCGTCAGGCTTTCGCCCATTGCGCAATATTCCCCACTGCTGCCTCCCGTAGGAGTCTGGACCGTGTCTCAGTTCCAGTGTGGCCGGCCATCCTCTCAGACCGGCTACCGATCATTGCCTTGGTGAGCCGTTACCTCACCAACTAGCTAATCGGGCGCGGGCTCCTCCTCAGACGCCCTTGCGGGCTTTGAATCCAAAGACCGAGGTCTTCGGAATTTCATGCGGTATTAGTCCCGCTTTCGCGGGGGTATCCCCCATCCGAGGGCAGATTGCCCACGTGTTACGCACCCGTGCGCCGTGCGCCAGCCGTATTGCTACGACTGCGCACTCGACTTGCATGTGTTAAGCACGCCGCCAGCGTTCGCTCTGAGCCAGGATCAAACTCTCGTGTGAAACTGGCTGCTTAGAAATAAAAAAGCCCGACTCCCATTTCTGGATGTCGGACCCAAGTATTCCAAGCGAACTTTTTATCGCTCGATTCACTCAATCCCTCAACGCCTAAGCGTTGAAGTTAATCGAACGGGTTCTGGCACATCTCATCTTACCCAGTTTGTCAAAGAGCATTTCCCCCTGTCCAGCAGGTGGGTTACCGTCTAGCCCAGCAACTATAGACATCTGTTTCTTAAATGTCAAGCATAAGTGCGGCGGTTATTTGCCGAACCTGTGGAAAATTCGGAGAACGTCGCGTTTCTGACGTCGAATTTTTCACTGTTACAAGGGGTTTACGTTAAGATGCACTCAAACGAGAAAAGATTCACGGACTTTTTACATGACAGTCGAAAGCAGATTATTCGTCCCATATCTTCAACAATCTAAAGGCTTATGAATACACGAGAAAGGACGATGCGTCCCCGAGGAATCCCTCTCATTGCCACATCCAAAGAAAGAGGGATTCCTCGCTTCCCTCGGAATGACGATTGTGCGAAAACTAGCAAGTCAACTATTTCTTAGGATGCAAAATCAGCTTTTGCACACGCCAATTCAGCAATTCGGCTACGTACACTTCATTTTCTGACGGGCAGGCGATTTCGTGAATCCAGCCGAATTGTTTGAGCTCTTTGCCGGACTCGCCGAGCCAGCCCAAAACTTTTCCGTCGAGGCTGAGTTTGTAGACGCGACCCGGAAACGCATCCGACGCGTAGAGGACCTGATTGGGTCCGGGTGTAATGCAGACCGACCATGGCGAGCCGGATCCCAGTTGCCGCGAGTACATATCCGTTCCGCCTATCATGGGTTTGGGGCCGATAGCCGGGACGGCGGTTGCATAGTCGAAAGGTACGTCGATTTTAATTTGGCGAAGGTACTTGCCGTCACCGTCGAAGACCTCGATGCGGGAATCGCCGCGGTTCGCCACATAGACATTTCCCTGCGCATCGGCTGCGATGCCGTGCGGTGTGTCAAGTTGTCCGGGGCCGTCACCGGGTTCTCCGAATGACTTGATCCATTTCCCGTGCTTGTCAACCTTGGCTACACGGGAATTGATGTAGCCGTCGCTGATGAACGCGTCACCGGCGGCATTCCACGTTACATCGGTCACTTGCCGGAACATTCCGTCCACGGGAGGCAGCGGCGGCTTGGGATGCTTGAGCGGTTCGGTTCCTTCGTCGGAGGCTTCCTGCTTGCGTCCAAATACCATGACCACTTGGCCGGCCGGGTTGAACTTGACGACCATGTCCGAGCCCTTGTCGGCGGCCCAAATGTTGTCTTGTTTATCTACTCTGACGGTGTGCGCGAATGACCACGCGTACAGATTGTGGCCAATCTCGCGAATGAACGTGCCATCTGGACCGAACTCGAGAAGTTGCGCTGCGCTCGCCGCGTAAGCTGGACCGGTGGAATTGCCGCGTGAAAAAACAAAAATGTGTCCTTTGGAATTGACCGCTACACCGGAAGCCTCGCCGAGATAAAGATCCTTCGGAAGCTTCAGCAAATTCGGAACGGAAGTGAAAGAAATTTCAGGTGCAGGCTCCTGCGCAAACATCCCCAGCGGTGCAAAAATAAAAATCGCGAGCGCCAGCGCAAATCGTTTCATTCTGACCTCCTCAGAATTCTACGAGCGAATAGTTACAATCCACCTGTTCTGTTCACACCCCTTGCATCGCGTGGCTTCCGCGCGACCACGGTAGCGAATTTGTAGCTCGCCTCTTTAGAGGCGAGGATTTGCTTGCCAATCGCGAGAAAAACCCCGCGTCTGAAGTCGCGGGCTACAACTACCAACGTCATTGAAATGAGGACATCAACAGAGCCAACGCACCTCTGAATCAGGCCATTACTTTTTCGGATGCAGGATCAGTTTTTGCACGCGCCAGTTCAGCAATTCGCCAACGTAGATTTCGTTTTCCGAAGGACACGCGATTTCGTGAATCCAGCCGAATTGCTTGAGCTGTTTGCCGGCTTCGCCGAACATGCCCAGAACTTTTCCGTCCAGGCTGATCTTGTAAACGCGGCCGGGGAAGGCATCCGACGCGTAGAGAACCTGGTTTGGAGGCGGCGTGATACAAACTGTCCATGGTGCGCCTGGTCCCATCGTGCCTATCAAATCAGCGCGCGGCTTGTTGCCGATCGCCGGGACCGCATTCGCATAATCAAACGGCTCGCTAATTTTGATCTGGCGGAGATATTTTCCATCCTTGTCGAACACTTCAATGCGGGCATTGCCACGATTCGCCACATAGATATTTCCCTGAGCGTCCGCGGCGATGCTGTGCGGAGTGTTGAGCTGTCCGGGCTGATCGCCAGGTTCGCCAAATGACTTGAGCCACTTGCCATTTTGGTCGACTTTTGCGACGCGCGAATTGATGTATCCGTCGCTGATAAACGTGTTGCCCGCCGGGTCCCAGGTCATGTCAGTCACTTGCCGGAACATTCCATCAACGGGAGGTAGGGGCGGCTTGGGATGTTTCAAGGGCTCAGTGCCTTCGTCGGAAGCTTCCATCTTGCGTCCGAATACCATGGTGACCTGCCCTTGCGGATTAAACCTGATGACCATGTCCGAGCCCTTGTCCGCTGCCCAGATATTGTCGTCCTTGTCGATCCTCACCGTGTGCGCGAACGACCAGGCGTACAGGTTGTGACCAATCTCACGGATGAATTTTCCATCAGGGGCAAACTCTAAAAGCTGCGCAGCGCTCGCGGCATAGGCGGGGCCAGTAGTATTGCCACGCGAGAAGACGAAGATATGTCCCTTGGAATTAACCGCCACGCCGGAGACTTCACCGAGATACAAATTGTCAGGAAGCTTCAGTAAATTGGGAACCGAATCAAATGGAATTTCAGGAGCTGCCGCTTGAGCGAACAGCCCAATTGGCGCAATTATGAAAATCGCGAGCGCGAGCGCAAATCGTTTCATCGTAAATTCCTCCCATGTTCTTTCGTAGATCACCCGATGGTGGAGAACTGTGGGGAGAATATATCGATTCCATCGACGAATGCCAATGGAAAAACTGACAGGATAAAGCCCACTGCTGGTTCTAATTCTTTGCGCTGTCTTCTCTGTGTTCTCTACGTAACCTGTTTTGGTTTTGGTCTTCGATCTGAAGTGGGCTAGTCAGCCGATCCTGCTTGCGGCACAGCGACAGCGGAATCCGCCAGACGCCGCAGCGACTCCGCATACGGCGCGCGCGCGACGCCTCGTTCGCAGATAATTCCGGAAATCAGGCGCGCCGGCGTAACGTCAAAAGCTGGGTTCGCCGCGAAGACATCGGGGGCAACCCGCACGCCGCGAAAATGCGTGACCTCCTCCGCGGCGCGTTCTTCGATCGGAATCTGCTCGCCCGACGGAAGAGTCAGATCAAAGGTAGAAACCGGAGCGGCTACGTAAAACGGCACTCCATGTTCATGCGCGAGCACGGCAATTTGATACGTTCCGATCTTGTTCGCCGTATCGCCGTTGGCCGCGATGCGGTCCGCGCCAACAACGACGGCGCCCACGCTCCCTGTCTTCATGAAATGTCCCACCATGTTGTCAGTGATAAGCGTGAGAGGAATGCCGCCCTCGTGCAATTCCCACGCAGTGAGCCGCGCTCCTTGCAGGTAGGGCCGCGTTTCCGGCACGAGCACGTGCAGTTTGTGGCCCTGCTCGACGGCTACGCGAATGACGCCCAGCGCGGAGCCGATTCCGGCTGTTGCCAACGCACCGGCATTGCACTGCGTCATAACCTTGCCTGTCGCAGGCATCAATTCGGCGCCGAATCTTCCCATGGCTTCATCCGTGGCGCGCTTTTCAGCATGAATCGCGCAAGCTTCTTCAACCATGGCGCGCCGCATCGCATCCAGCGGCGAATTCCTGGCTGAAAGTTGTTCGAAACGGCGAGTCATCCGTTCGACGGCCCAGAACAAGTCCACCGCCGTGGGACGGGTTCTGGCAATCGTGAGGCAAATGCCCGGAAATTCGGCGCGAAGTTCTTCAAGTGTGCGTGCTTCTGAATGTTGGACGCCCAGTGCGATGCCCATCGCTGCGGCGACGCCGATCGCCGGCGCTCCGCGAATAACCATGTCCTTGATCGCCGCGGCGACCTCGCGGTAATCGGCGTACGTGTGGCGAATCACTTCTCCGGGCAAGCGCCGCTGATCGAGCATCACAACGCCTTTGCCGGTCCATTCGATGGGCTGCGCTACTTTCATCGTTTCAGATTCACTCCCTAGAGATTTTGCACCGCAAGAGCTCCGGCAATCCTCAATTGACAAGCCAGCGGCTTTAAAAAAGCCGCTTAGATATCACAGCGATTATGTCGTGGCTAAAGCCACGACCCACAAATCTGCCGAAGTAGCAGCACCCGTAGATACCGTAGTTGCCAAACCCTCTGATACCCGTAATTGCTCACAGTCTCTGAAGCGGCTCCCTACAGCGCTCTCAAATGATTCAAGTGTGTGGCGCGTCCGAGATTCACGAGGGTTCACGAGCCGCCGGGAATGTGTCGCAGCCCGCCGGTCGCGGAATAAAAACCCAGGAAGAGAAGGCTGTTGTAACCGAGATGCACGAGATAACTGGCCGTTACGGTGCCGGTCCGCGCGCGCACCCAGGTCAGAATAATTCCGACTCCGACGAGCAACCCGATTTGCCCCCAACCGCCCCAAAGTTGTTGGGCGTGCATGGCTCCGAACAGGACGCCAGTCACGATCACGCCTGCAGTAACCCCGAAGCGTCGCGCGATAATGGGGTAGAGAAAGCCGCGAAACATCGTCTCTTCCACAAGTGGCGCCACCAAAATGCCGAAGCACATTAACAAGATTACGGTGGGGCGCGAATGGAACAACTCTTCGATGGGCAATTCGCCCTTTTCATTAAAAAATTTTCCCGCAAAGGTAACAATCACCGCCAGCGTTGCGCCACCGCCCAGGCAGCGAAGGATCGCGCCCATTGTAGTTTGACCGGGGAAATGCAATCCGCGCCACCCCATGGTGTGCCAGAACGCGGCCTGCGTGCGCGTTCGCACCAACACGTAAAAATAAAGCATCACGAACGCCGACCACACGCCCTGGGAAAGCACCGCGATGATTGATTTCGCTCCCGTCTGGTTCAACGCATTCATCGGCATGCCGAAGCCAAGCACGGCGACACCGACAACAATTACAGCGGAGATCAGCAATCCCAGAAATCCCAATCCGATGAAGAGAAACAGATCCGTCCATCCCCATGGTGTACGCAAATCTTCAGGAATCGAGGGGTCGCCCTGCAGTGGGGGTTGGGGCGCGCTCGGATGTTCAGCAATGTTTTCCTGTCGAGGTGGAACAGTTTCGAGAAAAGGAGGTGGCGCGTCGCCGGATGCGTCTCTCAGCGGTTCGCGGGCGGGTGCTGCACCGGCCGGATTGGAATCATCGTAAAACATAAATTGTCGGGCTCCAAGTGGAGCCCGCACCCGACTTCAGCGGGGCTCCAAGCGAAGTTACGAGAGCCGCAAGCTACTTAGCACTGTAACGGGACTCCTCATCGCGTGCAAGTCCGCGGAGGACTACAGTGAGTGGTGACCTATGACTGACTAGTAAACTACCCTATTCCTAAGGCGGCATGAGTTAAGATCCGAACAGGTCTTTTATCTGCGCAACTCGTAGCTCAGACTTCACAGTTTGCAAAAAAAGTGTCCCTGTCGTTATTCCGGATGAAAGTGAGGAATCCCTCCCGGTGTGAATTCCCGGCAAGAAAGGGATTGCTCGGCACGCAGCGTGCCTCGGAATGAGGCCCCTATTGAGTTTTTCCGCAAACTTTTAAGTGTCTGTGGATTTCGTTTTGGTGTTGGCACACACCAGAAAACCACACAGGCAGAAGCCTGTGCTACTGATCGTGAGGACGATTTCTGAAAAAGAAACGGCCTGCAGCATCTCTTGCAGGCCGTCTGAATTATAATTGGGGCGACGTTTACCTGTGACCAGCACCGTGCCAGCCGCCTCCGCCGTGGGATTCGCCGCCGAAGTCGCCACCTCGAGAGCCGCCTACTCCGCGCGATTCGCCGCCTCGGAAGCCATCTCCGCCGCGGAAACTTCCGCCCCGCGATTCACCGCCGCGGAAACCGCGTCCGTGAGATTCACCGCCCCTGAAGCCACCTTCGCCACGGAAGCCGCGTTCGCCCCGAAAACCCTCTCGCCCGTAATCTCGACGTCCAAAGTCGCCGCGGAATTCACCACGGCCATAGTAATCTCGCCCGCGGTCATCGTAATCCCGTCGATACCCGCGTCCATAGTATCGATCTTCATCGAAATCTCGTCTGTAACCGCGACCGTAGTATCCATATCCGCCGTACCAAGGACCCGCGCCGATAAAGAATCCGCCGGAAAACCAATCGGGCCCGTAGTAGCCATACGGCGCGCACTCGTAAGGATAATATCCGTAATACCCGTACGGGCATTCCGGAGGCGGAGCAACGTAAGTTGGGCCGGATCCAAAGCCGAGTACGACTCTCTGTGCGTGCGCGTAAGGTGCTGCACACAAGCAGATGCCTACCACGGCGAGAATCCCGAAAAACTTTAGATATCGCATACTGGGCCCCTTTCTCATTTCCGCGAAGCAACTGCAAAGCTGCAACGTTAGATGCTGCAAAATTGCTGCCAAATGAGAGTCCTTCGCGTGGATATCTAAGTCAAGCATTGTGAGTAGGTTGTGGGCAGTACCGACAATAGGCACTTCGCGACCTACGTGAAAACGGTTCTTTTCGAGCGGCGCCTGGTGGTTTTCAGCCAATTCTAAACAATCGGTGTTTGGGAGGAGTTCAGGTGAGATGAGTTTCAGTGCGTCATTGCGTAAATCACGTAATTGACGCCAATGCGCATGCCCAAGTCCGAGAACTTTTGGGGATAGCGTGGATCATTCGACCATTCCCAGGAGTCGCCTATATCGGAATTGAAAGAGATCGCCACCATGACGCGGCCATGGTCGTCGTAGATGCCGCGCCAGTGCGCGTCCTTGCCGTCGAGCTTGTAGCCCACTGTGAGATGCTCGGCGCCGGTAATTCTGTACCGGTCATCCAGATCGAACATGGTGTGAAAGATGGGATCGTTGTCGGGGATTTCCACAATGGGACGATCCGGAAAAGCTTTCTTGATGCGTTCTTCAAATACTTGCCACTCCACGGTTCCGTGGAAATCATCGGCCATGAAGAATCCGCCGCGCAGCAAATAATCGCGCAGCTTTTTCATTTGCGCGTCCGTAGGGCCCCATTCGCCTACTTGCACGGCATAAAGGAAAGGCCAGTTATAGACCTCGTCTTCGTCATCCAGATTCACGCACTGTTCCACGGAACGCGTATGAATCCGAGTCAGGCGCCGCACCGCCTGGGAAAACGCCCGATCGGCCGGCGGATAATCCTGCGTCCAGAGTGAGAGTCCTCTTCTCCAATCACCATCGAACCGGCCACGATAGCCGTCATTCCAGCCCGGCGGATACATCATGCGCGCGAAAGCGAATTCCGTTTTTTCCTGATAGTCATGAGGGAGGGGCTGGACACCGTATTCGACAGAGGGATATTCGCGGAAGGGGCCCTGATAAGCGTACGACACGCCGACGAGAGCCAACGCGCATCCGATCAGCCACAGAGCCTTCATAACACATCCTACATGAAGCCCGCGTTCTACTTTTGCACCCAACGCTTTACGTGAAGCGTGGGCCACGCACAACTAGAAAAGCATACCACGAGGAAAACTCCCATTGGTATACGCCGCCGAAAACTTCACGACGGACGAATTTTTTGGTGTCTAACGCGAGATGCTGATTTTCAGTCCTCTTGAGATTTCCTTTTGTCATCTGATTACATATTAAATAAACATGTATCAAATAAAAAAACCTCGACATCGTTCGCGGCTAGGTGTAAGAAGCACACTCAGGTTACAGGTCTCGGCGCCAAATTCAATCCGGAGCAAAGCCGCATCAGCAGCGGACTGATTTGGTGTCCTCAGAAGTGGGTGTATTTGAACATTCTGAAAAGGGGTGATCCGATGGATTCAGTGTGCATCGTGCTTTGTAAATTGCTCCGCGCCACGGCTGCGAGAGCCGTACACGCATTGTGTTTGACCGCAGCGACATTCCTGCTTTGCGTTCCCCTGTTTTCACAGAGTAATCAAGGCCGCATTACAGGAACGATTACGGACCAGACGGGTGGCGCGATCTCCGGCGCGACCGTGACTGTAAAGGATGTGCAACGAGGCATCACGCGAGATCTGACCACTGGTGACACAGGAGAATACAATGCGCCCACCTGCTTCCCGGAACTTATTCGGTTCGCGGCGAGGCCAAGGGATTCAAAGCGCTGGAACGGCAAAACATTCTGATCGAGGTCGGCAAGGAGGCCCGCGTTGACTTGTCGCTGCAGCCCGGCGAGGTTTCGCAGACGATCACCATCACCGAAGCGCTTCCCCTCGTGGAAACCACGAATGCGACGTTAGGTGGAACGCTGAGCAATCAGACCATCAATGATTTGCCCCTGAACGGCCGCAACTACATCAACTTGCTTACACTGCGCCCGGGAATGACAGTCTATCCCGGCGGCGGAAGTGCCGCACGCTCCGCAAATGGTTTGCGCCCGGAAGATATCGGCTACTTAGTTGATGGCGTGAGGGAAGATGATCCCTATACGGGTTCGAGCATTACAAATGCAGTGATCCCCGCAGGTGATGCGTCCACATCTCTGCCAATCGACTCGATTCAGGAATTCAATACCGAGCAAAATCCGAAGGCGGAATTCGGCTGGAAGCCGGGCGCGATCGTTAACGCCGGAATCAAATCCGGCAGCAACACGATTCATGGTACCGCGTTCGCGTTCGGTCGCGAGACTGCCTTCGATGCGCGTAATTTTTTCAACTACGCCAGTCAGCCGAGCTGCGCAACTACCCCGGCGATCTGCAACAAAGCGCCAGTGGCGCTCGAGCAGTACGGTGCCAGTCTGGGCGGACCCATCAAGAAAGATAAACTGTTCTACTTCATTAATTACGAGGGTCAGCATTACAGCGTGGGAAGCACTCTGTTGTTAAACGCCCCGACCACGGTCACTGCTCCCGGAGGGCCGAATCCAACGGTTAGCCTGGTAGATGCGTGCAATTTTTTGAATCCTAATCATCTGACGTTTGGCACGCCTGGAAATCAGGTCACTCCTCTTAGCGCGCAAATCGCCGGTCTCAATCCAGACTGCTCTGTAAGACCACCGAATTACACCCCCGGGACTGGCGAATCGTTCTTCCCATCGAATTCTGGTACAGGCCAGCTTCCTCTGGGGCTCGTCAGCACCAATTCGCAAAAGAACGGGGTAGCAAAGATCGACTACCACATCAGCGAGCGCCACTCGTTGTCCGGCACATATTTCAACGGCCAGGGCGGAGGAATCTGGAACGATGGCGCTTACCAATTGGGAATTCCCGGATCCACAAATTCTCCCTGGATGTCCAATTTGTACGGATATGTTCAAGTGGGCTCGGGCGCATGGACCTGGACACCCAGCTCGACTGTTGTAAATGAGCTCCGAGTGGGTTATGCCCACTTCCATCAGACCTATGATTCTGTCGACGCAAATGTAAATCCTCTCGCCTACGGCATAAACACGGGCGTAACTGATCCGCGTTTTTTTGGTTTCCCGTTCATTCGCATCAACCCGTTCTCTTCGGGCAATTTCCGTCTCGGCGGCAATTGGCCCAAACACCCCGGACCAACCGGGTCCCTGGATATTTTAGATAGCGTCTCTCTCTTGCGCGGCAAGCATGCCTTCAAGTTCGGCGGGGAAATTATACAGAACACTGCCGACGTGTTCGTCACGGCAAACGGAAAGGGCAGCATCAGGTTTAACAAGAGCGGTAGGGGCGCAGCGGCCCGGACTGGGTTGGAAGATTTCTTGCTGGGCATTCCGAGGAATTCAGGGACTCTGTCCGCGATACTCGTTGGCGATCCGCAGCGTCATCTGAGCAACCAGGGGTACGCAGCGTTCATACAGGATGACTGGCACATCAAGCCGAGACTTACTGTGAACCTTGGGTTGCGCTACGAACTCCAGACTGTGCTCAAGGATCGGGACAACAAGTTAGGCAACTTCGACCCGAATTCAGCAACGGGGCTCGTACAGGTTGGTAAAGGGGAGAGTGCGGCCTTTCACGGCGATCACAACAATTTTTCGCCACGCGTGGGTTTCGCGTGGGACGTGAACGGCAACGGTAAGACGGTCGTCCGCGGCGGCGGCAGCATCATGTACGAGCAGTTGCCTTACAGTGTTTTCATCGCTGTGGGAAACCAGCTCGGGCTGAACCAAGTCCCCACTGGCGCTTCGATTGTGGTCAACGGGGTAGTGACGCCGGGCTCGGGAAATATGGGCGTTCTCACCGTGAACATCCCTGGAAACGGAGGCCTCAGTCAAGGGTGGCAGGCTCAAACTGCTGCCTGCGTAAGCGGCGGCACCACAGCCTGCGGAAGTATTTTTCCCGCTGCCGTTTTCAATCTGCAATGCGGTGACGGTTCGACGCCTCCAGGACAGCAGTTTCCAGCCCTGCCCTGCAACACAGAGGCGGTAGACCCCAATCTGCGGCTGCCCTACGTTAGTACTTGGTCTTTGGGTATACAGCGGGCCATCACAAATGATCTGTCCATAGATATTTCCTACGTTGGTAACCATGGCACCAAGTTCTTGGGATTTGCTGACATCAACCAGCCGGCTCTAGGCGCGGGGTTCACAGCTGCCCAGATAGCCGCTGGCGATCCGTCAGCTGCATCCTCGGTGGCGGAGCAACAAGCGCGGCCGTACTTCAGCAAGTTTCCCTATCTTGCGCAGATTGATCGCCTCTCCAACATCGATCATTCAAACTATAACGGCATGCACGTAACTCTCACTCAAAGGCCGTCCCACGGTTTGTCATTCTTGGCCGGCTACACCTACGCGCACGCTCTGGATAATGCCTCTGCCAATTTCGGTTCCAATTTCCTACCACTCGACAGCGCGCATCCGGCGGGGATGTATGGGAATAGCGATTTCGACATTCGGCATCGGTTCACCCTGACCACCACCTACGCCATCCCCGGAAAGAAATCATTCGGGCAACTTCTCGAAGGCTGGCAACTCAATTCCGTGGTCACGATACAGACGGGAGCGCCATGGACCGTTGAAGATTTGAGCAATGACTTCAGCGGAACAGGTCAGGTCAGCGAGCTCGACAGTTACGGCCAATTCTGGAATTTTTACGGAAATCCAAATGACTTCAAATCCGGTCCGAGCGCAGTACCTTTCTTTGCTGGAGGTGCAACCCCGGCCGCTTGCAGTACCGCCGCAGCCGCTAACGGCCTCGCAGCAATCGCCTCGCTCGGGGTAAGCGGCTGTTACATGAAGGGCAACTCTGTATTGATTCCGCCCGCTCTAGGAACTTACGGCAACGCCGGCCGAGGCCTTTTCCGGGACTCGGGGTTCAAGAATTGGGATGTTTCGGTGGTCAAGGATGAAAAATTCAAGGAGAGGCTGACCGCCCAGTTTCGCGCTGAGTTTTTTAATGTGCTGAACCATCCGAATTTCTACAACCCAACCGGACCGGCAGGCGCCGGTTTCAATGATCCGTCCGCACCTGCGTCTTTCGGGTGCGGCTGCAATACCCCCGACCAGGCTTCTCCCAATCCAGTCCTTGGGACGGGAGCCAGCCGTTCTATCCAGTTGGGTTTGAAACTCATCTGGTAGTCGTAGCTGACTTTTTCAAGCGAAGGGACCGACTCAAAATCGGGCCCTTCGTCGTTTTCGTCGCAGGAGAAAAATCCTGGCTGCTAATTCAATTTTTACGTGGACGGGGGCGAATTATGAACTCACTGAATCGCCGGTTTAATGTCTGGCAAGCCGCAAACTTATTAGCGCTCGTTATGCTCGCGGCGATCTCGGCGGCCGCACAAATGGCGCCTACGCGCACGTGGGAGCAGTTAAGGGAAGAAACTCAAAGACGCGTTGACAAAAACCTGGGTCCGGTCGGAGGACTTAAGTCCGACGACGCGCGCGAAGCACTCTCCAATATTCACAGTTTGGACCGCGACGAATGGGCGGCGGCGTGGAGTGCTATCGCAGAGCGGTATGACAAGCGCGCCAAGAATGAGGAAGCGGCCAAGAATAATGACGCGGCGCGCGACGATTATTTCTGGGCATTTCGCTACTACACGGTCGCTCGCTGGCCCGTTCCGAATTCATCAGGCAAGCAAAAGGCTTATCAGAGTGCGCTCGTCGCATTTCGTAACTATGGACGATTTCTCTATCCGCCCGTCGAAAGCTTGCACATCCCATTCGAGGGCAAGGAAATTGCCGGATACATCAGGCTTCCGAAGGATGTGCGTCCTGCGCCGGTCGTTTTTATGATCAACGGTACGGATTCACGCAAAGAAGATGAAGTACAAGGACGCGACGCGATGTTCCGCAGCGGAATCGGCGTGGTCGCGATAGACATGCCAGGCACGGGTGAGTCCCCGATTAAAGCCGACGTTGGTTCGGAGCGCGTGTTTTCGCGCGTGCTCGATTATCTGGCCACTCGGCCGGACGTGGACAGCAAGCGCATTGTCGCCTGGGGCGTGAGTTACGGCGGCCACTGGTCGGCCAATCTTGCGTACGTAGAAAAAGACCGTCTCCGCGGAGCCGTTGTGCAGGGCGGACCGGTCCACGATTACTACACGGCGGAATGGCAGAAGAAATCGCTCGGGACGCCTGAATATTTGTTCGATTTGTTTGCCGCGCGTGCCGCGATTTATGACGTCGAGTCCGTGGACGAAATGTTAGCGTACGGCCCGCGATTGTCACTCAAGGCGCAGGGCTTTCTCGGCAAACCATCTGCGCCCATGCTGGTTGTAAACGGCGAGAAGGATAGCCAGGTGCCCATTTCCGATCTCTGTATGCTCATGCAATCGGGCGGCACGGCCAAATGGTCCTGGGTCAATCCCGACGGGGGACACACCGGGCGCTCGCAGGAGTGGCCCAATTCCAGGATTGCCGAAGAAGTCATCACGCCATGGATTAAGGCGCGCCTCGAACCGGTGTCCGAAAACAAGCAGGCAAGGAAGGGCGACTAATAATTTTGTGCCGTGAGGAACGCGCACCGCTTCAAAAATGGAACTTCCTGACGCTGGCTGACGTCCGATAGTGCGTAACAATTCCCTCAGTGGGCCAAACAGCAATTCCGAAAACGGAGGAATCCGATGCGAAGAACAATTTTGACAGCTCTGTTTCTGGTTTGTGCCGCTGCGTTTGTGACGATTGCGGCAGCCCCTGCGCCTGAAGGCTCGGGCTACCATTTGCTAAAAAAAGTTATGCTCGGTGGCGAAGGCGGCTGGGATTATCTCAGCGCCGATCCCGTGGCGCATCACGTTTATCTTTCGCGAGGCACGCACATCATGGTCGTCGATGCCGACGGTAAAATTCTGGGCGACATCCCCAATTTGAAGGGAACTCACGGTGCTGAAATCGTTCCGGACATCGGCCGCGGATTCAGCAGCAACGGCCGGTCGAATTCAGTAACGATCTTCGATCTAAAGACGCTTGCACCCATCAGCGAAGTAAATTTGCCGATGGCCGATGGACCCGATGGTTTCATGTACGATCCAATGTCTAAGCGCGTATTCGTTTTCAATGCGCGCAGCCATGATGCCTCAGCTATCGATGCCAAGACGGGCGAAGTGGCCGGCACCGTGCCGCTTACCGGCAAGCCCGAAGCCGCGCAAACCGACGGCATGGGCCATGCCTGGGTTAACATCGAAGACAAGCCTGAGCTGCTCGAATTCGATACCAAAGAACTGAAAGTGCTCGGCAATTTTCCACTGCCAAACTGCGAAGAGCCCACGGGAATGTCCATCGATCGCGCCCACAAGCGGCTCTTCATCGGCTGCCACAGCAAAGTGATGCTGGTGGCGGGCTACGACGGCAAAATCGTTGCCAGCGTGCCCATCGGTGAGGGCGTGGATGCCAGCAATTTCGATCCGTCCACACAGCTAGCGTTTGTTTCCTGCGGCGATGGAACGATTACCGTCACGCATGAAGATTCGCCGGACAAATACACTGTCGTCGACACAATTTCAACCCAGCGCGGCGCCCGCACCATGACGCTTGACACCGGCAACCACAATATTTATACCGTGACCTCGGAATTTGGTCCGGCTCCAGCCGCGACGCCGGAAAATCCGCGGCCGCGTCCGACCCAGGTTCCTGGGACGTTCACGCTGCTGATTTACGGCAAGTAGGATTTACGGCGACGCGATTTGCGGAGGATAGAAAATTATCCCGTCAATTATTTTTGTGGGCCGCGGCTTTACATTTTGAGACAAACTTAAAGAGCTCGTCATTCCGAGGCACGCTGCGTGCCGAGGAATCCCTCTTTGCCGGCACATTAAAACCCAGAGGGATTCCTCACTTCGTTCGGAATGACGACTTGAGCTTTAGATCATCGGCGATCACTTTGATTCCATGGCGACGCATCTAAATTCAATTGTGAAGACGGGGCCCAAAAATGAACGGCGATCGATCCATCCGTTTGCCATTCCCGCAATGGCCCTGCTGCTCTTCGCGCTAGTGCCTGCGATCCGCGCGCAGGATTCATCGAAGGCCACCAACGCCGACTCCGCGGCGATCAAGCAGACCTTCACCGATTTCTACGAAAGTTTCAGCCGGCACGACGCGCACGCCACGGCCATGACGTTTGCCGAAGACGCGGACTTCACGAACATGCGCGGAATTCATCGCCACGGCCGCGCGGAAATCGAGGAGTGGTTTGCGAATCTGTTCAAGGGCAATCTCAAATCTTCCAATCGCACTGACATCGTTCGCAGCATTCGCTTTTTCACGCCGCAGACAGCCACTGTCGACGCCGATACGGTCATCACCGGAACGAAAACTGCCGACGGCTCCGAAGTCCCGCCCCGCAAAGGCCTGATGATCGCCACGCTAACCAAGCAAAACGGCCGCTGGCTCATCAGCGTCTTCCACGAAGCTGAGTTTCCCGCGCCCGCAGCTGGCGTTGCGAACCGACCAACGAATTAGTCGGAGCTACACGTACTGTCGGCGCCGGCGGACGTGTTTGAGCGGCTTGATATAATTCGGATGGTTTGTCCGGGGCACCCTTAAACAGTTCGTCATATTTGCCCGCGCCCAACTCCCGTAGGGCCTGGGAATCGGAATCTTTTGCCGATGGCTTCTCGTCGTCAGGCATCCCAAGAATCGGCTTGTCAATGACTCCGGGCCCAACGGCGTCATCCAAGCGCTTACTAGATAGCACGCCATTTTCGCCAGCAGTATTTGTTCAACCTAAGTACCCGGTCCTCGCGAGGATGGCGAGTATCGAGGGTGTTGTCTCATTCAAGGCTGATATTGATTCAAGCGGAGCCACAGCCAATATCATATTTGATGGAGGACATGTCCTTCTCCAAGGCGTGGTTGCAGATGCCGTGAAAACGTGGAGATTTCCGAGTGGCGCTTTCAGTCAGCAGATCCACGCAAAAATTGAGTTTGCATTGAATTGCCATGTTCCACCGCGCTAAGCCTTCGGCGCGCGGTAAGATTGGGTGACCCGCTTGTGCCCTTTCCTCCCGTTGCGATAACTAACCGTGATTCCCGTTTGCGCCATTTAAGACATGCGCGAGCACTTGCCCTGTATACGATTTTTTCACGTGTGCGACTTGCTCGGGCGTGCCTTGCGCGACGATGCGGCCACCGCCTTCGCCGCCTTCCGGGCCCAGGTCGATGACCCAGTCCGCGCTCTTGATCACGTCAAGGTTGTGTTCGATCACGATCAGCGAACCCCCGCCATCAATCAGCTTGCGAAACGCCGTCAGCAGCTT
>Ga0070735_10002589_pt1 | contig 16258 bp, 19 predicted proteins | sample Coa_R1_FD_66443 | JGI IMG/M metagenome (GOLD analysis project Ga0070735, IMG submission 66443) | Surface soil microbial communities from Centralia Pennsylvania, which are recovering from an underground coalmine fire - Coalmine... | ecosystem: Environmental > Terrestrial > Soil > Unclassified ... | reverse complement strand
CTCCCATAACGGTCATCGAGGCATTTAGCGGCACAACGGAAATCTACCGGCGCATTATGCGTCTAAAAGGTGAGAATTCGGCTAGATCGTGCCGGGCCCACGGCAATGTTGCTTAGTTTCCAGGCCACGGCCAGTGTCACCGGGACCTGGAACCGGACTTCAGCCACGTTGGTACCGTCCGCACCGCAGGCCAGGGCTGCTTCGATGTCGGTGGCGTAGGCCGGGCTGTCCCGCTCGCCCTCGGTCACGAGAATGACCCTACCGACTGGTCCGGTCGCAGGACAGCAGGTAGACGCGGCGCTCTAGCTTGCCGATCATGGCGTACACGTGCCACAGGCAATCGCCGAGCATCATGTCGTAGGCATCCTGGCCGTAGCGCTCGAGGTAGCTGGCCCGGTTGCGCCGCAGGCGCGAGGCGTGCAGCAGCTTCCGGCTGGCTCCGGGCCGGCGTTCCTCGGCCCACTCGCTCCACTCCGAGCCGATCAGCAGCCGCTCCTTGATCCGCAGCCCGGCCGCGCCGATGGCGGCCTCGGTGCGGGTCGCCCTCCTAGCGGTCGAGGAACTGGCTGGCCAGGGCGGGCGGCGCGCAGGCCAGCCAGCCGTCGGTCACCGCCTCCCGCAGGGCCGCGGCGGAGACCTTCCCGAGCTGGATCAGGACCGCGGAGTACCCGTCGAAATGCGCGATGGTGAAGAACGAGCCGGGATGGGCGGCGAGCATGGCCTCCTTCTCGCCCAGGTCGGCGACGCGGACGGCCAGGATGGGCCCGTCCGGCGGGGTCTGCTCGCCGAACCGCCGCAGGTCCGCCTTGCTGAACGGGCGTTCCCAGGCGAAGGCCTTACGCGCCACGAACCAGGTCCGGTTGCCGTGCCGCTCGCCCTCGGTCACCTCGGGCAGCGCCAGGGCCAGTTCGGCCACGTCGTCTATAGTCGCCACCCTGGTACGGTAACCGCCGGAGTCTCATTAGGAGCAGATCAGCATGACTTCAACCGCGCTGCTCGTCATGGACGTCCAGCAAGGCATCGTCGACCGCTTCGGCGGCGACAACGAGTACCTGCCCCGGCTGGCGACCGCGGTGCAGGCCGGCCGCGGCGCCGGGGTCAGGGTCATCTACGTGGTCGTCGGGTTCCGGGCCGGGCATCCCGAGGTTAGCCAGCGCAACAAGAGCTTCGCGGCCGTCGCCGGGACCGGCCGGTTCGCCGAGGGTGACCCGGGTACGGCCATCCATCCGGACGTGGCGCCCGCGGCCGGCGACATCGTCGTCACCAAGCGGCGGGTCTCCGCGTTCACCGGCAGCGACCTGGAGGTGGTGCTGCGCGCGGCCGATGTCGAGCACCGGGTGCTGACCGAGAAGGTATTTCCCCGGCAGGCCGACGTCCTGAGCATCGCCGGGTGGGTCAGCTCCAGGTCATTTTGATCTCGCGTCCGAAATTGACCCAGCCGGCACGCTGGAAGGCGTTCGCCATGGGAGTGTTGCCGAGGTCTGTGGAGGCGCGGATACGCGGGACGTCGTGCCGGGCGAGGATGCGCGTGCCCTCGGCGAGGATGTCGTTGATGTAGCCGTTGCCGCGATGCTCGGGCAGCACGGCAAGGTAGGCGATGATCGGGTTGTAATCGTTGCGGGCCGGGATCACGAATCCCGCCGGTGCGCCCATGGGCAGGCATGCGATCTGCCACCAGTCCTTCGGGCTGGTGTAGCGCGCGAGCTCGCCCTGGTAGTGGCTGACGGCCGCTTCGCGGGCGGACATCCTGGTCAGCTCGTCCCGGCTGTGCGCATCCAGGGTTCCGTCCAGGGCCCGGGTCATCAGGGTCAGCAGTTCCCCGGCGTCCTGAACCGGCCGGAAGAACAGGCGCCCGCCCGGCGGGGGAACCGGGGTGCCCGGCCGCCACTCCAGGCGAAGCCGCTCGACGAACAGCCGGGCACCCGTCCGCTCCAGTATCGTCATCCGGTCCTGGACGGCTTGCCTGGTCCGGCCGCTGTCCCGCCAGCCGGGAGGGACGAAGCGGCTGTAAAGCGGCCGGGGCGATCCGGCCGGAAGGGCAGCTGCCATCGCGGTGCGCAGGAGCCGCACGCCGACGCTCAGGCGTTCGGGGCCGGGCAGGTGGTCGTCGACGTCGAGAACGTCCAGCAGGAACGGCGCGTCATCGCCTGGCCGGCTCCACCAGGCGACCCTGGCCAGCAGCCGGCCACCTCGCAGCGCCGCCCACATCCATTCCGGCCGCCGGTGGCCCTGGGTCAGGTCGCCGGCGAATTCCTCGTTGAGGACATAGGGCAACTGGTTGAAGAGGTCGAGTTCCTCGCATCCGGCGATCGGACGCATGGTCGGGTTATCCAGGTCCACGGTTCAGGCACGCTCCGTTGGCAGGCGCCTGCCCGCTCCGGGGTCAGGCGGGGTCCGCGCCCCCGGAGAAGACAAGCGCGGTGATCGTGGGGATCATGGGCTTATCCCTCCTCTCGATGTCGTGACCCGCTGTCCCGCGCGGTTGAGCCATAACATCTACCCGGTGCCGCCCTGGCCGGCAATCCGTTTTTGACGTCCGAGATCGTGCTCCGTGCCGAGGACCGCGGAGGGCAGCGGCATCAAGATCCGCTGCCCGGCTCGATCTCTCAGCCGTTCACTAGGCCTGCGGCTGGCTGATGTTGACCAGCCACGGGACGCCGAACTGGTCGGTGCACATGCCGAACTCGTCGCCCCAGACCTGCTTCTGCAGCGGCATGGTGACCGTGCCGCCGGCGGACAGCTTCTCCCAGTAGCCGTGCAGGGCGTCGTCGTCGCCGGACAGGCTCACCGCGAACCCGGCCGGAGCCTCGTACGGCATTTCGCTGGTGACGTCGGCCGCCATGATGGTGTACCCGGCGGCGGTCTCGAGCTGGCCGTGCATGATCCGGTCGGCGTCGGGCGAGCCCTGGTTGCCGAAGTCGGCGAACGTGCTGAGGGTGAGCTCGCCGCCGAACACGCTGGTGTAGAACTCCAGCGCTTGCCGGGCGTTTCCGTTGAAGTTGAGGTATGGGTTCAGCCGTGAAGCCATGATTGTTCTCCTGTGTCGTGATGTGAGCGGACCAGGCCAGCCCCAGGCTGACGGTATCAGAGGTGCCGGCCATCTGTCAGGGATGACTAACGTTAGAAGACTCTAACGCTTGCGCGTAAGGCGGTCCGGGGAACGGAGTGAAACCCCGGATTCACTGCGCTAGAGGGTGGTGGAACCCCGGTTTCATTACATTGGGGCGAGGCGGGGCTTGCGGACTGCGGTGCTGGCGGTACCGGCGTGACTGAAGTCCTATTTTCTGGGGCGGCGGAGGGTTAGGGCGGTGAGGGCGCCGGCCAGGGACAGGGCGGCGGATACGGCCAGGGCCGGGCGGTAGCCGCTGGTGACGGCGGTGGCTGAGGACAGGCTGCCGTGGGCGTTGAACACGGTGGTGGCGACGGCGATGCCGAACACGGCGCCGAACTGCTGCATGGTGTTCAGCACGCCCGCGGCCCGGCCGAGCGACGACGGGCTGACCGCGTTCAGGCCCGCGGCCGAGACGGACGGCAGGGCCATCGAGATGCCGACGCCGGCGATCAGCAGCGGGGCGACGTAGGCGGCGTAGCCCGCCGAGCCGGCGGCCAGGCCCACGATCCAGGCGAAACCGGCCGCCTGCAGGATCAGCCCCGGGACGATCAGCGGGCGGGCGCCGACCTTGTCGCAGAGCAGGCCCGCGATGGGCGCGACGACCATGGGCGTGGCGGTCCAGGGCAGGAAGCGCAGCCCGGTGCCCAGCGGTGAGTCCCCCAGCGCGAACTGGAAGAACTGGCTGGTCAGGAACGCCGCCGAGTAGATCGCCGCGGCCATCAGGAACTGCGTGACCACCGCCGCGGAGAAGCTGGCCGAGCGGAACAACCCGAGCGGGATCATCGGTTCGGCAGTGCGCCGCTCCCAGGCCAGGAAGGCGGCGATCGCGGCCAGGCCCGCGACCAGCCCGGCCAGGGTCTGGGCACTCCCCCAGCCGTCCTGGCCGGCCTGGACCAGGCCCCAGGTCAGGGCGCCCGCGCCCGCCGCGACCAGGACCAGCGCGGGGAGGTCGAGCCGGGATACGGGTCCCCGGCTGTCGGGCAGGCGCAACCAGGACCCGGCCACGGCGGCCAGGCCCACCGGCACGTTGACCCAGAAGATCCAGTGCCAGTCCAGGCCCTGGGTGACCGCCCCGCCGATCAGCGGGCCGCTGGCCACGGCCAGCCCGGCCACGCCGCCCCAGATGCCGATCACGGCGCCGCGCCGTTCAGCCGGGAACGACGAGGTCAGCAGCGTCAGGCCCAGGGGCATGATGATCGCGGCGCCGATGCCCTCCACGGCGCGGCAGGCGATCAGCGCCCCCACGTCCGGGGCCAGCGCGCAGGCGGCTGAGGCCACGGTGAACACGGACAGGCCGAGCAGGTACATGCGCCGCCGCCCGATCAGGTCGCCGAGCGCCGCGGCGGTGATGATGCCGGCCCCGAAGGCCAGCACGTAGGCGTTGACCGTCCACTGCAGGGTCCCGACGTTGCCGCCGAGTTCGCGGTGAATGGAGGGCAGCGCGGTCACCACGACCAGGGTGTCCAGCGCCACCATGAAGTAGGCCACCGAGGTGAGCAGGACGGTCAGCACCCGGCCGGAGGCACCGGACCCGAGCCGCTGAGCTTGCGCGGCGGCGGCATTGATGGTGTCAGTCATGCTCAGGTAGACCCGGGCCGGCCGGCAAATGGGTCGGACGGGGAGCGACCCGTTTGCGGGGGCGACGGTGTCCGTACATACATGGCTACGGATTTGATCGACCGCGCGCAGGCTGGGGACGAGCAGGCCTTCCGCGAGCTGGTCGAGCCCTATCAGCACGAGCTCGAGGTGCACTGCTACCGGATCCTGGGCTCCGCGCAGGACGCGCAGGACGCCATGCAGGAGACGCTGCTCGCCGCCTGGCGAGGCCTGGGCGGTTTCGAGCAGCGCAGCTCGCTGCGCACCTGGCTGTACCGGATCGCCACCACCCGCAGCCTGAACGCGCTGCGGTCGGCTAGCAGGCGCCCGGCCATGGACTGGCCCAGCCGGGACGTCGAACCGCCCGACCCCACCCGGCTGGGCGAGGTGTCCTGGCTCGAGCCGTACCCGGACACGCTGCTGGCCGAGCTGCCGGACGACGCGCCAGGCCCGCTGGCGCGATACGAGGCCCGGGAGGCGGTCTCGCTGGCGTTCGTCACCGCCTTGCAGCTCCTGCCGCCGCGGCAGCGCGCGGCGCTGATCCTGCGCGACGTGCTGGGATTCGCGACCGCCGAGGCGGCACAGATCCTGCAGGCCAGCGAGCAGTCGGTGGCCAGCGCGGTCAAGCGCGCCCGGGCCACCCTGACGCGTGAGCTGCCGCCGCCCGGGCCGCAGGCGCCGCCCCCGCACTCGGCCGCCGAGCAGCGGCTGGTGGCGCGGCTGACCCAGGCGTTCGAGGCGGGGGACGTGGCCGGCATCGTGGCCCTGCTGACCGAGGACGCCTGGCTCCGGATGCCGCCGGTGCCGCTGGAGTACCAGGGCCGGGAGCTGGCCACGCGGTTCCTCACCCTGGCCTTCCGCCGGGGCCGGCGGTACCGGGTCTTCCCCACCCGGGCCAACGGCCAGCCGGCCTTCGCCGTGTACGTGCGGGACCCGCACGCCCCCGTGCTGCACGCCAACGGGCTGATCGTGCTGACCCTGGCCGGCGACCAGGTCAGCACGATCACCCGGTTTGACGCTAGTGTGCTGCCCCGCTTCGGGATGCCCCGGTCGCTTCCCGGGTGACCAGCGGGCTGGGCCCCTCGGCCAGGGCCCGGGCCCGGGACGGGCCGAGCAGGGCGGGGAGGACCGCGGCCAGCGCCGCCACGGCCGCGGCCAGCAGCGCGAACCTGATCCCGTGCATGAACGCGGTGCGCGAAGCGTAGCTGCCGTTGGCGGTGAACACCGCGGCCAGGACCGCGACCCCGAACAGCCCGCCGGCCTCGCGCATCGTGTTGTTCGAGCCGGCCGCCACCCCGGAGTCGGCGAGCGGCACCGAGCCGACCGCGGCGTTGGCCAGGGTCGGGAACACGAACGAGATGCCGATGCCGGCCACGACGAACGGGCCGATGAGCGAGGGATAGCCGACCCCGGCCCGGACGCTCAGCGCCAGCCACAGGTACCCGCCGCCCATCAGCAGCAGGCCCCCGGCCATGAACGGGCGGTTGCCGATCCGGTCCGAGCCGATGCCGCCGAGCGGCGCGAAGATCATCGGCATCATGGTGAACACGAGCATCCGGACCCCCGAGGCCAGCGGGGAATAGCCCATGCCGACCTGGAGCATCTGCGCGATCCAGAACACCGAGCCGATCAGCGCGAAGGAGAACGGGAAGGCCACCCCGCCCGCGGCCGAGAACGCGCGCCGGCGGAAGTACTCCAGCGGGATCATCGGCACCGGCGCCCGGCGCTCCCAGAACACGAACGCGGCGATCAGGGCGGCGCCCGCGGCCAGCGCCCCGACCACCTCCCCGCTCCCCCATCCGGCCGCGGGGGCGCGGACCGGCGCCCAGACCAGGGCGAGCAGCCCCAGGGTGATCAGCGGCAGCCCGGCCAGGTCGAGCCGCGGGCGCGGGCCCCGGCTCTCGGTGAGCAGGACCGCGGAGGCCACCGCGGCCGCCACGCCGACCGGGACGTTGATCCAGAAGATCCACTGCCAGTTGATGCCCTGGATGATCGCGCCGCCGAGCAGCGGCGCCAGCGCGACCCCCAACCCGGTGATGCCGCCCCAGATCCCGATCGCGGTGCCCCGCTTGTGCAGCGGGAACGCCTCGCTGATCAAGGTGAGCGAGAGCGGCAGCACGACGGCGGCGCCGGCGCCCTGCACCGCCCGCGCGGCGATGAGGGCGGCCGCGCTGCCCGCGGTGGCGCAGGCGATGGACGCCACGGTGAATAGCGCCAGCCCGATGACGTAGACCCGCTTGCGCCCGAACCGGTCGCCGAGCGCGGCGGCGGTGAGCATCAGCGAGGCGAACGCGAGGTTGTAGGCATTGATCGTCCACTCCAGGTCGGACAGGCTCGCGCCCAGGTGGGTGCGCAGTGAGGGCAGGGCGGTCGAGACGACCACCACGTCGAGCGAGGTGACGAAGGCGCCGACCGACGCCAGGATCAGTGTGGCGGCGGTGCGCGGCTTGGCCCGCGCCGGCGGGTCTTCCGGATCCAGCATGTTCAGTTCCCCTTGGTGTGGGTGTTGTCCGTCACCCGCTGCTGATCCGGGCGGCGCGGCAAACTCACCGCGGACCGGACCGATGAGTTCGGGCCGCCTGCCGGATCTGTATGTGTGTGCCGGAGAACGAGGAGTTCGAGCGACTGACCGGGCCGTTCCGGGCGGAGTTGCTGGCGTACTGCTACCGGATGCTCGGCTCGGTCCAGGACGCCGAGGACCAGGTGCAGGAGACGCTGCTGCGCGCCTGGCGCGGGTACGGCGGATTCGAGGGGCGTTCGTCCGTGCGGACCTGGTTGTACCGGATCGCCACCAACGCGTGCCTGCGGGCGCTGGAGACCCGCGCCCGGCGGCCGCTGCCGTCCGGACTTGGCGCTCCGGCCGTGGATCCGGACGTACCGCTGGCCCCGGCCCGGCCCGAGGTGCCCTGGCTGCAGCCCATCCCGGACGAACGGTTCTGGCCGGTCCCGGCCGACCCCGCGGCGGTGGTGGTCTCGCGGTCCAGCATGCGGCTGGCGCTGATCGCGGCCCTGCAGTACCTGCCGCCGCGCCAGCGCGCGGTGCTGATCCTGCGCGACGTGCTGGGCTGGCGGGCCGCCGAGGTCGCCGGGCTGCTCGGCACCTCGGTCCCGGCGGTGAACAGCGCCCTGCAGCGCGCCCGCGAGCACCTGGCCGCGGACCGCCCGGCCGAGGATGAGATCGGCGAGCCGGACACCGCCACCGAGCGGGACCTGGTCGGCCGGTACGCCGCCGCGTTCGAGAACGCCGACATGGCGGGGCTGGTCGCACTGCTGCGCGCGGACGTGGTGGCCGAGATGCCGCCGCAGCCGGGCTGGTTCCGCGGCCGCGAGGCGGTCGGGCGCTTCTTCGGCACCTATGTCCTGGACCGGCCAGGGGACCTGCGGATGGTGCCGACGGCCGCCAACGGGCAGCCCGCGTTCGCGGCCTACCTGCGCGACCCGACCGGCGTGCACCGGGCGCACGCCATCCAGGTGCTCACCCCCACCCGGCAGGGGCTGGCCCGGATCGTCTCGTTCAACGACCCGGGGCTGTTCGCGATGTTCGGGCTGCCGGGAACCACGGCCCGTTCCGGATAAAGGGTTTAATACGAAACTTGAGTTGCGTAATCCGTGACGCTCAATTACGCTACCGAGATAGCGAAATTCGGGCGGAGGGACAACGGGGATGACCGGACGCGGGCGGCCGCGGGACGGGGCGGTGGACCGGCGGGTGCTGAGGGCCGCCTGGGGGCTGCTGGACGCCGGCGGGTACGTGGCGCTGAACATCGACGAGGTGGCCGAGCGCGCCGGAGTGGCCAAGACCACCGTGTACCGGCGGTGGCCGACCAAGGATCACCTGGCCATCGCGGCCGGGGCGCAGCTCCTCGGCGAGGTCCCGATCCCCGACTCCGGCGACCTGCGGCGGGATCTGGCCGAGTTCGCCGGGGCCCTGGCCGAGAGCCTCAACCGGCTGCGCCTGGCCGGTCACCACGGCGGCGGAGCGTCGCCGGGCCTGGCCGCCGAGCTGGTCGCCGCGACCGCCCGCCATCCCGACCTCGGCGAGGCGGTGCGGGCCCAGTACGCGCAGCGGCACGCCCTGGCCCGGGCCCGGCTGGAGCGTGCCGCTGCCGGTGAGGGGCTCCGCGCCGACCTCGACCCGGGCCTGCTGATCGAGCAGCTGGTGGGGCCGATCTACTACCGGATCCTGATCTCCGGCGCGCCCGCCGACCGCGGGTACGCCGAGCGCCTGGTCGAGGCCCTGCTCGACGGCGCGTTCATTACGGAGGAGTAAGACCATGCGGTCCCGTTCTACGAGCACTGGCTGCACACCGATACGCTGCCGATGTTCGGGAGGATGAACGCTGCCCTGGCGCACCGGGTGACGGGAGGCTGACGTGGATGACGACGCTATCCGGCCGTTCCGGATCGAGATCCCCGCCGCGGACCTGGATGACCTGCGGGACCGGCTAGCCCGGACCCGGTGGCCGGACCAGCTGCCCGGGGTCGGCTGGGACTACGGCATCGCGCTGGACGACGTGCGGGAGCTGGCGTCGTACTGGCGCACCGGGTACGACTGGCGGGTCCATGAATCGCGGCTGAACGGCTTTGACCAGTTCACCACGCAGATCGACGGGCAGACCGTGCACTTCCTGCACGTGCGTTCGGGATTGCCGGGGGCGCTGCCGCTGATCATGACGCATGGCTGGCCGGGCTCGGTGGCGGAGTTCATGGAGATCATCGGGCCGCTGACGGACCCCGGGTCGCACGAGGGGGATCCGGGTGACGCGTTTGACCTGGTTGTTCCGTCGATTCCGGGATACGGGTTCTCCGGGCCGACGCGGTCAGGCGGGTGGAACGTGTCGCGGGTGGCGCGGGCCTGGGATGAGCTGATGCGGCGGCTGGGGTACCAGCGGTACGGGGCGCAGGGCGGGGACTGGGGGTCCGCGATCTCCCGGGAGCTCGGGGTCCTGTTCCCGGAACGGCTGATCGGAGTGCACCTGAACACGCTCTCGCCGTACTTTGCCGGGAACCTCGACGAGCTGGACCCGCAGGACCGGGAGCGGGTGGAGCGGCTGCGGCGGTTCCGCCAGACCGCGAGCGGCTACGGCGCGATCCAGGCGACCCGGCCGCAGACCGTGGGCTACGGGCTGACCGACTCGCCGGCCGGGCAGCTGGCCTGGATCGCGGAGAAGTTCGGCGAGTGGACCGACGGGGGCCTCGGCGCGGTCGACCGGGACCAGATGCTGACCAACATCAGCGTGTACCGGCTGACCGGGACGGCGGGATCGTCGGCACGGCTGTACTACGAGGCGGCCCGGTCGCGATCGGGGGGCCCGCCGGTTCCGTCGACCGTGCCGACCGGCGTGGCGGTGTTCCCGGCGGAGATCGCGCCGCCGGTCCGGCGGCTCGCCGAGCAGTCCAACCACATCGTGCACTGGTCGGAGTTCGATCGCGGCGGGCACTTCGCGGCCATGGAGGAGCCCGGTGTGCTGATCGAGGACGTGCGGGAGTTCTTCCGGCGGTTCCGGCCGGGTCTTTAGGGCTAGCCTGATGGCCGAGGTGATCACGGCGCGGGAGCTCAACCGGGCCACGCTGGCCCGTCAGTTCCTGCTGGAGCGTGCGCCGATCGGTGTCAGCGACGCCGTGCGGCGCGTGGTGGCGCTGCAGGCCCAGCAGCCGGCCTCCGCCTACGTCGCGCTGTGGAACCGGCTGGCCGGCTTCGACCCGGCCGAGCTCGACGCGGCCTTCACGGACCGCCAGGTGGTGCGGGCGCAGCTCATGCGGGTCACGATGCACGCGGTGCACGCCGGGGACCACCAGGCCTTCCGCGAGGCGATGGATCCGACGCTGCGGGCGTCCCGGCTGGGCGACCCGCGGTTCAGGGCGTCCGGGCTGACCATGGAGGAGGCCGTGGACTTGACCGGCGGCCTGCTGGACTTCGCCGGCCAGCCGCGGACGGGCCCGGAATGCGAGGCCTGGCTGGCCGGCCGGCTGGGCGCGCCCATGCCGCCGCTGGCGTGGCGGATGCTGCGGCAGTACGCGCCGCTGTGGCACATGCCGACCGACGGACCGTGGTTGTTCGGTTCCCGGGCCTACGTGGCGGCCCGGCCGCGGCCGGTGCTGGGCGATCCTTCCGTTTCCGGTGCGGCGTTGCAGACCTTGATCCGGCGTTACCTGGAGGGCTTCGGGCCGGCGTCGATCGCCGACATGGCCCAGTTCGCGACGGTCCAGCGAACCTGGGCTAAGGCTGCGGTGCAGGCGCTCAGCGGCTCGCTCGTGCAGTTGACGGGACCCGGTGGTGTTGCGCTGTACGACGTGCCCGGTGGGCCGCTCCCGGATGGGTCGGTCACGGCCCCGGCGCGCCTGCTGGGCATGTGGGACAGCACCCTGCTGGCTTACGCGGACCGGACCCGGCTGATGCCGCCCGGCTATCGCAAGATCGTGACCAGGACGAACGGCGACTTCCTGCCCACCTTGCTGGTCGACGGGTACGTGGCGGGCGTGTGGCGAGCGGTGCCGGGCGGGATCGAGGCGACCGCGTTCCACGCGCTGCCCAGGCTGGTGTGGGAAGAGCTCGCCGCGGAAGCCGGGGCGCTGGTGCCGTTCCTGGCCGATCGCGAGCCCGAGGTGTACCGCCGCTACCACCACTGGTGGGACAAGTCGCTCGGCGCCGGGCTCCCCGGCGCCGAGACACGGCTGCTCCCCGCGTAATGCTAGAGTTCTCGACTGAACATTCGGTCGGTTTCTGGGCGGTGTTTGCGGGATGCAGGCGGGCGTGCGGCGCGGCCGGCCAGGTCATGACCTGGAGTCGGTGCTGCGCGGCGCGGTCAAGGTGTTCAACGAGCGCGGCTACGACGGGACTAGCATGGAGGACCTGTCCCGCGAGCTGGGTATCACCAAGTCCGCGATCTACCACCACGTGCCGGGCAAGGAGGAGTTGCTCCGGCTGGCCGTGGACCGGGCGCTGGACGGGCTGTTCGCGGTGCTGGACGAGATCTCGGCCATGGAGGCGCCGGCCATCGCGCGGCTGGAGGAACTGGCCCGGCGCAGCGTGCTGCTGCTGGTGGCTGAGCTGCCCTTCGTGACGCTGCTGCTGCGCGTCCGGGGGAACACGGCGGCGGAGCGGCGGGCGCTGGCGCGGCGGCGTTCGTTCGACGCGGCCGTCGCGGACCTGGTCTCGCAGGCCCGGGACGAGGGCGACCTGCGGCCCGACCTCGACCCGGCGCTGGCCGCCCGGCTGCTGTACGGCATGATCAACTCAGTGGTCGAGTGGTACCGGCAACCGGGCGGACGGCCGGGTGAGCTGGCGGACAGCATCGTCGCCGTGGCGTTCGGCGGGCTGCGGCGCTCCTTGCCGTTATGGCGTCACGGCCTTACGGCCTTACGGCCTTACGGAGTTGCGGCCCTACGGCCTTACGGCAGGGTCCAGTGCTGGTTGGCGCCGTTGTTGCAGGTGTGGACCGTGAGCTGGGTGCCGTTCTTGGTCGAGTAACCCGGGTCGTCCAGGCAGAGGGTGCCGCCGTGGGCCTGGAGCACGTACTCACCGCGGGAGTTGTGGGTCCACAGCTCGTTGGAAACCCGGGCGCAGGACCACAGGATGACCTTGCTGCCGCTCCCGCCGGAGGCCTGGTCGTTCATGCACTTGCCGTTGTGCACGAGTTGGCCGTTGCTGAACGCCCAGTTCTGGGCGGCGCCGCCGGTGCAGGACCAGATCTGGATCTTGTTCCGGCCGGCGGAGCTGTTGCCCGTGTCGTCGGCGCACTTACCGCGGTAGCCCCTGATCGCCGTGGGCGGCGGGGTGGACGACGACAGCGTCATGTGGATGCTGCCCTCGCCGCTGGACAGCCCGGCGGTCACGACCACGCTGCACTCATCGGGCCGGCTGAACGGGTGCGGAATGGTATGGGTGAACGGCGTCTTGCCGGTGAAGCTGCCTGACGAACTGGCCTGGCTGGTGCCCTGGGTGCAGCTGACGGTCCAGCTGATGTCCGCCTTGCCGGGGCTGGACGTGACCGCGGCCGTGATCGTGACCGGGTTGTCCGGGGCCCCGCTGATCCCGCAGGTGGCGAGGACTCCCGACTTGCTGCACGAGCCGATCGTGCCCGCGCTGGCCGCGGTGCCCGCGGCGGCCACTCCCCCGAACGCAAGCATGCAGGTCACGGCCACGCCGACCCCCAGGCGGCGGAAGCTTCTCACGACGCACGTTCCTTTCTGTTGGATTCTGGCGGAATCTGCCCCGCTTAAGGAGACGTGTCGTCGCGGCGCGGGGTTTACCGCTTACCGTGGGCTTACGAGGTTCCGGGCGGCTTACTTGCGGCTTACCGAGGCCGGGATCGCCGCCGCGATCAGGTAGGTATCGAGGGTTCCCAATGATTCAATAGCCTGTGTGAGCCTCTTCGGAGGGCGACTGCGGCCCGGCAGAGCGCAGCGCTCGGGCGCCGGCCGTCCGGCCGAAGACGACGCGATCGTCACGGCGCTGTATCAGCAGTATCGTGAACCATTGATGACGTTCGTGATGCGACTGACCGCGGGAAACCGGGCCCAGGCCGAGGATGTCGTCCAGGAGACGATGCTTCGGGCCTGGCGCGAGGCCGGGAAGCTTGACTTGAGCGAGCCCTCCTTGATGCCGTGGCTGACCACGGTGGCACGCCGGATCGTGATCGACGATCACCGGCGGCGGCAGGCCCGGCCGATCGAGATGGCCGACGCCGAGCTGGCCAACCTGCCTGCCGAGGACGACACCGCGGCCACCGACCGCCGCCTGGTCGTGGCCGACGCGCTACGGGCGCTGTCGCCGCTGCACCGCCAGGTGCTCAATGAGACGATCTTGCGCGACCGCACGGTGAACCAGGCCGCCGAGGTTCTGGGCGTCCCGGTCGGCACGGTCAAGTCCCGGGTGTACTACGCGCTTCGCGCGCTGCAGGTGGTCCTGGCCGAACGCGGGGTGCCGCCATGAGCCCCGAGCACATCGACGTAGGCGCCTACGCGCTCGGCCTGCTCGAGGACGAGGACAGCACGGCCTTCGAAGCCCACCTGGCCACCTGCCCCTCGTGCCACGCGGAGCTAGCCGAGTTTTCGCCCATGAAGGCGCTGCTGACGGGCGTGGGACCGGTCGAGGACCTCGACCACACCGCGGAGCGGGGTGTGGTCGACCTGCTGAGCAGGCGGGCCGCGGCCAGCAAGCGCCGGGTCCGGTGGACCGTTGCGGTGGGCGCGGCCGCGTGCGTGGCGGCGCTCGGCGGAGGGCTCGCGGCGGGCCTGGCGGTCGCGCCGCACAACCCGCCGCCGGGGACGGCGGTCCTGGCCGGGCAGCTGCATTCGGCCACCAACCCGCAGACCGGCGTCACCGGCACTGTCGGCCTAGTCACCAAGACCTGGGGCACGTACGTCTCGCTGGATCTGGCCAACGTGCACGGGCCGCTGGAGTGCGAGCTCATCGCGGTGTCGAAGACCGGCGAACGCCGGGTGGTCACCGGATGGATAGTCGGCGTACCCGGCGACGGGGTGCCCGGCCATCCCGCACACCTGCTGGTCCAGGGCGGTACCTCGATCCCGGCGGCGAACCTGGCCAGCCTCGACGTCGTCGTGGTGAACGGCAAGACGCTGCTGAGCATCCCGGTCTGAGACGACGGATCGGGCCGCCCCTCGCGCCCGGGGGGGCGGCCCGATCGGTTCGCGCGTTTGCGAGTCAGGGTCAGTAGCCGTAGCCGCCGGTGCCCGTGGTGTTGCTGGTGGTGCTGGTGTTGCTGGGCTGGGGCGGTTCAGGCCTGGATGATCGAGGTGCCCTGGACCTTGATGCTCACCGGGGCGAGCGGCGCGGTGGCCGGGCCGTTCACCACCGAGCCGTTGACGATGCTGTACTTGCTGCCGTGGCACGGGCAGTTGATCGTGCCGCCGGACACGGTAGTGACGATGCATCCCTGATGGGTGCACACGGCGGTGAAGGCGTCGAAGGTGCCGGCGTGCGGCTGGGTGATCACGATCCTCTTGTCGGTCAGGATCTTGCCGCCGCCGACGGGGACGTCGGAGGTGCTGGCCAGGATGTCGGGCGCGTTCCCGTTCCCGGCGCCGGTTCCTGAGGATCCGCCGCTGGCGGCCGGGCTGTTCTGGGCGGGCGGGGCACCCGCGAGTCCTCCGTTGTTGGCGTTGTAGGCGGTGCACCCGGACAGCGCGGCGACGCACGCGGCTCCGGCGCCGGCCAGCACGGCTCGGCGGCTTGACGTGGGGGCGTCGGGCCTGGTCATGACGTGTCTCCTCAGCTCATCGGCGGTGACGCCGAAGGTCGATTTAGCGGTGGATGCCGAAGGTCGAGAAGAACCAGTAAGCCGAGGTGAACCAGATCCCGATCAGCGCGAGGAACACGACGGCGCCGACCACCGGAAGCACCCAGCCGGGCACCCCGCGTTTGGGCAAAATCAGCATCTTGACCGAGAACGCACCGAAGAACGCGCAGCCCAGTATCGAGTGGATCAGGACCCGGGTGCTGTAGGTCTGGAAGCCAAGCCCGTACAGGCAGTTGATCGCGACCGGCACGGCCAGCAGGAACGCGATCCGGCCCGACCATCGGTGGGCCCGGCCGATCCACGATGGCGCGGTAACGCGCGGGATCTTGCCGTACATGACCAGGGCCGAGACCACCTGGATGATCGCGAAGATGGTGGCGCCGGTGGCCAGCCACGATTTTGCGTAGCCCGCGCTGGTGAACCCGGAGATGCTGACCGCGATGCCGGTCGGGTGGTGCAGTCGCCCGTAGATGCCGAGGGTGAGCGCGACCAGCCCGCCGATCAGGCTGGGCACGATCAGCTTGGCGATGCCCAGGGACGCGTCCTCCGGTGCGGGCGATACGTCAGATTGTGCGGTCATATCGGTCTCCCAGTCGTGTCGCAGGCTTGCCGGGCTCAGAATCCGCTGCCGGTCACGCCGCTGATCAAGGTGGCGACGAGGACGACGCCGTTGTCCTCGGCGGTGCCGGTCGCCGGGTCAAGCGGCGGCGCCGCGCTCACCTGGGGATCCGCGGAGTCGGGGTTGGCGATCACCGAGCCCACCTGGTAGCCGTCCGCCAGGACGATCCAGCCGAACTTCATCTTGACGCCGTGCACCATCGCGATCGACTCGTACAAGCCGGCGTGCCCGTGCAGCGTGGGCAGCGAGAACGCGTACTGATGGCCTTCGGCCTTGACGTAGCCCGCCGCCTTCGAGTTGCGGTAGTTGAGCGTGATGTGCGCGCCGTTCTGGCCGGCCAGGTCCAGCTTTCCGGCCTTCACGGTGCCGCTGAACCAGTGCCCGACCTTATGCCCGTCGCAGATGTAGGCGACGGCCTTCTTCTTGTGCACCGAGACCGCCACGGCCGCACCTTCGCCGCCCCCGACCTGGGCGCCGTAGTCGGCGTCGTCCGGCACGGTCCCGGACACCGCGGGCGCGGTCGTGGGTACCGACGAGACCGTCGGCGAGGCCGAAGCGGTGGGCGTCGACGCGGCCGCCGATGACGCCGACGGCGTCAACGAGACGATCGCGGTGGACGGGGCCGACGCGGGCAGGGTGACGGTGGCGCCGGCGGGCGACGACGTCGCC
>Ga0070735_10002588_pt1 | contig 16259 bp, 12 predicted proteins | sample Coa_R1_FD_66443 | JGI IMG/M metagenome (GOLD analysis project Ga0070735, IMG submission 66443) | Surface soil microbial communities from Centralia Pennsylvania, which are recovering from an underground coalmine fire - Coalmine... | ecosystem: Environmental > Terrestrial > Soil > Unclassified ... | reverse complement strand
GTCTTGCTATCGGTCAGTGACACCGGAACAGGAATGGACGCGCAGACCCAGACGCACATTTTCGAGCCGTTCTTCACCACCAAGGAGCGAGGGCGCGGGACGGGACTGGGCTTGTCGACGGTCTACGGGTTTGTGAAACAAATCGGCGGTTACGTCTGGGTGGAAAGCGCGCCGGGAGCGGGCTCGACGTTCGAGATCTATCTGCCGGTTACCCACGAAGCCGTTTCGCCCAGCGGACCTGCGGCGGCCCCGGCGGATTCTCGGCGCGGCGCCGGAACGATTCTCCTGGTGGAGGACGAGGAGTCACTGCGCACGCTGACGCGGAGCACCCTGGAACAGAGCGGATACGCCGTGCTGGAAGCGTGCAACGGGACGGAGGCGGTGAAAATCGCCAAGGCTTCGTCCGCGCCCATCGATCTGTTGCTGACGGACATGGTGATGCCGGGGATGAACGGGCGAGCGGTGGCGGAAAGAGTGACGCAGCTTTTCCCGGGGATTCATATCGCCTACATGTCGGGATATACCGGATTCAACAGCGGCGAAACGGCCAACTTGAACGGCGTGATTATCGCCAAGCCGTTTACCCGCCACGTACTGCTGCAGAAATTGCGGGAAGCGCTGGAATTCGCTCACAAGCCTGTCCTGAGGTAGGGCAGGGTGGCGCACGCTTCAGCTTGCGGTGTCTCACTGCTGCAGCAGTCAGGCTTGCAGAATGATCCGCCGCAAGCTAAAGCATGCGCCACAACGCCATCACATCTTCTTCTGCGCGGTGGGCGGCAGCAATCCATTCATGCGCAGATGAATCGAAAGTCCCGCGTAATGATCCGCAAAATCGGTGATCACCGCCAGCGCGGCCGTCAGCCGGTTCACCTGCCTGCCGCCGAAGAAGGGAACCATTTCGGTCAGGTTGGCGTCGGTGATCTTGGAGAATTGGTCTCCGCAGTAGTCCATGGACGCCTTCAGTCCGGCCACCAGCTTTTCCTTTGAATCGGTGTCAGAACTCTTGGCAAACGGAGTGGCCGGGGGCGTGAAGAGCTTGGAGCAGACCGCGTTGTTCACATCGGCGATGTGGCCGATGGTTTTTCCGAAGGTCATATTTTCCGGCGTGGGTTTAAAGCCGTACTTGTCCTCCGGCATGATTTCCGCGGTGGCCACGAGGTTCTTCGCATAATCGTCAAACTGTTTGCGCAGGCTGGCCGCCAGCGGGTTCGTCTTGGCGTCCTGGGCGTGGGCCATCAGGGGCGCCGCCAGACAAACTACAAGAAGGCAAATCAATCGTTTCATTCCGTATTCTCCTTTGGATCACTCGGTGCTGGCAGCATACGATTTCCGGAAGACTCATTCAAGCGCAGGTACCGATCCGCAACAGGCTTCGGCGGCCGGAAATTGAAGTGTCCAACTAAGGCCTCGGACCCATCATCTTTTCGCAACCGAGCCATGGATTGCACTGGCAATAAAAGACCCGATAGTCAAGCGAGCGTCGGTATCCCGCACAAGCGAAGAAACTCAAAAGTTCCATCGTAGAAGTCTGGGGGACGAGTGGGATCGGATGTATCGCCCTTCGGAACAAAGAGGATCATCCCCTGTCGAGCCCGCGTCAAAATTACTCGGTAGGCATTCCTGAGGTAAAGTCGCGTTGGCCCATCAATCATCGATTTCCACTTTGTGCCTTCGAAGTTTTGGTGGACCCACACACCGTCCTTATAGTGAAAGTCCCCGTCCCAACATACCCCGACCCAATCTAGTTCGAGACCTTGGACTGCAAACTCACTAGCGACACTCTCGAGATAGTACGAGGATCGAACATCGGTCCTGTCATTCAGAAACCAATTGACCGGTTCTAGGTTTTCCTTGATGTGAATTCCTTCGGGCCGAAGGCGTTGAGCACCTGACGACGCGACCAATCCGAAGCGCTCCGTTCCGCGGGCTCGGCTCCGCAACCAGGCCCTTGCTGCAGCAAGATCGCGAGTCAGGTAGATGGGGTAGACAGCTTCTATTCTCTTGTAGGCGACTCGAGCGGCTTCTAATTCGTTGTCTATGATGTGACCAATCAATTCTGAAAGGGCTTCTGCCCGGAACGATCGCATCGAAACTGCGAGGTGGAGATGTTCGTCCGAGTGAACCCTCGGCGATTCGAGAAAACGCTGCACTTGGCTCGAAGAGCCATACTCCGGAAGCGCCATGCGCGATGAGATATGAACATCCCACTTCGGAAATCGGACTTCGAGAGTGTCGATCCATTCGGACATGCCGGCTTCGCCGGTGTTGATTTCTTGGCCGCCGCCCACAAGGCAGACGACGGTACACCAATCCGGATGGCGATCCATTACGGCGATGAGAAATTCTGGCTCGGACATATCGAAGTCGTGCTGTCCTCGTTTGCGCTGCATGAAGCTAGCCGCCTGCTTACGCGTCCAGGCACGTTGAGCTTCATCAAACACAACAACTTTCTCAAGAGGGATCGTGAGGTTGCCGACGTACTCATCTCGGAAGTGATGGATGTTCTGGACAAAACTGCGTACCTCGCGCTCCGCTGTCTTTTTCGAGACGTCTTCGCGTGCGGCCTTGTCACGTGTAAGGGCTTCTCGAAGGACGTCAACAAGTGGCCCGTTGCCCGACAGGAAAACGGCGTGCTCGTCGAGATGCTCAACAGAGCGCCGCGTTGCAATGTTCAGCCCGGCGAGTGTCTTTCCCGAGCCGGGTACGCCAGTCACAAAGCAAATCGCTTTCGTGCGGTTCTGCCGCGCCTTGTCGATCACGGCGCCAACGCTGGCGCTAGTTTCCTGGAGGTTCTTTGCACCACTATCCGATCGGGAGATATCGGTTACGCTATGTGTGCGATATAGCACCTCGGCCGCTTGAACAATAGTAGGCGTTGGCTTGTAACCCCGAGCCATCCATTCAACAATGTTGAAACTCGGAAAGGTCTCTGTGGAGCAAACAACGTCGATCAGCGTGCCTAGGTCAGTCTTGTTTGTTCCGACCGGTGAGGCGACACGATCGTTAGCAAATTTGAGTTTGGGTATTGGCTGAGATTCGGCATCGGTCGAGACCAACACCGGAACGATAGGAGTAGTGTGACTGCCTTCATGAAAGTTCTTTAGATCGAGGGCGTAGTCTTCCACTTGCTCAAACGCAGCTGATGTGTGCGCAGTCGCGCCTGCCTTGACCTCAATCACGAAGACAATGTTCTCGTCGATTAAGACAGCGTCTGCCCGCTTACCCATTCTTGGAATATAGAACTCAAGGAAAATTCTTCCGTTGGGTCGGCTGGCGAGTGAAGCTTTGAGGATCGAAATCTCTTGAAGCCACGCCCAGCGTTGTTGCTCCTCTAAGGCGTGATGATGCTCCGCCGCAAGAACACCTAGAATGCGCGCCGTATCATCCTTGAGGAAGTCAAACACGGTTGCATCGTAGTAGGACTTAATCGGCATCTCGGGTTGTTATGACACCGCTAGCATTGCGAAGTATAACTCTGGAATTGGACACGTGGTCGCAACAACAGCGGGCGAGCCTTCCACTTGTGTATGTTGCAGTTACACTGAGTTCAGACTAAATTCATTTATAGGGCTTTGGAGTAATACATGAAAAAACCTGTCACGGCCGAATCCGCCTCGGCACTAATCGACGAGAGAATCAAGGAACTGGGAGACTGGCGCGGGAAGATGCTCGCGAAAGTGCGGGACACTATTCATGAGGCCGATCCTGAGATCGTCGAGGAGTGGAAGTGGATGGGGACTCCCGTGTTTTCTCACAGCGGCATCGTTTGCACGGGAGAGACGTACAAGAGCGTCGTGAAGCTGACATTTGCCAAGGGCGCTTCATTGAAGGACCCTGCGGGGCTGTTCAATTCCAGCCTTGACGGGAATGTCCGGCGGGCCATCGACATCCATGAAGGCGAGAAGATCAATGAGGCGGCCTTGAAGAAACTGATCCGTGCGGCGGTGGATCTCAATCTGATGGCCAAGAGCAACACCAAGCCGAAGGCTGGGCGAACGAGCCGCAAACGGGGCTGATTCGCATCAAAGTAGGACAGGCTTCAGCCTGTCTGGTTTTGGTTAGCGTCAGGCGTAAGTCTAAACCGGACAGGCTGAAGCCTGTCCCACTGGAGTGCGCTGGCTTAAAGTTCAACCCGCATGTGATCAAGTGTATTTCACCAGGCACATAAACCCGAAATCCATGTGCAGCTGCATGTGGCAGTGGAAGAGCGACGGCCCGGGCTGCTGATTGGCTACAAAGTCCACTTCCGCGTCGCTGAAGCGCGGGATGTTGACGATGTCTTTTCGGATGCCGGCGGTGCTCTTTCCGTCGATCTTCACGATTTCAAAATCGTGGCGGTGCAGGTGCAGGGGATGCGTGTCGCCGGTCTGATTGTGAAAGACCATGCGGTAGCGCTTGCCCTTTTGCACCATCAGCGGATCGGTGTCCGGCCACGATTTGTCGTTGATCGTCCAGTGATTGAAGTCCACGCGGTTGCCGGGAATTTTCTTGAATACCAGGTCGAAGGTTCCGTCGGGCTCGGGGTGCGGGTCCTGCGTGCCGAAGGGCGTGTAATCCCAGGGCACTTTTCCGATTTTCTCGAAGGCGGGCTCGCCGGATTGTCCCGCGTATTCGATTACCACGCCCAGCCCGGTGGTGCGCTCCTCGTCATTAATTGAACCGAGAATCCAGACGCCGGGCTGGTTCATCTCGACGATCGCGTCGACGCGCTCGGCCACGCCCAGGGTCAGCACGTCCACCGAGGCTTGCGTTGGGACGGGATTGCCGTCCATGGCAATCACTTTGAATTTGTGGCCGGGCAGCGCAAAGGAAAGATCGTCGGTGGCGCTGGCATTCAGCAGGCGGAACAGAACGCGCTGTCCCTGTTTCACGCGGATCGGCTCGCCGTGCCCCAAAGCTTTCTCGTTCATTGAGCCGTTCTTGTAGGCGATTTCCCAGCCGTTGTTGCCGGGGCCCATGTGCGCGAGCGACGGGCCCCACTGGTGGGCGGCCAGAAAAATTTCCTGATCATAATTTCCCGGTTCGCTTTTCGGCTCCACATAGAAAAAGCCGTACTGGCCGTTGAACAGGCCCATATCCAGATTTGACTTAGCGGCCATATGGGTGTGGTACCAGCGCGTGCCGGCGGGGCCGGGCTCAAAGGAGTACTGGCGATGGCTGTGCGGCGCAACGACCGGTGTGCCTTCTTCCTCGGAGCCGTCCACCTCGGAGGAAACGAATTGCCCGTGCCAGTGCACGATCTCCGGCATGTCCGTGTCATTGCGCACGTCGACGGTGATGCGCTTGCCTTCGCGGAAACGCAGGATCGGACCGGGAACCTTGCCGTTATAGCTGAGGGTTTTGTAAGTCACTCCGGGAGCGATTTCCACGGTGGTCGGAGCGATTCGCAGATTCAGGTCGGGCTTGGCGGGAGGAACCGCGGCCAGCGAGGAAAATCGCGGAACCGAAGCCAGCGCCGCGCCCACGGCGCTTACGCCGGTGGCGGCCAGAAATTCCCTGCGATTCAGCATGCTCGCACCTCTCACAGTTGGCGATGAATCAAGCGGAAAGGATGACGCGAGGCCATAATCCAATCGGCCTCCTATGGTGTCAAGTAAGAATGATGTAAAGCCTGAACTGATGCTGTGCGTGTGAACTCCAGTAAACAGCAAGGCCGACGATTCCAGACTGCGGGTCCGCCCCTGGAATGGCTCTGATACAATCTTCCTCTTTCGATTCGCTCATTATGAACACAGCGCCGCTACAATTTCATTTGCCGCACTGGCTGCAGGCGATCGTTGCCGCAACCGGAGGGCTGGGTCTCTTCCTCATCGCGTTTCTCGATTCCTCGGTGTTGACGTTTCCGGTGATCAACGATTTGCTGCTGATCGATCTGACGATCCAGAATCCGGCGCGGATGCCGTATTACGCGGCGATGGCCACGCTGGGATCGGTGGCGGGCTGCCTCTTGCTGTACTACATCGCGCGTAAAGGCGGGGAGGCCATGTTTCACAAGCACGCCGGTCCGCGCGCGCGGCACATTCACGCCTGGATCAACCGCAACGGTTTTGTCAGCATTCTTGTGACGGCACTTTTGCCGCCCCCCACGCCGTTCAAGGTGTTTGTGATCGCCGCAGGGGCGCTGGAAATGCCGGTGCGCACGTTCGTCCTGGGATTGCTGGCGGCGCGCGCGGTTCGCTTCTTTGGCGAAGGCTTTCTGGCGATCCGGTACGGAGATCAGGCCGGCCCGTTTCTGCTGACGCACAAGCTCGAAGTCACCGGGATCGTCCTGCTCATTGTCCTCGTGCTCTATTTGGCGTCGCGCCTCGCGTTTCGGCGGCCGCTCGACACCTGAGAACCGCGCCGCAGTTCCGCCATCCTAGGCGAGAGTGGCCTCCGGAGACCAGGAATTCAGGGCCGCCAAAACCTCATTGAGCCATTCGGCACAAAATTTCTGAGTACCATAGCGCCGGTCTTTTTCCCACGCGAAAATTTATGCATGAAGCAACCGTATACAATTGCTTATCGCCTTGCGACGCTCCCTGCGGCGGGCCGGGTGGCCCTGTGGATGATCCTGATGTTGATTTCCGTCTCCTCGCTGCGAGCCCAGGCGCTGCCCTCGGGCCGCGCCGGGCAGGTCCTCAGCATTTACGAGAGCTTCGATGGGAGCGCCAGCCCCTCCGGCGCGCTGTTGCGCATGAGCAACAACGTCGGCTACGACTTGAACCGTTGGCTGGGCATGGATGTGAACCTCCCGCTCTACTTTATGGTCCCACCCGTGCAGCAAAGCGGATACACCGCGGCGATTCCGAATCTTGGGAATCTCGCGGTCGATGGGCGCTTGTCCCTGGTGTTGCCGATGGTGGATTACCAACCGACAGTTACGATTGCGTTTCCCACCGGCAGCGTGTCGAGAGGATTTAGCACCGGTTCTGTGACCTATGATGCCGACAACCACTTTTCACATACCTTCGCGTTTATCACGCCTTTCCTGGATGTCGACGTCGGAAACAGCCTGAATAACGGTAACGGGCCGTTTCGCACGAAGGTTCAGCTCCCGTACATGACGCTGGGTGGCCTGGCCGAATTCAAGGCGGGCCCGGAGTTGCACATCTTTCCGCGCCTTACGATCAGCGGCGATGCATACGAAGTTATGCCGTGGGGCCCGCAAACAGTGTTCAGCCGGATCGTCAGGCCGGGATGGGTGGGGACCGGCGGCACGCACAACCGGACGTACGAACTGGCCTCGCGGACCGACGGAGGGGCCGGTCTGGTTCGGGACAACGGCTATGACGTGGCGGCCGAATACAGCCCCACGCGCTTTTTGGATCTGGGGGCGGGATTCAACCACAGCGCGCACTACGATCTGAATTCATTCTCGCTCAGCGTGGGTATCAGCATTTCGCAGTTGCTCAGCCGCCACCACAATTAGCCTATTTTTCCTTGCCGCGTCACGAACTTACTTCTCTCGATTTTAGTTTCCTGCCTCGGAATCGAACTCCAGGTGTTCGTTCATGACCTGGCTTTGTGCGTTCAGGTGAATCACCGCGATGATCCCGCGCCGCCCAGCCAACTCCGACGCAAAGCGCATGTCGCGCACACGCACTTGAAAACCGTCGCCCTCGGGTTGAACACTGGCCAGCGGGAATCGCGCAAAATTCAAAAATTCCACGGCCTCGGAACTGGCGATGGCGTTGTTCAGCGTGACGGATGGCTGCGGCTTGAAGTGCGTCTCCGCCAGTTCCGGATCGAATTCGCGTCCGAGTCCCAGCGGCACTTCGAGATTCACGAGCGCGTTGTCTGTCTCCACCACGCCGGACCACAGCAGGGGATTGGACGGCTTCGGAAACGCGGCCACTTCGAGCGGAGTTTGCCCGCGATAATTGCGCGCATCGAGAAGCGCGATCGCGCGTTCATGCGCAAAGGCGCGCCCGGCAATCACGAGGGCGACGAGTGCCAGGCCCACAATCGCTCCGCTCCGGCGGCCATTGCGCTTGGACTTGGATCCGATTTCGTCGTGCACCAGGCGGAACAATTCCGGAATGAGCAAGCCGACCAGCAGGGAAAAAAGAATCCAGGAGTCCACCGAATCGGCCAGATCCCACGCGTACCACTTGGCTCCGAAGGGCCACAGCAACTGCACTCCGTAGCCGTTCAGCAGATCGAGGAGCAGATGAGTTCCAGCTCCGACGGCGCAGATAGCAAACGCGGAGAAAATTCCTACCGCGTACTTCGTATATTTGCGGCCGGCCAACCAGAATGCCGCGCCGACCACTGCCACAATCGCCACCGTGCCGGCGATCGAATGGGTCACCGTGCGATGTCCGCGCAGGAACGCATCCGCTCCACCGAGGCGCGTGACCCAGTCGACGTCTGCAATCAGGCCGGAGACCAGCAGCATCGGCGTCGCCGCGCGCGTGAACTTATTCAGGCCGGCGCGGCCGAGAGCGATCGAGGTAAGCGCGTGGGTTACGGGTTCCATGGCTTGGCGGAACAGCGTCGAGCGGTTGTTCCGCGGAAGGCTAGCGGCATCCTACAACGGATCGGGGATCGCCAGCGTGAGAGCGTCCGGCACAATCCTGAACTCGACGGGGAGGCGCCCGGCCGGCTCGCCGTCCACCTGGATTTGCACCTGCGACGCGCTGTTCGATTCACAGTGCAGCGCATCGGCCTTGAAGAATTGCACGTGGCGCGCGCCGCGCAGTTTCCCGGCCCAGATCAGCGGAAGATAGGCCATGTAGCGCCAGGCGCTGCGCGTGGTGACGAACACCAGTTCGAATTGCGGCTTTAGCAGATCCGCTTCGGTGGTGATTTTGAACGGTCCGCCGTAGTGCTTCGTGCGGCCGACAATCACCAGCGAGGCATCGATGCTCGTTCCGTTGCCGGACATCGCCGTGCGAAACATGGGGAAATCGTAGCGCGTCAACTGGCGCAGCCCCTCCTGCCAGTACGCCAGGATGCCGGCCTTCAGCTTGATTTCCGGACGCACCGCGGCCACCAGCGCGCCGTCGGCTCCCGCGCCGGCTACGCTGAGGAAATAACGCGGCTCGCCGCTGGATTTTTCCGGGGTCGCCAGGCCCAGGGCGATGCGGCGATACGGCGCGTGGGCAACGCGTTCCGCGGCGCGCGGCAGGTTCCAGGGCAGCGCCAGTTCCTTGGCCAGAACATTCGCGGTGCCCGCCGGCAGAACGGCGAGCGGGACCTGGCTGCATGCCAGGCCATTGACTACTTCATTGACCGTTCCGTCTCCGCCGCACACGATCACCATCTGCCGCGACGCCTCGACGGCGCTCCGCGCCATTCCAGTCGCTTCGCCCGCGGCGGTGGTGCTCTGAAGTTCGGTTTCGATTCCGGCCGTTCGGAAAATGCGGCGCGCTTCGTCCAGTTGCCGCATGCGGCGGCCGCCGCCGGCAACAGGATTAACGATCAGCACCGCGTCGCGAGTTTGCCCAGGCACTTGTTCCAACTCCGTTCCGCACCAAGCTGCACACCAATAGCCACCACCAAAAAGAACAACTAAGATACCGTGACGAGGCCGTGCGCGTACACCCTGTTTCACGGCCGGGCGCGCATTGTATACTGAACGCCCGATTCTTTCGCTATTCCGAGGCCGCCATGGCGAGCAGCGCGACCATTTCCAAACAGATTGAGAAGCTGCGCGAGGAATTGCGCCGCCACGAATACCTGTACTTCGTGCAGGACAACCCGGAAATTTCCGACGTCAAGTTCGATCGAATGATGAAGGAGCTTCAAGCTCTCGAAGCGGCGCACCCGGAACTGCTGACTCCCGATTCGCCGTCGCAGCGCGTGGGCGGCACGCCCCGCAAGGGTTTCGAGACTCGCCAGCACTCGCCGGCAATGATGAGTCTCGACAATACGTATTCGATGGAAGAGCTGGATGATTTCGACCGCCGTGTGCGCGAGCTGGCCGGGCGCGACAGCGTCGAGTACGTTGCCGAAACCAAGTTCGACGGCTTGAGCATTTCGCTGGTGTATGAGAACGCGGTGCTGGTGCGCGGCGTCACGCGCGGCGACGGCACCACCGGAGAAGACGTCACCGCCAACGTGCGGACTATCCGCTCGATCCCCCTGCGCGTCGATGCCGCGGAACTGAAGAAACTGCGCCTGCCCGCGAATTTTGAAGTGCGCGGAGAAATCATCATGCCGCTGCGCGCGTTCGAGGCTTTGAACGAACGCCAGGAAGCTGAGGGCGGAAAACGTTTCTCGAATCCGCGCAGCGGAGCGGCGGGCGCGGTGCGGGTGCTCGATCCGGAAATTACGCGATCGCGGCAACTGGATTTCTACGGATACCTCTTGCTCGCGAACGGGCGCGTTCCAACCCGCCTGCACTCGGAAGCGCTCGAAGCCATGCACCGGCTGCACTTCAAGATTTCCCAGGATTGGCGCGTGTGCCGTTCGCTCGACGCCGTGAAAAAGTACATCGACACCTGGGAAAGCAAGCGCGAAAAATTGCCGTACGAAATCGATGGCATCGTCATCAAGGTGAATGACGTCGGCCAGCAGCAGGAGCTGGGATTCACCAGCAAAGCGCCGCGCTGGGCGGTGGCTTATAAATATCCCGCGCGGCAGGAAACGACGGTGGTCAACGATGTGATCTTTCAGGTAGGGCGTACCGGAACGCTCACGCCGGTGGCGGTGCTGGAGCCGGTGCAGGTCGGCGGCGTAATCGTCGCGCGCTCCACGCTGCACAACATGGATGAAATCGCGCGCCTCGGGCTGCACATCGGCGACACGGTGATTGTCGAGCGCGCCGGAGAAGTGATCCCGCACGTGATCAAGGTGGTGAAGGAAGGAAATCCGCGGCGCGAAATTGTGGTGCCGGAGCGCTGTCCCGTTTGCAACAGCCGCATTCACAAGGATCCCGAGGAAGTCGCCTACCGTTGCGTCAACGCCAGTTGCCCGGCCAAGCGCCGCGAAACGCTGCTGCACTTCGCGGGGCGCCACGCCATGAACATTGACGGGCTGGGCGACAAAATCGTCGACCAACTCGTGGACAAAGGGCTGGTGAAGGACGTCGCCGATCTGTACGAGCTGAAGCTGGACGAAGTCGCCGGGCTCGATCGCATGGCGGAAAAATCAGCGCAGAACCTGCTGGATGAAATTGCCGCCAGCAAGAAGGCCAGCCTGGCGCGCCTGATTTATGCGCTGGGGATGCGCTTTGTCGGCGAGCGCACCGGGCAACTTCTGGCCGAATATTTCGCGTCGCTGCCGAAACTTGCCGAGGCCACCGTGGAGGAGTTGGAGGAAATTCCCGAAGTTGGACCCAAGGTCGCGCAGAGCATCGCCGATTTCTTTTCAGAGGCTGCGAATCGCAAACTAATTCAGCGCCTGAAAGAAGAAGGCCTGAAGATGACGGAAAAGCGCACACAACCGGAGGACACGCGCTTTGCCGGCAAGACCTTCGTCTTCACCGGCGCAATGGAGCGGCGATCCCGCGATGAGGCCGGCGCGGAGGTGACCCGCCACGGCGGCAAAGTGACCAGTTCGGTGAGCAAGATGACCGACTATGTGGTGGTCGGCGCGGACCCGGGATCGAAGTTTGACAAGGCCCGGTCCCTCGGCGTTCCGACGCTGACCGAGGATGAATTTGACGCCTTACTGGCGGGCCGCAGGGCCCCTGAACCCCCCGGCGGACGCGAGCCAGCCGCCGCGGCAACTTCCAAAGCCAAAGGCCGATCCCGGAAGGCCGTCGGCGATCATTAATAATGCGGAACTTAGGGAAATTTTAGTGTCCGGTCATCGACATTTGTGTAAAGTTTACGCAGTCCGTCACGCGGAGCATAAGCTTTGCCAAACGGATGAACGTTCCTATTTCTTTCAGCGAATGAGACTTAAATATACAGTGTTATTTTTTCCCAAAATGGCTGGCGACGTGCGATAGTTATGTCGAGTTTTGGGGGAAAACGGAGAAGTCCTGGTATGGTCTAGGCACCCAAGACTGAAAATTGTGGGGGGAGATCGCAAAATGAGCAAGGCTATTTTGTCCGCAACGATCACGCTGGCTCTAGGTACGCTGTTCATCACCGGTTGCGCGACTAAGAATTACGTCAAGCAGACTGTCCAGCCGGTTAGCGATAAGGTCGATCAAGTCGACAAGAGTTCGCAATCGCGCGACGCCTCGCAGGTCGCCGACATCAACAAGACGAACCAGACGGTCGACGAAGACGAGAAGAAGCTGTCCGCCACCGACGAAATCGCGAAAACTGCTGATACTACGTCCAAGGGCGCGATGGCCAAGTCCAACCAAAATACGAAAGACATCAATGACCTGCGCAGCGTGATCGCCAACATCGACGATTACAAGCCCGCCGGCCAGACCGTGGTGCACTTCGCGGTCGCCAAGGACACGCTCACCAAGGATGAGAAAGCCAAGCTCGACGAAGTGGCCACGCAAATTGGCAGCCAGTCGCGCTACTTCATCACGGTCGAGGGCTTCACGGACCAGACCGGCGACAAGGCTTTCAACGACCGGTTGAGCCGCTCGCGCGCCGATCAAGTGATCTCCTACCTGGTAGGCAGCCATGACATTCCCGTGTACCGCATCCACACCGTGGGCCTCGGGGATCAGAAGCTGATCGACGAAGGCAAGGGCAAGAAGGCTCGTGAAGCCAGCCGCCGCGTCGAGATCACTGTCTACACCGCCAAGCCGCTGACCGTAGCCGGCGGAAACTAGTACTGTTCGGCAACAGCCTCACGTTTGCGATCCTGGACGAGAGTGCCGGCCGTCTCCCCGGCACTCTCAGTTCTGAGATCCCCAGTTGGTTCGCGCCCGCAAAGATCGGAATTACACCGCCGCGCTTTTGACCCTTTGCCGTAAATCCCTCGTGCTTTTTGTGTCATTGTCTGTGTCAACTGCTCCGCCACGACCGCGGAGGCGATTGATCTAGCGCCGGTCCTTCTTTGTTCTCTCGAGAATCAGTGTGGGAGTGTACCTAGTGTAGCGCCCGCCTTCAGGCGGGCAGCTGCGTGACGCCACCGTGCCCGTCTGAAGGCGGGCGTTACAAAGTGCGGAATTTGTGTTTTTACGCAGGCGCGTTTGGCGGGTTTTTGTCCCAGCGCCAAACGGCCAAACTCCACAAAATGGTATACTGGAACCGGCGGGCAGGCCGGGTGATCGCTGGGCCAACTCTTCGCAAGGAGACTGGCCGGGAGGAAAGTCCGGACACCGTGGTCTTCGTGTTTTGCGCTGGAGGCGAAAGTCTTCGGCACAAGGTGCCTCAGACCAAAGGGCAACGCGCCTGGTAACGCCAGGGGGCCGGCTCTTCGCGCGGTTCGCGCAAGCGAGGCGAGGTTTCGGCTACGGACAGTGCCACAGAAAATAAACCGCCGGTGCAACGCGCCTCGGTGGCCCTGTGAAGGAAAACCTTCAGAGGGCCTGAAAGCAGCCCGCGCAAGCGGATTGCGGAAGGTGACAGCGCTGGTAAGGGTGAAACGGTGGGGTAAGAGCCCACCGCGTCCCGAGTAATCGGGGCGGCACGGCAAACCCCGCGTGGTGCAAGGCCAAATAGGAGGGGAGAGCTGGCCCAGCTCGTCAGAACCCTCGGGTAGGCTGCTGGAGTCCAGGCGCGAGCCTGGACCTAGAGGAATGATCGCCACAGCGCGCAAGCGGAAACGCCGGCGCGCTGAACAAAATCCGGCTTACAGGCTTGTCCGCCATAAAAATTTAAAGAGCCCGTTACTGCCGACCCACGTTTGTCTCCAGGTCATGCTTGGCGGATTCACCACGGGACTTGCACACCGTCGTCATGGGACCCGAAGCAGCACATTTGTCGTAGGCCGCAACTGCATCTTCGTAGTGCCCATTCTTCATGTCGGCGTTGCCCAGCAAGTAGTAATCAACCGGGTCGGGACTTGAAGCCAATTGAACCGCCTGCATAAGTTCGGCCCTGGCGTCATCGTACTTTTGACGGTCAAAGTCGATTAGACCCAACCCGCTGTGGGCCAGTGCGAGTTTGTCATTCTTTGCTTTCTCGAATGAGGCCTCGTCGATGGTGGCGGGCTTCGTCATTGTCGGGATGACCTCGATCGCACGATGTGCATACGCCTCTGCGGTTTGCAATTGCTGAGCGCCATCCGGGGTCGTCGCTTTCACGCGGCGCGGAATGGCCATGGCCAGTAGCGACATCACGTCCACATTTTGGGGATCGAGTTGAATCGCTTTGCTCCCCGACGTGAACATCTTGTCTGTATTTCCCGCGGCGAAATAGGAACTCGTCAAGACTCCATAGACGGCAGGGAGATAGTGGCTCGTCGGGAATTTGGCGGCAAAGTCCTCACAAATCTGGATTCTCGTCGCCGGATCACCGTTTTGCGCGGCGAGCAGCGCTTTGTAGGCGTTCTCTTCTGCCTTATTGACCTTCACCTTTCCGTTTGGCTGCATCATCTCATCTGTTTTTACTGCGTTTTGCTGCATTGCCCGGTCCAGTCCGGATTCACTTCCTACACTTGCGTTCTGAGCGCCGAAGATGCACGCCGGCAAGGAAAGAGCAATCGCTAGACCTAGCAGTGAAGCCAGCAATTTGATAGCGGGAGTCGCCATGGTATCGACCTCCTGCGTCGATATATTTATCGAATCCTCGATCTAGGTTTCCCCGAAATGGCCGTTTACCGAATTGCAATCAACCGGTGATCGGAGGATCGGCAGGATTTGCCCCGGGCAATCGCCTTTTCAGAAACTTGAATTGTCCATTGTGATTCGATTCATGTTCGGTCACGTGAAACCATTTGGCATGATTATTCCAGTTCCATTCTTTATCGACGATTGCAAGCCACCGGTCATCGCGTTTGCGAAATTCGGCCAGGGTTTTCTCCCGAACGGAGTGCAACCTGGTGAGGTAGTAGTCGAGACTGTGGCCTTTAATGGTTTGCCGCGCTCGCTCACCAAGGTGCATGGGAATGTCCCAAGTCTTCTTGATGTCGTCGGACCAGCTATCCCACTTCATATCGTCGAAGGTATTCAGCGAGTAATAGGTCTCCGTCGCCGCGAGATGAAGGAGGATCGCACCGACCGTGTTGGCCCTTTCATCGAGCAGGAAATCAAGATCTTGGGTGGTCATGTTCTTAACGGATTTCAATACCCGGCATCTGATGAACGCCATCATCGATACGATCGTGCCAATTTGAGGAGAAAAACCCTCGGTAGGGCCGACAATCCCTACATCGGATTCAGCCTTCCCGAGATAAGCGTAGGTCGCGGAGGCAGCAAGGTCATGTGGCATGTTTTCTCCGGAGGTGCGAGCTTATGGCAATCAGTAAACTAGCAATTTTATAGTTCATTCGCGCGTCTTTGGTCCACCTCAATTTGTTTATCAGGGCCAATCCCGTGACGAAACCGTTCGCGCCAAGTAAAAAGGGGCAACCTTGGCGGTGCCAAGGCTGCCCCTTTGGTCCGGTCGCTTGATGTGTAGCAACCTTATAAGCGATGAACCTTAACTTTGCATGAAGAACCCGTTCCCCGGGTTCGGTAAGCTGCAAATCTCCTAGGGCACAATGTAAGTGGTCGTGAACTGCGCCGAGTTGTTGTTATTGTCCTGCACGGTGACCGACCAGTTGTAAGTCCCCGCAACCGTCAAGCTGGGGTTGGGACTCGCTGAGCTGTCTGTGTTGAACAGAACAGAAGTCTGGCTGCTGGGGATCCCGTTGTTGATGCCGTTTCCGGAGAAGCTCCAGAACTCCTGCGCCGTTCCCGTTGCGTTGGCGAGATTCACGCTGTAGGTGAAGGGCACCGCGGTGGGCAGTGTTGCCGGCGCGCTCCAGGTGAGTAGCGGAATCGTTGGAGAGCCCGGTGCCGTGGTCTGCATCACCAGGTTCTGTGCGAAGGACGTCAGCACGCCGGTCACGGTGCCGGTGACAACCTGCGTTGACCCGTCCGAGAAGGTCACCAGGAATTGATAGGTGTCCCCCACGGTGGGGCTTACAGAGAAATTGTAAATCGGAGCGTAATTGGCGTTGTGCTGGTCGGCGTTCATGTCATAGGGTACGGCCACGTTTTTGCCGGAGAACAACGTCGCGGAAATCGGAAGTTTCGTTCCGGAATCCACCTGGACGCTGATGTTGAAGGTGTTCGGCTGGGCGTTCGCTCCTTGAACGGCCGTCGGAATCTCAAATGCCGAGACCGCGTTCGTCAGGGTAATGTCCCCCGTTGTGGGGCCGCTGACGGTGATGGTTGGCGGATTCGAATGGCTGCTGACGTTGTTCAGATCGGGAGGGTTGACTTCGCCGTCGTCATTCATGTCGATGATGGCGAAATTCTCATAGGT
>Ga0070735_10002587_pt1 | contig 16269 bp, 13 predicted proteins | sample Coa_R1_FD_66443 | JGI IMG/M metagenome (GOLD analysis project Ga0070735, IMG submission 66443) | Surface soil microbial communities from Centralia Pennsylvania, which are recovering from an underground coalmine fire - Coalmine... | ecosystem: Environmental > Terrestrial > Soil > Unclassified ... | reverse complement strand
GAGTCGACGCCGCAGTTCGACTGCATGACATAGAGCTGGCCGCTGAACCCGTCGTGCTGCACGCCGCTCGCGAGCCGCGCGAGGTAGCGCTCCGCGACGGGCTGCACGTACGCGGAGAAGACCGTCGTGCTCGAGCGCTCGTACTCGCGCCACTCGCGCGTGATCTGGTGCGACGCGACGACCGACACCTCCGGCCAGAGCTCGTGCACGCGCGCGAGCACCGCGCGCTCGTGCGACGGGTCGGCGTACGAATGCAGCAGGCAGATCGCGATCGCCTCGACGCCTTCGTCTCTGAACGCGTCGACGATCTCCGGGAGCCCGTCGAGGACGAGCGGCCGGCGCTCGCTGCCGTCGGGCCCGACGCGGCCCGGGACCTCGCGCCGCAGGCGCCGCGGGACGAACGGCGGCGGCTTCTCGTACGCGAGGTTGAAGAAGTCGGGTCGGTTCCCGCGCGCGATCTCGAGCGAGTCGCGGAAGCCCTCGGTCGTGATCAGCGCGGTCTTCACACCCTTGCGCTCGGTCAGCGCGTTGATCACGAGCGTCGTCCCGTGGGCGAGGAAGGCGATGTCCGCAGATGAGACGCCGCTCTTCGCCATGACGTTCAGCACGCCGCGTTCGAAGTCCGGAGGCGTCGTATCCGACTTCGCCGTGACGATCTCCTGCACGCCCGTCGCGGGGTCGGTCGAGAAGTAGACGAGATCGGTGAACGTGCCGCCGACGTCCGTCGCCGCGCGGATCGTGCGCGCGTCGATCACCGCCACGGCAGGCTCCATTCGCGGATCTCGAGCTCGGGCGGCGTCTCGAAGCCGCCGGCCTTGCTGTGCGACCAGCCGTAGCGCTGCCGGAGCTCCGCCTTGAACTCGGCGAACTTGAACGGCGTGACGGTCGCGTCGAGGACCGGCACGCCGAGCAGCGCCTGCAGCTCCATCGCGAACCCGAGCTCCATTGTGCAGCCGAGGATCAGGACCTCCGCGTGGTCCCGCTCGATCGCCAGGCGCGCCGCGTCGATCATGCGCGCGCGTGTCACCTCGTGGTCTCGTTGGAAGTCGAGCACGCCCATGTCGAGCGACACGAACGAGGCGAGCTTGCCGCGCAGCCCGTAGCGGTCGACCTGCTCCCGCATCGCCGGGATCCACTTCGTCCTGCCGACGAGGATCGAGAACGAGTCGCCCATCGTCGCGGCGAGGTACGTGCACGTCTCGGCGGGGAAGACGACCGGCATCTCGACGGTCGCCTCGCGGATCTCCTTCAGACCGGGGTCGTAGAAGCACCCCATCACGGCGGCGTCGAACCCGTCCCGCTCCGCCTCCTGCAGCCGCAGGATCGACTCCGGGAGCACGAGCGCGCCGTAGTAGTGGTACTCGAGGTGGCACGGCCCCTCCGTCAGCGACTCGACCACCACCTCTGTGCCGGGCGCGGCTTCGCGCTGCAGCGTCTCCTGCATCAGCGCGTCGTACGTGTCGGTGCCGACGGGGTTGAGCCAGTAGATCCGCGTCATGTGTTCGTCTTCCGCGCCCACGCGTCGATGCCCACGGCGGTGAGGATGATCGAGCCCTGGAGGATCTGCTGGTAGATCGGGTTGACGCCGAGCAGGTTGAAGCCGTTGCCGATCAGCGCGAGCAGCAGGATGCCGAGGACGCTGCGCCAGATCGCGCCCTGGCCGCCGAGGATCGACGTGCCGCCGATCACGATCCCGGCGATCACGACGAGCGGGAAGGTGCCCGTGTCCGCCTCGCCGGTCGCGACGCGCGAGGCGACGATGACGCCGGCGATCCCCGCGGAGAGGCCCGAGATCGCGTAGGTGCTGGCCCTGATCAGGTTGACGCGCACGCCCGACAGGCGCGCGGCCTCCGCGTTTCCGCCGGACGCGTAGATGTAGCGGCCGTATCTCGTTCGCCAGAGGAGGAAGCCGCAGATGAGGGCGAACGTCGCCCACACGATCACCGAGTAGTGGAGCGTGAAGATCGTGCCCTGCCCCAGCGACGTGAAGCCGGACTTCGTGACGTTGACGAGCTGGCCGTTCGTGAGCACGAGCGCGATCCCCTGGATCACGATCGACGACGCCAGCGTGCCGACGAGCGCGTTGATCCGGCCGACCGTCGTCACGATCCCGTTCACGATGCCCACGCCGAGGCCGACGAGCGCGCCGAGGAGGATCGCGTACGTCGGGTTCATGTGCGCCGCGGCCTGCGCTGCGACGACTCCCGAGAGCGCGAAGATCGCGCCGACGGAAAGATCGAAGCCGCCGGCGATCAGCACGAGCGTGCCGCCGCACGCCATGATCCCCCACTCGGAGTTCTGGTCGAGGACGTTGAACAGGTTGATCTTCGTCAGGAATACGTTGCTCTTGAACGTGAGGAAGACGAAGATCAGGACGAAGCTCGCGACGATGCCGTAGTCGCGGAGCGACGTGAGCCCGATGCCCACACCGCGGCGTGCGATGCCGAACCGTGACGCCGGTGTTGCCGGTGCGCTCATGCGGCGATCCCCCCTGTTGCGAATGCGGCGTGCAGGACATCGTCTTCGGTCGCGCTGCGACCGTCGAACTCCGCCACCAGGTGTCCGGCCCTGATCACGAGGATCCGGTGCGCGAGGCCGAGCACCTCTTCGAGCTCGGACGAGATGAGCACGACGGCCATCCCCTCGGCGGCGAGACCTTGAATCAGCGCGTAGATCGCGCGCTTGGCGCCCACGTCGACGCCGCGCGTCGGCTCGTCGGCGAGGAGCACGCGCGGTGAGCGGAAGAGCCATTTCGCGAACAGCACCTTCTGCTGGTTGCCGCCCGAGAGCGTCGACACGAGCGCGGAGAGGCGCGACGCTCCGCGGACGTCGACCCGCTCGACGATCTCCTGAACCTTCCCGCGCTCCTCGCGCGGCATCAGCACGCCTGCGCTCGAGACGGCGCCGAGATGAGCGAGGCTCACGTTCTCGACGATCGGCCGACGCATGTGCAACCCCTGGTCCTTGCGCGATTCGGGGAGCATCGCGATCCCGGCACGGATCGCGCCTTTCGGCGACCGGGTCTTGAGCGGCGCTCCGCCGACTGCGATCTCGCCGCGATCGAAGCGGTCGGCGCCGAAGATCGCGCGCGCGACCTCCGTCCGGCCCGAGCCGATCAGCCCCGCGAGCCCGACGATCTCGCCCGCGCGCACGTCGAACGTGATGTCCTCGAAGACGGGTGGGCGCGCGAGGCCGCGCACCGAGAGAACGACCGGCGCGTCGTCTGGCGGGTAGATCTTCTCGGGAAAGGACAGCTCCATCGGGCGGCCGAGCATGGCAGTCACGATGCTCGCCGGCGTCTCCGACTCCGCGGGTCTCGTGTGGATGAGGCGTCCATCGCGGAGCACCGTCACCGTGTCCGCGATGCTCAGGACCTCGGGCAGGAAATGCGACACGTACACGATCGTCGTCCCGGCGTCGCGCAGTCCGCGGACGATGTCGAGCAGGCGCGACGATTCGTCCGACGTGAGCGCGGCCGTCGGCTCGTCCATGACGATCAGCTTCGAGTCGCGCGCGAGTGCGCGCAGGATCTCGACCTTCTGCTGGTCGGCGATGCGCAGGCTTCCGACCGGATCGTCGCCGGGGAGGTCGAAGCCCGCCTGCGCGCAGAGCTCGTCGTACCGCTCGCGCATCGGGTCTTTGACGACGAGACCGAAGCGGCTCGTCTCGCTCCCGAGGAAGACGTTCTCGATCACGCTTCTGAGCGGGACGAGCGTGAGCTCCTGCGCGATCATCGTCAGACCGTCGGCGAGCGCGTCGTGCGGTGAGTTGTAACGGACGACGTCCCCGTTGACCTTCATCGTCCCGGCGTCGGGCACGTGGGCGCCGGCGATGATCCGTCCGAGCGTCGACTTGCCGGCGCCGTTCTCGCCGACGAGCGCGTGCACCCCGCCGCGCTCGATCGCAAGACTGATGTCCTGGAGCGCCTGGACGCCGGAGAAGCGCTTACCGATGCCGAGGAGCTCGACGTGTGTGTCTGTCGAAGTCATCGATTCTGTCGATCAGTCGTGGGCGAAACGGTCGAGGAGCGGCAGGCCGCTCCTCGACCGTCACGCGTCAGGCATCAGCCGTGGTACTGGCCCTTGAAGCTCTTTCCCTTCGCGGTGCTCAGGGTCGCCTTCGTCGCGACCGGACCGACCGGGCTCGACGCGAGCTCGTTCACCGACGACGGCACGGACTGTCCGTTGGCGGCCATGATCGCGTACTTCGCTCCCAGCAGTCCCTCGGTGTACGGAACGCCGACGGGGTCGGCCAGCACGATGCCCTGGCGCACCCAGTTGACGCCTTCGATCGTCGTACCGTTGCCGATCAGCTTGACCTTCCCGCTGAGGCCGGCGTTCTTCACGGCCTCGATGATGCCCGTCATCATCTGGTCACCACTCGTCGCGAAGACGTCGAGGTTGGGATGCGCGGTGAGGACGTCCGTCGCCGCCTTGAGCGCGGGAGCGGCGGTGTAGCCGCCCTCGGCCGACTCGATGATCTTCACGTTCTTGTGCGCGGAGACGACCTTCTGCAGCGCCTTGAGGCGGACGATCTCCGTGCCCTGCTTGAAGCTGCCGGGCATGTACGCGGCGTTGCACGGGTTCTTGTTCGCGCACGCGTTCACGATCCACTGACCCAGGTACTGGCCGTTGATGCTGAGCCGCTGGCCGATGACCGAGCTGATTCCGGGCACCTCCGGCTTGATCGAGTCGAGGTCGGGACCGATGTCGTTGAAGATCGCGACGACCTTGATGCCGGCCTTGATCGCGGCCTCCGTCGGGGCCACGAGGACGGCGCCGTTGACCGGCGTGATCACGAACGCGTCGAACTTCTTCGACACGATCGCGTCCTGCATCTCAGAGATCTGCTTGTTCTGATCGAACCCCGCATCGAACTGCGTGACGGTTGCGCCTGCCTGCTTCGCCGACAGCTGGATCCCCTTGTATTGGGACGCCGTGAAGGCGTTCGCAACGATCGGGTTGAAGAACGCGAGCCGAACCTGCTTCTTGTTGCTGCCGGCGCTGACGCCTGCAGTGAGCGCCACGGTCGCGAAGACTGCGACGGCGGCAACGCCGCACAGGGCGGCCGTTCGCTTGCGGATCATCAATGCCCTCCTTGAGGCGACGCCCGGTGCGGAGCCCACGCGAGCCGGAGCGTTCTCTTGGGAAATGGTCTGACCAAGAGGATATTCTCCCCGCTCCGTGGAAGCGAGTCAAGCCGCTGCGCAGCCGATGCTCGTCGACGCGCACAACGATCTGCTGATCGAGGTCGCGTTCCGCCTGCGCCGCCGCGGCGAGACGAACCCGTTCGCGACGCACTGGCTGCCGAAGCTCCGGCAGGGCGGCGTGGCGCTGCAGGTCTGCCCGATCTACGTCGACCTGCCGTTGCTGCCGGAGGGCGCGCTGCGCGAAGCGCTGTCGCTCGCCGCTGCGTTTCACGCGGCGGTGCGCGACAACGCGGACGACGTCCTCGCGGTGCGCGGGCGAGACGACCTCGCCGCGGTCGAGCGAGGCGAGCGGCTCGGCCTGCTGCTCTCGCTCGAGGGCGCGGAGCCGCTCGGCTACGACCCGTGGCTCGCCGAGGTGTTCTGGGAGCTGGGGGCGCGCATGATCTCGCTGACCTGGAACCGGCGCAACCCGTTCGCGGACGGCGCCGCCGAGGCCGACGACGGGGGACTGAGCGCGCTCGGGCGCCAGCTCGTCGACCTCTGCGTGGAGCTCGGCTTCATCCTCGACCTCGCGCACGCCGGCGAGCGGACCTTCCGCGAGCTGCTCGAGCGCACGGGCGACGCTGCCGTCGTCGTCAGCCACGCCGACTGCCGCGCGGTCTTCGACCATCCGCGCAACCTCTCCGACGCCGCGCTGAAGGAGCTCGCGCAGCACGGCGGCGTGCTCGGCGTGATGCTGCACCCGATCTCGGTCGACCACACGTCGCCCACGCTCGACCGCGTCGTCGACCATGTCGACCACGCGGTCGAGGTGATGGGGATCGAGCACGTCGGGCTCGGCTCCGACTTCACGCAGCAGCTCGTCCGGGCCTACAACTGGATCGCTCCGCCCGACTCGCTGCTCCCGTCCGGGCTGGCCGCGGACGCGGCGGTCGAGGCCCTCGCCGGCCCGGAGGACTTCCCGAACCTCGTCGACGCACTCGTCCGGCGCGGCTACGACGGCGAGTCGCTGGCGGCGCTCCTCGGCGGGAACTTCCTCCGCGTCCTCCGGGCGGCGCTGCCTTAGACAGGCGCGCCGAGCTGGAGGTCGCCGACCGCCTTGACGCGAATGCGCACGTCGTTCCCGGGCATGTAGGCGAGCGGGATCTCGTCGACCTCGACGATCTCGACCGAGTCGGGCGCCGCGCCCGCGGCGACGGCGCGCGCGGTCGCCTCGGCGCGGGCTTCGTCGAGCACCGCCTCGCGCGAGGAGCCGTCGAGCGAGAAGACGCGGTCGATCTCGCCGCCGGCCTGGGCGATCGCCGCCCCGATCGCGTTCGCGACCGACGCGTGGTCGGGCTTGACGAGCTCCGACGCGCCGGCGAGCGAGGCGCCGACGAGGATCGTCCCGCCGCCGACGAGGATCACGGGCACCGAGTCCGCGCTCGTCTTGATGCGATCGACGGCGCGCTCGACGAGCTCCTGGATCCCGGCGAGCGCGGCCTTGACGACGTCGCCGTCGAGGTGCGCGACGAGCGACGCGTCACCGACGTCGGCGAGCCCGGCGGCGACGGCGACGTCCGTCGTCGTCAGCGTGTCGCCGCCGAAGACGAGCGCGCGCTGCGGAAGCTCGTACCCGACCGAGTCGGGGCCGATCGTCAGCCCGCCGTCGGTGCGCACGATGCTGCCGCCGCCGAGCCCGATCGAGACGATGTCCGGCATGCGGAAGTTCGTCCGCACCTCGCCGATCTGCACCTCGGTCGACGCTTCGCGCGGGAAGCCGTTCACGAGCACGCCGACATCGGACGTCGTGCCGCCGATGTCCACGACGACGGCGTCGCGCACGCCGGACAAAAGCGCCGCGCCGCGCATGCTGTTCGTCGGGCCCGACGCGAACGTGAGGATCGGATACGCCTCCGCGAACTCGGACGCCATGAGCGTGCCGTCGTTCTGGCTGACGTAGAAGAGCGCGCCGATGCCAAGCGCGTCGAGCGCCGAGCGGAACGACTGCACGACCGAGCGCGCCAGATCGCGGAGGCTCGCGTTCAGGATCGCCGCGTTCTCGCGCTCCAGCAGCCCGATCCGGCCGATCTCGCTCGAGAGCGTCACGTCGATGCCGGGGATCTCCTCCGCGAGGATCTCGCCCGCGCGCCGCTCCATCTCGGCCGTCACGGGCGAGAAGACCGACGTGACCGCGGCCGAGCGGATTCCCCGCTCGCGGATGTCTGCGGCGGCGGTGCGCAGCTCACTCTCGCCGAGCGGCGAGAGGACGCGGCCGTTGAACTCGTTGCCGCCGGGAATCAGATACGCGTGGTTGCCGACGGCGTCGCGGAGCTCGGACGGCCAGTCGACCATCGGCGGCAGCGCCTGGTTCGCCGGCAGCGCGAGCCGCACCGCGGCGGTGTCGAGCAGGCGCCGCCGCTCGACGACCGCGTTCGTGAAATGCGTCGTGCCGATCATCACTGCGGTGATCTCTCCGGGCGCGCAGCCGCCGGTCGCGAGCACTTCCGCGAGCGCGGTCTCGATGCCCGAGCTGACGTTCTGCGTCGTCGGCGTCTTGTGCCACGCGACGACGCGCATGTCGTCCATCAGAACTGCATCCGTGTTCGTGCCGCCGACGTCGACTCCGATGCGCATTGCTTGACATTACAAATGCCGTGCAGCAGCATCAACGTCTTGAGAGAGCTCGACGCACAGCAGGTGCGCGACATCGCTCGCGGTGCTGCAGTGCTCGGCACCGGCGGGGGTGGAGATCCGTATCTCGGAACGATCGCGGCGCTGCGCGCGATGGAGGAGTACGGGAAGCCGCAGGTGATCGAGCCCGACGAGGTTCCGGACGACGGGCTCGTCGCGACGCCGGTGCTCGTCGGCGCGCCGGTCGCGTTTCTCGAGAAGTTTCCCGTCGGCCCCGAGCTCGAGGCCGCGTATCGGGCGCTGGACACGCATTTCGCGGGCAAGCTCGTCGCGCTGATGTCGGCCGAGATGGGCGGCGCGAACTCGGTCGTGCCCCTCATCCTCGGCGCGCGGCTCGGTCTCCCCGTCGTCGACGCGGACGGCATGGGCCGCGCGTATCCCGAGGCGCAGCTCGTCACGATGACGCTCTACGGCATCGACGCGAGCCCGTTCGCGGTCGCGGACGAGCACGGGAACACCGTCGTGCTCGACACCGTCTCGAACGTCTGGACGGAACGGCTCGCGCGACCGGCGGCGATCGAGTTCGGCGCGATCGCCGCGTCGATGGGCTACCCGATGACGGGCGCGCAGCTGCGCGAGGCGGCCGTGCTCGGCACGCTCACCTGGGCCGAGGAGATCGGCGCCGCGATCCGCGTCGCGCGCGAGGAGAAGGGCGACGTGATCCGCGAGCTCCTGCGCGTCACCGGCGGCATCGAGCTCTTCCGCGGCAAGATCGTCGACGTGGCGCGGCGCATCGAGCGCGGCTGGAACCTCGGCGAGGCGGTGCTCGACGGCATCGACGAGTTCGCGGGGAGCTCGATGACGGTGCGGTTCCAGAACGAGAACCTCGTCGCGATCCGCGACGACCGGCTCGTCGCGAGCGTCCCCGACCTGATCACGCTGATCGACGCCGAGACCGGCGAGCCGATCACGACGGAACGACTGCGCTACGGCTTCCGGTCGGTCGTGCTCGGCATCCCTTGCGACGACAAGTGGCGCACGGACGCGGGCGTCGAGCTCGGCGGGCCGCGCCACTTCGGCTACGAGATCGAGTACGTCCCGCTCGAGGAGCTGAACAGCGCGACCGGGGCCGCAGCGTGACGGTCCGCATCGCCGTCGACGTCGGCGGAACCTTCACGGACGTGGTCGTGCTCGGCGAGGCGGCCGAGGGAATGCGTCACGAGAAGGTCGAGACGGTCCCGACGGATCCCGCGAGCGGCGTGCTCGCCGGCTTCGCGAAGGCGGACGCGGATCTCGGCGCACTCGACTTCTTCGTCCACGGGACGACGCTCGGCATCAACGCGCTGCTCACGCGCACCGGGGCGCGCGTCGCGATCGTCACGACGCAAGGCTTCCGCGACGTCTACGAAGTCGGACGCACCGACCGCGAGCCGATGTACGACTTCAAGTACCGGCGGCCGAAGAGCCTCGTGCCGCGCAGTCTCGTGTTCGAAGTGCCGGAGCGGCTGCGCTTCGACGGGAGCGAGATCCTCCCGTTCGACGCGGACGCCGCGCGCGCCGTCGCGCGGCGCATTCGCGAGCAGGGCGCGTCATCGGTCGCCGTCTGCTTCCTCCACAGCTACGCGAACCCGGCTCACGAGCTGGAGATGGAGCGGATCCTCCGCGAGGAGGCGCCCGGCGTCTCGGTCACGCTCTCGCACCGCCTGAGCCGCGAGTACCGCGAGTACGAGCGCACGAGCACCGCGGTGATCGACGCCTACGTGAAGCCGATCACGACGACGTACCTCGAGACGCTCGAGGGGAACCTCAAGGAGGGCGACTTCGCGGGGCACTTCCTGCTCACGCGCTCGGGCGGCGGCGCGATGACCGTGCAGTCGGCGAAGGAGCAGCCCGTGCACCTCGTGCTCTCCGGGCCCGCGGGCGGCGTGATCGGAGCGGCCGCGTTCGGGAAGATCATCGGCCACGAGAACCTGATCACGATCGACATGGGCGGCACGAGCCTCGACGCGTCGCTCATCGCGGCCGGCCATGCGCGGATCGAGACCGAGCAGCTGTTCGAGACGCTGCCCGTCTCGATCCCGACGATCGACATCCACACGATCGGCGCGGGCGGCGGCAGCATCGCGTGGGCGGACGAGGGCGGTCACCTGCAGGTCGGCCCGCAGAGCGCGGGCGCCGTCCCCGGGCCGGCGTGCTACGCGAAGGGCGGCGACCAGGCGACGTTCACCGACGCCGCGCTCGCCGTCGGCTATCTCGACCCGGACAACTTCCTCGGCGGCGAGATCCCGCTCGACGCGTCGCTCACGCAGGAGGCGATCGAGCGGCTCTCCGCGAGCCTCGGCATCTCGCCCGACGAGACCGCCGAGGGGATCCTCCGGATCACGAACGCGAAGATCGCGGGCGCCGTGCGCGTGATCTCGATCGAGCGCGGCTACCACCCGAAAGACTTCTCGATCCTCGGCTTCGGCGGCGCCGGCGCGTTCGTTGCGGCGGAAGTGGCGCGCGAGCTCGGCATCCCGACGACGATCATCCCGCCGACGCCCGCGACGTTCTCGGCGTTCGGGATGCTGATGGCCGACGTCGTCAACGACTTCGGCCAGACGAGGATCGTGCCGGTCGACGGCGACAGCATCGAGTCGGTCAACGAGGTCTTCGCGCGGCTGGCGGAGCTCGGCGCCGAGTCGCTCGGCGCCGACGGCATCGACCGCGAGAGCTGGCTCTTCCTCCCGTCCGCGGAGATGCGCTACCAGGGGCAGGAGCACACCGTGAACGTTCCGTTCGCCTCGCACACGCTCGCCGCCGCCGACGTCCCGGCCGTGCTCGAGCACTTCAGCGCCGTGCATCGCCAGCAGTACGGCCACGCGATGGACGACCCGGTGGAGATCGTGACGGTGCGGCTGCGCACCGTCGGCACGCTGCCCAGCCCGGAGATCCCGCAGCTCGCGGCGGGCAGCGGCGACGCGGAGGGTGCGCGCATCGGCACACGCTCGGTCTATCGGGCGGGCGGCCACCAGGACTACGCCGTGTACGACCGGCGGCAGCTGCTCGCCGGCGACACGATCGCGGGCCCGGCGATCGTCGAGGAGCCGAGCTCGACAACCGTCATCCACGCCGGCGACCGACTCGTCGTCGGCGCCTACGGAGAGCTGGTGATCAGATGGGACTGACCGCGACCCGGACGCAAGTCGACCCGATCACCGTCGAGGTGATCCACAACTACCTGCTGTCGAGCGCACGCGAGATGAACCGCAACCTCGTGCGCACGTCGTTCAACACGATCATCTACGAGGTCCACGACTTCGGGCTCGCGATCTACGACCGCAAGCTGCGGATGGTCGCCGAGGCGCCCGGCCTCGCGGTCTTCACGCGCGGCAACGACTACGCGATGCACAAGATGGTCGAGCACCTCGGCGAGGAGAACATCCACCCCGGCGACCTGATCCTCCTCAACTACCCGTACTGGAGCTCGCACCACACGCTCGACGTGATGGCGTCGTCGCCGATCTTCCACGGCGACCGCCTGATGGGATACACCGCCGTCAAGATCCACTGGCTCGACCTCGGCCAGAAGGATCCCGGCTACGTCCTCGACTCGACGTCGATCTTCCAGGAGGGGCTGATGTTCCCCTGCTCGAAGATCTACAAGGAAGGCAAGCTGAACACGGATCTCGAGGAGCTGATCCGGTTCAACAGCCGCATCCCCGACCGCGTGATCGGCGACATGAACGCGCAGATCTCCTCGTGCCGCACCGGCGAGCGGCGCGTGCAGGAGCTCGTCGAGAAGTTCGGTCCCGACACGTACGAGGCGGCAGTCGACGAGATCCTCGACCACAGCGAGCGCCTCATGCGCGCACGGCTCGCGCAGCTGCCGAAGGGGACCTGGACCGCCGTCGACTACGCGGACGACGACGGCATCGACAGGGACACGCTCGTCAAGATCCAGGTGACGGTCACGATCGGCGACGACGAGGTGGTGATCGACTTCGCGGGCTCGAACGACGCGACGAAGGGGCCGATCAACATTCCGATCGGCTGCACGATCGGCGTCGGTGCGCTCGTGTTCAAGGCGCTGACGACGCCCGACACGCCGGCGAACGAGGGGAACTTCCGCGCCTTGCGCGTCGAGGCGCCGCCGGGCTGCGTCATGCACGCCGTGCCGCCGTCGCCGACGTTCACGCTCTGGACGGCGCTGCTCGCCGTCGACGTCGTGATGAAGGCGTTCGCGCAGGGGATGCCGGGCGTCATCCCGTCGTGCTCGGGCGGCGACATCTTCAGCGTGATGGGGGTCGGGGTCGACCCCGCGACGGGGAAGATGTGGGTCGAGTCGTCGAACGAAGGCGTCGGCTTCGGCGCGCACGTCGGCGGCGACGGCGAGAACGGCCTCATGCACATGACCGAGCCCGGCTGCCGCAACAACCCGATCGAGGTGCTCGAGGCGAAGGCGCCGCTGCTCCTCGAGAACTACAAGCTGATCCAGGACTCCGGTGGCGCCGGCCGCCATCGCGGCGGGCTGGGGCTGCAGCGGACGTACCGCTTCCTCTCCGACGCATCGGCGCTGACGCTCGTGAAGAAGACGAAGAGCGCGCCGTGGGGCAGCGCGGGCGGAGGCGACGGCGACGCGGGCTACGTCACGCTGCGGCCGGGCACCGACCGCGAGCTGCGCACGGGCATGGTGTACGAGTCGATGGCGCCGGACGACGTGCTCGTCAACCACTCGGGCGGCGGCGGCGGCTGGGGCGATCCGTTCGAGCGCGACCCGGACGCGGTGCTCGCCGACGTCGTGAACGAGTACGTCTCGTTCGAGGCCGCGCGCAACGAGTACGGCGTCGCGATCGACGCAGCGACGATGACCGTCGACACGGCGGCAACCGCGACGTTGCGAGCGGCACGATGAACGACGCACGCATCGACCGGCTTCGCTCCGCGATGACCGAGAACGGCGTCGACCTCGTCGCACTCGCGCCGTCGGACAACCTCCGCTACGAGCTCGGCTTCTCGCCGATCGCGGACGAGCGCGCGTGCATGCTGCTCGTCTCCGCACGCGGCCTCTCGTTCGTCGTGCCCTCACTGAACGCAGAGCAGGCGCTGCATCACTCGCCCGGCCTGCCCGCGTTCACCTGGGAGGACGCCGAAGGACCGCTGGACGCGATCCGCGGCGCGCTCGCGGCGCACGACGGCGCCGCGTTCGGACGCGTCGCGGTCGATCCCGAGATGCGCGCCGACATCTTCATCACGCTGCAGTCGTTCGTCCGCGACGCCGAGCACGTGAGCGCCGGCGACCTGATGGGCGGCCTGCGCGAGGTGAAGTCGCAGGACGAGCTCGACCTGCTCGCCGCCTCGGCCGCGACCGCGGATCACGCGATGGAGCGCGGCTACGCCGCATGCCGGGCCGGGGTCACCGAGCTCGCGGTCGCCGAGGAGATCGCTGCCGGTTTCCGCGAGGCCGGCGTCGACAGCGTCACGTTCACGATCGTCGCCTCCGGCCCGAACGGCGCGTTCCCGCACCACCACACCGGCGAGCGCGTGCTGCAGGAGGGCGACGCGATCGTGATCGACATCGGCGCGAGCCGCGCGGGTTACGCGTCCGACCTGACGCGCATGGTGTTCCTCGGCGAGCCGACCGCGCGTTACCTCGAGGTGCACGAGACCGTCGAGCGCGCGGTGCAGGCGGCGATGGCCGCCGCGCGACCCGGCGCGACCGCCGGCGACGTCGACGCCGCCGCGCGCGACGTCATCGACGCGGCCGGCTACGGCGAGTACTTCGTGCATCGCACCGGCCACGGCCTCGGCATGTCGGTGCACGAGCCGCCGTGGATCATGCGCGGCTCCGGCCACGTGCTGCGCGAGGGGACGGTGCACAGCATCGAGCCGGGCATCTACCTCCCCGGCGAGTTCGGCGTCCGGCTCGAGGAGATCGTCCACGTGACCGCGGACGGCTGCGAGGCGTTCAGCGCGCTGCCTCGGACGCTGCACACGGTGACGTGACCGGGCTTACCCGCAGCGTGCTCGTCATCCGGGCGAAGCCCGGCCGCCGCGAGGCGCTCGTCGAGCTGTTCGCGCGGCTGAACGTGCTGGAGCTGGCGAGCCGCCAGGAAGGGTTCGTGAGCAGCGAGCTGCAGGTTCCAACGGACGACGACGAGCACGTGCTCGTGACCGCGCTCTGGACGAGCCCGGCCGCATACCAGGGCTGGCTCGACAACCCGGTGCGCGAGACGATGCGTGCCGACCTCGAGGAGCTTGCGGCGGCCGACCCCGAGCCGAAGGTGTACGAGATCGTCGCGGCCGTTCAGGCCGCCGGCGGCTCGCGCTGACCGAGCTCCTCCCAGCTCGTCATCTCCGCGATCGTCGGCCCCACGTGCGCACGCTTCTCGTCGGGCGGGCGCGGCGCCGGACGGCCGACCTGCAGCAGCAGCTCGGGGACGAGCGTCCGCGGGAAGCCCAGCATCTCCGCGACTGCCGACCGCGAGAACGACGTCGCCGGGCACGACCCGAGCCCGATCGACTCGGCGGCGAGCATCATGTGCGCGAGCGCGGTGCCGACGTCGACCCAGACCGAGGTGTCCTCGCCGGCCTGGACGTACTGCTCGCGCGCGGCCTCGAGATCGGTCGCGAGCACGATCAGCGCGGGCGGCACGCCGAGCAGGATCCCGGGCGCGAACGGCCGCAGGCGCTCGATCCGCGCCGGGTCGCGGATGACGAGGAAGCGGCGGATCTGACGCGCGCCCGCAGTCGACGCGAGCCGAGCCGCGAGCAGGATCGTCCGCAGGTCGTCGGTCGAGACCGGCTCGTCGAGGAACTCGCGCGTCACGCGGCGCCGCTTCATCGACGCGAGGACGGGGTTGTCGGGCGTGCTCACCAGCCCTCCTCTCGCAGCTCCGCCGCAACGGTCCGCGGCGTCTCGCGCAGGAACGCCTGGAAGCCGGCGAAGTCGAACATCACGAGCTCCTTCCTCGTCTCGATCGACTGCTGCAGGTCGGCGAGCCACGGGTGCTCCGCGTCCGCGCCCGCCTCGACGAGCGCGCGCGACAACCGGCCGGCCGCGTCGATCAGGCGCAGCTGGCCGTAGTGCCACGGCTCGTACGTGCAGAGCTCGGCGCACGTCGTCAGATACGCGAGCAGCTTGAGCGCGTCTTCGATCGGCAGGCCCTGCTCGTCAGGCACGAGGTTGCAGATTATGGAGCCGCACCCATATCCTCACAACCCCTGATGGCATTCGACGTCGTGCTGACCGGCGGTCTCGTCGTCGACGGAACCGGGCGCGACGCGTTTGCCGCCGACGTCGGCATCCGTGGCGATCGCATCGAGGCGGTCGGCGATCTCGCCGCTGCGGACGCTCGCGAGCGCGTCGACGTCGCCGGCGCATGTGTTGCGCCGGGCTTCGTCGACGTCCACACGCACTCGGACCTCGCGCCGCTCCTCGAGCCCGAGCACGACGATGTGCGGCTCGCGTCGCTGCGCCAGGGAGTGACGACGGAGATTTGCGGCAACTGCGGCTTCAGCGTCTTCCCGTCGGGCGACGAGAAGGCGGAGGACGTGAACCGGTACCTGCGCGCGGTGCTCGGGCCGCAGGCGCAGGCGTTCGCAACGCTCGGCGCCTACGCCGACACACTGCTTGGCAAGGGGCTGGCGACGAATCTCGCAACGCTCGTCGGCCACGGGACGCTGCGCGCGGGCGCGATCGGCTTCGCCGACCGCACGGCCGACGCGTCGGAGCTGCGGGCGATGCGCGAGGCTGCCGCGAACGCGCTCGACGAAGGCGCCGTCGGCTTCTCGTCCGGGCTGATCTACGCACCGGGGAGCTTCGCGCCGACCGAGGAGCTCGTCGAGATCGCGCGCGCGGCGGCCGAGCGCGGCCGGCCGTACGTCAGTCACCTTCGCGACGAGATGGACCGCGTCGACGAAGCGGTCGACGAAGCGCTGCGCATCGGCGCCGAATCGGGCGCGTCGGTGCAGATCTCACACCACAAGACGGCCGGGAAGCGCAACTGGGGCCGCACGACCGAGACGCTCGCACGGATCGAGCGCGCGCGCGGCGACGGCATCGACGTGATGATCGACGTCTATCCGTACGTCGCCGGCAGCACGAGCCTCGCGGCGCTCCTGCCACCGTGGGCCTACGTCGGCGGCGTCGACGCGCTCCTCGAGCGGCTCGCGTCGCACGACGAGCGCGACCGCATGCGGCGCGACTTCGAGTCGGGGCTCGACGGGTGGCAGCGGCTCGTCGAGGGCAGCGACGGCTGGCGCGACGTGCGCATCGCCGGCGCACGTCGCCACCGCGAGTTCGAAGGACGCACCGTCGCCGAGCTCGCCGCAGCGGCAGGCGTCGACGAGGTCGACCTCGTCGCCGATCTGCTGCGGGCGGAACAGGGCCAGGTGACGGTGATCGTGTTCCTCATGGCCGAGGAGGACGTCGCGCGCGTGCTCGCATCGCCGCTGGCGATGATCGGCTCCGACGGCATCCCGCTCCCGGGCAAGCCGCACCCCCGCTGGGCGGGCTCGTTCGCGCG
>Ga0070735_10002585_pt1 | contig 16272 bp, 15 predicted proteins | sample Coa_R1_FD_66443 | JGI IMG/M metagenome (GOLD analysis project Ga0070735, IMG submission 66443) | Surface soil microbial communities from Centralia Pennsylvania, which are recovering from an underground coalmine fire - Coalmine... | ecosystem: Environmental > Terrestrial > Soil > Unclassified ... | reverse complement strand
AATAAATTTGGTTACAACCGTAACGTGGAAACTCCAGCAGTAGAATCAATGCAAGCACCAGAAACTTCTGGACAACGTGTACGTAGAGTACTTAATACATCAGAAGGCCAATACTAAGATTTGGTAATTTAAAATAAAAATAGGTGGTGTAAAAGCCACCTATTTTTATTTTCTTTATTCCTTTTTAATTATAAAAACTATTGACAAATTGAATCTATTTGTTTTATTTTAAAAGTAGATATATTAAAAAAGGAATATCTATGAAAAAAATAATACATACGATTCTTATCTGCTCGGCAATGCTTGCAACCGTTTCTCTGACTGCAAAGCAAATGAAAAAACCAATCCTTGTAACCAAAAATGAAAAAGAAATACTGGTTGATACCAAAGCGTTAAAACAAGCAGAAACACCTGCAGAAAAAGCAGACGCTGCACTCAAATTAAGCGACGCAATCAAAAAAGATAAATACGCTCAGCTTATTCTTGCAAGAGAAGATATACGGGAAGAAATTGAATATCTAGAAAATGTAATACACGAAGAAGGTGGTTACTTTTTTGATAGCGATGAAATAACCGAAGCAAGAGCCGAATTAGCTGATCTTAAAGAAGAACTCAATAAAATTCAAACCGAGCTTGCTATCATGAAAGGCGAACGCCCTCAAGCAGTAAGCAGACTCAAAGAATGGGCTGTTTATTCACTCATAGCTGCAGTGGGTCTTGCTCTGGCAGATCAATTTATTACGGGTGGCGAGGGCAGAGCAGCATTAATGGCAGGTGCTGGTACTGCTGCTGGTAAAGTGGGAACTGCTCTAAGCACTGCATGGAGTTATGTCCCTTCTTTCCGTTCAAACACACCTGAATCGCAACCATTAACACCATCAGTACCATCATCAGGAGCTCTATCCACCACAACTAAACCAAATATTGTCAGGATTGGAAGCTCAATGATTGGCGCAGCACTGACAGCTGAACAATTATTGTCAAGATTAAATACATTACAAACAGGGGCACAATTCTTGAGAGCACGTTTTGATGAAGCTAACTCTTATATATTTGAAGCGGAAGCTAATCCAGAAAGCGTCAATCCTACTCTACTGCAAAAGAAGAAAGAAGAAGCTGCTCTTCTTCAACAAGAGCTCATTGAAACAGAAGAAAATATAGCGCAACTTGAACAACTACAATCTCTAAAAAATAAAGCTAAATAAATTAAGCAATAACAAAAAGGGATGGCACAGACCATCCCTTTTTACGTTAAAAACAATTTCTAACACTCTCTACTTCCCTTAGTTTCATCTGCTGGCATCAATAATCTATCAAGAATATCATTAGCATGATCAACCAGTATGATATCAATACCATCTGCCATATTATCAAGCTCAGCCAAATTATGACTATTTTTACGTGGTAAAATAACATACGGAATATTATTACGTTTTGCTGCTAATATTTTTTCTTTGACGCCACCAATTGGCATAACTTCTCCACGGAGGTTCAATTCCCCTGTCATTGCATAATCAGAATTGATGGGACGGTTTGTTAACGTAGAAAGCATTGCAGTGAGTATTGCAAGGCCTGCTGATGGGCCATCTTTTGGTACCGCACCTGCAGGAAGATGAATATGCATATCATATTGCGTAAACAACTTGTTATCAATACCAAAATCTTGTGCATGCCCGCACGCATAACTGCGCGCTGCTTGCGCTGACTCTTTCATCACATCACCAAGTTGTCCGGTCAGTAATAATTTACCTGTTCCTGGCATAAGCATTGCTTCTATTTGCAAGATCTCACCACCATACACTGTCCATGCAAGGCCATTAGAAATACCAATTTGATGATTTTTATTTGCACCATCACCAATAAAGCGGCATGGTCCCAGATAACTTTCTAACGTTTCTGCTGAAAATGGTATAATGTTTTTTGTCTCTACTAATGCACGTGCTGCTTTAGAACATAATTTACTAATTAAACGTTCTAATTGACGCACTCCTGATTCACGGGTGTAATCGCTAATAATGCGTTGAATAACTTCATTCGGGATACTAATATTATTATTTTCAAGCCCTGCGTTTTCAATAGCTTTTCGTACCAAATGCTTCTGAGCAATATTTGTTTTTTCTTCCATGGTGTAACCGCTTAGCTCAATAATTTCCATACGATCGCGCAATGGCTCAGAAATAATATCCACGCTATTTGCAGTCGCAATAAACATAACTTCTGATAAATCAAATGGTATTCCTAAATAATTATCATAAAATGTTTTATTTTGTTGCGGATCTAATACTTCAAGCATGGCAGCAGAAGGATCCCCTCTAAAATCTGCACCAATTTTATCAAGCTCATCAATAACTAATAATGGATTACGTGAACCTGATTTGCGTAACGCTTGAATAAATCTGCCTGGCATTGCGCCAACGTATGTTCTGCGGTGACCACGAATTTCTGCTTCATCTTTGACACCACCCAATGATATACGCCCATATTCTCTGCCCAAGCTACGTGCAATTGATTTACCAAGTGATGTTTTACCGGTACCAGGAGGTCCTACAAAACAAAGAATTGGTGCAAACCCATCTTTTTTTAAATTACGTACGGAAATAAAATCTAAAATACGTTCTTTAATTTCTTTTAATCCAAAATGATCTTCATCCAGTATTGCTTTGGCATGCACAATGTCCAAATTATCTTCCGTGGTGTTATTCCATGGTAATGCAAATATCCATTCTAAGTGGTTACGTGTTACGGTTGCTTCTAATGAATCGGGAGCAGTGCGTTCTAAACGATTAATGTGGCGACTAATTTCTTTCTTGATTTCATCAGAAACCGTGAGCATATGTAACCGTTCTCGCATATCTTCTATTTCTTCAAGATCATCTTCGCCCAATTCTTGTTTGATCGCTTTAAGTTGTTCGCGTAAATAAAACTCTTTTTGAGAACGATTCATTGATTCGCGCGCATTGTTTCTAATTTTTTCTTGAATTTCGGCAACTTGCACTTCTTTACTTAAATAATCTGCAAGCAACGTAAGAAAATCTTTTTGTGAATCGGTTTCTAACAACTTCTGTGCATCATCCACGTTAAGATTTAAATGTGAAAGGATAAAATCACCAATTTTATCTGCATCGGTCATTTTAGATAAAATAATATGAAAATCAGGACTAAAGGTGTAACCAGATGTTGCCATTTGGTCTGCAATCTTTTTAATTTTCTGTACGCAGGCGGTTAATTCTGCAGCATTACTTTCTTCTACTTCTATTTTCTGTACTTTTGCTTGCAAGATATTTTCTGTTGTCATAATATCGAGCACACGCGCTTTAGAAACTCCTTGCACCAGAATTTTGATACCCCCTTCTGGCATTTTTATCAAGCGCATAATATTGGCAATGGTTCCCACCGCGTATAAATCATCGGTGCTTATTGATCCATGTGGATCAACACCATTTTTTGCAGCAAGAAGAAAAACCATTTTCTTTTCTTCTATAGCACGGTTAATTCCACTAATGATTTTTTCATCAATGACAAGTAATGGTACAATGATTTGCGGAAATACCACCACATCCATAGTAGGAATCACGGATAAAGTTTCCGGAGCGATATTAACCTTTTTTTGATTGACAACACTTTTCATTATAAACTCCCCCTAGTTTTTTAATTGTGCTGTACTTTACAACTCCAGTCTATGCAATAGACGTTAATTATCTCAATAATTGTCAATCAAACGTTAAAAAGGTGCTACCAAAATGACTTTATTTAAAATTCTATCATTTTTATAGAGATTTCTGCTATGAAATCTAACCCCATCTTCTTATCCCCATCTCCAGTTTCTTGCGATGGGGACCCCAAATAAGAATATAATGAGGGGGGGCAAACATAACAAAAAACAAAAGTAATTATCGCAACTTATGATACACTTATAGAAAAAAGTATCTCTCTAGAAAGTTCTAATTATGCACAATGCTACTCTTATTACCCAGCATCTGACCAAAAAATTTAAACAAGGCACGCAAGAAATAACCGTCCTTGATGATATAAATACATTGTTTGTGCAAAATAAGAGTTATGCTATTACCGGAATTTCCGGATCGGGTAAATCAACCTTTATGCATATCATTGCTGGTCTTGATACACCAACAACGGGACAAGTATTATTCAATAACAATACGCTACACACTCTTTCATCTGCAGATCGTACCCAATTTTTAAATAAATCAATTGGTTTAGTATTTCAATCGCCCTATTTATTACGAGAACTTTCTGTCATAGAAAATGTTATGTTACCAGGATTAATCACTGGCAAAACGTATGCTGATTGCCACCATAAAGCATTACAATTATTAGAAAAAGTTGAACTTATTTTAAAAAAAGATAGTAAAATAGGAGAACTTTCTGGCGGTCAGCAACAACGTGTTGCAATTGCTCGCGCACTTTTTAATGAACCTGCTTTTTTAATTGCTGATGAACCCACCGGTAATTTAGATTTACATACAGGAAAAACAATCATTGATTTATTACTCTCTTGTGTTCACGAATGGGGTATGGGACTTATTATCAGTAGCCATGATGACTATGTTACGGAAAAAATGGATGAAAAGTATGAGTTGAAGCACGCAAAATTATATAAAATATAGGCATAATATGCTTTCACAAAAAACAATTCTTAAAAAAACAATTCAAGTTGGTAGCTCTACGTTAGTCAGCAGATGCCTGGGAATAGTTCGTGAAGTTTTTATGGTTAAATATTTGGGTGCAAGCGGCCTTTCTGATGCATTTTTAACCGCGTATAAAATTCCCAACTCTTTACGTAAAATATTTGCTGAAGGTGCTCTTTCTGCTGCATTTATCCCCACCGTTGTAACCACCATACAACAGCATGATAAAAAAGCTATCACCGGATTAATGTCACTTTCTTTTTTAATTTTTGAAGGAATAGTGGGCTTATTGTGCATACTTATTATTCACTATGCTCAATGGATACTTGAATGTATTGCACCAGGATTTTCTACTGAACAAATTAATGCTGCAATTATTATGCTCCGCATTCTTATGCCATTTATCTTTTTTATATCAAGCAGTGCATTATTAGGTGGCGCATTGCAAGCAGTTGGTCACTTTACTATTCCCGCTATTGCACCAATTGTAGTTAATATTATTTTTATTATCGGTATCATGATGTGTCTTTTGTATAACTTGCCCGTTACTTATTTGTGTTGGTTTATTGTAGCTGCAGGTTTTATTCATTTTTTACTTCATCTTATTACCTATTTTCATTATCAGTTCGGTTTTGGAAATATCAGACGTAAAGATCTTTCTACTTTTGGTCGCATCATGGGAAAATTTTTACTCTGCATACCCAGCATCAGTTTAATGGAAGTTGCTTTGTTTATTGATACCAGCTTTGCATCTTTCTTGGCTCCCGGATCTATATCGTTATTATATTATGCTCACCGCTTTGTAGGTATTCCATTGGGAGTATTTGCCGTTGCATTTTCTACTATCTTACTTCCTCATTTTTCTCGCACGTATACGCGCAATCCCAAAAGACTCCATTTTTATCTACTTGAAGCAGCAAAGTTTATTTATTATGTCACCGTACCAGTTGGTCTTTTAATGGCATTTTTTTCCGAAGAAATTTTTTCCACCATTTTTCTTTCCAAAAAATTCACGCTTGCCCAAGCACATGAAGCAAGTGCAATTTTACGCGTTTTTATAGCAGGTTTATTCTTTTTTTCTCTTAATAAAATTCTTATTAATATTTTTTATGCAATGCATGCAGCATGGATACCAGCATGTGTTGCTTTGGTTGCAACAATTATCAACATTATTTTGAACATGCTTTTTATAGCACAATTCCAAACTATTGGCCTTGCTGCTGCAACAACTATATCAAGTATTGTGCAAACAATTTTATTTCTTATTATTTTACGTAAAAAATATAACTTTAAGGTTTATACCACAACATTTGTATTTTTTGCATGGCGCTATAAAATAGTACTGGCAATACTGAGCATTCTCTTTTTGCTCTGTTACCATGCAATTAAAACAACTATTATATATTATATGGCCCCTACTCTTGCCCTCTTTTTTACGCAACAGATCGGCCTCTGGTTATGGGTGGGTCCTTTAAGTTTATTCTTTATGGTACTACTGTATGTTTCACGACCATTAACAAAATTACATCTCTATTTTTTAAAATAAGATAATCTATGAAACAATTATATTCTGCTGGCATTGTCACCTATATCATTCAAAACGGTGAAATTCTTTATTTGCTCTTGCAATACAGCGGTGGCCATTGGGATTTTCCTAAAGGTAAGATTGAAAAAGGAGAAACCAAACAAGAAGCTGCCCAACGAGAATTGATGGAAGAAACAGGATTAACTGCAAAAATTGATACTCATTTTGAAGAAACATTTGAGTATGTCTTCACCAACTACGATAAGCAACTAGCTAAAAAAATAGTCTATTATTTTGTGGGACACGCGGACAGTAAAAAAGTAACGCTATCACATGAACATACTGATTATATATTGCTGCCATATAAAGAGGCAGTTGAACAATTGACGTATGATAATGCAAAAGAATTATTGAAAAAAGCACATATATATATTCAAAAACAACAAATATCAAAGGAACAACGATGAAATACATTTCACTATTATCAATTGCTTTTTGTATCTATGCAAATTCTTCATGCATGGAAATAACATTATCCGATGGCACCAATAAATTTAAACGTTTAGTAAAAGAAACTGCAATTAACCGAGAAAAAATCAATTTAACCTCTGTAACTGTTCACAACAAAACCCCATGGCCAATTGAAGCACAAATTGAAGGTTTTGGTGTAAAAGATATAAATTCAGAACTTCAGGATTGGAAATTTTATACAGGAGGAGTAAATATTATGTCAGAACAAAATTACCTTTTTACTATACCAACTTATTCAACTCAACTTCCTGTTTCATCAACATTGTATCGTCTTTACGCCCATGCACTTATCGTAAAATATCCCAACCAAAAAAATAGTGAAGTGCATTTTCCTAATCCATTAAATGCTCAATCAAACTGTTTTATCGTAAAAAATGATGAAACTACTGAAGATTTTCGCCTTATTATAGAAAACACAAACAAATAAAAAAATGGGATTTTTGTGAATTATTTTTATTGTTTATTGATTATCTTTATTGCACAGATCTCTTTATCTATGGAAAAAAATAAAACAATTGATATCCATAATCAAACCAAATTTCCCGTTGAAGTTCGTCTCAAAGAATCTGGTATACAACATCAACGCTCAAAGATTAAACCATGGGATAATATCAGAGGTAAAAAAGAAATTGCACCAGGAACCAAAGAGAATCTTATAATACCATTAGTTTTTGCACCGCATCTTATTGCTGATTCTTACCACAATGATCTGGTGGTAAATTATAGTTATAGTCCCAATCGTGTAGCGATCTTTGAAGATCCATTGAGTACAGAAGGTGGTACTTTTGTGGTAAAAGAGACTAAGGCGAAATATAATGCCGGCCTTTCTGTTAAATATCAATATGGTTTGAAATAGCAATTATTGATTTAATTGTTTATTAAGAAAAATAGTTTCAGTATTACAATAAAAAAACCGCATTTTCATGCGGTTTTTAATTTGGTTGCGGGGGCTGGATTCGAACCAGCGACCTTTGGGTTATGAGCCCAACGAGCTACCAGGCTGCTCTACCCCGCGGTATATTTTTTATATCTTTTTAACTAATAATAAGAAAAGTTACTATAATTATACGTCCTGTTCATTATTTGTCAAATAAAACCATCACTCTTTCAGTCGAAAAATCCTGTCAAAAACAGCTATTTTACCTATTTTATTGCTTTTACCCGTTGATGTTGGATACCTTTAAAAATATAAAAAGGGGGAATTTTATGAAAAGAATACTGTTATTAACACTATTACTTATAAACTCAGTTACTGGAGCGTTGGCATATGAATTCAGCTTTTTCAATAACACCGACATGCCAATAGCCATTGCCATTCAATATACCGGCAACGATGATATCCCTGAACCACTCTACGGTCAATTAATAAAACCACATCAAGAAATCACCTTTACTCCCGGAAAAATAAAAATACCTGATATAAAATGGGGTTTTTGTTTAGATAACCTTTATTACGTAGACAATCCAACCACCGAGCACCGAGCTCATAATTTTGCAAAGGCTCCGTGGCGAAAAATTGAAATTACGTGGGTTAAAGAAAAAAGTATAACCAAAAGAGAAAAAAAAGAATCGAGAATTCCAAAAAGAGCACCATCTCCCGCAACAACTCCCGAAAAAAAGAAAACATCCGCGCAAGAAAAATCTCTCCAAAAATCACTCTGCAGAGACAGACATTTTGATATTATTCAAGATGCACAAGGTAAAATATCTATCACATCATCCTTGAATGATTAAATATTGTGCATAGTCCCCTGCTTATCAATCACCACACAATGGGCATAAGAAACATATATAATTTCCCGCTGCCATTGTATCGCTTTAAACCGGGCAAGCAGTAGTAATACATCGCCAATATATGCAGAGGACAAACTACTCAGAAAGAGTGAATCGTTAACAATAGCAATAATGGGAGCAGCAGGATATTCATCATCACTATTTTCATGACAAAACAGCTCTGAGCATATATAAGGAACAAAGATCATATCGTCTATTTTTATACAAGTGCGCACCGCACAAGATGCTGTAACCTGTTTACGTTGAGTAAAATAGATAGCCTGAAAATAACTATTATCCAAAAACCAGGGCAATCGCTCAGAAATAAGCATCGCATGTTTTTTATCGTGATAATCCTGCAAAACTCCATTATATACCCAGTGTAATGAATTATAATAGTAGCTTTCATCTGATCGCGATGCGCCAAAAATAAGATGCACAGGCTTGCCAAGGCTATGTTCATCCCAACAGCTTAACAATTCTGACTCATCATTCACCTTATCAAGCGTGCATGCAGATTCAGGCATAATAATAATGTCTGTAGATTCATGCATTTGCATTATTTTCTTGATGCTATTGTGTATAATTTTCACAAAAATCACCGGGTTTTGAGAGCAAACCATCTGAGGCAACCCTTTTATACGTTGTTGCCAAATACATTCTGGCAGCGGTGGTCTTTGCATTGCGATGCTCAATAACCATGGCATACTAACAACACCCAAAAAAAGAATTGAATACAAATTACCATACCAACATACAAGCACAATACCCATGGAAAACATGAGAAAAAAAATGGTTAATATTTGCTTGCCAACCATGGGTAATAAGTATAATAGATGCGGTTTTTTGGCCAATAATACCAAAGGATGCATCAAAGGATACCCTTCTTGAACGCCAAAAAGTGATAAACTATACCAATCAATACCCACGATAAAAAGCCATACCAACATCACCCCTATCAATAAACGCTGATAAGCTTTCTGAAGGCAAAAAGCCCGCACCATAAAAGCTCCTGCAGCAAATAATACACCAGCCCACAATGCATGGTAAAGAACCATGATAATGCCTAGCCCTACTGCCACCAGCCACCATTCATGAGCCATAGCAGCCATTACGTATATCCCTCCGCTCATATGTATAGCACAGATCAAACATGCCCAGATATATCCATGAATACATGAGAGTTGCGTACAACACGCCAAATAGAATAAGGGAATAGGAAAAGCAATGATTAACCACCAGCAATAATCGCTCCACAAGAAGGGTGCGCTATACAAAACGGCAGAAGATAATAACAATACTGCGTGAGTTTTTCTCATGCAAAGTGCCTTATAAAAGTAATTTTCGCCTTTCACTCCATTCTAATCATCTCATATTAAAAATAAACACCCCAATATTATTGACTATTTGAATTGTAATTATTTAAAATATAATATGAAATAGTCGAATGTAAATATAAAAAAAGGAGAGTAGTATGAAGTTTGTACAAAAAATGCTCGTAGCATTAGCATGCTTAGGTGTTAGCAGCCAAGCACTTGCTTATACCTGGGCCTTCACTAACGTAACTGAAAAGCCTGTGGTTATTTCATTCAAGTTAAAAGCGTATGGCTATACTTATTACGATATTGTAAACCCAGGAGAGAATTCAACTCGTTTCACCTGGCCAACTGGTTCTTTAAAAGCAGGATTCTGCGTGAGTAACTTCTTAATAGGTAACTTAGAAGGAAAAACATTACAAGAACTTTTTGGTAAAACCACCTTACCAACCACTCGTGAAATAGAAAAAGTATGCGGTGAAGATAGCACAAGAGCTATCTTAGCTCGCGTAGGTAAACGTGACCTTCCTATTAAATGGATTTCAGGAGAAAAATGGGGAGAGTTTGATAAAGCTAGCAAAGATGCAATAAATGTTATAACACAAGCAATCACCGAAGTTGGTGGCGAAGCAATAGATCTTGCTATAGCATTGAGCGCAGAAGCTGCTACAAGTGGTTCCACGGGAGGAGCTGCTGGAGGTGCCGCTAAAAAACTTCAATTTGGTAAAATACTTAAAGTGTTAAACGGAGTACCTGGAGCTATCATGACATTAGCAGAAAAATCACGCTGTTCATCACGTCACTTTGATATTCTAACCAGCGAATCAGGTAACTTAAGTTTAGCAACTAAGCTATAAAAATCTGAGTGTAAATAAAAAAAAAGAGGTGTGTTTGCTCAAAGCACACCTCTTTTTTTAAAAAAACGTTTTTTGCAAGGAGGTTTATTATGAATCGCATATCAAAAAAATTAGCTTTGATTCTTATGATTTTGAGCTCCAATGCTTTGATTGCATATGAGTGGACCTTTAGAAATTTAACGACCAAACCTTTAGTTGTTGCACTCAAATTACAAGCATGGGGATATACCTATTACGATGTCATTAATCCCGGAGAAAATACCTCACGCTTTTCATGGCCTATTGGTTCTTGGAAAGCTGGCTTTTGTATCAGCACCTTTTTAGTGGGCGAAATGACTAAACAAGATCTACGAAATATTTTTGGCAAAACAAGCCGACCTACCATGGAAGAAATAGCTTATGCATGTGGTGATACTGTCGGAAGAGATCAGCTTGCTCGTGTTGGAAAAAGTGAAATTCCTATAAAATGGATTTCTGGTGAACGTTGGGGACTTTTTGATAAAAGCACTCGAGCTGCCGTTAAAGCTTTAACAAAATCTATTACTGGCATCACAGAAGAAGCCGTAAATCTAGCAGTAGCTGCAGGAGCTGAAGCAGCTACCAGCGGAACCACGGGCGGTACTGCAGGAGCAGCTGCCTATAAATTAAAGCTTGGTAAAATATTTGCAATATTAGATACTATCCCCGGGACAATTATGGATCTTGCTTATAAATCACGCTGCACGGCCCGCCATTTTGATATTATTGAAAAAAGAGATGGATCATTGGTTGCTAATACAAAAGATGAATAATTGACTATATTTAAAAGTGCGTTACATTTTTTATATAACGCACTTTTAAATATATAAAACTATGAATACTCATCTTATATCTACTGAACTTCACACACCTCTGGGCACAATGCTCGCTATTGGTGATACCACAGCATTGTATTTTTTAGGTTTTACGGAAAGAGAATCGTTGCAAAACGATATTGCATCTTTGTGTAAAATAACACGCGCAACAATCAGTTCTGGTTCTTGTATGCCCCTTGAATCAATCAAACAAGAATTAGAATGCTATTTTAATGGCACATTGCAAGAATTTAAAACACCGCTACATATTATTGGCACAGAATTTCAGAAAAAATGTTGGACCGCTCTCCAAAACATTCCCTATGGTCAAACAACTAGTTATGCTGCACAAGCATCCGCAATTAATAATACGTTAGCACAACGCGCTGTTGGCACTGCTAATGGCAATAATAGATTCAGCATTATTATTCCCTGCCATCGCATTATTAACAGCAATGGTAAACTTGGTGGCTATAATGGTGGACTTAATCGTAAACAGTGGCTTCTTGATTTTGAAAAACAAAATTCATAAAAAGTTACTTTTTTTCAATCAACACAAATGCTGTTGCAATTGTTCGTGAATGAGACAACGATACATGAATAGTCAAATGAGTCGTGTCAATGCTTTCATCGATAATAATCTGTGGCAATCCATTTATCTTGATAATAGTAGTATCTGTACATAATGTTAAAAAAGGAATTTTTTTATTTGGATATGTATGCGACAACGCTTTATACAACGCCTCACGCGCAGCAAAACGTACGGCAAAGCGCTGTGCACTTTTATTTTTGTCTTGTAAACAATAATCTATTTCTTCAAGGGAAAAAATTCTTGCCAATTTTTTCCGTGAATAGGTATGCCATAATGCAAATCGATCAATCTCTATGGTGTCAACGCCAATACCTAAAATCATATAATTATCCAATTCCTTCTTCCCTTATCCCGAATGTCTTCTTAGCTTTCTCCAAATTGGGGCCCCCATTGATCCTTCGACAAGCTCAGGACGAACGGATTAAAGATGGGGTTAATTAATCTCTATGGTATCCACACCAATACCGTGTATCATTGCGCTTCTTTTTCAAGATATTGATCAAGCGAACGATACATAATAGCTTCTTGAATATGTGCAACATCAATAACCTCACTTGCCGCTAAATCGGCAATAGTACGTGCAACCTTTAAAATTTTATGATAACCACGCATACTTAAATTAAGCTTATCAAACGCTTTTTTAATAATGCTTTCTGCCTCAGGAGTTACCACACAATATTTTTCTACCTGATCAGCACTCATAAAATTATTATACATATGATTATTGCCGAATCGTTTTTCTTGAATATTTCGCGCTACGGTAACTTTTTCATACAATAAAGCGCTGCTCTGCGTAGTACCCACCGCTTTGATTGAATCATATTCAATCGATTGCACTTGTACTTGCAAATCAATACGATCCAATAACGGCCCCGATAATTTATTAATATATTTTACTATCTGTTGACGTGAACAAGTGCATTGTCGTTTTTTATCACCAAAATATCCACATGGACACGGATTAAGTGCTGCAACCAACAAACATGATGCGGGAAACGATACACTTTGTGCAACGCGTGAAATAGAAACGGTTTTACTTTCTAATGGTTGTCGCAACGCTTCTAAGGTATCACGTTTAAATTCTGTTAATTCATCTAAAAATAAAATTCCATGATGCGCTAAACTAATTTCACCCGGTTGTGGATATGATCCACCACCCACCAACCCTGCTTGAGAAATGGTATGATGAGGACTACGAAACGCTCGTTGTGTCAGTAATGAATTATTGGTCAGTTTACCCGTAATTGAATAAATTTTACTTGTTTCTAATACTTCATCAAACGTCATGGGAGGCATAATAGATGGTAAACGTTTTGCAAGCATTGTTTTACCAGAACCAGGCGTACCAATAAAAAGAATATTGTGGCGCCCTGCTGCTGCAATTTGCAATGCACGTTTTGCCATTTGTTGACCTTTAACTTGTGCAAAATCGAGAGATCTATCTTGTTGTGCTGCACAATGTTCATCAAATGTATGCTGTGCTGGTTGAATAATAGTTTCACCACGCAAATAGGCAATCAATTCAGTTAAATGACTCACGCCAATAACTTCTAATTCTTTAATAAGCGCAGCTTCTTGCACATTCTCTTTAGGAACAATAATCCGTTTCTTGCCTAATCTTTGTGCATCGTATGCAATTGCAAGCGCACCTTTAATAAAACGAATACTTCCATCCAAAGAAAGTTCGCCAATAAATAATGTTTCTTGCACAAATGCTTGGGGGACTTCTAATGATTGATTTGCAAGTAAAATACCAACTGCAATCGGCAAATCAAACAATGTTCCTTCTTTTTTTAAATCTGCGGGCGCCAAATTAACGGTAATCTTTTTAGCAGGAAGACGAAATCCTGCATTTTTTAATGATGTTAAAATACGCTTATTACTTTCTTTAATGGCGGTATCGGGCAAACCTACAATGTAAAAGTTTACCAATCCGTATGAAATATCAACTTCCACTTCCACTAAGTGAGCATCCACGCCAATTGTTGTTGCAGAAAATATTTTTGAGTGCATGTTAAAAATTTCTTATATGTAACAAATTAAAAAATTAAAAAAACTTATTAATTAAAATATATAGCACAAATCTTGATGGTTGGAAATAGAAAATTACGATACTTATAAAAGAATGGGCGTTCTATGCTTATTAATTGCAGTGGCAGTTTTTCAAAATCATCGTAAACTAATAACAAACTCTTACGCTATGTTCAGAAAAAACTCTTCTATATACTCAGATCTGCGCACAAATTCTAAGCGCTCGTTCTGAGTCTGTCGAAGAATATCTTTGAGCGCTCGAAGAAATCATTTTACCCCAATATCACTAACGCTCTTATTGGGGGCCCCCATCGGAAAGGATTGAAGATGGGGTTTAACAAGCTCAGGACGAGCGGAGAGAAAAAAATATATCATATCCCCCCGTTCGTGCTGAGCTTGTCGAAGCATACGAACACAAATATTTAAAAATTATGAACAAAAAAATAATTTCACTCCTGACATTCACCCTCTCCTTTTATCTTCACGGCGCCGTCGTTATTAAAGGAAACTTGGATGCACCCGAAGGACAATCTTTTTCTTTCACCGTAAATAAAAATATTTTCAGCAACAGCGGTAATTTTTATGAAACATCAAATGAAATATTAACAGAGAATCAAGAATTTACGCTTTCTCGTATTATGCGAGGAGCACCGGTATTTACACCATTAATGCCAGAAATAGTAACACTGAATGGTGTACCCAATACAGAAAATCCTCTTTTTGGTGATCGTATACTCCAATTAGGTATGCTTGAAACAGAAGATGGTTTTTTTATGCGTGATCTACCAATATTGGTTGGAGAAAGTAAACCTAAGCGCGTGTATCTTTTTGAAAACATTAACAATTTTGATAATACCATCATTGTACCATCAGGAGATTTGCATGATGCGACTGGTGCTTTTTCAGCCGGAATTGTAAGTCTTACTACCACCCAACAAGCACATGTATTTGCCGCGGTCAAACCAAATGGCGGACAGTTTGGTCAACCCAATAGTGGTATTGCATTACTGATACGCGGTATTGCTGACGTAACAGAAGATGGAAAAACGGAAAAGAAACGATTATTTGGAGAAGTGAATACAGATACGGGTGCTGCTGAAAATCCAAAAGCATTACTTCTTGATGCAACATCACCCGAACTTTTTATTGGTGATCCTTTGAGTAACATTGTACAAAATCAAGCAGTGATGCATTGGGATCCCTCATTAAAACGTCTTTATATCGGATTACAAGTAACTGCTAACAATGGAGCAGCTGATGGTGCACGCGCTGTTGTTGCAGTAAAGTTTATAGAACAAGGTGCTATTACGTTAGAAACAATTGCCCCTGATACCGTGTTTGCTCCCGGCAATACAACAAATATTATTGGCGCTCTTGGTGCAGGTCAACAAATATCAATCAATGCACTTTCTACCATGGTTACTAGTACTGCATTACATTATCTGATTGTTGTTGGTGGCAATGGTAATCCTGCAGCAACAACCAACTCTGTATTTGCATTGCCATTAGTAAACAGCGGTGATGCACAAGGAGCAATTGCTGCAAAAACCGCACAACCCACTAATGTTTTTAAAGATGCTCCCGTACCACGTATTATTGCACGTACCATAGAAGATGCCGCAACAACACCCGCTGATATGACATCTTCAACCGATAGTGCTGCCCAAGTTGGTGGTGGCACATTAAACACCGGACCTATCGTTAATATTATTGTGCGTGATGATACCGTGTTTGCTTTTGTGGGTGAAGATAATCCGGGCGTCTATTCTTCTCAAGCAATTTTTGATGCTGCAGGAAAAATAACTTCATGGACGCAATGGCAACGTGCTGCAGGAACTACCAAAAATATTTTTGGTGCAGCACTTAATACTTTTGAAGGTAACTTCTTTTTGGCATCAGGAACAACTGCTGACACTGTTAATACCGTAGAAAAAACAATATGGTCAGATGGTGCACCAGATAGTTTACTACCGCTCACCACTATTTTAGATGAAAATTTACCGCAAGATGGTGGCGTGCAAGGAATGCAAACATTCTTACCCAATACACCAGGGCTCAATAACATTGCATTACTTGCAGCGGGTGGCATTGGCACACTTGTACTTGCGCAAACAGGAACAGTTAATGACAGTATTATTACACCAACAAATGGTCCTGATTTTAAT
>Ga0070735_10002584_pt1 | contig 16273 bp, 16 predicted proteins | sample Coa_R1_FD_66443 | JGI IMG/M metagenome (GOLD analysis project Ga0070735, IMG submission 66443) | Surface soil microbial communities from Centralia Pennsylvania, which are recovering from an underground coalmine fire - Coalmine... | ecosystem: Environmental > Terrestrial > Soil > Unclassified ... | reverse complement strand
AAGCATGCCCGCACCGCGTGGAACGGCGCCGCCCGGCGCGCCGACGACAACGGGCCGGTGAAACCCCTACCGTAATGCTGGGGCAAAGAGAGCATGGTAAGGCAAGATGAGAACGAGCAAGATCGAATTCAAGATCGAATTGACGACACTGTTCAGGAGACTGTCGGCGGCGTGCGCCCTCGTCGGCGCGGCGGGGATCCTCGCGCACCCCATTGCGGCCGGAGCGCAGGGCCTTGGCGCGCAGGTCAACGTGCAGCCGACGCCGGACCGCGTCGGTATAGACCAGAAGCTGGATCAGCAGGTGCCGCTCGACGTGGCGTTCAAGGACGAGTCCGGCCACGACGTAAAGCTGGGAGACTACTTCGGCAAGCACCCAGTCATTCTGGTGATGCCGTTTTACCGGTGCGCCGGGACCTGTATACTGGAGATGGACGGCCTCATTAAGGTTGCGAACGCCGTCAACTATAACATGGGCAAGGACTACGAGATCGTGGTCGTGAGCCTCGACCCGCGCGAGACGCCCGATCTGGCGGGCATCAAGAAGCGCGATTATCTGCACGATTACGATCGCCCCGGCGCGGATGCAGGCCTCCACTGCCTGACCGGCACGCGCGAATCGATCGAGAGGCTCGCGAACGCTGTCGGTTTCCGGTTCTTCTACGCGCCGTCCGGGGCGCCGGTCCACAGCACGGGCCTGATGGTCTGCACGCCGCACGGAAAGCTCTCTCGCTACCTGCTCGGCGTCGATTACGCCCCGCGGGATCTGAATTTGTCGCTCGTAGAGGCCGGCGAGAACCGGATCGGCTCGCTATCCGAGAAAGTCGAGCTGCTCTGCTCGCAGTACGATCCCCGTTCGGGGAAATACACGGTCGCGGTGGTACGGCTGCTCCAGGTCGCTGGATGCGGCACGGTGCTGCTGCTCGCAGGCTACATCGGCTCGATGTTTTACGTGGAGCGCCACCGAAAGGCGCCTATGCCCACGCAGGGCTCCGCCGGAGATAACACATGAACTTTCCGCTCTGGCCGGAACAAGCTTCGACCTTTGCACGGGATGTCGACAATATTGCCTTCGTCCTGATCGGCCTGACGGTGTTCTTTACTGCCGCGGTATCGGTTGCGTTGGTGTTCTTCTCGATCCGGTATCGGCGAGGCAATGCCGTCGACCGGTCGAATCCGGTACACACGTCGCACACGCTGGAGATCGCCTGGTCGCTCCCGCCGCTGATTATCGCACTGGGCGTATTCGCCTGGTCGGTCATACCGTACGCGAGCGTGTACAACCCTCCGAAGGATGCCGACGAGATCTATGTGGTCGGCAAGCGATGGATGTGGCATCTGCAGCACGCCGACAGCGGAATTCGCGAGAACAATGAGCTGCACATCCCCGTGGGGCGCGCCGTCAAGCTCACCTTGATCTCGCAGGACGTAATCCACGGCTTCTACTGCCCGGAGTTCCGCGTAAAACGCGACGCCATTCCCGGCCTGTATAACACCTGCTGGTTCGAGCCGACCAAAGCCGGCAAATACTTCCTGTTCTGCACCGAGTACTGCGGCACGAATCACTCGCAGATGGGCGGCTGGATCTACGTGATGCCGCCTGCGGAGTACGAGCACTGGGTCCGCGAAAAGGGACGCGTCGGCGGACGCGCCGAGATCGCAACGACCACTCCGGCGCACCAGGGCGAGTCGCTGTTCCGGCAGTACGGCTGCGGCAACTGCCATTCGGTGATCGACACGGCCAGAGGGCCGTCGCTCATTGGTCTCTACCAGAAGCGAAGGATCATGGCCGACGGTTCGACGGTCGTCGCCGACCGCGGTTACATACGCAAGGCGATTATCAGCCCCGAGAATACGCTGCTCCGGGGATATGGCTCCGTCACGCAGATGCCTAGCTACAAAGACCTTAGCGAAGATGATATCAATCAGTTGATAGCCTACATCCAATCGCTGGGCGGGAACGCGACCGTGGCAGCCGCCACGAGCGCGACCACCACGACTCCCGGGCGCACGCAGCGATAGGACCCGTCGGCAAGGAAATAACCATGAGCGCTTCCACCTTAAATCCTGGGGACGTACCGGACGTAATAGGCGCGCACCAACGGCCTAGCTACCTCGACTGGAGCTACACGGTCAAGGACTGGCTGCTCACGCTCGACCATAAGCGCATTGGCATACTCTACCTGATCTCCGTGACGACGGCCTTCGCGTTCGGAGGCTGGGCGGCGGCCATGATCCGGCTGGAGCTCACGTCGCCGCACGGGCACATCCTGGAGAACGACACCTACAATAAGATCTTTACGATGCACGGCATCATAATGGTCTTCTTCTTCCTGGTGCCGTCCATTCCCGCGACGCTCGGCAACTTCGTGCTGCCGCTGATGATCGGAGCGCGGGACCTTGCATTCCCCAAACTCAATCTGTTGAGCTGGTACCTCTGGGTGATTGGTTTCATCTGCGTGATGTACGCGATCATATCCGGAGGCGTGGATACCGGCTGGACCTTCTACACGCCGTACAGCAGCGTTTACAGTAACTCGAACGTCGTTCTGACGATTGTGGGGATCTTCATCGCCGGGTTCTCCTCGATCTTCACGGGGATAAACTTTATCGTAACGGTGCACAAGATGCGGGCGCCCGGACTGACCTGGTTCCGGCTGCCGCTGTTCATCTGGGCGATGTACGCGGTCAGCGTCGTGATCGTTCTCGGCACGCCCGTCGTCGCGATAACGCTCCTCCTGGTGCTCGCCGAGCGCGTGTGGAACATCGGCATCTTCAACCCTGCGAACGGCGGCGATCCGATACTGTTCCAGCACCTGTTCTGGTTCTACTCGCACCCGGCCGTGTATATCATGATACTGCCATCGTTCGGCGTGATCAGCGAGGTGATTTCCTGCTTCTCGCGCAAGCGGGTATTCGGCTACAGCTTCGTCGCCTTCTCCAGTATCGCGATCGCCGTTTTCGGCTTCCTGGTCTGGGGCCATCACATGTTCATTACCGGCCAGTCAATGTACACCGGCATCCTCTTCTCGGTGTTGAGCTTCCTGGTTGCGATTCCATCCGCCATCAAGGTGTTCAACTGGACGGCGACCGTTTACAAAGGGACCGTCTGGTTCACGGCGCCGATGCTCTACGCCATGGGCTTCATCGGGCTCTTCACCGTCGGCGGCCTTACAGGCCTCTTCCTGGCCTCGCTTGCGGTGGACGTCCATCTGAATCAGACCTACTTCGTCGTGGCGCACTTCCACTACGTCATGGTCGGCGGCGCGATGATGGGCTACTTCGCCGGGCTGCACTTCTGGTGGCCGAAGATGACCGGCCGCATGTACCCGGAACTATGGGCGAAGCTCTCGGCCGGAATCACGTTCATCGGCTTCAACCTGACGTTCTTCCCGCAGTTCGTGGTGGGCTACCTCGGCATGCCGCGGCGCTACCACAACTACCCGTCAGAATTCCAGGTGTGGCACATCATGTCGTCCGCGGGCGCGAGCGTCCTGGCCGTGGGCGTGATCATTCCCGCCGTCTACTTCCTCTGGTCGCTGAAATATGGGGCGCGCGCCGGCAACAATCCGTGGGGCGCCGCCGGCCTGGAGTGGACTACGCAGTCGCCGCCCATCAAGGACAACTTCGACGAGCCGCCCGTCGTAACATGGGAAGCCTACAACTACGATGAGCAGGTGGAATCCGAGGCGCAGCGGGACCGCGAGATAATGCCCGGCGCAGGAGCAGCCGCGGAAGAAGAGGGCCGCCGCGACGCCGAGCAGGCGCGCCCGGCGCCCGCGCCGCCCGCCCAGTGGCGCAACGGCTGATCTGCGGTCCGATCGCCCACGTGCCCTCACGATCATCGGGAGGCAGCACCCGCGGAAACGATCGGTGCGCCGGCGGGCCGCCGCCAAACGTAACTGAGTGCTCTTTGGAGATGACTGATAATGAGCGTTGAAGTCGCGCCCGCAACTCACGCGCACGGCCACCACGGGGATGTGGCGCACCAGTACGAACAGATCGACCAGCAGAACGAGTCCTACATCGTCGGTATGTGGACGTTCCTCGTCACGGAGATCATGTTCTTCGGCGCCCTCTTCCTGTGCTATACGCTGTACCGCAGCCAGGCTCCGGGCGTATTCTTCGAGATATCCAGGCACGTGCTGAACGTGCCGCTGGGCGCGCTCAACACGACGTTTCTCCTGACGAGCAGCTTCTCAATGGCCCTCGCGGTCTATCACGCGCAGCAGAAGAATCGCAACCTGCAGCTCCTGTTCCTGGCGATCACGATCGCGTTTTCATGCGGCTTCCTGGTGATCAAAGGCTTCGAGTGGGCCGAGAAGTTCCACGATCACCACGTGATGGGTCCCGACTTCCACTACGATGCTCCCCTGCCCGATCGCGCGCACATTCCGCCGAAGACCGCGGCGGGCAAGGACGTTGGCTACGAATTCCAGGTACACGACTACCAGGCGCAGATGTACTTCTGCCTCTACTTCGGTATGACGGGCCTGCATGCCGTACACGTCATAATCGGCATGATCGTGATGAGCATCCTCTGGATCATGATTTTCAGGCGACACCGAGCCGTACAGTACTACATGCCCGTCGAGATGACGGGCCTATACTGGCACTTTGTCGATATTGTCTGGATATTCCTGTTCCCGCTGTTCTACCTGATCCCGCATCCATAGCGTATTGGGACACTCTGGGCCGGAGCTTAACTAAATGGATTCAGCTTCACATACGGACACGGGCCACGCGAGTCACGCGACGATACCGGTGTACATCGCAACCTACGTCGCACTGATGATCTTGATGGGCGCGACGTACCTGATTTCGCGGTTCTACCTTGGGCCGTTCAACAACGTCGCGGCCATGGGGATAGCGGTGTTGAAGGCGACGCTGGTGGTGCTCTTCTTCATGCAGGTACGGTACGGCACGCGGCTGACGTGGGTCTGGGCCGCGCTCGGCTTCATCTGGCTCTCGCTGATCTTTGGAATCCTTGGCGACTATCTGACGCGCGCCTGGCTGGCCGCCACGGGCTGGTCCGGCTAGCCGCATCGCTTCGCGCATGAGAAAGGCCCGCCGCGAGCGCTCGCGGCGGGCCTTTCGTCGTCTGCAAGGGCGGCCTAACGGTCGCTGAACGCGTCGGGCACGCGCCGCTGCGGGACGGCCAGCGTGCGCACAAGGGACGCGAGCATCTGCTCCTTGAACACGGAGTTCAGGGCCAGGGCGGCCTGTGTCTGCGCGTAGCCGAACGGTATCCCGATGTCGTGACGGTCCCCCACGACCTCGACGGCCATGTACCGCTGTCCGGAGGCGCGGAGCCGCTCCTGTGCGCTCGTAAACTGAAATTCATTGTTCTCCCGCATGTTGTTCTCGACGGCGTGCGTAAGGCAGTCGAATATCTCCGGGTTCAGGATGTGCATGCCGAAGAAGCAGAGATACATCCCGGCGAGCAGGCCCGCCTGGCGCAGGTGCTCCGCGGCGTACTCGATGGACGGCTTCTCGACGATTGTCTCGACGTCGTAGGCCGGCGGCTGCTCCGAGACACGCGTTCCGCGAACGGTGCCGAACAGGTGCAGCAGCTCCGTCGGAGTCTGCTGTACGGCCGAGATGCTGGCGCCGTACTCCTCGTAGGCGTCGATGACCTGCCTGGCGCAGCGGCGGGCCTCGCCGGACGAGTAGATGTGGTCGCCGAGCATCAGGAGGAAGGGCTCGCTGCCCACGAAGCTTCGCGCCTGCCATACGGCATGTCCATATCCCTCCGGCGTCTCCTGCACCGCAAAGGTCAGGCGCGCCGCGATGTGCTGGATCCGTGCGGACTGGAGCAGAGCCCAGTCCTTGCCCTTGAACACACGCAGCTCCTCCGGCGTCAGCGGAGCGAAGTGCTGCTCGATCTGCGCGCGGTTGTGCGGATTCACGACCAGGCAGACCTCCTCGATCCCGCTCTCCAGAGCCTCCTCGATTATGATCTGTATGGCAGGCTTACAGATGCCGTCGATATCCATGATCGGCAGCATCTCCTTCTGGATCGTCGTGGTCGCCGGATACATCCTGGTCCCGCGGCCCGCGGCTGTGATCACGGCCTTCCGCACTTTCGCCATCTCGCCCTCCCAGAAACGCGCTAACCTCGAAGTATCTGGCGGCCGCCGAATGCGACTGCGCCCGGCGAGCTGCCGGAGTAGCGTTGCGGCGTGGTTCCCGTGCGGCGCTCGTACTCCGCGCAGACCTCGGCCAGCGCCGCTTCCGCATCCGCCGAGCCGACCTCGGAAAGGACAGCGACGGTCCCGCCCGAGCCGCCGCCCGTGATCTTCGCGCCGTAGAGGCCTCTGGCCGGACCGCGATCGCGAACCAGTTGGACGATCAGATCGGTCTCCGGCGATCCGAGGTTCAGGCGCTCGTTGTACGAGGCGTGCGATTCGTACATCAGCTCGCCGGCCTGCTCCATCAGCGTGCGATCCTCGTCCGTCAGGTCCGGCCCGGCCTGGCGCTCTTCCATGCGCTCCGCGCGCCGCAGCTCCGCCACCTGCATCAATCCGGCGAACTGGTGGACCCGGTAATTCTCCAGGATGGGGTGCTCTGCGCAGGCTCGCGGACGGTAGATCGTGTCCGGATCGACGCGCGTCACCGTGTCCGGCAGGCGGCCATACAGCGCGGAGTACTGGCGGCCGGTGATCTCCTCGGGAATCATGTCGCGGTACTCGAGGAATTCAGCCGGGCTCATGCGGCACAGGTAGTTGCGCAGCAGCTTGCCGCCGCTCTCGAGCTGAATCACCTTGAGGCCCATAAATGCGCCCACGCGCGCATTCGCGTAGCGCGATCCGCCGACCGAGTGCTTCACCCTGGAATCGATGCCGCTGAACCGCCAGCCCGTCGGGATTGCCTGCGCGCCAAGCAGGTCGTGCGGCTGGCATCGCAGCACCGTCAGCGCATTGGACTGGCCGAGTGCCGAAGTGACCTGGTCCATGATGCCGCACGGCGCGCCGACGATCTGGTTCTCGACGCGCTGGCACCAGGCCGCAAGCGTCAGGTCGCTCGGGTGGATGCCGGCCGCGGCGCTCAGGGCGTGCATCGTTGCAACCTCGAGCGCGGCCGAGGAGGAGAGCCCTGCGCCGAGGGGCACATCGCTGCGCACGAGGATATTCGCGCCGAGCTCGCCCATGCGCGCGTCCACGCGACCGTCGTCGCTGACCTTCGTGTACGCGGCAGCCATCACGTGGTAACAGCCGACGACGTAGGCCGCCCATCGCTCCCGCGGATTCGCCGCGAGAGCGCGGCGAACCTCGTCCACCGGCCGCACGCGGCCATTGGCGTCGATCACCACGTCGAGCGAAACCTCGACATCCGCGTCCATGCCGTCGTTCGCGGCGTCCAGGCTGCGCACGCGGAACAGCCTGTCCTCCCGCCACTGCCACGCGACGTATGCGGCCTCCGCGATCGGCATCTCAAGGACGAGGCTCCCCGAGTAGTCCGCCACGCCGCCCATGACGTCGAGGCGGCCGGGCGCGCGAGCGCCGGCAATTGGACCGGTGGCATCGAAAAACGGCGCCTGTTCGCCGCGCACGATCCCCTCGAACGCGCTCCAAGCTCGCTCCGCGGCGGACGCCTCGCCGCCTATTCGCCCGTCGCTCATAAAAGTTCCCACTATGCCGCAAGTGATGGCGCCTCTTGCCGGTGCGATGACGCAGCCGGCGTCGGATGCCCGATTATGATAGCCCGAAACCCGCCCGCTGTCAATTTCCGGTCACATTGCCGGCCAGCAGAACGCACGGTATCGGGAAAAACCACTCATAGTCGTAATCGCGCAGTCCACGGATTCGGATGCCACCGCGCGATGCCGGCCCGCAACACCAGGCACAAAGGAAACTTGAGATAATGTTTGAGGTACGCCGATCATCGAGCGCAATCGCACGCAGACGGAGCCGCGTGCGAATGCCGGCGATCACCCTGGGCGCAATTCTCGCCCTGACGGGTGCAACGCTGTCGCCGGCACGCGCGCAGCTCCGATTTCGGGCGGACACCGCGCACGGCGGGCTCTGGAAGAAGCTGTACAAGCAGCTCCCGTCCCCCTGGAAGGCGCGCGACCTGGTCTACGTCCGCGAGGTGACCGACGGGGAGATGGACCGGTTCGTAGAGCGGTTCGAGGGACCGAACAGCAAGGACAACTCCATTGTCGACGGCTGTTACCAGGCCAATACCGCGAACGACGACATGGCCGGCAGGATTACGCTGAGGCTCTCCCTGCGTGGCGAGAACGCGTCGCTGGTGTTCATCCACGAGTACGGCCACTACGTGTGGGGCAGCCTCCTCACCGAGGCCGATCGTGCGCGCTATCGCCGGATCTGGCGCGAGCAGAGGCGCTGCCACAGCCTCATTACGGACTACGCGGGCGATAGCGACGAGGAGGGCTTCGCGGAGGCGTTCGCCTACTTCATCCACAAGCCCGCGGCGCTCCGCCGGACGGATGCGCGCTCGGCCGCATTTCTGGCGGACCTGCAGGATACGCTTGCGGAGCCGGATCCGGACGCGTGAGTCGGCGCTGCGATAATCTGAGGGCTTGCCAACTAACGAGCGGCGAGGGATTGCTCCCTCGCCGCTCGGGCATTGTCGGGGGACCAAGTCCCGCTACACGGCTCCTGCCGATTTAGAAGGCGGGAGGATTGGCCGGTCGGCGGCCGCCGCCAGGGCCGAACGGCCGCTGCGGATGCTCCTTGACGTACTTGGTGACGAGATCCTTCTGATCCGCAGTGAGAACCGCCAGCGCCTTCTCATTCGGCTGGCCGTTGCCGAACATGGACTGCATGATCTCCTGGGCCTTCTGGTTGTCGCCCGCCTGGCGCGCGGCCTGCAAGTCCGCCATCTTCTGCTGGCGCTCCTTCATCACGTCGGCGGAGATCGCCGCGATCTTCGTCTTCTGTTCGCCAGTCAGCTTCAGATCGCTGTAGGTCTGCCACGGAATACCGACGCTGTTGAGGCTCGTGAGGTCCTTAACGAGGGCCGTTGCAGTCGTCTTCTGGTCGGTATTCAGGATCGCGTCGACGTCCTTTTGCGCCGCGGTGCTCAGATCGACCATCTTCTGGCGCGCGTCCGGATCGGGCGGCGATCCCGGCTGCGGCCGCAGTGCCTGCTGGTCCGCGCGGAACTTGGTCTGAACCTTTTCGAACGAGGACTTCTGGTCGTCCGAGAGCTTCAGCTCCTTGGTGAGCATGTCAGCCGGCAGATTGACCAGCATCAGCTGGCCGCCGCCGCGGCCGAACTGGCCGAAACCGCCCCGGCCCTGTCCGCCGCGCCGTGCGCCGGCGGGTGGCTGCCCATTGTCCTGGGCGAGCGCCGTGCCCGCGATGCAGGCGCCGAGTACCACGGCCGCGCCCACCAGCCCAAACTTCGCAAACTGCATTGTGTTCATCCTCCCTGGATTGATGACCGGGCTTTGCCGGCGCTTCGAACCAAGTAATACCCGAAGGTGATTTCGTCGCTTCCGAATTCTGGAAGGCCGGTCTATCGACACACCCCGCCATTTGAGAGACGAGGCTGCTGTATTGCGGTTACGCAAAAAAGATCGCGAAGATCGGGCGGGATTCAGCGCACGCGCGAGCCGGCCGGCGCGGGTGCGGAAGGATGCAGCAATATCGCATGGCCGTCGACGTCGGCGGCGAGCAGCATTCCCTGCGATTCGATCCCGCGCATCTTTCGCGGCTGCAGATTCGCGACCACCACCACCTGCTTGCCGACAAGGTCGTCGGGCTGGTAGTCCTCGGCGATGCCCGCAAGTATCGTGCGCGTATCGTCCTCGCCCACCTGCACGGTCAGCCGGAGCAGCTTGGTGGCGTTTGGGACAGGCTCGGCGGCCAGAACGTCGCCCACGCGCAGCTCCACCTTCAGGAAATCGTCGATCGTGATCGGCCCTTGTGCCGTGGGCTGCGGCACGGGCGCGGCGGGCGTTCCCGGCGCCGGCGCATGGGCCGGCGCGGCAATCGGCGCGGCGGGAGCCGGCACGTGCGCGGTCTTCGTCGGTTCGGTCACGCGTTCCTCCTTCTGGATTGCCTCGGCGGTCTGCGGATTCGAGCTGGCGAGCGTCTGCAGCAGCGCTGCGTCCGCCGACAGGTCCTGGATACGTGGGAAGATCGGCTGCGGCGCCTGGACACGCGTTCCCGGCTCCATTCCGCCCCATGAAAGCCCCTCCGCGGATGCCTCTCCGATAGGCTTCGCAAGGCCGAGCTGCGCGCCGATCCGCTCTGCGGCGACCGGCATAAACGGGACCAGCAGCAGCGCCGCGATGCGCGTCGCCTCGAGGCACGAGTAGAGCGTCGACCGCAGGAGCTCCCCGCTCTCCTCCGAGCCGGCAGCCGCCTCGCGCGCCAGCGTCCAGGGCGCGCGCTCGTCTATCAGCTTGTTCATGCGGCCCACAAGCTTCAGTATCGACTCCAATGCCACGTTGAGCCGGAACTCGCCGATCGCCCGGTCAACCTCCTCGCGTACCTGGAGCGCCAGGGCGGCAATCTCCGCATCGTGCTCCGCTACGGTCGGAACCGTGCCGTCGAGATAGCGCCCGACCATGTTTACGGTACGATTGAGCAGATTGCCGATGTCGTTCGCAAGGTCGGTGTTGAAGCGGCGCAGGCAGTTCTCGACTGTGAACTCGGTGTCCATCCCGAAGTTCATCTCGCGACAGAGCAGATAGCGCACGGCATCCGCGGCCACGTCGATGCTCGACCCCGACCGATCGGCGATCAGCCGCGCGAACCGCGTTGGGTGCGGCAGCGGCGGCCCCGTCTTGCCACCCTTTTTGCCGCCCTCCACTGTCCACCAGCCGTGCGCATAGATCTGCTTCGGCAGCGGCAGCTCGAGGGCCATCAGCATTGCGGGCCAGAGCGTGGCGTGGAACCGGACGAATATCTCCTTGCCCATGAAATGCACGTCCGCCGGCCAGCGCTCTCGCCAGCAGCCGTCGTCCGGCCAGCCGAGCGCCGACAGGTAGTTGATCAGCGCGTCGAACCAGACGTATATCACCTTGCTGTCGTCGCCGGGCACCGGAATGCCCCACCCCCGGTTCGCCCGGGTAATCGACATGTCGCGGAGGCCCTCTTTGATGAACGCCGTGACCTCGTTCTTGCGGAAATCCGGCTGTAGGAACTCCGGGTGAGCCTCGATATGAGCCAGCAGCTTGTCGCCGAACGCGGAGAGGCGGAAGAAGTAGTTGTCCTCCTGGACGCGGACGACCGGCTTGCCGCTCTCGATTGCGACGCCGTCGGCCACCTCGGTGTCCCGGAAGAAGGTTTCGTCGCTAACGCTGTACCAGCCCTCGTACGTGTCCAGGTAGATACAGTCGCTCGCGCGGAGTCGCTGGAAGAACTCCTGGACGGCACGGACGTGGCGCGGCTCTGTCGTCCGCAGGAAGTCGTCGCAGGCGATGTGCAGTGATCGCCAGCTCTCCTGGAAGGCGTCCGCCAGGCCGTCTACGAACTCTTGCGTCGGCACGTTCGCCTTCGCAGCGGCCTCCTGGACCTTCGTCGCGTTCTCATCCACGCCGGTCAGGAGCCATGTGTCGTATCCGCGCTGCCGGTGGTATCGCGCGAGGACATCGCAGGCGATCGTCGTCAGCGCCGAGCCGACGTGCGGCAGGCCGTTCACGTAGTAGATCGGCGTCGTTACGTAGTAGCGTCGTGGCTCCGCGTCGCTCATTGTCAGGCGTTTCTTACGCTGTTTTCGGCCTGCTCCAGCGTGGTCGGATCGGCGGCCTGCTCGGCGGCCAGCTCCTCCTCGCTGGTCGACGAGCCGAGGACGGCAAGCGCGGTGTCCAGCTCCCCCGGCGCGACGAATACTCCGTGGCTCCAGGTGTTTCCGAGCGCGGGCAGCGCGTTCAAGGCGGGACCGAGCTCCGGATTTGCCAGCACGGCGTGCAGGCCGGCGCCAACCAGCGTCGCGCAGACGATCTCGCCGGACTCGAAGTCCGGCGCATCGAAGGCCAGCACATAGTTGTCCGGGATCGGACTGCCGGACGTATCGATGAATCCCGGCGCGGGGGCGCCGGACGGCCGAACGGGATCGCTCACTGTGTTCTCCTTCAGTTCCGGCTTCCGCACGGGCCCCCGTCAACGCGGCAGCACATGCCGGAGGGCATGCTGCAGGGCGCCATCTCCTCCGTCGCGGAAGAGGAGCGCGCAGTCACCGAGAGCAGTCTCGCGACGCGGTCGGTACCGCAGTCGGGGCACTTCACTTCCGCCAGCCTGTCCGCACTGCGCAGCGTCTTGAACTCGGTCCGGCAGGACTTACAATGGAACTCAAAGATGGGCATGGTCGGCCTCCTCCATCTCTGCCCGCTCGAATGTGCGCGCCCGTTCGGCTGCGATCCTGGCCGCCTGCGAGCGCACCTCGTCGTCCACTTTTACCGCCTCGGCGTCGTCCTCCGCCAGCTTGTGGACACTGCAACCGCGGCAGTCGGTACACTTCGTGGTCTTCTCGATCCGCAGGTCGGAGCAGGCGAACTCGATCTCGGCGCCGCCATCGATCAGGCAGACCAGAGCGATCTCGCGCTTCACGTCGACGTCCAGCACCTTGCCCTGGCCGCGCGGCGACATTACGATCTCGCCGATAAGCGGAAGGCGGCGGTCTACCTCCGCATAGGTGTCGTGCTCGTACCGCAGGCAGCACATCAGCTTGCCGCATACGCCGGAGAACTTCACCGGATTCAGGAAGAGGCTCTGGTCCTTCGCCATCTTCATCGAGATCGGGGCGAAGTCGGTGAGAAATGTGGCGCAGCAGAGAGTCAGCCCGCACGGCCCCACCCCCCCGATCATCTTCGCCTGATCGCGCGGGCCGACCTGGTGAAGCTGAACCTTGCATCGAAGCTGCGCCGCGACCTCGCGAACCAGCTCGCGGAAATCGACGCGCGCGTCTGCCGCGAAGTAGACTGTCACCTGCAGGCCGTCGAAGCTGTACTCGGCCTGCAGCAGCTTCATCGGCAGGCGCAGCGCCTCCACGCGCTCCAGGCAAACCGCCATGGCGCGCTTCGCCTTTTCGCGGTTCTGCCGCTCGTGAAGCAGGTCGCCGACCGCCGCTCTCCGCAGAACGCGCTTCAACGGTCCCTGGAGCTCGTGCTCCGGAATCTCGCGCGCGCCGATCTTTACGGTGCCGATCTCCGCGCCACGCGTCGTCTCGACGATGACGCGCTCGTCTTCCGCCAGCTCCAGGCCGGCCGGATCGTACCAGTAGGACTTCGCGACGCGCTTGAAAGCGACGCCGATGCATATCGGCATTTGGGCACCTGCTATCGGGAACCGCAAGGGCCGCGGCGGCCCCGGTTCGATTTGAATGTTCTCAAACGGCAAAACGCAGAATGCCGGCCCCAGTACAGGCCACCATCCTGCGGTGAGATCGCGCTTACGAGGCTATTCTATCATATCCTGCGCTCGTTAATCAAGCTAGAGCACACTGCCGGGCAACGAGAAGCATCGCCTCGGCCGCCCGGTCGATCTGCTCGGTGGTCACATCGAGATGCGTTACGGCGCGAACCGTATGCGGCCCCATCACGCTCGCCAGAACGCCATACCGCTCCTTAAGCGTCCTGACGAATACGGCCGCCTCACGCTGAGTGCGCATATAGACCATGTTGCTCGCCGGCGGTTCGGTCTCGACTACAAGTCCCAGCCCGGCTGCGATGGCGGAAGCCAACCGCCGGGCGTTCGCGTGATCCTCCGCGAGGCGTGCGACGTTGTGGTCAAGCGCATATAGGCCGGCCGCGGCGAGCACTCCCGCCTGCCGCATGCCGCCGCCGAGCATCTTGCGGACTCGCCGTGCTCGCTCGACAAACGCCCGGCTGCCACACAGCACCGACCCGACCGGGCAGCCAAGTCCCTTCGACAGGCAGAACGTGACCGAGTCCGTCAGCTCCGCGATCTCCGCCGCCGGCACTCCCAAAGCGATTGCGGCGTTGAATACCCGCGCGCCATCCAGATGGACCGACGCGCCGCGCTCGCGCATCGCCTCGAAGATGCGCCTGTGGATGGCCAGCGGAGTCACCGCCCCGCCCGCCCGGTTATGCGTGTTCTCCAGAACGAGCAGCGACGTGCGCGGCGAGTGGAGTGTCTCTTCCTTAACGAGCGCCGGCAGCTCATCCGCTGGCGGCACGCCGGCGGCGCTGTGGAACTGGCGCGTCATCACCCCGGCGACCAGTGCGGCGTTGCCGGCCTCATAGAGCATCGTATGTGCCTGGGAGTCGAGCAGGATCTCGTCGCCGGGCTGCGTGTGGACCTTGATCGCGGCGACGTTGCTCATGGTTCCGGAAGGCATGAACAGCGCTGCCTCCTTCCCCATGATCTCCGCGGCGCGCTCCTGCAGCGCGTGTATCGTCGGATCGTCGTCCAGCACGTCGTCGCCGACCACGGCGCGGGCCATCGCCTCGCGCATGCCCGGCGAGGGCCGGGTGACGGTATCGCTTCTCAAGTCGATGAACGGTGACGCAGGCATGCATCGCTCCCGGCTGTTTGCGAGACTTGGCGCGTAGATACGGGCGGTCGAAGTGAGATCGTTTCGAGACAGGCCCGATCTGATAGTTAGTCCGGCGCGGCAAACCGCTCCGCGGCGGCGAAATCCGAGGGCCGGTCGAGATCCGTCGCAAGCTCCGGGCTCGCCGAGATCAGCGCGCGGACGTCCGCCCGCACGAAGCGGCCCACGCGGCGCTCGAGCTCCTCGACGCTCAGCGCGCGCGGCGACACGAGCTGCGAGAAGAGTAGTCGCGCCACTGTCCCCGCGCCGAGCATTGCGGCAAGCCGCACAGGCCGCTTGCGCGCCGCGTAGGCATCCGCGAGCAGCGCCTGCCGGTCCAGGAAGAAGGAGGGCCGCGCAAGCATCACGTTTCCTCCCGTAAACTCCCCTTCGCGCAGGCGCACAGTCGTCCGCTTGATCCCGGGATACCGCGCGTAGCAGGCCGCCACCGCGACAATCGGATAGACCACTTGCGCTCCCGCAGAGGCGGCCAGGGCCTCGCTAACGAAGCGCTCGATCACTTCCCCCGTCAGGAACGGCAGATCCGCCGATACGAAGAGTGCCCAGTCCGCGTCCCGATGCAGCGCCAGGCCCGCCAGGATGTTCGCGACGAAGCCGCCCTGGTCCGGGACGCGCTTGCAGCAGGCGCGATCCGGCACGTCGCCGACGACCGTGATCGGCGCGGCTGGCTGGGCGGCGCGCAGAGCGTCGACCACGATCTCGATGAGCGGGCGGCCCTGGAACCGGCCCAGGGCCCGTACCGGAGTTCCGATCTGCGCCGCGAGCTCCGGCGAGGCCCGCCCGCCGGCAAGGACGATCGACGGAATCTGATTCACAGGGCCAACTCGCGAAGCGGATTCGACTCGATCCGCGAAAGCGTACGCGCGACCGCGGTGTTCGCGTACGACGGCCGGAGGGACGCGGCGATCCGCTCAGCGGCCAGGCGATCCCGCGCAACGCCGTAGACCGCGGAGCCGCTGCCGCAAAGGTGCGCGGCGACCGCTCCCGCCATCTGAAGCTGATCGCGCAGCCACGCCACCCCCGGGTATCGCGCGAAGACGGGCGCCTCGAAGTCGTTACTCTGGCAGGCGATCGTCCTCGCCGCATCGCCGGACTTCAGCGCGCCCTCGAGCAAACTCGTGGCGCGGTTTGAAGCGCGCTCCTCGATGGCATCCAGCGCGCCATAGGCCCAGGCCGTCGATACGCTCTCATCGGGCTTGACCAGGACGAGCCAGAGCGCAGGCGCGTCGGCGATGGGGCTGATGTTCTCGCCGCGCCCACGTACGACGGCCGTCCCGCCGCTCAGGAAAAACGGAACGTCCGAGCCGAGGCGGATCGCCAGTTCCCGCAGCAGTCGCGGGCCGGCGTCGATGCCGAACAGCGTGGCGGCGCCGATCAGCGCCGCCGCGGCGTCGCTGCTGCCGCCGCCGAGCCCGGCCTGCGATGGTATCTCCTTGCGCAGGTGGATATCGAGGCCGGATTCGCAGTGCGCCACGTCCAGCAGCGCGCGGGCAGCCCGGACGACCAGGTTCGTATCGTCCACCGGAACGCCCGCCGCGTGCGGCCCATCGCACGTCAGTCGAATCCCGCTTTCCGCCGCGCCTGTCAGTGTCAGCGTGTCCTGCAGCGAGATCGCCTGGAAGACCGATGCGATACTGTGGTAGCCGTCGGACCGCCGGTTGAACACGTCGAGCGTCAGGTTGATCTTCGCGCGGGCGTAGACGGTGAGGCGAGTCATATCATGGAATCCGGAACCGGGCGGCGTCCTTCACGGTGTCGCTCGGACCGAACAGAAAGATGCGGA
>Ga0070735_10002583_pt1 | contig 16274 bp, 14 predicted proteins | sample Coa_R1_FD_66443 | JGI IMG/M metagenome (GOLD analysis project Ga0070735, IMG submission 66443) | Surface soil microbial communities from Centralia Pennsylvania, which are recovering from an underground coalmine fire - Coalmine... | ecosystem: Environmental > Terrestrial > Soil > Unclassified ... | reverse complement strand
ATGACCGTGCGCTCGGCGCCCTGGATCAGGTGAGGGAGGAACCCGCATTCCTTGATTCGGTCCATAACGTGTTGAATCTGCTCCTCGGTCGCGTTCGCTGACATATTGACGATCATCTTGGATCTCCTCGGCTGAATTTTGCGTATAAAACAAAAAAGCCGCGGACCCTGTGGGTTCTCGCGGCCAGTTTCGGAATCTCTTCGCGCTATTTAGTGCTCGGCTTTACCTCGACTCGCGCGCGATCCGCCTCTGGCCGCTTCCCGACCATGGGAAGCGGTACGTAAAGGCGAACCAAGAATAATAGCGTGAGTGCATTGCGAGCCCGAGAATACGCAGTTACAGCCCAATTGTCAAGAACATAGGAAGGACAGGCTTCCGCCTGTCAGGCTACCCGTTGCGGGTGCCGCACCCTTGTAATTTTCAAGGGTGCGGGTTTTGAATTCCGCAGTAGGGGAAAGTTTCGAAACAAACACTTCAAAGACGCTCGGGAATAGGCCCCGCTCTAAACCCGCACCCTTAACAAACGTAAGGGTGCGGCACCCGTCACGGCCGCTACTCTCCGAGCCCGCGCCGCACGTCCTCGCTCAACACGATCGCTTCGGAAACTTCCTTCATGGACTTCCGCCGCTGGCGGCTTTGCCGCTGGATTGTGAGGTATGCCTCTTCTTCGGTGATCTTCAGTTCCCGCTGCAGAATTCCCTTGGCGCGTTCCACGAGCTTGCGGGTTTCCAGTTTCTCGGAAAGATGCAGGTTTTCGCTTTCCAGCCTTGCCATCTCGATTTCCGCTCCCACCAGAAATCCGATGGTGGAAATCAGCATGATCTCGCGCTCGGAATATTCGTGCGGCTCGCGATTCTGCAGATTGATTACGCCCACCACGCGCCCGCGGCACAGGACCGGCACGGAGAGAAACGCCTCAAAGCGGTCTTCCGGCAAATCCTTGAACAATTGGAAGCGCGGATCCTGCGACGCGTTTACCGCCACGGCCACGGGTTTTCCGTGTTCCGCCACCCACCCGGTGATGCCCTGCCCCAGGCGCAGCTTGAGACGGTCCACCACATCGGGATGGGCATTCTTGGAACAGCGAAGAATCAGTTCGCCCTCTTCCAGAGCGTAGAGGAAACAGGAGTCGCAGCTCACGACGGAAGCGGCGAACTCCACGATTTGGGAAAGAACTTCATGCAGGGGGTCGGCCGCGGCCATGCGGCTGGCCATTTTGTGGATGAAATCGACTTCGTAATTTTCGGTCATGCCGGATTTGGAAAATTCAGTGGTCACACTTCAAGGCTAAGCGGCAGGGCGGGCGCTGTCCAATTCGTCCTATGGATACAAATCATCAGGCTTTGCTGGGCGTCACGCAATATTCACAATTGGCGTGTAGTTCCGCTGATTCAGCGGATAGTGGAATTAGGCGCGTACCGTAGCCAGTAGGACAGGCTTCAGCCTGTCCTACTGTCGCTTCAATCGGAGAATTTCACTGCTGCGCTGGGCGGCTTCGCCGACGAGCAAGCCCATTTTCGGATGGCTCGGCTCCATGTCCGGAACGATTCCGAATTCGCGCAGCCGTTCGCTGGTCGTCGGCCCGATGGAGGCAACGAGCATGCGCGAAAGAGAGCGGCGCAGGGCGTCTTCTTCGCCCATCTCCGCCGCAATTTGCAGCAGATGATCGGCCTGCGTCGCCGTCGTGAATAGGATCACGTCCATTTCATTCCGCGCGACGGCCGTGATCGCGGAACGCAAGGGCGCCATGTCCGCCGGCAACGCCCATTCGTAGACAGGAACGGAAGTAACGTGCCCACCCCGCTCTGTCAAACCTGCCAGCAACTCCGGATTTGAAATTCCGTACTCCTGTACGGCGACTCGACGGCCCCGCACTGGAGCAGCCGCGCCGTTGGCATCGAGCGCGCGCAACACTTCGCGCCAGGTGTTCGGCTCCGGCGCGGTCACTGCGATCGGCACGTTCCAATCTCTCAGAACTGCGACCGGCTTCGGGCCGCGTGCCACAATCGCGATTTTCCGGAGCTCGCCCAGGTACTCCTCGAGTGGGTAGACCGTCTCCGCTACACGCGCCAGCGCGCGCGTTCCGACCCCGGTCAGGAAGATCACCATATCGAATCCGCCGGCCTGTAGAGCGCGGGCAAATTCAAGCGCCGCCGTATTGCTTTCCAGGGGAACCTCCCGCATTGAGGGCGCAACGACGGCTTCGCCTCCATGGTTGGCGATCAGCTTGGCCATTTCCGGGGCGCGGCGGCTTTCCAGGGAAAGCACGCGAGCGCCGGCAAAATCTTTCTTCGATTGGACGTTGTCCATGCGTATGATCATGCCGCAATCCACGGATTTCTTCCACGCTTCGCGTCGAGCAGGGCTGGCTTCGGCTCCGGAAATGAGTCTGTGACTGAAGTCGGCTGCGCAAGCTGAAGCGTGCGCCACAAATCCCAATAGAAAACACCGGCGGATCAGTGTAGAAGTGTTCGATGTTTCTGCTGACAATACCAATGGTGCGAGGTGTACGTGGCAGATCAAGACCCCCAGAAAACTGAACATCCCGGCCAGTTTCCCGTCGTTGAGAAGCTGGAAGAAGAAATCAAATCCAAGTGGTACGAGCTGCGTGACGGCGAAGTGTGGTTCTCCGAGGAAATCAAGCGCGAGCACCAGCGGCTGAAGACGTCGCTGGCGCGGTACGTGCTGCAATCGCGCGTCCTGGCAATCCTGACCGCGCCATTTATTTATGCGGTGATCATTCCGTTTGTGCTGCTTGATCTGTTCGTCACGGTGTACCAGACCGTTTGCTTCCCTGTCTATGGCATACCGAAGGCGAGGCGCAGGGATTACGTGGCGATTGACCGCAACCAACTGCGCTACCTCAACGCCCTCGAGGGTATCAATTGTATGTACTGCTCCTATGGCAACGGCGTTCTGGCCTATGCCGTGGAAATTGCCGGGCGCACCGAGCAGCACTGGTGCCCCATCAAACACGCGCGCAGGGTAAAGAACGCGCATGACCGCTACAAGAATTTTCTGCCGTACGGCGACGCCCGCGCCTATCGCGAGGAAATCGAAAAAGTGCGCAACGATTTCAAGGATTTGAAAGTGCTGAAGTGATTCAAATGATTGTCATTCTGAGCGAAGCGAAGAATCTCTCCGGGGTTCTTTGCCCGTACTCAGATCGAAGAGAGATTCTTCGCTTCGCTCAGAATGACACAACAAGACACTTTTCCGCAGTCTGTTAAACCACGCGACATCGGTAATCCTCCTGGCGCTGATTTCGGTGGTAATATCCCCGCGAAAGGATACGCCCATGACGCCCAACAACCGCGTGTTCCCCTTCACCCGCCGTGAATTCCTGAAACAAATTTCCGCCGTCGCCGTTTCCAGCGGCTTGGCGCTGCCCATCTTGAATGCGCAGGGTGAAAACTACGCCGTCGCCGAAACCGCGTTTGGAAAAATTCGCGGCGTCGATAACGGCGGGATCAAAATTTTCAAAGGAATTCCGTACGGCGCCAGCACCGCGGGTGCCAATCGCTTCATGCCGCCCGCGGAACCGGCGGACTGGAGCGGAGTGCGCGACGCGCTGGCCTACGGACCGAGCGCGCCGCAAAAGGAACCCGGCGCGCCTCCGCCTCCTCCCAACGCTCTGGGCGTATCCGGCCGCAATCTGCCGCCGGAGGGCGAAGACTGCCTGGTGCTGAACGTCTGGACGCCCGCGGTGGGCGCGTCGGCCGGCAGCCGCAAGCGGCCCGTGATGTTCTGGTGCCACGGCGGGGGTTTTGCCACCGGCTCGGGATCCTCTCCTGACAACGATGGAACGAATCTCGCGCGGCGCGGCGACGTGGTGGTGGTAACCGTCAATCACCGGCTCAACGTTCTAGGCTTCGCGGACCTGAGCCAATTGAATGACGTTTTTGCCGCATCGGGCGATGCCGGCATGCTGGACATCGTTCAAGCCCTGAAATGGGTGCGCGCGAACATCGCGCAATTTGGCGGCGACCCCAATCTGGTCACCATCTTCGGACAATCGGGCGGCGGTCGAAAAGTGGAGACGCTGCTGGCGATGCCCTCGGCCAAGGGACTGTTTCACCGCGCTATCATCGAGAGCGGCGCGGCGGTCAAAGTGGTCGATCGCCAGGTTGCCGCACGCAACGCCGAACAACTTCTCGCCAAACTAGGCATCGAGAAGTCCAACGTGCGCGCCGTGCAAAAGCTCCCGGTGGAAAAAATAATGTCTGCGTATTTTGCAGTAGTGAAGGACAATCCGGATGTCGATCCGTCTCTCGGCGGTTTCTCTCCCGCGGTGGACGGCAAAATCCTGCCGCAGCATCCCTTTTTCCCGAAAGCCTCGCCCATTTCGGCCGATGTGCCGGTGATGATCGGCAACACGCGCACGGAGATGACGCTATTCTCCCTTAATGACGCGTCCGCGTTTTCGCTGGACGAGGCGGGCATGCGCAAACGCGTGACCGACCTACTCGCCGACCGTGCTCCCGCGATGATCGATCTCTACCGAAAGCTGAACCCGGGAGCTTCGCCGTCCGACATCTACTTCTTGATCGCCAGCGACCTGCGCTACGGCGCGCCCACCATGCTGGCCGCCGAACGCCGCGCCGCGCTGGGCAAAGCGCCGGTCTATTTGTATTACTTCACCTGGGAGACACCCGTGCTCGGTGGGCGTTTGAAGTCTCCCCACACCATGGAAATTCCTTTTGCTTTCGACAATGTACAGATCTCCGCGCGGATGACCGGCGGCGGACCGGAAGCCATGGCTCTCGCCGACAAGGTCAGCGATGCCTGGATCGCCTTTGCGCGAACCGGCGATCCCAATACGCCGAAGCTGCCGCATTGGCCCGCGTATGACGCGAAAGACCGTTCAACCCTGGTTATCAATAACGTCAGCAAAGTGGTGAACGACCCGGTGCGCGAACAACGCCTGGCGATGTACCAGGCGATGAATGTTAATTGAAGGCCGAAGAGGCAGGCACTGCTAACTTCAGGTTGAAACCGGCGTTTCCGCCGCCCGGTGGAAACTGCGTCCCTTGCGTTCTTTCCCCAGCGAAATCGTGACGATCAGCACCGCGATGGTGACAATCTCAAATCCCGCCAGCGCCCACTGATATCCGACGTGTTCGCGCAGCAAAAACTCCACCGAATTCGTCGGCGCGGCGATCAGAATTCCCAGTTGGTACGCCAGGCCCGGAACGAGGCCGCGCGTTTCATCGGCGGAAAGCTCGCTTAAATGCACAGGAATAATGCCCCACGCGCCCTGCACCCCCGCCTGCATGAGGAACGCCCCGATCGCCAGCACCGCGATGGTATTGCCGAATGCCCACAGCGGAATGACGAGCAGCGCCAGCGCCAGAGAACAAACCATGGTCATTCTTCGGCCCAGCCGTTCCGAGAGTTGTCCAAAGATGATCGCGCCTACGATGGCGCCAATGTTGTAGAGAATCGCCATGTACGACTGCATCGCCGGGGCCATTTTGTGGACGGTGCCGAGGAAATCGGGGTACAGGTCCTGCGTGCCATGGGAAAGGAACATCATGAAGGTCATCAGCAGCACAAGATAGAGAAAGCTTTTCCATTGCGTCGCGACGATCCGCAGAACCGCGCCTGTCGACGGCGCTCGGTGCTGCTTCCAGGCTTCCGATTCGGGCACCCGCGCGCTGATGTAGAACGCCAGCAGCGCCGGCAAGCCGCCGAGCCAGAACATCGGCCGCCAGCCCCAGGTCGGCAGAACAAAACGTGCCACGATCGCCGCGAGAATGTACCCGGTGGAATAGCCGCTTTGCAAAATTCCGGAAAGAATGCCGCGCCACCTCGGCGGAACGGACTCCATCGCCAGCGAAGCGCCGATGCCCCACTCCCCACCCATGCCGATTCCGTACAGCGCGCGCATCACCAGGAAAAACGTGAGATTGGGAGAAAATCCGCAGGCCAGCTCGACCAGCGAAAAGAAAACCACATTGGTCATCAGCGGAATGCGCCGGCCGTAGCGGTCGGTCATCAGTCCGAAAATCAGCGCGCCCACCGGACGCATCACCAGCGTGACGAACAGCGATGCGATGATGGCTTTTTTCCCGACGTGAAAATCCGCCGCCAGCCGGTCGATCAGAAACACCACTACGAAAAAATCGAAAGCGTCGAGCGTCCAGCCCAGAAACGACGCGGTCACCGCATGGGCCTGTCCCGAGGCGGATAGCCCGGCGACTCCACTGTCGCGGTCCTTGTTGAACAACGGATCCTCCTGTGGTTCCGACGCTATCGTCCCGACGCCAATGGTTCCGATGCTAACGGTTCGGACGTGACCCGCAGCGAAATGTCGCGATAAAGCATGGCGCCGCAAACGGCGGACATCGCCAGCAACGCAAATCCGGCCGCCGTTTCTCCGAAGCACAACTTGCCGATTCCGAAGAGCGCCGCGTAGACCATTGCGCACCCTAGCGCCCAGGCTAACAAATTCTGCCCGAGGTCACGCGTTTGCGCCAGTTCCGGAGCGAGCTCCGCGACATGTTTCCACCCGGCGGCGTGCGGCCGCACTTTCCTATAAAAACGCAGCAAGACTTCGGTCGGCTCGGCCGGAGTGAGAAGTGTCACCGCGACCCACACCGCCGTCGTCAGAGCCGTGGTCGCGAGCGTGGTCTTGGCAAAAATAACCGGCGCGCTACCGCTGAAAATCTGCCAGTGGTGCAGCGCAAGGGTCATCGCCAGCGCCGTGGCCATTGCCGAAATCTCGCTCCACGCATTGATGCGCCACCAGTACCAGCGCAGCAGATAGACCCCGCCGGTCCCAGCGCCCACTTCTAACACGGCCTCCCAACCCTGGCCGATAGAAACCAGTTGCGCCGAAACGTAGGCCGATGCCGCCACCAGCAAAAGCGTCGCGATCCGGGAAATGTTCACGTAATGCTTTTCCGAAGCGTCGCGCCGGATGAACCGCCGGTAAAAATCCTCCACCAGATACGAACTTCCCCAGTTGAGCTGCGTCGCGATCGTGGACATGAACGCAGCCATGAACCCGGCGATCAGGATTCCGCGCAGCGCGTGCGGCATAAAAGTGTTGGCCACCATCATGTATCCCGATTCCGGATGCTGCAATCCCGGATAAAGCGCTGCGGCCACCAGAGCCGTGAGAATCCACGGCCACGGACGCAGCGCGTAGTGCGCGATGTTGAACCATAGCACTGAAAGCAAACCGTGCCGCTCATCGCGCGCGCTGAAAATTCGCTGCGCAATATAACCGCCGCCGCCCGGCTCCGCGCCGGGATACCAGAACGCCCACCATTGCACTCCCAGGTGCACAAGAAATGTGAGCACCGGAAGCGTCCACAGCGCCTCCCCGGTCAGCCCGCGCGAAAAGTCCGGAAACATCGCCGTGATATTCGACGCCGACGGACCGGCCACCGCGCGCATCGCGGCAAGCTTTGCCAGCATCGCGTGCATCCCGCCCGCGCCGCGCACCCCATAATAAGCGACCGCAATCACGATGCCCATTTTCAAAACGAATTGAAATAGATCGGTCCACAAAACGCCCCAAAGCCCGCCAAGCGAAACGTAAAATCCGGTAAACGGAATCAGGAAGAAAATGCAGATGGCCAGGCTGGCGTTCTCGCTTTTCCCAAGCACCGAGCCCACGATGCTGGTCATGGCCTTGGTAACCCATCCGAGGATCAGGCAGTTCATCAGCAGCCCGAGATACACCGCGCGGAATCCTCGCAAAAAAGCGGCGGGGCGCCCGGCGTAGCGCATCTCCGCAAACTGCACGTCGGTCAGCAGTCCGGATCGCCGCCAGAGCCGCGAGAACAAAAACACGGTCATCATTCCCGACGGCAAGAAACTCCACCACAGCCAGTTCCCCGCGATTCCCTGCGTGTAAACCAGGCCAGTAACCACCAGCGGAGTGTCCGCGGCGAACGTCGTCGCCACCATGGAGGTGCCCGCGAGCCACCACGCTACCTGCCGGCCGGAAACAAAATACTCTTCCGTGTTGCGGCTGGAGCGGCGGCGGAAATAAATTCCCAGCGCCAGCATCAGCAGCAGATAGCCGGCGATCACCGCCCAGTCCAGTAGCGTCAGTGTCATGAATTTCTTAAGGCTGTGGGAACTCCGGCCGCCCGACGGCCGCGAAAGCAGTTTGTCCAGGGATCGGCTGCTCAGTTTCGTTGCGCGGAGACGAAGTGTCAAACGAAAATCCGATCAGTGGTGGCACAGACTTAAGTCTGTGGGGGTTAGTCCTTGCAGGTGCTGAACCCCACAGACTAAAGTCTGTGCCACCTGGCGTGATTGCTCGGTGATCCGTCGTGTACAATGCCTTCCGCCATGCACAGCCTTGTCTCCCCATCTCTGGCACGAGTGCCGGCCGAAGCGCTTTCGGTAGCCCATGAATAATTGGCCGCGTTCAATCGCTTCCCCGCACGTGGTCAACATCGAAGACCTGCGGGTGCGCGCTGAGCGCCGCCTGCCGCGCGCGGTGTTCGACTACCTCGACGGCGGCGCGGAGACCGAGCGGTCGCTGCGCGAAAATAGTCGCGCGTTTGAGTCGCTGACCTTCCGCCCGCGCAACGCCATGGCCGTGCCGCAATGCGATCTGCGCGTGAAAGTTCTGGGCGCCGAGCTGGCTTTCCCCGCGATTCTCGCCCCGATCGGCTACAGCCGTCTGATCCATCCGGAGGGAGAGGTAGCCGCCTCGCGCGGAGCGTCCGAAGCCGGCACAGCTTACATTCTCTCCACAATTTCCGGGCACAAGATGGAAGACGTTCGCGCCGCATCGAAGGGCCCGCTGTGGTACCAGCTGTATCTCCTAGGCGGCCGCGCCGCGGCGGAAGCGGCGCTGGCTCGCGCCTGGAAAGCGGGCTTCACCGCGCTGTTCGTCACCATTGACACCGGAGTCGCGGGCATGCGCGAGCGCGACATCCGCAACGGCGTTGGGCAGCTGATGGGCGGAAACTGGATCGGAATCATTCCGCACCTCTCGCAATTTTTCTCGCGGCCCGCGTGGGTGGCGTCCTACCTGATGGATGGCGGCCTGCACGGCTTGCCAAACGTAATTATTCCCGGCGAAGGCCCGATGCAACTCATCGACGTAGCCGCCGCGCTCGCGGAGTCCGTGGTGACCTGGCAGGATTTTCGCTGGCTGCGCGAAGTGTGGCCCGGCCCGATCGTCGCCAAAGGAGTGCTCACCGGAGAAGACGCGCGCCGCGCGATCGATGTGGGCGCCGCGGGCGTGGTGGTTTCCAATCACGGCGGCCGCCAGCTTGACGGCGTTTCCGCTACGCTGCGAGTCCTGCCGGAAATCGTGAAAGCCGCCAACGGCCAGATCGAAGTCCTGATGGACGGCGGCATCCGCCGTGGCGGCGATATCGTCAAGGCCCTCTGCATGGGCGCCCGCGCCGTGCTGGTGGGCCGCGCCTACGCCTACGGCATGGCCGCCGCCGGAACACCGGGCGTAAGGCGCGCCATCGCCATCCTGCGCGCCGATCTGGAACGCACCATGAAGCTACTAGGCTGCGCGACCATCAGCGAGTTGGACCAGACGTACGTAGATCTTCCGCCAGACTGGCCGGGAAACAGGCTGTAAGTAGAAAGCCGAATAACGCAAGGCAGGACCAAAAAAACGAAACACGGATCACGAATCACGAGGCACGAATCACGGCCTCAAGGGGGGAGGAGAAGGCCCCGGGTTCGTCAGGGGGATGCAAACCCGGGGCCGGGGGGATGAAACAGAAGCGGGGCCGGAGTAAAGTCAATTTCGAATGGTGCGAGAATCAGGTTCGAACGATTCGCGAACCTCTACAGCAAACTCTTACGACGTCGGGCCGACGATCAGGCGGCACAGCCGGTGCAGTTCCTCGTACGTGAACACCAGCCGCAGGTGCGTTGTGCCTTCTTCCATGCGTCCCAGGCCGGACATCTCGCAAATCTCACGCAGTTGAGACATTGGCAGGCCCAGCAGAAAAGCGGCCCGGCTTTCGTCGACAATTTCCCTGCGTGCGGACGCGTTGGTCATTTCCCTCAGCCTCTCAGATCAGATTTTGTGTGAAACCTTACCGACTAATTCATGACCAGGCTGGCCCAGTTGTCCTGCTCCACGGCCAGGATCATGGGCTTGTAGATATCGATGTCCCAGGTGTCGCCGATGCGGAACCGGATGGCGCCATCGGACTCGCCCACGATGATGCCGCGCAGAGGCACGCGCAAATCTCCAGCTGCTACTTGCAGGATTACCGCCTGTCCCACCCACGATGCGTAAGCGCTTGGCATCTTGTGTCTCCCCTCAGACCGTTTGAACTCCCGCTGACAGTTGCCATCTTGCCGACCGGCCGCGGGAGCGCCAATGGTACCGAGGCCACAATTGAATAGGAGAGAAGTACTGTTAGCCGTTGCGGCACAAATTTTTAGCCACCCTGGCCTACAGTACGGGAGTACCGAAAGTCCGGCACCTCAGCTTCATTGCCCGCGGCGTGCCGCCACGCCAATCTTGCGACATGGCTACCGCCCGTGATCCCGAGCCGAGTTTCGCGCGCGATTTAGCGGAGGCGCGCACGCACCGGGCGCCGATTGCCGACCCTGAGTTGGGGTTGGCGCTGGCACTCGGAGGCGGATTCTCGCGCGGATTCGCGCACCTCGGAATTCTGCAAGTCCTGGAACAGGAAAATGTGCCGATTTCCGTGATTGTCGGCACCAGTATTGGCGCCTTGCTGGGCGCGGCGTATGCCGACGGCGTTGCGGTTCGCGATTTGTGCGACCTGGGGCGGCGGGTGCGCGTGCGGGATTTCCTGCGCTTTCGCCAATCGGGCCAAAGCACGGAGAGAAAGGACCGCATCAGCCAGTTTGTCGAAGAATGGTTGTGCGCGGCGAACGTGGAGGAATTGCGAATCCCCACCGCGATCGTCACCACCGATCTGAATACCGCCGCTCCGTACGTATTTACGTCCGGCCCGCTGGCGGTGGCTCTCCGTGCCAGCTGCGCCTTCCCCGGCCTGGTAAAGCCGGTGGAATTCGATGGGCGCATGCTGGCCGACGGCTGCATCGCAGCTCCCGTTCCGACGGCCACAGCCGCCCGAATCAACGGCGGGTGCGTGCTGGGAGTGAGCGTCGGTTCAAACCTGGCGAGCGCTTCGCCCTCGGAAAACATAGTGAAGGTGCTCGATCGCGAGTTCCGGTCTTCGCACCGCATCGCGCTGGAACCTTCATGGTCCAGGCATGCGGATATCCTGCTCGAACCGCAGGTGCACCACATCGACTGGAATGATTTTTCGAGAGTGGACGAAGCGTTCTCCGCAGGTGTTGAAGCCGCGCACCTGGCGCTGCCCGCGATCCGGGAATTGCTCGACCGGCGATTCCAGCAAGGGCGCGCTGCGGGGATGCGGTTGCGCGCGGAAAAGGCGCTGTCCCTGTGAACCTGCGCCCCTCATCGCTGGTGCGAACGCTCATTGTCACCTTGGCATTAGAGTGGGAACTGTGCGGGGAAGATCCGGTTGTTTTCTGCTACCGTATAAGTAGGAACCTGCGCGCGCCCGCCTCGTCGGATTCGGCGAGCGTCGGTGAAGATGTTTCGGGCGCGGAGTGCGGTTGCAGCTTGCAAGGACACGGATGCGGGACATTCGTCGGACCCGCCACAATAACCAATGATCGGATCGCTTCAGAACCTGCTGCACTTCCTCTTCAACGTTAAGGGCCTGATCGAGTGGGGCGGTACGCTGCTGGTGTGCGTGATCGTGTTCATCGAGACGGGATTTTTCGTGGGCTTTTTTCTGCCGGGCGATTCCCTGCTGGTCACCGCCGGCGTGTTTGCCGCCTCCGGACAGCTGCACATCGCGGAGCTTCTGGTTCTGGTGCCGCTCTGCGCGATCGCCGGCGACCAAATCGGCTACTGGATCGGCCGAAAAGCGGGCCAGACGCTGTACCGCCGGGAAGACTCGCTGGTCTTCCGGAAGAAACACCTGGAACGCGCCCACGAATTCTACGAGAAGTACGGCGGAAAAACGGTGATCCTGGCGCGCTTCGTTCCCATTGTGCGCACATTCTGCCCGCCGGTGGCCGGCGCCGCGCAGATGCCGTACGCGCGTTACGTTGCCTATGACATCGCCGGCGGACTTCTGTGGGGCGGCGGCATGGTTCTCGGCGGATACCTTTTGGGCCGGCAAATTCCCAACATCAGCGAGAACATTCACTACGTCATCGCGGTGGTTATTTTTCTCTCTCTGCTTCCGCCGATCATCGGCATGCTGCGCGCGCGGTCCGCGGGATCGTCAAAATCTTCCGCGGTGCCGGAGCCGGCGCCCAACGAGCGGGACTAACCGTGCCATTCCTCGGGCCTCCCATCGAGCGCACGCCGCGCGCGATCATCTTCGATATGGGCCGCGTCATCATTCGCGTGGATCTGTCGCGATCGATGGGCGCGCTTGGCCACCAGCGGGCGCTGTCGCACCTCCAGGTCCTGCGTGAACTGGAAGCGGACCCACGCTGGCCCGATTGGCAGGAAGGCCGGATGTCACCGCGCGACTGGTACGCGCACCTTTCCAAAAAATTGAAGTTTTCGCACAGCTTTGAAGAGTTCTGCGCGATCTGGAACAGCGTCCTCGAGCCCGAGCCGATCTTGCCCAATCGTTTGTTCCAGCAACTCGCCGAAAAATGCCGCCTGGCGCTGCTGTCCAACACCGATCCCATTCACGTCGCGCACATCGAGGCCAGCTACCAATTTGTGCGTTTCTTCCCGGTGCGCGTCTACTCCTGCCGGGTGGGGTGCAGCAAGCCGACTCCCATGATTTATCACCACGCGCTGCGCGAAGTCGGCGCCATGCCCGACGAAGCCGTGTTCATCGATGACATGCACGAGAACGTCATGGCCGCAGCCAGCCTCGGGATCAACGCCTTCCATTTCACTTCCGCCCAGGAACTACTGTCCGAGTTTTCGCGCCTGGGCTTGTGCACTCTCGAGTAACAGGGAACTTCACAGGCTGGGGAGGAAGACTCACACTTGTCATTCCGAAGGGCGGGGTCTGCCCGAGGAGTCTGCTTTTTCCTAGCCGCCGCAGAAAAGCAGATCCTTCGCGTTGCTCAGGATGACAACGATAGGACTTTTTTCGCAATCTCTTAGCCTGTGGCCTTTCATTTATTCTGGCGAATAGGTAACCCAGTTGGCAACGGCGCTCGACAGACCAAGGCTGTGCCCCGGTGTTCAAGAGGGTAATAGTCCCATCCAGAAAACTCCCTAAGCGCGTAAACTTTGCACGGAGCCGGCGCGGGATCAGGAAAGTACCACCACAATATCTCCTTCCGTTTCTTATTTTTGCAGCTCACCTGTCCGTTTGGCCACTTGGCGATTCGCGTGCACATTCCTACCCCAGAGCAGGTATTTCAAAAGGGGGAAATATGTCAGACGAGATGGATACTTCCAGCAACCGCAGCGTACCCGGATGGGTGATTGCAGCGGTAGCTGTCCTTGGAGTTGTAGCTGTGGTTGGGCTCGTCATGGCGCATAACGCCTCGACGCAGACCACGGAAGCGCAGCAAGCGTTCGACAGTAAGGTCAAGGCTATCCAGACTGATTTCACCGGCCAGATCGCCACGCTGCAGCAGCACGAAGCGCAGATGGATACGGCCAATGCCGGTCTGCAGAGCGACTTGACCGTCGTGACCAAGCGCCTTCGCCTCACCCAGTCCGACCTGAAGAAGGCCCGTGACGAAGCCGAAACCATTCGCACCGAGGATCAGCAGAAGATCGCTGAAGTCGACCAGAACGCCAAGACCGAACTGGCTACCAAGGCCAGCACGGACGAAGTCAAGGGCGTGGATGGCAAGGTCGAAGGTGTGCGCACCGATCTGACCGGCACCCAAAATGACCTGAAAATGGCGCGCAGCGAACTGGGAACCCTGATCGCGCGCAACCATGAAGATGTGGAACAGCTCCGCCGCCTCGGCGAGCGCGACTACATCGAGTTCACGATTGACACCAAGAACAAGCCGCAAAAGGTGGGCGCCTTCGTGGTCGAACTGAAGGGCACCAACCCGGCCAAGAAGCGCTACAATGTGGCGCTCGTCGTGGACGACTCCCGCATCGAAAAGAAGAATCTGCCCGTTGACGAGCCGATCTTCTTCCACCAGGGCAACGATCGACGCCCCTTGGAACTGGTCGTCAACACCGTCGGCAAGGATAAAGTGACGGGCTATATCAGCGTCCCCAAAGCCGCTGGCGCTCAATCCGCATCGAGCGACTAAGCGGGGCTGGATGGGTCCGCGCGCTGCTTCAGCGTCCGGACTTGCGTAATCGGCGGGCAAGGCGCGGGGGTGCCTTGTCCGCCGTTGGCGTTTTTAGAGGAATATTTCGCGCGAAACGTTTCCGCCTGCCGCTTCCGTCCGCGACTAGAATTTCCAACTAAAAGAAGCGTTGTCATTCTGAGCGAAGCGAAGAATCTCTCTTCGATCTAAGTATCGGCAACCCCTAAACCGCAGAGGCGTCCATAGTCTCGTCCGGCCCGTTCTGCAACGCCGCCTGCAAAACCTCCATATCAACGCCATGCTCCAGCCGGCCCATCACGATCGTCGCGATCGAATTCCCCAGCACGTTGACCGGCACGAACACGGACGACAGCAGGCTGTGAACGCCAAGAATAAGTCCAATGCTGGCGACAGGAATTACATTGGTCGCCGACAAGGTCGTAGCCAGTATGACAATCGCCGACCCGGCAACGCCCGCGCCGCCCTTGGAAGTGAACAGCATGATCGCCAGCAGCCCCAATTGCTGGCTGATCGACATGTGAATCCCCAGAGCCTGCGCCAGAAACACCGAGACCGTGGCCCAGTACAGGCAAGTCCCGTCGTGGTTAAACGAGTATCCGGTCGGCAAAACCAGCGCGACAATCGATTCCTCCACGCCCAACCGCTCCAGCTTGGCCAGCACGCTTGGGAATACGGACTCGCCGGAACTGGTGCCCACGACGATCATCAGTTCGGCCGCCAGATAACGGATCAATTTCAAAATGTTTACGCCCGCCGCCCGTGCGATCGGGGCCAGCACGAGCGCCACAAACAGCAGGCAGCACACGTAGAACTCGGTGACCAGCTTGCCGAGCGACAGCAGCGTCGCCGGGCCGAACTTGCCCACCGTGAACGCGATCGCCCCGAACGCCCCGATCGGCGCCAGCCACATCACGAAGGCAATCATCTTGAATAAGACCTGCGTGACCGTGTAAATGCCGTCGACCACCGGCTTGCCCTTCGCGCCCAGCGCCAGCAACCCGAACGCGAACAGCACCGAGAAAAACAGCACGGGAATGACGTCGCCTTCGGCAAACGCGCCCACCGCGCTCGCCGGCACCAGGTTCAGCAGAAATTGCCCGAAGGTAATGGGCTTTGCCGGCGCCTTCACGGCAGCATCGGCGAGCGTTTTCAGATCGACGTGCATGGCGGCGCCCGGCGCCCATACATTAACCAGCACCAGAGCCAACACCAGCGCGATGGTCGTCACCACTTCAAAGTAAATCAGCGATTTGATCGCAATGCGACCCACCTTCTTCGCTTCCCCGACGCTGGCGATTCCGTGCACCACGGTGCAGAAGATGATCGGCGCGACCAGCATGCGCACCAGCTTGATGAAGAGATCGCCCAGGGGCTTCCACGAATCGGCGCTTCCAGGCCACAGATAACCGACCGCAGTCCCGAGGATCATCGCCACTAAAATCTGGAAAGACAGATGCTTGTACCAGGCGCGCGCGTGAGGCGCCGCGGCGGCGTGGTCGCGCCTGGTAACCTGCGATTTTTCGTCGGTCGTTGGCATTGCCGATCTAGTCGAGCGAGCGCGTCACGTCGTTAAGTAATTCGTCCACCGCGAAGCCGCGCGGAATCAATCCCTGCCGCTCGGAATATCGAATGACGGTTTCCAGCGATTTGCGCACCGCTTCGACGCCGAATCGCATCGCTCCCGGACGGTTGGAAGGACTGGCAGCCGCACTCTCTTTCAACAGGCGGTAAACCTCGCGAACGACGTCAGGCCGCTCTTTGGCGATCGATTCCTTCACCACCATCATGTGATTGATCGGAACCCCGCCGTGCCCGCCGGCCCAGCGCGCCGCAACCTCCTGCGCATCCGAGATCAGCGGCTTCAGCGGCGTGCCATCAGGGTTTTCCCGTCCGAAAATGGCGGCGTCAATTTCGCCATCGAGCAGCATCTGCAAGAGCTGCTTGCCCTCCGGCGCCCGCTGCACCCACGGCGGATCGGAGAACTCAGCCACGTGCGGGGCCTCGAACGTCATCCACAGGACACGCCGGATGTCGACCCCGAA
>Ga0070735_10002581_pt1 | contig 16283 bp, 12 predicted proteins | sample Coa_R1_FD_66443 | JGI IMG/M metagenome (GOLD analysis project Ga0070735, IMG submission 66443) | Surface soil microbial communities from Centralia Pennsylvania, which are recovering from an underground coalmine fire - Coalmine... | ecosystem: Environmental > Terrestrial > Soil > Unclassified ... | reverse complement strand
TGGAAACTGCACGTCCGTGACGGTGGGCGGCAATACCACTTCGCTCACCTGGGACGACAGCAGCCGCTGCACGGGCATTACCTACCCCTCGTCCGCGACGAACTCGTTCTCGTATAACGGGGAGGACCTGCGCGTTTCCAAGACCGACTCTGCCGGAACCAGCGCGCCGATCACGAACGGAACTGAGCCGGCGAGCGCGGTGCTGAAAGACGCGCGCGCCGTTTACACGCCGGGAATAGGCGAGCGGACGACAGGATCTGGCGCCGCCTCCAAGTGGTATCATACCGATGCGCTTGGCTCGACGCGGGGCATCACGGATGGAAGCCAGAGCGTCACCGACGCCGTGCTCTACGATGCGTTCGGCATGACCGTGAGCCGCTCAGGCAGCACGGCGACGCCGTTTGGCTTCGTGGGAGCCGGGCAGTACCAGACGGATGCCGACAGCGGGCTGATGCTTTGCGGGCACAGGCTCTACGACGCCAGCGTGGGGCGGTTCATCTCAAGCGATCCGGCGATGGCGGGAACGAACCGGCATGCCCATCGCGGGAACGCGCCGCGAGATGCGACGGACCCCAAGCGGATTGCTGAACCGCTCGGCCCGCGACAGGCCTAGCGGATAGGCGTAATGAACGCCGATCCCGCTGGCGGCTTCGGCACCGGATCGATCGTGGGCGGCGCCCCCTTTCGCTTCTGCGGCGGGGGCGCGGCGCTGGTTGCCAGCGCGCTCCCAGCGGGCGCGACGGCCGGCACGTCCTGTACCGCCGGGTCGGCTTCGGTGGGTTTAGCGCGCCGGAGCTCGCCGAGGTACCAGAGCCACATCGCGAACAGCGCGAACAGGCTGGTGTAGTTCGAGACGATCGCCGGAACGTGCGCGGCGTCGTACGCGCCGGCGATCGCGCGCGTCACCTGGTCGAACGGGTAGACGAGGTTGTGGGTCGGCAGCAGGCAGAGCGCGAGAATCAAGACCGCCTTCCAGCCACGCGCGCGGTCCGCGAGGAGCATGGCCGGCGGAAGCACCAGGACGTAGGAGTACAGCTTCAGGCGCGGGAGCAGCAGCGCGTAGACGACGCAGGCGAACATGATCACGAGCACGCCGTCCGTCTTGCGCGTCCGCCCGCGGTATCGCCAGAACGCCCGCGCGCTCACCGCCAGCACCATCACGATGAACGTCGCGTAGAGCGCCGGCGCCGCCGCGCCGACGCCCAGGGCGCGCGCCGCGTCGTCGAAGAAGGCGCGTGACGCCGGGTCGCACGCCGCCCCGTCGTAGTCGATCAGGGCGAGATTCGCGGCCATGTCGTGCGTCCAGCGCGGCCAGATCGCCGAGTTAAGCCGCGCCGCGGCGACCAGCATCGCCACGCCGGCGGCCAGCGCGATCCACTGGCGCCGCCGCTCCGCCGAATCGCCGTCGATAAGCAGGACGCAGGGCAGCAGAAGCGCCGTCGTCAGCTTGAACTGCGCGGCGATCACCAGGCACGCGGCAAACAGCAGGTACCGCCGGGTGAGCAGCGCCGCAAATCCGGCCCAGACGAGCAGCTGCTCGAACAGCGATACGTTGCCGGTCGCCAGGTCCTGCACGACCGCGAACGTGAAGCCGCCCGCGATCAGGAGCCACTGCTTTACGCCCAGCCGGATGTTGAACTGCCGCCGAAGAAGCAGAAGGATCAGCATGCCGGCGAGGCACTTCACGACCATCCACTGGCGCTCGGCGTCGAACTCCTTGTAGACCGTAAAGCACTTCAGCAGGATCAGCGCGCAGGGCGTATAGACGAACGGCTGGATTCCGGTCACGCGATCGTAGGGATTGGTGTGGATATCCAGGAACGCGACCGCGATGTAGTAGCACCGGAAGTCGAAAAAGAAGTACTTTCGCGACGTGAACGCGTAGAACAGCGCCGCGACGTGCAGCGCCGCCAGCCCGGCCAACAGCACCACGGCGGGGATGAGCGCCGCGCGCCGCCTCCACCGATCGTTCGGCGCAGCCTGTCCCTCCATCGCGAAACTCCCCCCGTCGGACCAGCGGCCCGGCACTCGCCAGTCGCGGCAATTGCACGAAATCGCGTGTTGACTCCCGGCCGGATATCCGCTATACTAACGGCACAACTGAATAGTCTTGCGTCGCAGCGCCACCAGAAGTTCGGTGGCTTATACGGGGGAAGTCCGGTGCGAATCCGGCACAGTCCCGCTGCGGTAATCGGTATTTTGCATCGCGGACAGAGATTGCGGTCCAGGCGCCCACAGGCGCGAACGTCCAAAGCTCGAAGTCCAGAATCCAGAGTATCGAAAGTCCGAATGCCCGTCTGCGACGATCACAGGTTCCTCTTCGCGAGAAAGGGGGGTGATACAGGTCGCGCGCGGGAATTTCCCGCGCATAGTCGCACCATTGTCGCCACCCGCAGGGGTGGCTTTTTTGTTGCCGGCGCTCTCCGCCGGACCCAGAGAGGAAGATCGAATGTCCCGTAACAGACAGGAGCCCCGCGGCTTCACGCTTATCGAGCTGCTCGTGGTAATTGCCATTATCGCCATTCTTGCCGCCATACTGTTCCCGGTCTTCGCAACGGCGCGAGAGAAGGCGCGGCAGGCGAGCTGCCAGTCCAATGTGCGCCAGCTCGGTCTCGCCACAATGATGTACACGCAGGACTATGACGAGACCTATCCGCTCTACCAGTACAACGACTGCCAGGGCTTCAGCTGTTTCCAATACTGGTTCGGCCTGCGGGTCGGAACCGGCTGGGACAAGACCAAGGGGCTGCTCTACCCCTACATGAAGAACGGGCAGGTTCAGCGATGCCCCAGCTTCGCAGGCGTGGCGCGGTTCGGCGATGGAAACGGCTACGGCTACAATTGGGGCTACGTCGGCTCGGACTACTACGTCTCCAACAACTGGCCGCCGATGAACCCGGCGAGCATGGCTGCGCTCAGCTCCGCCTCGGACAAGATCATGTACGCCGACGCAGGGTTCATCAATGCTCCCTGGTACGGTGGCGACGGCTCGATCACCGAGACGCCCGGCATCGATCCGCCAAGCAGTTGGTTCGGCATTCCGACGATCGACTTCCGCCACGTGGATCAGCGACGGGACATCAACACCGCCGCACAGACCGTGACGGACCGCGGATTCGCGAACATCGTGTGGGCGGACGGCCACGTGAAGGCGCTGAAGCAGAGCCAGGTGACCAACGCCATGTTCACGCGCCAGTAACGGCGAGCGCGATCAGATCGCCCAAGAGGAGCGTTGCGATCGGGTCTTCGCCAGCGTGAGGCAGCAGGTCGAACGTCGTTACGATCAGCGTGCCGGCGCCGACCGAGAGCCGGGCGACTAGCGCCGCGGGGTTGTGCAGCCAGCCGGCGAACAGCCCCGCAACGGCGCTGTCCGGCTGGATGCCCGTCAGAACCCGCTTCGGGACGATCGCCTGAAACTCGAAATCGAACCGCGCGGTGTCCGGCAGCGACGGAAACTTGTCCGTTGCGAACCAGGTCTTCGTTGTGCACCAGTCACCCCACCAGCCGTTCGCGGAACGGTCCGCCAGCCCGATGCCGAGCCCCGACGATCTCGGTATGCTGTTGGCGTCGGACGCGATCAGAACGGCGCGTCCGCCTTCCTGGACGAACCGGGCCAGCTCCGGATCCCAACCGGCCGCGATGGCGCAGGCGTCGGGCCGGCGTGACTGCGCCAAGCGGTACCCCATGGACTCCAGTGTCCGCGGCCAGCCGGGTTCGCCACGGAGCGAGTCGTGGGTCCAGAGAGGCACAGGCGCGGCCGCGCGGCGCCGTTCGGCCGGAACAAAGACGATATTCTGCGTGTTCCGCGCGATGATCGCCCCCGACGCATCCCTTAGCGTGAGAGAGATCTCATGCTTGGACGGCGCCTCCAGGCGCGGAGCTACAAGCCCGATTGCCGCCACGTTTGGCCAGAAGAAGCGCGGGCCGGCCTCGTCGCCCTGGCCGCCCCCTATCGGCTCCGTGCCGCGCAGCCCGTCGATGCCTTCGACCGACCAATCGACCGTTCCGTGCGTCAGGTCCGCGCCGCCGATGGTCGATGCCGCGATGTCGATCCGGGCCGACTCGCCCTCCCACAGCGCGGCTCGCGGCGACAGCCTCGGGATCAGTACGTCCTGTGCCTGCACGTCGCGCATCCGCTCGTGATACGACTTGCGGCCCCTGCCCATGTCCAGCAGGCCGTTGCATTCCCAGTTCACGTCCGTGAACTCCGTGATGACGTAGCCTGCGATCCGCGGGTTGCGGCGCATCTCCTCGATCTGCCACTTGAGCGAGAGCCACTGCTGCTGCTGCGAAGCCTCTGCCAGCGCCTCGTAGTCACGGAACGCCCGGTCCAGCCCCTGGCGGTGGAACCGCTCCAGCACCCCTTCCGGCCGGGTCGGCCCGCTGCCCGTCTTGAACCAGTAGGGCTCGCCGCCCTCCGCTTCGAGGACCGCATCCAGGCCTGGCAGGCCCCAGTTGCCGAACTCGGAGAGCACCAGCGGCTCGCCGCCACGGCGCCCCGCGTCGCCGTAGGCCGAGTAGGTCCCGCCCTTTCCTTCCACGAACGCATCCAGCCAATCGGCAAATGCCCGCGCCTGATCCGGGATATTGTAGTAGATGTGGTAATCGTCCAGGTCGGTTTCGAGGTGGAAGTTCGGAATGCAGGGCGAGTTGTCGATGACCAGCCAGCCGGGAAACGCCTGCTTCGCCCAGCGATACGTGTCACGCAGCCACTCTCGCTGCTCCGGGTCCGTGAGATCGATGCCCCAGGACTCGTTGATGATGGAGAGCGCGATGATGCACGGATGGCTGGCGTCGCGCCGCCACATGGCCTGGACCGTTGCGCGGGCGCGCTCGCGAAACGCAGCTGACAGCGTCTTGCCGTTCGGAAGCTCGTACCAGACCAGCAGCCCTATCTCGTCGCACAGGTCGAGGTAGGCCTCGGCCGGCACCTTGATGTGGCACCTGAGCAGATTCAGCCCGAGCTCTTTGGCCTTCACGAACTGGTCGCGGAGGAACGATTCCGAAGGCGGCGTGTAGATCGCGCGCGGGTAGAAGTCCTGATCGAGGGCGCCTGCCAGGAAGATCGGCCGGTTGTTAAGCCAGACGCGCCCCTCCCTCGCCTCGACCTTGCGCATGCCGAAGCGCTTCGTCAGCCCGTCCACCGCGGCGCCGTCGCGCTCCAGCGTGACGTGTGTGGTGTAGAGCGCGGGCGAGTCCGGCGACCAGAGCGCGGCTCCGGGAACGGGCAGCTCCAGCCGGACGGTGCGACGATCCTCTCCCGCGTCCTCGTGCCGCGCTAGCTCCGCCACGATCGCATGAACCGACTGTGCGCCGGGAGGCGGGGCGATTGCCACGTGCACGCGCGAACGCGCCGCATCGAGCTCCGCGGTCCCGGCTATTTCAATGGTCACGGTTACCAGGCCACGGTCGATGTCCGGCAGGCAGGTAACGCTGCGAATGTGCGATTGCGGACGCGCCTCCAGCCAGACGCTCTGCCAGAGGCCCCCGACGCTCGTGTACCAGCTCTGTTTGCCGTGCGGTATCTCCGCGAATGGGAGCGGCCTGCCGCCCGGCAGCGTCGCGTCCTGGCTCATCGTGGAATCGGTGACGCGCACGACGATACTGTGCTCCGCGCCCGCCGGCCGGCTCCGCAGCGCCTCGTCGACTCCGAATTCGAACGGGGTGTAGCCGCCTTCGTGCACGCCGACTGGCGCGCCGTTTACGAACGCCTCCGTATAGTAGTCGCTGGCGCCGAATCGAAGCACGACGCGCTTCCCGGCAAACGTCTCCGGGAGCGTGAACGTTCGCTCGTAAGTCCCTGTCCCGGCCCTGTTGATCAGGTCGTGCCGGAGGCTCTCCCACGGTCCCGGAACCGGCATGGGCTGCGCCGGCTCATCCCCGAAGCGAAACAGCCACTCGCCATCCAGCGAAACCTGGGGCCTGCCCGGCCCGCCGTCGGCTGCGCCACGCGTGTCTCTCGATTCCCTCACCGTTGCGGCTCCCATTCCGTTCGTCCGAAGCGATTACGTTGACAGGCAGACCGCCAATTACAGGCGCTGCCTTGCGGCCGTTATCGGCGCGCGGCGACGGGCGCGCAGACCACTCAGTGTGTCGGCCTGCAACATCCGTGAAATCTGTCGATGGCGTCGTGCCGGCAGGAATACCGGTCCCGGCGCGCGAAAGCAGGCTCTCAGCGTATTGCGCTCGCGCGACTGGCCGAATCAGGAAACTCGGCGCCCGGGAAAAGGTAACGATCCATGGAAGCCCCGACGCTCCAGAACCCCGAAACAACCCTTCTCATCGTGGACGACGACCCGCTCATGACGGAGCTGTTCCGAGTATCCATGTCCCGGCGCGGATTTCGCGTTCTTACCGCGTGCGGCGGCCGCGAGGCCCTTGGCATCGTGCAGGCCGACGATAGCGCCGTCCGCCTCGTGGTAACCGACGTCACCATGCCGGAGATGGACGGCCTCGAGCTGGCGCGCGAGCTGGGCCGCGTCCGGCCGGATCTGCCGGTCCTGCTAAGCACGGGCCACGACGCCGACATGGAAGTCGCCGCCGGCCTGCCGAATGTCCTTGGGATCGTGAACAAGCCCTACCAGGCGCGAGACCTCGCCGAGCGCATCCGCGCGATCGTCGCCTGCGGCCCCGCCGAAAGCTGACGTGACCGCTACGCCCCCAGCCCCCCAAATTCTGGGGGCTTTGGAGGAGTGGCGAGCTATTGACTCGCTGCTGGGTTCGCCCCCCAACCCCCCAATTCTGGGGGGCTAGCAGGCGTGCGCGCTCGCTGCTGGGTTCGCCCCCCAACCCCCCCAATTCTGGGGGCTAATAGGCGTGCGCGCTCGCCGGCGCTTACCCTGCCTGAGCGCCGGCCGGGCTGCCTAGCGTCTCCGTGGCGAACGTGTCGAAGTCGAGCGAAGGGACCGCTCCGCCTTCCAGTCTAAAGAATCCCGCCGAGGCGATCATCGCCGCGTTGTCCGTGCACAGGTCGCGCGGCGGAACGACCAGCCGCAGGCCCTCCTCGTCCGCCATGGCGCGCAGCGCGCGGCCGAGCGCCGCGTTGGCCGCCACGCCCCCCGCGACCGCGACGGTCCGAACGCCGGTCGCGCGCGCGGCCCGTTTCAGCTTCTCCGACAGCACGGAGACGATGGCCGCCTGGTAGCTCGCGGCCAGGTCGGCCGGCGGCGTGTCGCCTTCCTCTCGCGCCAGGAACGACCGGAGCGCCGTCTTCACGCCGCTGAAGCTGAAGTCCAAACTATCGCCGAGCATTGCGCGCGGGAACGGGACGCGCGCCGGGTCGCCGGTATCCGCCAGACGCGCCAGGTTCGGGCCGCCCGGGTACGGCAGTCCCAGCAGCCGCGCGCCCTTGTCGAACGCCTCGCCGGCCGCGTCATCGCGCGTCCGGCCGAGAAGCGCGTACGCGCCATGGCCGTCCATACGGACGATCTGGGTGTGCCCGCCGGAGACGATCAGCACGAGGACCGGAAGGCTCGCGAGGATTTCGGGCGCCGCGAGCGCCACCGAGTAGATGTGCCCCTCCAGGTGGTGGATCCCGACGACGGGGCGGCGCAGCGCGAAGGCCAGCGCCTTCCCCGCGGTGACGCCGACCAAGAGCGCGCCGAGAAGGCCGGGCCGGTTCGTCACGGCCAGCGCATCGATCGACGCGAAGTCGCAATCCGCCGCCGCGAGCGCATCGGAGATCACCGGCAGGATCTGCTCGACGTGCATCCGCGAGGCGACCTCCGGCACTACGCCCCCGTAGCGCGCGTGCAGGTCGGCCTGGCTCGCGACTACGTTGGAGAGGATGGAAACACCGTCGCGTACCACGGCCGCGGACGTCTCGTCGCAGCTCGATTCGATGCCAAGCACGTTCACGAGGCGAAGCGCTCGGCCGGCGCGCCGTAGTCGAGCTGGCGGCGCAGCTCGTACAGCCGCTGGCGATAGACGAGAGTATGGATCGCGCCGGCCCACATGACGATCGCGTTCTCCCCCGTATCTTTGTAGTAGCTCTTCCGAATCGCCGCGTTGACGAATCCGTACTTGCGGTAGAGCGTCTGCGCGGCGCGGTTGCTCTCGCGCACCTCCAGGGTCGCATGCGAGGCGCGCCGCATCACCGCCTCCTCCATAAGCGTGAGCAGCAGGCGCTCGCCCGCTCGAACTCCTCGATGCCGCGGATCGACCGCCAGAGTCGTCACGTGCGCCTCCTCGCCGACCACCCACGCGCCGCCATACCCGACGATCTCCACGCCGATCCGCGCGATCAAGTAGAACGCGGCGCGGTTGCCCAGCTCCACCTCGTACACCGAGCGCTGCCACGGCTGCGGAAACGCCCTTCGATCGATCGCCTCCACCGCGTCGAGATCGCAGATGCGCATCGGCTCAATGCTTACCGGCGCCGCCATCGTCCGAACGACGCCACTTTCATGAACGCTCCGAGCCCACATACCCGGCAAAACCCCCACGCCCGTCCCTGCTTTCCAGCGCGCGCGCCGCATCGCGCCGCGTCGCCAGTTTAACACGGCCGGTTTGGATTGTCAACGCGCCGGAGCGCGTCGCGCAGCATCCCGGCGGCCGCGCGGACGCGGCCGGTGTCCACGCCCGTTTCGACACCACGTACCGCAAGCATATCCAGCAGCGACTCGGTCGCCAGGTTGCCCGGCGCGCCCGGGGCAAACGGGCAGCCGCCCAGGCCGCCTGCGGACGAGTCGAAAACGGCCACGCCGGACCGCATCGCCTCCTCGACGTTCGCAACCGCCGCGCCGCGCGTATCGTGAAAATGGTAGGCGAAGGCTTGCAGCGGCAGGATCGGCATCAGCGCCTCGGTGAGGCGGCGAACGTCATCCGGAGTGGCGGCCCCAATGGTATCCGCCACGGAGACCTCGTCCACACCCATCTCCAGCAGGCGCGATACGATGGGCAGGACCGCCGCGTGCGCGACCGGCCCGGTAAACGGACAGGCGAACGCGGTTGACACATAGCCTCGCACCCAGAGTCCGGCTCGCCTGGCTGCAGCGGCGAGGCTCGCGAACTGGTCCAGCGATTCGGCGATACTCCGGCCAATGTTTCGCCGCGCGAACTCATCGCTCGCCGCGGTAAAGAGCGCGATCCCATCGACGCGCGAGGCGAAGGCGCGCTCCAGCCCGCGCTCGTTGGCAACCAGCGCCGTGTACCGCACGCCGGGCCGGCGGTCGATGGCCGCGAATACCGCCTCGGCATCGGCGAGCTGCGGGACCCGCACCGGGTTTACGAACGACGAAACCTCCACGTCGCGCAGGCCGGAGTCCGACAGCATGTCGATAAACCGCACCTTGGCATCCGTCGGCAGCACGGCCGGCTCATTTTGAAGCCCGTCGCGCGGCCCTACCTCGACAACCCTCACACTCGCCGTGGCCATGACATCCTCAGCGTCCTTGGCGCTAGACCCGCGCTTCGATGCGGGCCAGCTCCTCCCCCGGCTCTACGCGCTGCCCGCGCTCCGCGCGCAGTCCGCGGACGGCGCCGGCCATCGGCGCATCCACCGGCGTCATTACCTTCATCGCTTCGATCACGGCCACCGGGTCGCCGGCATCCACGATCTGTCCCTCGGCGACCACGAGGTCCGCCACGATCCCACCGCATGGCGCCTTGATAACACCGCCCGATGCCGCGGGGCCGCCCTCCGGCCTGCGCGTCGGCTGCTGGAAACGATAGACGCGCCCGCGATACGAGACGATGATGGACGAGCCGGCCCGGACGACGGCGGCGGCAAAGCGCGCCTCGGGCACGCCGGGAGCGGCCGGATCGACGGCGATCTCCACGAGCGGCCCAGCGCGCCGCACGACGCGCGCGCCCAGATCACGGCCGTCCGGCAGCCGGACGCGCCAGCCGTCCGCGGAGCGCTCCACTCCGATCGCGACCTCGCCGCCGTCCGTATCATACCGGGTCTCCGGCATCACAGCCTCCCGAATTGCAAGCGAGCGGGCCTGGCGAACGGCGTCCGCCGCCGAACGCCGCGGCTCCGCGGGCGATGGCCGCGGCCGGTCGCTCAGGATTCTACGAATGCGGACAGGCACTCGTCCGCGCCGCGCCTGCCGGCCCGCGCGCCGCCGCTTCGCCCGTGTCCAGGCAGGTTGGCCGTCGCGCCCCGCGCCTCCTCGGAGTCTCCCGTTGCGCAGGCGCCCCGCCGCCCGTGCGGGAAACAGCCTCACCAGGCCGCGACCCGCGCGTCCGCGGAGTCACACGTTGCGCCAGCGCCCCGCGTCGGACCAGACCGCCGGCGCCACGGCCGACTGCTGGCGCGCGGCGGACGCGACTGCCGGTCTGTCGCCCGCGGTGGCCGCTAGGGCGAGCAGGACCTCGTCCGGCAGCGTTCCGCTGGGCCTCCAGCCGGCAAACCGCCGCTCGATGAAGCGAATGTCCGTCTCACCGGCCAGGAACTGCGGATCGCGCGCGATGTCGAGCAGGAACGGAATGTTCGTCTCGACGCCCACGATGTAGAACTCTTCAAGCGCCGCAACGAGACGCGCAATCGCGGCATCCCGCGTCTGCGCGTGAACGATCAGCTTCGCCATCATCGGGTCGTAATAGGGCGACACCTCGCTGCCCTGCCGGACGCCCGAATCGACGCGAACGCCCGGCCCGGAGGGCGCGCTCCAGACCGCCAGCGTGCCGACGGAGGGCGCAAACCCGTGCGCCGGATCCTCCGCGGATATGCGCGCCTCGATTGCATGTCCGAATGCGGGCACGCTGCGGCGCAGCGCGGGCGTGGGCCGGCCGGACGCAATCTCGATCTGCATCCGCACCAGATCGAGGCCGGTGCGCGCCTCCGTTACCGGGTGCTCCACCTGGAGGCGCGTGTTCACCTCGAGAAAGAAGAACTCCGCGGTATCGCCGGCGCCTTCGAGCAGGAACTCCACCGTGCCGGCGCTGCGATAGTTCGCGGCCTCGCCAAGGCGCTCCGCGGCGGCGCACATCGCCTCGCGCAGTCTCGGCGTCAGACCGGGCGATGGGCTCTCCTCCAGCACCTTCTGCTGCCGCCGCTGGAGCGAACACTCCCGCTCGTGCAGCGCGAACACACGACCCTCCGCGTCGCCGAAGATCTGGATTTCGACGTGGCGCGGCTGGTCCAGGAACCGCTCGATCATCACGTCATCGCGGCCGAAGACCGCCAGCGCCTCGCGCCGTGCGTCCCTGAGCAGGCCGTCGAACTCCGCCAGATCGCGCACGAGACGCATGCCCCGGCCGCCGCCGCCCGCCGTCGCCTTTATCATCAGCGGCGCGCCGATCGCCACCGCCTCGGCCGCCAGCCGGTCGCCGGTCTGGTCCGCGCCGAAATAGCCTGGCACGATGGGCACGCCTGCGCGCTGCGCCAGCAGCTTCGCCTGCGCCTTGTCGCCGAGCGTTCGGATCACCTCGGAGGGCGGCCCGATGAACCGAATGGCGGCCTCTTCGCACAGGGCCGCGAAGGCCGGGTTCTCCGAGAGGAAGCCGTATCCAGGGTGGATCGCGTCCGCGCCCGTCTCGCGTGCCGCGCGGACGATTCGCTCGCCGTTGAGGTAGCTCTCCGACGCGGGAGCGCCGCCGAGGCAGACCACCGCGTCCGCGAGCGCAAGGTGCGGCGCTGCCGCGTCAGCCTCGGAATAGGCCGCGATGCATCGGACGCCCGCCTCGCGGCAGGCCCGCGCGATACGCCCGGCGATCTCGCCGCGATTTGCGATCAGCACGCTGCCGATCGGCTTTGTCCGGCGCCGGCCTCTAATGCCGCGCCCCTCGGCGGCCGCGGGGCCGCATTGCCGCGGCTGCGGTCGAGCACGCGGCGCCGCGCAATGCGCCGCGGCGGGCCTGGTTGTTGGAACAGATACCGAACAGGTCCTGGTCTCTCCTTCGATCGGCGGCAATTTCGACGTACGAAGATGAGTATGGCAGATTTGGCAGCCGATAGACGATTCGCTTCGTCCGGCCACAAGGAATCCGGCGTGAAGATAGATAAGTCTATCGGCGTGCCCGCAATCGCGCCCGACCGCCCGGGCGCTCGCATGAAAGGTTATGGCCGCATGCCGAGATCGACGCCCCAAAGCCGGCGTGACCGAGCAGTACGCCTCGCGGCGTGTGCGGCGCTGATCGGCTCTGCCGCCGTGCCCGCCGGCGCACGCACGGGAGGCGACGCGGACCTGGACCAGTACCGCAACAAGAACCGCCTGTTGATACTCTGCGCGCCATCGCCGGATGACGGCCGTTTCGCGCAGGAGGCCGCGCGGATCCGCGGCGCGGCGGACGGCCTCAAGGAGCGGGACGTCCTCCGTTTCGAGCTGTTCGAGACGGGCGTCAGCCGCCGCGACGGCGCCGAACTGAAACCGCGGACCGCCGACTTGCTTCGCCGGAAGCTGCACGCCGCCAAGGGGCGATTCATGCTGCTGCTGATCGATAAGAACGGCCGTTCGATCGCGGCGTCCGGCCGCCCCATGGCGCGCGCGGAGCTCTTCGCGGCCATCGACGCGACTCCTCTCCGCCGCTACGAGGCGCGGGTCCGCAAGAAGCACGCTCCGGCGGCTCCCGCTCCTGGCCCGCGCGGCCCGATGCCGAGCAAATCGCTGACGCCGGAACAGGTGGTCAAGATCCAGATGGAGGCGCTGCAGCACAACGACGCGCCGGAGAAGGACGCCGGGATCGCAAAGACGTTCGACTTCGCATCGCCGCAGAACAAGCAGGCGACCGGCCCGCTGGACCACTTCGCCCAGATCGTCAAGAGCGCCGCCTACCTGCCGATGCTGAACTGCAAGTCCGTCACTTACGATCCGATCGAGATCATGGCCGGCCGCGCCGCGCAGCGCGTCCACGTTGTCGCGGCCGACGGCTCGCGAATTACCTACGTCTTCGAGCTGTCGCTACAGACCGAGGGGGAGTTCGAAGGCTGCTGGATGAACGACGGATGCATCCGCGAGGAGTCGGAGCCGGACCTGCACCGGTTCGACGCGTGACCTGAGCTCCCCGGCGTCCAGCCCCGGGGAGCGAAGCGGTTTGCCATGGTAGGACGGCTCGAATGCGCGCCGCGGCCTCCAGGCCTGGAGGGAGCGAAGCGGTTTTCGTACTTTCACGCGAACGCAGTCTTTTCAAACTTGGGAGTAAGACAAGGAACGAGCCATGGACCTGTCGCTGCTTGAGACCCTGCGCTACAAGATGACGACCGGCAAGGATTTCGCCAAGATTTTCGAGTACTTCTTCGATAACTTCGGTGAGAACCCCGCGTTTTTCGAAGTTGGCGTGCCTGCCGAGGACGAGATGCTCACGAGCCTGCTGTCCCACGTCGCCGGAGCGATGTTCAAGACCAGCCGCGTGGTACTCGGCAACATGCGCTTGATCGCGATCAAGGAGTACGACTTCATCCACGGCGGCCTGACGATCAACGGCGCCATCGCCAGCGTGATCTATCGCACCGACCTGCGCCAGGGCATCGTTTCGGTATTCCGCCCGAACCGCGAGGGACAGACCGATTTCGCCCGATTCTCCGCGGAGATGCTGCCCCCGAACTTCCGGGACGAGGTGTCGAAGTTCAAGCACTGAGCAGGAGCGGCTACGATGCCATCTATCGGCGCAGCGGCAGACCGACGCCGAAGAACGGCCGCAGCGGCTGGCTAAGCCCGTCGTTCAGCAGGGCAAACGTGAGGAGCGTTCCTCGGCGGGAATGGTACATCACTCCGAATGCAGTGGCCGAAGCGAAGTCGATCTTCAGGCGCGTGCTGGTCTCGCCGACGAGATCCCAGTTCCGGCCGAGAGGAACCTGCGCGCCTATAAACCCGCCTATATCCGATTGATTGCCCTCTTTGTCCGCCGTTCGCAGCCACTTCAATCCCACGTGCAGAGCCACGATGCGCCGGCCGCCGCTGCGAAATGCGTGGCTGGAGGTCGCGCTCAGAGCGGTCTCGAAGTGATCCCGCCCGGTATATGTGCCTGCTATCGCAAGAGCCGGGCTGCTGCGTGAGTCCGGCGCGATCTGGTACTTGAGGAAGGCGCCGATGTGCGTGTGGGGCGGTTCATCGGCCTCGTTGTGGTAGAGTGCAAGCGCGCTGACCTGCAGCCGGCCGGTCGGCGTGTACGTAAGCGCGACGGGGAACTGCGTGCTTTCGGTCTCGCCGGGCGACCGCCACGTGAATGCCGCCGCGTACAGGCTCAACTGATGTTCCGGCAGCGCAAACGCGGTCGGATGGATAAACAGGCCGCCGGGGGCGTACGCCGTCTGCGCGCCCGCGGACGATGCGAACGGTAGGAGTGCGGCGAGCATGAGTGCGAAAGCGCCGATACCCGGTACGCGCCGCGACATTCCGCCTGACCGAAACGCGGCCGCGCGGCGTGACCGCTCAGTCCTCCATCTCCCGAAAGGTGCGTCGGTAACGAACATCTCGACTCCTGGTGTCACAGAATGCACAAGTCGATCCGAGTGTGTCCCGCGAATCGGCGCCTCCCCGCCAGCACGCCACTGCGCAGCTCATGCCGGCAGCTCCGGCTGCAATAGCGATAACAGTTGATCGGCGGTGGTCGCGCCGGATGCTGCCTCCTGCGCGGAGGTCAGGTCCGCGGCGCCGGACTCGATGACGGCGGCCTCCATCTCGGCGAAATCCGCCTCGTCGTCCGGCGTGGTGAGAATCCGGAACAAGCTTCGGAACCGCGCGATCGCCGCAAGCAGAGCCATCACGCTCTCCGGCCGCGCCTGGGCCAGCCGCACGCGCGCGAGCGCCGCAAGCAGCACGGGCAGGATTTCGTAGTGCGACGTCTCCCGGCAGATCGTGATGACTTCAGAGACGGCCTGCTCCGTCGGCTCGTGGGCGCCAAGGCGCGCAGACGCGGCGGCGAAGTTCGTGAGCGCGTAGGCGACGCCGAGCGGATTGTCCAGCCGTCGGAACCGCTCGACGCTGGACGCGGCCAGCGTCCGCGCCCTCTGCCAATCGCCGTCGCGGAGCGCAAAATCGCTCTGGTCGCACTCCCAGTGGGCGATTCCATACTCGTAGCCATGCTTTTCGTATATGGCTCGCGCCTCGGCGAACCGCGCCTCCGCCGACTCGCGCTCGCCCTGTTCGCTCTCCAGCAGCCCGAGGTTCATCAAATAGTCGGCGACAACCGCCTCCCGCCCGAGTCGCCGCAGCACGTCGATCGACTCGACGTGGAGCGCGCGCGCCTTTTCCACCTCGCCGGACGCCCTGCAGATGAGCGCGAGGATGTTCAGCGCATTCGCCTCCAGGACACCGTCGCCTGCCTTCCGAGCCCAATCCACGCTCTCGCCGGTCAGCTCGGCGGCCCGGCCCACGTCGTTCAGCATGAAGTTGAAGAATCCCGCGTCCTTCAGCACCCGCGACCTCAATGCCGGGCTATCGGCCGCGTCGAGCTGCTGGACCGCGCGGCTGAGATGGTCATTCGCTTCGCGGAGCCAGCCCTTGCGGTACCAGTAGTCGCTCAGGTTGACGGCGAGGAGCATCGCGTCGCGGTAGCGGCCCGCTGCCCAGAACCAGTCCAGCGACGCGCGGATATTCCCCGCCTCCACGGTGAGCCAGGCGACGGCGTCCGCGGAGAGCTCGTCCGCCGAGGCTCGCTCCGCGACCGCCTCCGCGAAGTAGGCCCCCTGTCGCTCCGATATCGCGGCGGCGACGCCGGACGCCTCCAGCTTTTCGCGCCCGTACTCCCGCAGAGTCTCCAGCATCCGGAAACGCGTGTCGCCGCCGAGCGACTCGGATACGACCAGGCTCTTGTCAACCAGCGAGCTGACGAGGTCGAACACGTCCCAGGCGTCCACGTCGTCGCCCGCGCAGATGATCTCGGCCGCCGCCAGACTCCAGCCGTCGGAGAATACGGAAAGCCGTGCGAACAGCACGCGCTCCGGCTCGTTCAGGATGTCGTAGGACCAGTCAATGAGCGCTCGAAGCGTCTGCTGGCGGGGGAGCGCGGTCCGGCTGCCGCCCGTCAGCAGCCGGAACCGGTTGTCCAGGCGAGCGTTGATCTCCTCGACCGAGAGCATGCGCACGCGCGCGGCGGCCAGCTCCAGAGCGAGCGGGATTCCATCGAGCCGGCAGCAGAGCTGTGCCAGCGCGGGCGCGTTGGCGTTGCTCACTGCGAAATCCGGGCGCACGGCGAGCGCGCGGTCCACGAAGAGCTGCACGGCCTCGAACTGCGAAAGCGACGCGGGCGTATGGGTGCGGCGCGGGTCCGGCAGCGCAAGCGGAGGAACGGGGTAGAGGATTTCGCCAGGCACGTTCAGGCCCTGCCGGCTGCTCGCAATGATTTTGACGCCAGGACAGCTGCGCAGGAGCGCGCTGGCAACCTCGGCGCACGCGGCG
>Ga0070735_10002580_pt1 | contig 16284 bp, 21 predicted proteins | sample Coa_R1_FD_66443 | JGI IMG/M metagenome (GOLD analysis project Ga0070735, IMG submission 66443) | Surface soil microbial communities from Centralia Pennsylvania, which are recovering from an underground coalmine fire - Coalmine... | ecosystem: Environmental > Terrestrial > Soil > Unclassified ... | reverse complement strand
CGGTTGGGCCGGGCGGGCGGTTCGGGGTCGGGCGCGGGCCGGGGCACCTAACCGGTGTCGGGGTCGGACGGGTTGGGCCGGGTGGGGTATGACCCATTACCCTTCCCCTGAGTCAACGCTAAAAGGACCCCCGGGAACGGGCCTAGGTCGAGGTCCTCATGGTATGCTATCCGGCGTAAACGCTTAGCTCGCCTCCGTGTTTCGGGAGTACGATTGGGGAAGAAAGTCCGTCTAAACACATCATTGGTGATTGGCAATGGACACCGGTGGTTTCCGAAGGTGGTTTGATACTCGAAAGCGTATTGCCAGCAGTCTTGTCGCGGCCGACAGAGATAACGCCCTCTTCGATGCGGAAATCTTGCTCTGTTGTGCCATGGGTGCAATTGCCGCCATCATGTGGCCCGGGGATCGCATTGATCGTCGTCGGTATGTTGAATTGTTGATAAGGTATGCTCGTGTTATTCCAAAACTCACGATGATTAGTGTTCCGGCCCTTGTGGATCAACTCGATCACGATCCTGGTTATTCTCACATCAGTGCGTCGCTACGGGAAAAGTTTTTCCCGAAGGAGTCATCGCGCATCGTGGACGCGTTTGAAATAGACAAAGAGGAGCCAGAACTCAGAGCCGCGGAGCCAGCGTTGTCGGCGTTTCAGATACGCAAGGCGTCGTATGCCGCGATTGTCTACACGGATTTGCGGAGTGGGTTAGTGCACGAGTTCGCTATCTCTGGATCACTTGCGGACTGGTCGATGCGTTTGCGAGACACGGTACCGCACTATATGAACTGGGTGACACCTCCTCATAAGAGGCTGTTTCTGCCTTATCAGTATGTCTTTGAGATCGCGGAATCGACGGCAAAGACTGTAGGTCGATTCTGGGATACGTGCTCGACATTCGCGCAGCCGCTTCCCGCCAAATGGTGGATTGAAGGATAAGGACCTCTTATGTGGCCAGACTTGATTTCATCGATTGCAGGTCTAGTCGGTACTATCCTCTTGGCTCTTGCTGTAGGACCGCCGCCAAGCGACGCCTCGACGTCATCCTCGTCTGGAAGCTCGACCGGGCCTTCCGATCTGTCGCGCACATGGCCTCGACGGTGGAACAGCTCCGACGCTGGGGCGTGGGGCTTCGGTCCTACTCGGAGCCTTGGCTGGACACGTCCGGCTCTTCGCCGGTGGCGGATCTCATGCTCAACATCCTGGCCAGCTTCGCGCAGTTCGAGAAGGCGCTGATCGCGGAGAGGGTCCGGGCGGGCATGGATCGGGCCAGGAAGCAGGGCAAGCGTCTGGGGCGTCCGCAGATCCTGAATGGCAGTCTCGATGCGCTCATCCCGGCCATCGAGGCAGGTACGCTCTCTCGCCGTCAGGCAGCGAAGCAGCTCGGCGTTCACGTCTCGACGGTCTCTCGCGCGTTGTTGCAAAAAGGGTGTGGAAACGACGGCCCGCAAAGCCTTGCGTAGCACGGAGTTCTTCAGGCGCTAGGGCATCGCGTAAGGAGTTCTTTTTGAGACACTACTGTCCACGCCGCTTCAGGGATTCTTCTTAGCGTCGGGGTTCCCCACGACCCACGCGGCTCTATCTCGACGTATTGCTAGTTGAACTTGACCTCGTATCCGAGCGCCGCCAACCAACGAACCAAGGCGCTCTGTCTTTTTGAAGCTGCCTGCAGGGCACCCCGAGCACGGTTACGAAACGCGGGAGCAGGCTGGCGGAGGAGGGGGTCGATGAGATTCCACGGCTACAGCCCGCGCAGAGTGCCCGACGCACGTTGGGAGCTATGGTTCCTCGGCGCCGGAGGCATCGCTCTTTTCAGCGCATACCTTAGCATCGCCTCGCAGCTTGAACTTCTCCCCGCGTGGCGAGCAAATCTCGCGTGGTGGCTCAGTCTGTTTGGCGGGGTGACGTTTTGTGCCGTTGCATATCGCATGGGCTACCGCGACGGCTACCGCCATGGTACGCGGCGCGCAGAGCATATCTCCAGTCTTAAGAATCGCGGGATGTGTCAGGTCGATATCGACGAACTGCTACGACGGCGATTGGCAGGCGATCAGGATTGGGAAATGGATGCTGACGGTAACTACTGGATGTACCCTGAAGAGAAAGAAGGGCCGCAATGAGTCGCTGGGTTTCGGCAGTAGGATTGTCCCTCACTCTCATAGGCGCGCTCATTCAGTTCAACCTGACTCCAACGAAGGCGCAGACAACAGTGGCCCTCCGTCTCTGGAACGAGCGCGTCGGGAAGATCGTAAACAAGGTCGTGCAGCGCCAACGCTTGCAGGCGGGTGGCGGGTTTGCACTTATCGCCGTGGGTTCAGCGTTGCAGATTGTCGCCTTGTGGCTACCACCATGAGTGAGAGGGTTGATAGGCTGACAGAAACACCGAGGACAAAACCCCAGAGCCACTCCTAGGAGGAAGCAACCAGTGGCAACGCCATCTCACAGTCAGTGTATGTTCTACCCAAAGGATATTACCGGCATGGGACTGCCCTCGGAGGTCGCCCAGTGGTTCACGGAGAGCGCGCCGCCTCCTCATGGGCGGATAAAGACGCCAACATGTAGCGGGGCAGTATACCATCTGCAAACGTTGATGGACGAACGCGCCAGGCACCCAGAGTGGCCAGGCGAGATCCACGGCTGGCTGCAAAGCAGAGGCGGTGTGTCAGAATCTCTCGTAGTTGTGTGGGAGGCGAGGGCTGGCTCAAAAGACGGGTGAGCGTTGTGGCATCGCCTGCGAAACGGTTTCGCCGGTGCAATTTCTCTGTTCGTTCGGCAGGAGCCCAACACCGAACACCGGGTAGCAAGAAGTATGTGCCCCTACTGCAACCAGCCCGACTGCGCGCACGTCGTCCTGCGCTACCGAGGCCAGGACGCGATTGCCCGGCTCTACATGTGGAGCGAGCTGGGCGTGAACACCACGCACGCGAGCCCTGGTCTCACACTGGCGACGGAGATTCTGAACGCCCTGAAGACCTATTGCTCGGTTCAGCGAGGCGTAGTCTATGGGTACGGAATGGGGACGAGAACACGCGCGACGCGAGGTGACGCATCTTTTGCGTGAGCGTGGCCTGGAGATTGACTCGGGAGAGTCCTAAAAAGGTGGGTATCATGGCCCAACAGGAGCGAGCGCCCTGCGCGACCTGGCCGCGAAGGGATACTTTGAGGAGCTAATGGGCACCGAGACGTGTCCATTCATGCCAGGAGCCCTTCCCGTCTCATGCTTTTTCGGAGACTTTCGTGCACCTGATGAAGAAGCCAAGAGTTGGCGACGTCAACGATCTCGTCCGCGACATGGTACACGTCCTTGGTGAACTTCGTCGTTTCCGGGCGCTCCGGTGCCCAGACGCCTGGGTGCACGTAGTTTCGAAATTGCCGAAGTTCATGTACAAAGCCCGCTAGTGTAGCCCTCATCCCCCAAGTAATCAGTTTCGGCGGGAACCACGCCAACTCGTCGGCGATATTGATTAATTCGTAGAGGGTGAAGTCTAGGGACTTGTGGCGCTTCCTTCGAAACTTCTTTCTCTGATAGATGGCTGTCTTTCTAACTTGGTCCGGGTACAGAAAACACATTGCGTGCAATAGAGCCTCCAACATCGACGCCTGCATGATGCACGCAGCAAGGTACGCTCGTTCCTTCGCGCACTTTCTCGCTTCGCGGCGGTAGAATAACGCCAGCAGAGTGAGGCGGTCTGAAATATTCACAGGGCTCAAGCCCTCCTGTCGGCGGTGCTTAGTGGCGCACGAACCTGGCGGGGCTCCTTGTCCGGTCGTAGAGTTTTGAGCGCTGAGTGACGGAGGCCGTCCGCCAGGCGTTCCCGGTACTCCACCTCAACCACCACCTTCGGCTTCACCCAGTGCGGTGGCAGATCCGTTCGCAGCTCTCCCCAGTGGTCTCCGAGTGTGGGAACGGGCGTGAATGGACAAGCCGCGGTCTCGGTCGCCTTCAGCTCTTCAAGGATGACCCTTGCGAGTATCTAGCGGGAGGCCGCTTCCGGCCAGACCCGAGTAGACGAGTGTGCCTTTGCGGTCGTACTGGCCGAGGATCAGCGTACTCAGGCGATTAGGCGCCGAAGAGAGGTAGCCGCCCACGACGAACTCCTCTCGTTTCCGAAATGGGATCTTGCGCCACTCCTTTGACCGCTTGCCGTGCACCGCCGTTGGTCATGCTAGTTCGCCGGTTCGAGCCGAAGGATCATCTGTGGAACTTGGCTGTTGGTCGTATTCATCACGGCGCAAGCGTCTGCGGCATTGCTGGTTGAAAATGCGAATTGAATGGTATGGGGGGCTCCGTCCCCCACCACGACACTTTGCATCGCGGACGGCAATGGATCGGAGGCCGCGGACGGGTTGTCATTGGTCTGGTACGCCAGGACTGATGGAGTATCCCACAGTTGGTACGCGCATGCCGCCGGTGCTGTGAGTTGTTCCCAGTTGAAGGCAATCGACACGGTGAGTTTCGCCCCGAGCGGCACGGTGATGGTTTGAGACATGGTGCCGACTTCGGTCCCGAACACATTGGCGGTGGAATAGGTTCCCGCCCCGGTCCCTTTCCCGAGCACAATCTGTGGGAGCGTGAGCGAGAGCGAGAGCGTAGACGGGCCGACCCCTGAAGGGTTTGTGATACTCGGTTGCGCGCCCGCGCTCGTCGTAGTCACGTTCACTTGCGAGACGAGATTGCCGGCAAGCTGGCTGTTGGGCAAACCCCCGTTGATGGTGAGCGAGCTCCCCGTCACGGTCGTGGTGCCGGCCAGGTTCGTGGTGCCGTTGAATGTATTGGTGCCAGTAAAGGTGTTGTTTCCGGCAAGGGTGATTGGCGCATTGGCGCCCGACCACGTGCCGTTCATAATCACCTGCGAGCCCGTGACGAAGTTGTGCGTAATCGCGTTCCCGCGCGGGTCCACATTCGAGAAGATGGTCGAGTACATGAACTGGTAGCCGTTGCTCGTTTGGACCCACGGGGGGGGATATACCTGGGCCAACGCCTGCGGGACGAGCGACGACACGAACCACGTGCCGACGAACGCGACCAGCGCGACGAGCCCGACGAACCGTCCGCGGAGTTTCATCTTCATTCCTCCCTATGCGGCCGTGGCGTGAGGGAGTGAGACCCCGCCACCCTTGTGCGCGCCGCCGTGCTTCTTCGCGTAGTTGTACCAAATGATCCCGGCGATAATAGCCGCTGCGATGAGCGCAAGAATCAAGTAAGGCCGGGTCGTCGTCACGTTTCCCAGGGCCCCGCCAGTTCCAGGGGCGCCGCCACCGCCGGCGCCGGCACTTGCGGGGGTTGGAATCGCCGCGGGGGCCGTGAGAGGTGTAAACGCGAATGGGTTCGACGTGCCAAGGTTGAACGGCAAAGTTTGATCGCTCGCCGGTGCGCCGCCGCCACCACTGCCGAATAGTAACCGCTCGGCGGTGAGGAGGAACCCCCCACCTCCACCTTCGCCCTGGGCGCCGGTCCCGTATCCCGTCGTGCCATACCCTCCTGAAACGCTGAGGTCGGGGCTGAGGCCGTAGGCTTGATTGGAATTGGCTGCGGCCGCGCGAACGCCGTAGCCGAATACCTGGCCGAACCCGGGGATCAGGCCGCCGAGGATGCTGCTTACGACATCGTAGACTCCGCGGGCTGCGCCGGCGAAGAATTGCCCGACCGCGCTGTTTGCCGCGAACGTTGTTCCCTGGATCGTCCCGCTTGCGCCGATTCCGGGGTTCCCGAGTCCGACACCGGCAACGTTGGAGCCGGTCGGGCCTGGGCCGATATTCGCAGAGGCCGGTGGGCCAGCCGCGACGAGATCAGGGCTCCCGAATGCCGGCTCGTTACTGCCGTTCGAACCGTTGCCGGCCTGAGAGGCTTCGAGGCTCCCCGTGCCACCTGAAAACTCGACATTTCCCCCAGGGCCCGTCTGTTGTTCCCGAGACGCACTTCCGCCAATTTCTCCGAACGCACCGTTGCCGCTATTCTCGGCACCCGCTCCGCTACTACCCCCGCCCCCGCCACCGGGTTGTTCGCCGCCACCGCTTGAGCCGGTGTCCGCGAAGAACACCCAGGGTTGCCAGGACGGGCCAAGGTCATTCCCGTTGAACAGTCGTTCTGCGTTCGTGGGTCGTCGCATGGGTCGCTCCTCAGTCTGGAGTGAACGGCTCCCGAGCTCGCATGGTGAGCCGGCGCCGATATCGCATCGCGTCTTTGACGAACTGCACGAGCGCCCGCATTTCGAACGCCTCTTGGGCCGGGGTCTGGATCAGGAAGGCGAGCATATCCCCAGCGAGGCGTAGGGACGCACACAGCACGATCAAGCAGGCTTTATGTGTCGAGACATTACGGAGCCGGGCGCGCGTGACGGCCACCATGAGTGCATAGGTCGTAGTGGCCTCGGCTTGGTCTTCTGCGAGCGTCCGCGGGGTCGTGGCCGGGATGATCGCGGTGAATGGGTCGAGTGAGGCCGGTCCGTGTGGCGTGGCGGCCGGAAGTCTCACCGGAGTGCCCCCGCCGCGTCAATCACACACTGCGCCATCGCGCGGAAATCCTCGTGCGCCTCGGGCTCCTCCGGGTAGGGGTGTGCGGCCGTCCACGCGAGGAAGTCGTGCATGGCATCTACCACGTCCTCGACAAACGCCCGGGTCGGGCGGGTCCGGCCTGAGAGCACGTTCTTGAGCCGCGAGACCGAGAGAACGTAGTCGTCCCCGAACTCCTCGATGCTGTAGCCGAGGCGCTGCCGGAACTCGTTGAGCGCGGCCACGAACGCCTGCTCCAATCCCGTGCGCGCGTTCATCGTTGCGACGGCCATCGTCCGGATCACCTCGCACGAATCGTTGTTCTTGGCGCGGAACCTATCACGGTTCAGCCGGTTTGTCTACGGCGCCGCTGCTCTACCATCGCGTACCGCTGTTGCCGCCACGCGAGCTGCCAGGCTCGTTGCCGTGGTGTGCGGGGCACCAACTGAAACGACGTCAACGGGTCTCGAACGTCATGGGCCGCTTTGGCGCACCGGACGCTACAGTACGGGTCCGCGTCCTGAACGGCGAGCAGCCGGCGCGGGCCCCCACACTGAACACAGGGAGTCTCAGTCATTACCGGCCTCCCGGACAACCGACACGGCGTGCTTCATCACCAGCACCTCGCGCGGCCGGTCGAGGCTATCGCGAAGGACTAGCTCGTACCGCGAGACTTTGGCGAGAAGCCCCCGCATGGTTGAGCCGTTCGTGAGCGTAACGTCGAGCCGCCGGCCGATCCTAGTTCGGAGCCACCCGAGATCGTCCTCGGGACGTTGGGGCCGGGCCGGAAGGTGCGGTCGAGTTGGAGCCGACGCAGTCGGAGCGGGACCCGCAGTTGCCGGCTTTGCGGGCGGCTTCGGCGCGGTCGAGGTCCCGGACTGACCGAACACCGCACGCTCGGCCTCCTTCGTGCTGTCTGGCGCGTGCCAGGTCCGAATATCTCCCATGTATCCTCACCGTCCCCTGTTCGTCTCTGTGATCGGTGCGTTTCGTCGAGAATCCGGGTGTCGTCGAAGCGCCCGGCGTGCCGCTTCGTGCGTGATCGCTTGCGCCGCTTGTCCTGGGTCATGTCGTTCTGAGCGATCCTCAACCGTTCGAGGACTGTCGTATATTGCTTGTATTCATCCGCCCGCCTCACCGTGTAGCCCAACGGCCTTGGCGTCCCGCATCGCGACCCACGCGACGTACGCCTGCCAGAGACGCTGCCGGGTCTCCGGGAACACCCGCTGCGTTTGCCCATTGATGATCTTGTAGACGCAATTCCGGCTGAACTTGGTGTGTGCGCAAAGGAACGACACCGAAACGGTTTGGAGGCTCGCACGGAGAAGCGCCAGGTTCTCGTTCGTGCGGGTCGCGGCCGCGTCCAGGTGTAGAAGTGTACGGAAGAGGCGCTGCCGTGTAGCCGGGTCGAGTGTGGCGAAGGTCCCATCGCGGAACCGCTCGATAGTGAACCGCGCCACCTGCGCCCCGTGTGCAATCGCGGTCACAGGATGCCGTTGGCACCACGCCCGCAGGACGTCCACCTCGGGCACGTCGGGTTCGTAGACCGTACGCGTCCGATCCGCAAACCCGCTCCGAGCGTCCTCGATCCGGCGGTTCTGTTTGCCGAGTGGGATGGTCACCCCGTACACCGGGTGGGGCACGAGCCGAACGTCTTGCCGGCACACCTCGCCCCGCGTGTGCATATGCCCGGGCTGGCCGTCGGGACCGAGATAGCGCGGGTCACCGAGCGCAAAGTGCGCCCGCGCGATGTCGAGATACGTCCGCGGCTGCGGCCGACCGTCCGGGAACTCTGGATCATCCCACGCGAGGTCCTGGCGTTTCCAGGTTCGGAGGTTGCGCCAAGGGAGCCGCGTCCACCGAGTGGGTTGCGGGTCGAACGGCGCCAACACGCGGATGGGGTGCGCGAGTGGGCATTGCGCGCGGAACCGGCAGACCGCGTCCAGATCCGGGCACCCGCGCCGCTCGGCCTTGTCCCGCCGGCACCATCCGTCCGGGTAGGCATCACCACCGGTCAGAGGGTCCTCGACCGGGACGGCGAGCCCGAACCCGAACGGTCTCGGCAGGCCACGCCCGGGACGGGTCCCGGTCGCGCCCACGGTCAGCAGCATCGTCGGGCGCGTGAAGGATACTCGGGCGACGGCCGGGACGTCGGCGTTCGGCATCCGCTGCAACGCCTTCCGGTCGCCTCGCGCCTGGCGGAACGCCGCTTCCCACACAGCGGCAATCTGCGAGTCGTTCCCGTGCCCGGTCGGGGGCACGAGGTGCCCGAGTGAATGGGCACTGGCCCGCCGAATCAGCACGCGGCCATCGTCCGCGAGATTGGCGAACACGAACCGTTTCGGACCGGGCACGAGCGCGTAGAGCGCCCGGTCCCGTGTCGCCTCCGGGTGCGGGACGTTCTCCGGCTCGACCTTCCAGAAGGGTCCCCCGCAGGGTGCAAGCGTGTCGAACCGGGCGCGGAGGGCATCCACGTCCGCATAGGACAGCGCCCGCACCGCGGCGGCGCCATCGGGAAGCTGGTGCGCGCCACCCGGGCAGGGAATGAGCCCACCGGTCTCGGTCGCGACGACAGCGAACGAGTCCGTGTCGGACGTTGCCCACGTCCCGCCCAACGCGCGGATCGCGGCCTCCATCAGCGCCATGACGAGACGGCACGCTGCCGGCGGGAATGGGGCCACGAACGGGTTCAGATACGGCCCGGGGCGCTCGCCGTGCAGGGATCTGGCGCGCATCGGCAACCCCCCACTCCACACTTGGACGGGCTCGCCAGTGGTGCCGTAGTCGCCGACTTCAGCATAGACCCCGTACCCGAGTGGTTCGGCCGTTGCCTTGAGAGCGCGATACAGCACGGTGAGCCGGCTCGCCCCGGCCACGTCCCCGGCATTCCGCGCGGCGGCCAATCGTTCTCCAATGACGCGTCGGACGTCCAGCAGCATCCGGAGCGGGTCGGCCATCGGGTCGAAGGTGAACCCCCACGCCGAGAGCGAACGGAGCCCGGCCTGCCGACCGCGGGGCACGACCCGCCACGCACGACGAATCCGGGGCACCCGTCCCGTCCGCACCCAGCTCGCGAGCACGTCGGGAAGCGCCCACCAGAGTGCCGTACCCGGGGCCGCGTGCACCCGGTTCATCTCCAGCACCCATGCCGATGACCGAGAGGGGCGCGTCTGGATAGGGAGCACGTCATCAGCCGGCTCGACTTCGCACACAACGAGCAACCGTGCCCACGTTTCGGGGCGCAAGAGATCCTCCGCGTGCAGGGAACCGAGCCACGCCTGTATGGCCGGGGTGTCGTCCACCACGTCGAGGCGGTCGGCCGCGATCACGTCCCACAGGTGGAGCAACACCGCCATCGTCAGGTACGTTGAACTAATGTCGAGGAGCCGCACCGGCACAATGGTGCGTTGAATATGCGCCTCGGTCCATCCGCCGTGGAGCGTGCTCATAAAGAGGCCGAGCAGGTCGCGCGGAACATCGGGCTGATGCTGAAGCAGCACCCGTACGTTCCACCTTTTCAGGAGGCCTTTCGCGGTCCCGGCCGCGGACTGCATCCGGTGCGCGAGGATCGCATCCGGCGACAGGTCGGGCGTATCGATAGCGCCTGCCCGCGGGGGCAACGCCGGAGACGGAATCGGCGTGAATGGAAGCCGGTTCCATTCCTCGCGGAGCGCGAGAAAGAGCCGCCACGTCGCGTCCACGTCCTCGCGCAGATAGTCGAGGAGATTCTCGGAGATGCGTCCATACCGGACCTCACGCTTCTGGTATGGCGTCCCAGCCCACTCGCAGGCGTGTTCGAGGCTGAGTTTCTTCCCCCACAACATGTACGCCCAGCGCCGGAGGTCGAGGAAGCGGCCGGCAAACGCGCGCCGCCCCTTGCCCTCGTACCGAGCGACTCCACGGAAACTGCTCCACTGAATGAACTGCTTGGGGTCATCGCCGGCGAGGACATGGATACCCGGCCGCCAGGGGTCCTTCGTCAACCGGAGGAGGAACCCGTGCCGGTACCGCTTGCGCCCGCGCGCCCACCCCTTCGGCCCGGGCACGATCAAGGCGCCGAGATCGAACCCGAGGTTGAACCCGACGATCAGGCTCCCGAGACCGTAGCCTTCCTGGATCAGCAGGTGCGCGAACTCCGTGCGGGTGAGGGCGTGAATGCGGTGGCCTTTCGCGTATGAGCGAACGAGGCGGGCCACATCCTTCCGAAGTCCATCCCCGAGCACGATCCCCTCCTGGCCCCGCTCATAGGCCGTCCCGGTCCACTTCGCGACCACGTAGCCGCCGACGAGCAGCGCCTGCCCAACCCCGTGCGTTTCCGTGTCCACGATGACGACACGCTCGCCGTAGCGCAGCGACCGCCACCCGGTACGCGGCCGCCAGTCCTGGGCTGCCCCCTTCGGGTCGGTGGGCTCCACGAACGCGCGCACGCCGGGCGTCGCGTCTCTCATCGGGTCCCCTCCTCGTCGTCCACCGCGAGCAACAGGGTAGCGACCTCCTCGACACGCACCAGTGCCATCCCGGCCCCCTCGGTAACCGTGCGGAGCCAGTCCGCGACGCCCAAGAGCACCGCCACCGCACGTTCGCGGTCTGTCGTAGGCGCGCGAACTTCAGCCGGTAGGTCGTACCAACGGTCACTCGCCACAGCATGACAGGACCGGCAGAGGGGAACGACCCACTCCGGATCGACCACACGGCCGCGTGGATGATGGCGTTCGATAATCCGGCGTTGGACCCACACCGGCAGGCTCCGAAATGGGACGCCGGTGAGCGCCTCGACCGACGCGCAGCCGCAGCCGAGACAGACTGGGACCGGCTCGTCCAGGCGTTGCGCCTTACGGCCGTGGCGAAGCAGGCGATCGCGCTCGACGTCACGCATAGAAGTCATCGAACCCGAGACGTCCTCGGCCGCCACGCTGCCGGAGCATATCGACATCCCTGTTAAATTTACGGCGAACGCCCTTGGCGTCCACGAACGTCTTATACTTGAGATCCCGAAGGGGACGTGCATTCCCCTCGTCGCGAAACGCCTTGACCGCGTTCCAGTACCGGCCGACCTTCGACTTCTCAGGGCCGCGTACAGGCACGCGCTCAATCATGCCGCGTTCGTTCAACCAGGGAAGCTCACGAACGAGCGTATCGACCTTGCGGACTCGAACCCTACCGCCCGTTGTCTTATAAACGGTCGCGCCGGCGTACTTCCGAAACGATGTACTCGACGTATGCTCCGCACGAATCGCCGAGGTGGATGACTCGCCGTGGCGAACGCGGCTGACCGCGCGCGCTACCCGCTGGGATGTTTCTTGCTGGCGTGGAGTCAGAGCGCCGTAGCGCCGTCGCCGGGCCATTACCGCGCCTCCTCGGCGAGTGCCTGGAGCGCGGCCACCGCGGACGTGACGTCTTCAGTGGACGCTCGGGTTGCGAACGTCGTCCAAGCGGGTTGACCGGCAGGCACGGTCCGACCGGCCGCAAACGGTAGCTGCGGGAACTGAAGCTCGCGGGCCAGGTCGAGCAGGTACGTACGGCGGCCGTCTCCATCACCGGCGAGGCGATCTATCGCAAAGGGCAACAGGCCGTGATCGGTGGGTGTAGCGCCCGAGGCCGCTCCTGATTCAGGCGAGGTAACCACCTGCGGTTCCGCAGCATCGTCGGAAACCTGTTGGGCTTCATCGAGCACGACGCGCCACGTCCCTGCATTCGCATGGCCGTCAAACCCGCCGCGCTCCACACGAATGCAATCCACACCATGCCGGACATCGACTTTCCATCGGAGGAGATTGCCGAGACGATGGGAGAGCTTGCCCTTGTGGTCGAGGAACTCGGCGAGCCGGCTGGGGACAGCCTCGCGGAGCACCCCTCCACCGGCAATTTCCTGTGCGACGTCGGCGATTCGGACAGGACGATCCTTGAACACACCCTCCCACGCGCGAAGGAACTGCTCGAACTCCACGGTCCCTTCATCCAACGTCGCGCGCATGGTGGCAAGATTGCCGAGCAGGCCGTGAATGCCGGCGTGCTCCAGGATGCCACCCACGATCCGGCGCCACTCGCGGAACCCGGCGAGCGCGGGAATCTGCGGGTCGGGGCACCCGGCCGCCCACCACGCCCTCGCCGACACTAGCACCGCCCACAAAAGATCGCCGCGGTGTTCCCGTGCCCAGGCGTCGAAGTCCGGGTGCCGGAACGTGTCCCGGAGATAGGGCTGCGCGAGCCGGGTATCGAGCCGGCACCAGACTGCGCGCCTGCCAAGATCACCGCCAAGCGCTAGGTTATTCCCGCACACATTGATTGTCGTCCGGTTCAGAAAGAAGCCCGTTGTGTTGGTCCCGAGCAGCCGGTCGCGCCACCGCTCGACGGTAACGGCCATCGCCAACACCGGCGATTCCAGCCGGCGCCGTACGTCATCGAGCACGATCAACGCGTGCCCCTCGCGAAGCAGGGCCGTGTACGCCTTGCGCCACTCTGCATCGTCCTCGGGCTCGGGCATCGTCCCGGCATACCCGCCGGTCGCGACGGTGGAAATGAGACCAGCGAGCGCGGACTTGCCGGTTCCCATCACGGGGGCATCGAACGCGAACAGCGGGGTCCGCCCCGGAATCGACGGGCGCAAAACGGCCGTCACGAGACCCGCTATTGCGGTCGCACGGGACGCCTCGTCGGCGAAGCAGAAATCGGCGTACGCGTCGTCGAGGATCGCTACGCCTCGGGCTATGTCGTCCGCAGTCGGGTGCTCAGGTACGGCCGGGACGGACAACCCGTCAGGGGGCGCGTAGAAGAATCCGGTCGCCTCGTCGTACCCGGGTTCGGTGAGGATGGAGCCGTCCGGCCGAATGATCGGTGTCTCGATCACGCCGGCAAGCTCGGGGAATGGCCAGTCACCGACGACGAGCACCGAATGTGCGATCACGAGCGGAGGCGGTCCCTGCCGAATCTGACCGTTCGGCTGCGGGAACGTCCAGGGCGCGGCCTGCGCGAGCAGCCAGACCATTAAGGATGGCGTGACGAGCTCCGTGATCGCGCGGCCGGTCCGATCATGCCGGAGCCGTACTACCGCCCCACTCTGGACGTACAGCCCGAGTCGCTCCTGCGCGTCGTCGAGTGCCGCCAGCGCCTCCGCGACAATGGGCGGAATCTGGCGGTTCGCGGCGACGATGCCGGGCCGCTTCGAGGGCACGCGACCGGGCCGCTTTGAGGACACGTTCGGCTCCGGCGATGAGCCGTTCAGAAAAAGCACCTGAGAGGGAGAGACAGGGACGTCCCGGGCCGCAGTCATAATCCGGCTTTCCGTCGCGCCCGCGATGTCATCCGGCGCCGCAGCATGGCAAGAAAGTAGATTCGCACGGGAGACGCGCCAAAGAGAGGGCCACGCCGGGAGAACCTAAGAACGTCAGCAATCGGAAGAACGGGGCGGAACCGACGAGCGGAAGTCTGAGGTGGTAGAGGATTTAGGGTGTCATCGTCAAGAGGGGGTGGCGCCACGCCGGCGTGGAAGCCCGACATCCTGGACCGAACACGAATCGGCGAGCACTCACGCGCGAGCCTGATGACAAGCCGTGCGACACCTGGTTGGGGAATCCAAAGCTCCCATTCCTCAACATGTCGCGGGGCCGCAAACGGAATCGGTTCACCGGTTTCGGGGTCACGTCGCACAAAGCACCCGTAATCATTAAGGCTCCAGCCATCGGGTACACCCGGAGGCACGTCAACCCAGGTGCCATCCTCCGAGAGGACCTGGACGATGCAACCGCCTTCAGGGGACCCCGGATCTGGTTCCGGGAGGGCTTGACCACCAAATGCACCGATACTAGTATGAATAGTGAGCACGTCGCGTTCCTCTCGTCCTGGGGTGCGGGCAACACCCCGGTAGATGTTAGAACCAGGGACAGATCGTTTCGACCGGGCGTCTCTAGCGCCCGGTCTTGCGCTTCCTACCGACCTTTCGTTATCTTTGTATGTCTTTCTGATAGCGGCTTACGTGTTCGCGCTGCCGTCGAGACCACCGGTGCCCCTGTGTCTGTGTCACGCATATCCTTGACCTGCCTCTGGATTTTACGGAGAGTCTCTTCAATGTTCGCCTGAACCTGAGCGCACACTTCCGGATCTGAGAGCCACGCAGTATTGAACTTAACTCGGGTCGCTGCCGGTAAGAAAGCCTGAAGAATACGCGCAACCGTTCGGGACCGAGGCTGCTTGTCGTCTACCGACTTCTCGCGGACGGCTAAGCCGACTTCATATGGTAGCCCGTAAGCCTCAACATAAATCCGCGACGCCATCTCCTCGCCACCCCTTGGTAATGCTCCATCTGCAATTATAAAGACGCGAATACGACAAGTCAAGGCCTGCGCCTTAGAAATCTAGACCCATTGAAACGAGGGGGCGCCCACGGCCACCATGTCGAAATATCCAACCAAAGAGAAAGTGCCCCGGCGGCGCTTGCGGCACCCCGGGGCGTGACACCGAGCCATCACCACCTTTGGAGGGGAGCGACCGCTCGATGCGGGACCACTCTAGCATAGTTCCACCTGCCCGAGCAATTCGGAATGGCGTGCTCGTCCTCTCCGGATACGGTCTCAAGTGCTTTGTCGAACACGGCCACCTCATCTGTTCGGACGGATACTGCGACGTGCGCCGCCGCGTGCGGCTGCACAAAGCCACAAGCAAGCTTCGCCGGCTAATCATCCTGGGACACTCCGGTTTCATCAGCCTTGAAAGTGTCCTCTGGCTGCACGACGCCGGCGTCTCCATCGTCCAGATTGGCGACCACGGCGAGGTACTGCTAGCCACAGGACCACGCGGGGCCGATGATGCCCGGCTCCGTCGCGAGCAGGCACGAGCCTCGACAGCCGAGGTCGGAATCCGCATCACACGGGAAATCCTTAAGGCAAAGCTGCTCGGGCAAGCCATCGTGCTCGATACGATGGAACGGGCATCGGCCGCTCGGGCGATTCGGAGTGCAGCTACGTCGTTGGACCGAGCCGGCACACTCAACCGTTTACGCGTGATCGAAGCGGAAGCCGCCGCGGTGTACTTCGATCAGTTTGTAGACATGCCCGTCTCGTTCGCCCGCCGGGACGAACGCCTCGTACCTGAGCATTGGAAGACAGCAGGACCCCGTACGTCGCCGCTCACCGGATCACCCCGCCTCGCCGCAACACCAGCCCAGGCGCTCGCCAATTATCTCTATGCGGTGGGGGAGAGTGAGGCTCGAATCGCATGCGAAGGCGTCGGGTGTGATGTCGGCATTGGCATTCTTCACGTCGATCAGCCGGCAAGGGACTCGATGGCGCTCGACCTACTTGAGGTATGCCGCCCAAAGATAGACGCCTTTGCCCTCTCGTTGCTCCGCGAGCGCGTGTTCAGCCGCGACGACTTCGAGGAGACCCGCCGCGGCGTATGCCGGGTCTGCCCACCACTCACCCGGTACCTCGCCGAGACCGGCCCGCTGTGGGCGCGCGAGCTCGGACTCTGGGCCGAACGGGTCGCGCGGCTCCTTATGGAACATACTGGGCCCCGCGAGCGATCACGACGGCTACCAACACCGTTGACCCAGGCGAACCGCAGCGCCGGGCGGGCCGCCGTACGTCGTCAGCTTCCCCGGTCGGTTCCACCCGCAACCGCACCCATGCCACACGCGTGCCGTTTGTGCGGCGTCCTTTTGGAAGGGCAGCCGGACCGCCGACTGGAGTTGACCCGGTTTGGTGGACACCCTATCGTTAGGGGGTCAAGACCCCAGAGAGGAGTCCACCGTGGGGAAGACACGCCCACCGTATGCGAAGGAGTTTCGAGCGGAGGCAGTC
>Ga0070735_10002578_pt1 | contig 16290 bp, 15 predicted proteins | sample Coa_R1_FD_66443 | JGI IMG/M metagenome (GOLD analysis project Ga0070735, IMG submission 66443) | Surface soil microbial communities from Centralia Pennsylvania, which are recovering from an underground coalmine fire - Coalmine... | ecosystem: Environmental > Terrestrial > Soil > Unclassified ... | reverse complement strand
GTGAACGCTTCGCGCATGAGATGCGTCGTTTAAGCGGAATATACGGTTCCGCCCTGTGGGCGATGGAGAGGCAATTCCGCAAAGTCGATCGCGACGTCAGCGAGAAAATCGCCGCGGTGCGGGAAGAATTCCGGCGGGAATCGGGAGCAGTATCCCGCATGATGCCTGCCGTACTTGGACCGGTCCTGCTGTGGACGACCAAGCGCGAAGAGCGACGCCTCGCGCGTGGCAAGACTTACGAGCCGCCTACGATTCTTGAGCGAAGGAATTGGGTGGAAGCTTAACCCGTCTTGCGGGTCGAGAGCAGGTGGAGAATCTCGCGCAGACCTTGCCGGATGTGTTGTATCTCGGGCACCGACTGCGAGGGGAAGGGAATGGCCGACTGCGTCTTGTCGGACTTGTTTTCGGAGCGCAGCTGCTGGCGGGCTCCGGAGATGGTGAAACCCTGTTCGTAGAGCAGCTGCTTGATCCGCAGGACGCTTTCCACGTCGCGCTTGCGGTACATGCGCTGGCCTGTGCTGCTCTTCACCGGCTTCAACTGCGGGAATTCGGACTCCCAGAAGCGCAGAACATAAGCCGGCAGATGGCAGAGCGTGGCGACTTCTCCGATGCGGAAGTAGAGTTTGTCGGGGATGAGGATCTCATCCGCTTTCTGCTTCGCCGAGCTTTTCTTCCTCGCAGCCATGCGTTTCGCCGCGCTGACGCGCTGTCCGCCTATTGTGACACAGGTCCGGCGAGGTTTCGAAAAAATCGCACATTGCTAGGGGCAGGTAATCTGCGCGGATCCGAAAATCTTGAATTGCTGGCCGGCATCGGGATTCGAAACCGAAGCGCCTGTTCCCGCCAGCACGAACGCCGTACCAGTGAAAACACCACCGCATTGGGCTATGCCATTCGAATCGACGGTCGCACCCGGAAAAATATTACCGGCGCAGGCTCCGGAACTGCTTCCCACACACCACTGCACGTCTTTGCTCGTCAGAGGCGAGGGAGACGGCGGCTCGCTGTAGGTGCCCGCTGCGGTGAAGGGCACCTGGCCGTTGGGAAAATTCTTGGCGTCGGCGGTGGCGGGCGATACAGAGATGCTCTGCAGCTGACGGCCGCTGCCGCATCCGAGGAGGGCGAGTTCGCCGAAAATCAGGAGCCCAGCGAACAGGCAAGCAAAGCGTTTCATAGGAACCTCCGTTTGGCGTAGGGAACTGGAGGGGCCGGAGTGCTTCCCAATTCCACTCTAACAACCCTTGGATCCGCGGGAAGTTGTTGCGCAAACGGAAAAGCCTCTTAAGAGGTGCTTCTCTTAAGAGGCCAGTGAAAAATCGAGTGTATGCGAGGTTTCGTCTCGCCGACGGTTAGTGTTTCTTCTTTTTTGCCTTCTTCTTGGTTGCCATGAAGGTGCCTCCGTGAACGATTTTCCCTTGCAAGGGTTAACGACTTTGGGCCCTCAGCTTGAAGAACCAACCCTACTCCTAGTAGCGGAAGGTCCTATAACCCAAGATATTGCGGCAGTGTAAACAAAGTGTCAACATAATTCTGCAATTTCTTGCACGAATTCTTAGTGCGGCCGGGCGGTCGTTGGTCGTTGGTCGTTTGCGTTCGCATCTTCCCGTCATCTGATTCGGCGAACGACTAGCGACTGAGGACTAACGACCATCGGCCAACGACTGCTACTATCCCCACATGCCGCGCGACCCGATCGAACTGGAAATCTTCAAGAACGTCTACCACTCCATTGCTGAGGAGATGGGAGCGGCACTGCGCCGGACGGCGTTTTCTCCAAATATTAAGGAGCGGCGCGATTATTCCTGCGCCGTTTTCGACGCCGACGGCGAGGTCATCGCGATGGGCGATCACATGCCGGTGCACCTGGGGTCGATGCCGATGTCAGTGCGCGCGGCGATTGAGGCCGGACCGATGGATCCGGGCGATATCGTGATGCTGAACGATCCGTTCCGCGGGGGAACGCATCTTCCCGACATCACGCTGGTCGCGCCGGTGTACGTCGCGAAACGCGGGAGTCGACACCCGGATTTCTATGTGGCTTCGCGCGCACATCATGCCGATGTGGGCGGCGCTTATCCCGGATCGATGGGATTGTGCCGCGAAATCTACCAGGAAGGCGTGCGCATCCCTCCGGTAAAGCTTATGCAGGCGGGACGCATGAATCGCGATGTTCTGGCGATGCTTCTCAACAATGTCCGGACTCCCGAGGAGCGCGAAGGCGATCTCGGCGCGCAGATTGCCGCCTGCCACACCGGCGCGGAGAGGCTTCGCGAAGTCTGCGCGCGATATGGCATCGAGCGGGCGCGCCGCGCGGCTGAGGAGTTGCTGGAGTATTCCGAGGAGTTGATGCGCGCGTTTTTGGAGCAGGTGCCGGCGGGCGAATATTCGGCCGAAGATTTTTTGGACAACGATGGGATCAGCGACAAGCCGGTGAGGATTGCAGTGCGGGTGAAGGTTCATCCGAGCACGCGCGGGCGGCAAAACATTGTCACGGTCGATTTTTCGGGGAGCGATTTGCAGGTTGAGGGCAGCATTAATGCGGTGGCCGCGATCACGTATTCCGCGTGCTTCTACGTGTTTCGGTGCCTTCTGGCGGAAGATGTTCCGGCGGCGGCCGGGCTCATGCGTCCCATCCGAGTAGTCGCGCCCGCGGGGACGATTGTGAATGCGCGTCCTCCAGCAGCGGTGGCCGGCGGAAATGTTGAGACCTCGCAGCGCATTGTGGATGTGCTGCTGCGGGCGCTGGCTCATGCGATTCCCGACTGTATCCCGGCGGCCGCATCCGGCACGATGAACAACCTTACTATTGGCGGGATCGATCCGCGCTCGGGCGATCCGTTCACGTATTACGAGACGATCGCTGGCGGGATGGGTGCGCGGCCCAGCAAGCCCGGCGTTGACGGCGTTCACACACACATGACGAATTCTCTGAACACTCCGGCGGAGGCGCTGGAATATGCGTATCCGCTGCGGGTGCGCTCGTATTCGCTACGGCCCGAGAGCGGAGGCGAGGGCAAGTTTCGCGGCGGTGATGGGATTGTCCGTGAGATTGAGATGCTCACCGATTGCGATGTAACGTTGCTCGCCGATCGTCGATCGCGCGGACCGTGGGGATTGGCCGGGGGGATGGACGGCGCTCCGGGACGCGCCGTCGTGACCCGCAACGACGGATCAACCGAGCAGATGCCCGGCAAGTTCAGCACTCGCCTGCGCAAGGGCGAGCGGATTCGAATCGAAACGCCGGGAGGCGGTGGGTGGGGCGGGCACTAACGCTCCGGAAAACACATTCTCTGATTCCTCCGCTGAAGGCACCCATCTAATTTCCAGAGGCAGAACGATGACGACCGATCTAGCAGCTCATTATCTCGAAGAAGCACGACGCCAGTTCCGCGGCCACAAGCGCATGGGAGAGGCCGCGATGAACCAGATGCGCGACGAGGATTTCTTCGTTCAAATCGATCCGGAAGCCAACTCGGTGGCGATTCTCGTGAAACACCTGGCCGGGAACATGCACTCGCGCTTCACCGACTTTCTTACCACGGACGGCGAGAAGCCCGACCGGTTCCGCGACCGCGAGTTCGAGCTAACTCCTGCGACTACGCGCGCGGACGTAATTCGGTGGTGGGAAGAAGGCTGGACGTGCGTCTTTGCGGCGATCGATTCTCTGAAGCCCGAAGATGTGATGTGCACGGTGACGATTCGCGGCGAACCGCATACGGTTCTTCAAGCCACGAACCGGGCGATCGCCCACTATGCGCAGCACGTCGGGCAGATCGTGCTGCTCGCCAAGCACCTCCGCGCCAGCGAATGGAAGACTCTCAGCATCCCGCGGGGAAAGTCGGAAGAGTACAAGGATCACAAGGCGATGGCGTCACGGTTTGAGAAGGGAGTACCTCGCGATAGATAGACCCGCTTCTACAATCCTGGTCCGTAGTAGCGATAGTGGCCCGTGATCTTCCAATTAAAGAGCACATCTTCCATCTTTGGACCTTGCCCGATGTTGTGGACGATCATGTAACGTCCGCTCAAGCGGTCTTTCTGGTCGACGACAATGCCAATATGCGGCACGTTCCCGCCAAGGTCCCATGTGACAAGATCACCCGGCTTGTAGTCCTCGGCGCGATTCGTAATTGGCAGCGACTCACCTTTCCGCTGAAAGAAGACTTGCAGATTGGGGACGCGGCGATGATCGATGTTGGAGTCAGGCTGTCTCCGCAGCCAGCGCCACCTCCGCGGATAGGCGTCGAAGTTCTTCACCATATCCTCATGAACTTCTTTCTGTAGATCAACTCCCACGGCTCGGTACGAGCGGATAATCTCGTCAGTGCAGACTCCAGTGTCCCGGGGAACATATCCGCCCGGATAAGGAATCCGGACATAGGCCGGGTCATATCGGACCGTGTGATGGGTGCGCTCAATCGCGGCCGCGACTAGACGATGTGTGAAATCGGCCCTCGCCGTCGATTGGGTTTGAGCGACACAAGTCGCAATCAGCGTGAGAGCCGACAAGGAACCAACGCACCAATTCCATAACCGAAGCATAATCGGATTGTACCGACAGTCTGGCGACAGAAGGGATAACTGGCGGAACTCCAGATGCGGGCGCTGCAGCAGTGCTAGAATCATACGTTTTGTGTTTTCGGCAGTTTTGGCATTGAATTGATAGGTGGCAATTATGGCTGGAACAATGCTGGCCGTGGTAAAGCCCGAGGCGGCTCCGGGCGCGGATGTTCGCGAAGTAAAGATTCCCGCCTTCGGGCGCACCGATGTGCTGGTCAAGGTGAAGGTGGCCTCGATCTGCGGCACCGATCTCCACATTTATAACTGGGACCGCTGGGCGCAGAACCGCATTCATCCGCCGCTCATTCCCGGGCACGAATTCTGCGGCGAAGTGGCTGCCTTCGGCGACGAGGTCACGAGCGTCAAGGAAGGCGATTTCGTTTCCGCCGAAATGCACGTCGCATGCGGGAAGTGCCTGCAGTGCCGTACCGGCGAGGCGCACATCTGCCAGAACGTGAAGATCATCGGCGTCGATGCCAACGGGGCGTTCGCCGAATACGTCGTCATTCCGGAGTCCAACATCTGGAAGCTCGATCCCGCGATTCCGCTGGAGTATGCATCCATTCTCGATCCGCTGGGAAATGCGGTGCACACGGTGCTCGCCGGAGAGATCGCGGCAAAGACAGTCGCCATTACCGGATGCGGCCCGATTGGACTGTTTTCGATTGCGGTGGCGAAGGCGGTTGGCGCAACTTCGGTTTTCGCGATCGAGGTGAACGAGCACCGGGCACGTATTGCGCGCGAGATGCAGGCCGACTACGTCCTGAATCCGGCGAAAGAAAATGTCAACGCCATCGTGCTGGAAAAGACCGGCGGCCTTGGCGTCGACGTAGTGCTCGAAATGGCCGGACATCCCGACTCGATTCGAACAGCATTCGACATCGTGCGCCGCGGCGGAAGAATCTCGCTGCTCGGCCTGACCTCGAAGCCCATCACGCTGAATTTTTCGGAAGACATCATCTTTAAGGGCATCACGATTCAGGGGATCAACGGGCGACGAATGTACCAGACGTGGTATCAGATGACCGCACTGCTCAAGGCCGGAAAGCTGAATCTGCACCCGGTCATCACCGACCGCATTTCAATGAAAGACTTCGGCAAGGCTATGGAGCGGCTCAAGACCGGCGAGGCCAGCAAGATTCTGGTTTATCCAAATGGAGTCAGGTGAGCAGAAGTTGAAAGCGATAGAGGAATGAGTCTCGACGGTTACGTGCGCTGCAGTTGCATTCGCGAGGGGAAGGCCAAGAAGCCAAATCCGTTTGCCGACCGGTTTGTGTGGGACGAGTCGCATGGTCCGTCGCTCAGCGGCGAACCCGACGAAGAAGAATGGGAAGCGCTCGAGGCCTGGGTGCAGGAGTCGTGTGAGCACGAAGGCGTTCTGGCATCGGAATTTCTGGGCAATATCACGCGGATCCAGAACGTCCGCGAATTTCTGCGCGGACTGCAGGGCACTCCCGGACCAAAGTTTCCCATCCTGCTGAAGGAAGTTGTTTACGATGGGACGCACACCGGTGACTGGCTTCCGGCGAAGAAAACTCCGGCGCTGCTGAAGGAAGTGAATCTCGTGCTCCAGTCGAGCGACATTCTCACGCAGGGAGAGCGCGAATTCTTCGAGGCGATGAAGCGGCTGTGCGAGGCCAGCATTGCTACGGGGAATCCGATCGGATTCTGAGCAGAATCGTTGCCACGGATTTGCACGGATCAGCACAGATTTATCCAAGTCATTCAATGCAGACCTGCGGTGAATTGCGGTATTAGACTGTTAAGAGGGTATTCGATCCGCGTAAATCCGCGTGAATCCGTGGCCGAGAGGTTTTCATGACGACTGCAACGCGCACCAATCCTCTTTCTTATCTTACCGAACAACTCGACGAACTCAAGGCCAAAGGCACGCACTTCAAGCTGCGCGTGCTCGACGACGAGCAGGCGCCCGTCTGCACGTTCGATGGCAAGCGGGTCATCAATCTCGCGTCGAACAATTATCTGGGACTGACCACGCATCCCAAGCTGCGTGAGGCGGCGCTCGAAGCGACGCGGAAATACGGTGTCGGATCGGGGGCGGTCCGCACCATTGCCGGGACGATGAAGATCCACATGGATCTGGAAGAGAAGATTGCGCGCTTCAAGAATGTGGAAGCCTGCGTGGTCTTCCAGTCGGGATTCGCGGCCAATGCCGGCACCGTTTCGGCGGTGCTGGGTAAAGAGGATTTCATCATTTCCGACGCGCTAAATCATGCGTCGATCATCGACGGCGCGCGCTTATCGAAGGCGAAGATTCTCGTCTTCCGCCACAAAGATATGGCGCACGCCGAAGAACAGCTTGCCAGCGTGAAGGACGAGCCGGGGAAGAAGTTGCTGATCACCGACGGTGTCTTCTCGATGGATGGCGATATCGGCCCGCTGCCGGCACTCTGCGATCTGGCCGAGAAATATGGCGCGATCATGATGGTCGATGATGCCCACGCCTCGGGCGTCCTCGGCCGCAACGGCCGCGGGACGATCGATCACTTCAAGATGCACGGGCGCGTCGATATTCAGGTGGGAACGCTGTCGAAGGCGATCGGCGCTCTTGGAGGATACGTCTGCGGCACGCGCGACCTGATCGATTTCCTCTATCATCGGGCACGGCCGTTCCTGTTCTCAACCTCGCATCCGCCGTCGGTTGCGGCCACCTGCATCGCCGCCTTCGATGTGCTGGAGCAGGAACCCGAGCGCATGGAAAAGCTCTGGGAGAACACTCGTTTCTGGAAAAAAGAACTGGGCCTGCTCGGATTCGATATCGGCGGCAAGACCACGCCGGCCAGCGAAACTCCGATCACGCCGATCATCATCGGCAACGGCAAGCTGACCATGGACTTCTCGCGCGAACTCTTCAAAGAAGGCGTGCTCGGCACAGGCATCGCGTTCCCGACCGTGCCGGAAGGCAAAGCGCGGGTGCGGACGATCATGACCGCGAAGCACACGAAAGACGAACTGGAGAAAGCGCTGGATGTGCTGAAGACGGTCGGGAAGAGGATGGGGATTCTGAAGAATTGAAAGTCCTGCATTTGGGTGGCGCAGCGCTTTCAGCGCTGCGATACGTTTCTTACCAATCGAGCAGCACGCCGGGTTGTTGCGTAGTTTCGAGTATTTCAGGAAGCCTAGTACATCGGCTTGCAAGTGTGTCGGCGCACAGCGGCAAGTCTGACTGAATCTCGACGGCCACCGCGTGTTCTGGTAGACCGACTAATCTCTCTACTGCTCTCGCCAAAAGATCAGTGACGCTCCCTGGAGTCAGAACTTCCCTGAGGAACCGTACATTCTGCTCCAACCATCGGTTCGTATAGAGATGCCCGCCAAACTCCCAGAGACGTGGTGGCCCACCTCCCCTCTCACGCGTCCACGCCGCAAAGACGGGATTCTCTCCTTCTGGATACATCAGACAGGACACGTATTGCACCGTCGCGACCGCACGACCGAGCGTCCCGAGTAACCACCAGTCATTCCAAAGTCGACTTATGTCGGGGAAAAGAACGCCATAAGTGGTCGTCGCAGTCGTCCACTCATACGGGCGGGATCCCGTTCCCTCGTAGAACAATCCGCGTTGATTGTCGATCTCCTCAAGAATTGATTCGCGCATGAACTGGGAAACCGCTCCGGTCTGCGCTTCTGTCAGATATTTTCTGAAGACATCGCGGTTTGCAAGCACGGGATACAGCTGCTCAACGAAGCCCCCGCCTCCTCGGTTAATGCCTAGTAGATCCTCGCGCCAGATTTCTAAACAGAAGGGAAGCAGATAGGCAAATAAATCGCCTTGAATCTCCGTATAGAGAAGATCTTGCGTGTATTCCCACAGATCGCGAATGTTAGGGCGATCACTTGGTTTCAACTTTGTGAGGCGACGCAGGTGACTTGGATTGCCCTCATAAGCTTCCTGTGTGATCTGTCGCGGGGGAGTTAGCCCGAGCGCGTTGCGAAGCGCGGTCAGAGTGTGGGATCGGTCAGAAGGCGGCATTTACGATCAATCTCTTGGCCGACTCCATTCTAACCACATGGGGGTCGAGGACAATCATCGAAAGTCGGCCGGGCGAGGCGGCCGTCTCTATGCAAGCTTACTCCGCCACCACCTCAATCGCCGACACGGTCGCATACCGCGTCACGGGCACGAACTCCAGCAGCAGCTTGCCTTGGGCGTTCGGCTCGAGGCCTTTGATCTTGCGCACCAGCGGATGATTCTCGCCGACTTCGTCCAGGATATTCAGGTTCGAGAGCACCGTCTTTCCATTGCAAAAGACGTTGAACACGCGATCTTTCGAAGCGTGATCTGCAGCCTGCCCATTTTCCTGCACCGCCTGCGCACTCCCCGGCGCGTCATGATGCTCGATGAAGTGCAGCGCCACCGTATACCTGCCGCGCGCGACCGGGATTGCGTACGAGAAGTGTCCCCAGCGCTCGGTCTCGTAGAATTCAGGATCGTCGGTGCCCTGCGCCGCTTCCTGGCTGCTCGCAAGCTGGCCACCTTTGAAATACACGTCCGGACTCCACCAGCGGCTGTCGTTCGAGTAGTAAGGCACATCGCGAGCCACGAGGCGCACCGGGCGGATGTGGCCGCGAATACCCGGCAAGATTTCAATCGCCGACACCATTGCGCTTCCGGTCTTGCCTGATGCAAAGTTCAGGTGAAGCTGTCCATCGGCCGCCGGCGTGAACTCAGGAAAGACTTTGACGTCGGCGGTGCGGCCTTCCCCGGCATCGGCGAGCACATCGAAATCGCTCAGCACGGGCTTGCCATTCACCGAGACGGTCATCGTGCGGCTACCCTCACCGCCTCCGCCGGGATTTTCGGGTCCATAAAAATTCTCGGCAAAATGCAGGCGCAGTTCATACGTCGCCGGCTTGAGCGGAATGTTGTAGGAGAAGTCTCCCTGGCGGCTGTTGCGGTAGATGATTGGATCCTGCGTACACCAGATATGCTGCACGGAACTCGATACGGCGCTGCCGCCCGCAAAGTAAGCGTCCGGATCCCACACCTTACCCGCGTGATCGACATATTTGTGGTTGGAGCCGGCAAGAATGTGGACTTCTTCGCCGACGGGCAGTCCGACTGGTTGTTCCGGCGATTGCTCAGCAAAAAGCGTAATTGCTGGTTGCGGCTTTGGCCTCGGGCGGGTTAGCAGGATTACTGCCGAGATCGCAGCCACCGCAAGAATAAGTGCGCTCGACAGCCACAGTGTTCGGCGATCCCGATACCAAGTCGCTGCTTCCGGGATGAGCGGGTGTTCCCCTACATCCGAATGGCGCAAAGATTCCTGGATCCGCTGAAACGCGGGCACATACTGTCCGACTGGAATCGTGATGTGAATCGGATCAGCCGCACCTTCGCTCGCGTAGTACTCGCTCAAGCGCTTGCGCAACCGGTTCGCCTGCACGCGAACGATGGAATCCGTGTCCTGGTCGAAGGAATCCTGACGGTCGAAGACATCGACGGCAACCGAGTACTCCTTGATCTTGTCAGTTTCCCCAGCGAAGGTCTTTTCGCACAGATACGAAAGAAGATGGGTGAGAGCAGGAGACCGGGCAAACAAGGGAGAGTGCAGAACCGTCTGTAACTCGGCCCGTTCCGCTTCCCAAGTCGATTCTGCCGTGGTCGAAGGCACCTGGGACCTCCCTGGCTTGCTTGGTGCGCCTTCTGCCCTCTTTATACACCTGTAATCCGGATTTCGTTTCGTACAAACGGTTACGTAACGCTTGTAACGCCTGCCATTAACTACCGAAAACGCGTTCCTGTCCCCGCTCCAGAAGCTCTCCAATTCACAGAAGGCAGAGCAGATAGGTGGCGGATCTTTGTGACTTGCCCGGCCTAACGGCCGGGTAGCGGCTATAGCGTTGTGCGCCGCCGCCACCGGGCGCATAACTGAGCCAGTTGCGGAGAGCAAATCGCCGGGGCAAGGGCATCGCCCAACCGGACTGAGGCAACTCCGGAAAGAGGAGGCTGGTTATGCGAAGCATCACACTTAAAATCGTGCTGCTGGCGATGCTGGTGACCTGCGCGCAATACAGCGCTGCGTCGGCGGCCCCAGATGACCCGTCGAGGGCGGATATGAGCGCGATGTCGGTCGCTGAACTGGAAAAGGCCGGGGACCAAGCCCGCGCACAGAAAGATTACAGTCTTGCCACGCGGTATTTTCAGACAGCGCTGCGCAAGGACCGAAAGAACGCAACCATCTACAACAAGCTCGGAATGGTCGAGCTAAGGACGGACGACTGGGAGGGTGCCAGGCTCAACTTCGAGAAAGCTGCCAAATTGAACCCCAAGTTCGCCGATGCCGTGAACAACGTCGGGGCTGTGGCTTACAGAAACAAGAAGTACGGTACGGCCGCCAAATATTTCAAGAAAGCCGTCGCCCTGGACGAGACGCGATCTACGTTTCATGTCAACCTGGGCTCAGCCTGGTTCAGCCAGAAGAAGCTGGATCGAGCGTTTGCCGAATACACTCGGGCTCTGGAACTGGATCCGGACGCGTTCAACGCTAATTCCCGGGCCGGCGTCGTGGCTCAGATGAACCCGGATGAGCGCGCCCAATACTCCTACACGTTGGCGAAGCTTTATGCCAAGCGTGGAGACTTCGAGAACTGCCTGCAGTGCCTGAAGAAGGCGAAAGAGGATGGTTATCGCAACATGGCGAACGTCTACAAAGACGAAGAATTCAGCCGCATCCGCGATAACCCCAGACTGCAGGAGGTGGTGCCTCCGCCTGTGGCGAAGTAGAGCAGTGCTGCTTCGCCGGCTTCTTCTCCGCACCGGGCGGAGGAGAAGCCCGGCGGAGTCTGCATCGTTCCTGACAATCCGCTACTTGAAAACCTTTCTCGCCAGTTCCTCTGGGGATGCCGTCTCCGGATGCTCCGCCTTCCATCGCATCGCCGCTGTAATGCGAGTGCGCCCGCTGGGATGATCGTAGAAAATGAACTCCTCCATCGGGCCGGGACTCATCTTGCGATACTCCCCCAGTAGCAGATCGACGTTGGCTTCGCCATCTGGCTGCCGCGCGGCATTCAGGCCGTACATGTCCGCTTCATACTCCATGGTGCGGCTGATCGTGTTGGTGACCGGCGTCATGATGAAGAAGTAGACAGAGAAGGCGATCACGGCGAGAGGAAGCACGGCGACATCGTTGATTTCTTTGACCTGCCATCGTTCTCCCCAGCGCTTCAACGCGAACAGCATGGCCCAATTCACGAAGGCGAAGCCGATCACGATGACGACGCCGAGCATCACTGTCCCCTTATAAATGTGATTGAGAACGTAGTGGCCCATCTCGTGCCCCATGGTCGTCTCAATCTCGGGAAGCGTGCAGCGATTCAGCAGGTTGTCATTGAGCGAAATTCGCAGCGTGCCGCCAAATCCGCTGACGTTTGCGCTTACGCGATCTGATTGCCGGGACGCATCGAATTCGTAGACATCGGTTGCCGGAATGCCGTTGGCGCGCGCCATGCTGAGGATCGGGTCTTTGATTCGCGGATCCTGCAGCTTGGTGTACTTATTGAACAGCGGAAAAACGTATACCGGAGCAATGAGGCTGACGAACATGAGGAACACGATCATCAGCGCTGCGCCCCAGACCCACCAGTTCTTGCCGAGGCGCCGCATCAGACTGAAAAGCGGAATGATGAGGATGGCGCCCAAGATTACGCTGACAGCGAACATCACCAGCTGATCTCGCATCCAGGGGCCGAAGGTCTGGTTCAGCAGGTTGTACTTGTGCTCGCGGAAGTATCCTTCATACAAATCGAGGGGAAACGTGATCACGTAGGCGACGACGATGAACTGCAGCCAGTAAATTGCGGTCTGCAGGGGACGGAAGCGCGTGATCCGCATCGCCAGATCGCGCATGTGCGCCGACCAGCGAAACCCAAGCAGCAGCCACATTACGAGCACGGTGGACAGGAAATCCCAAAGGATCATCCAGTAGCCGCCTTCGAAATAGGCGTCGGAGCGGGCGCGCTCCGCCGGAGGCATCTTCGCAAGGTATGCGTTGACTGCCGCGTTGATGTCGAACGTCGGCGCAGTAGGAGCGTTCGTGGAGAGTTGAGTTGGCGTTGCCGGCGCTGAGCTGGCTTGACTGAAGGCAAAAATGCTAAAGAAGAAAACGAATGGAAGTAACGTGCGGGCTGCTCGAAGCATCATAGCCTCCCCTTGACTTTGTAAGCGGATGGGATCGGCCGGCCCAACTGGGATCGGTGATTACCGGCGCTACTCCATCCGGTAGATGATTTTCCCGCCGACGATTGTCGCCACGGTTTTTCCTGTGACCTGCCAGCCGTCGAACGGAGTATTACGCGACATGGAGCGGGATTTCGACGCCTCGAATGTCCACCGCTTTTTCGGATCGAAGATGGACACATCCGCAAAACTGCCGGGAGCCAGAGTTCCGCGGTGCCGGAGATCGAAGACCCGCGCCGGCCCGGCGGTAAAGAGCTCGACAACGCGAGTCAGAGGAATCTTGTTGTCGCGATGCAGTTGGGTAATGGCGAGTGCCAGGGCCGTCTCAAGCCCGGTGATGCCGAAGGCGGCCCGCTCGAATTCGACTTGCTTTTCATGTGCGGCGTGCGGCGCGTGGTCGGTTGCGATCGCATCCACGGTGCCGTCGGCCAGTGCGACCAGAATTGCTTCGCGATCGGCCGCGGAGCGCAAGGGCGGATTCATCTTGAAATTTGTGTCGTACTCGCCCACGTTCTCGTCGATCAACGCGAAGTGGTGCGGCGTGACCTCGCACGTCACTCGTGCCTTCGCCCGCTTCCCGCGCCGTACCGCCTTGAGTGCATCGGAAGTGGAAAGATGCGCCACGTGAAGCCGCGAATCGCGAATCTGCTGGGCGAGCGTAACGTCGCGATCGACGATCGCTGCTTCGGCCGCTGTCGGCATGGCGCGAAGGCCGAGTCGAAAGCTCGTCGGGCCGGCATTCATCGAGCAATTCTCGGTCATGCGCGTGTCTTCGGCGTGCTGCACGACCGGCAAGTTCAGTTCCGCACCGAGCCGCAGCGCCATCCGCATGATGTCGTCTTCAAGGATCGGCTTGCCGTCATCGGTGACCGCGACTGCTCCGGCGCGCTGAAGAGCGGCAAAATCGGTGAGCGTCGCACCCTTGCTGCCCCGCGTCGCTGCCGCAATTGGAAAAACGTTCACGACCGCTCCGCGCTCGGGATTGCGCAGCCAGCTCACCCACTCCGCGGTGTCGACAACTGGCGCGGTATTCGGCATGGTGCAGACCGAGGTAAATCCTCCAGCTGCGGCGGCCGCCGTGCCCGACGCAATCGTTTCTTTGTAATTCTGGCCCGGCTCGCGCAGATGCACATGCAGGTCAATGAATCCGGGAGCGACAATCAATCCTCGGGCGTCGAACTTCTCATCGGCGCCGCCCCGAGTTTTATTGGGCAGAGCAATTTCGGCGACGCGGCCATCGCGCAGCAGCACGTCCATTGGCGCGTTGACCTTCGCCGCCGGATCGATCAGGTGTCCGCCCTTGATGATCAGGCTATGGCTCTTCGTCATCAGCATTCAGCACTCAACATTCAGATCCGAAAAAACGGAGAAATCTGTTGTTCGCGGTAATCCTCGCAAATCCGTGGCTCATTTCGCCTTTCCTAAAGCGCGCGCCAAGATCGCCATCCGAGTCGGCACGCCGTTATGGACTTCCTCGACAATCACCGACTGCGGGCCGTCGGCCACTTCCGCCGTCAATTCGAGCCCGCGGATGATCGGCCCGGGATGCATCACGATCGCGTCGCGCTTCGCGAGTTTCAGACGCGCTGCCGTCATCTGATAGCGCGCAATGTAGTCCTGCAGCCGTATCTTCTGTCCATCCAGCCGCTCCTTCTGCACGCGCAACAGCATGACGACATCGGTCCCCCGCAACGCGTCTTCGAGGTGCCGTGTCACGCGCAGGCCAGGAACAAGTGTTGCAGCCACTTCCGGCACGAACTCTGGCGGACCGCACAGCGTCAGCTTGACACCAAATCGAGTTAGCAGATGACACGCGCTACGGGCGACGCGGCTGTGAAAAATGTCCCCGATGATTGTCGCCTGCAGTCCCTTGAACGATTTCTTGTGTTTCAGGATCGTAACCGCATCGAGCAACGCCTGCGAAGGATGCTCGTGCATCCCGTCTCCGGCATTCACGATCGGGATATCCAAATGGCTCGCCATCAGGTGAGGCGCGCCCGCTGAAGGATGGCGCATCACGATGCAATCGGCGCCAACCGCGCGCAGGGTGTATCCCGTGTCAATGACGGACTCGCCTTTTTCGATGCTCGATCCGGAGGATTGCACAAGGGTCGTCATCGCGCCCAGCGACTTGGCGGCGAATTCGAACGAAGTGCGCGTTCGCGTGGAGGCTTCGTAAAACAGAAGCACGATTCGCTTGCCGCGCAGAAGCGGCCGGGCCCTCTGCGGATTCATGCGGCGGGCCAGCTTCAGCAGGCCCTCGATTTCCTTCGTCTCGAGATGCTCGATCCCGAGCAGCGAACCGCGAGCAGGCTTGTTCATCGGGGAAAAAGTACAAACGGTGCATCATACGCGGCAGGCGCGAAGTGCCGCAAGCACGAAAGGGATGGAGTCTGAACGAGTCAGGATTTATCGCGTCGCCGGAAGATTGTTCCGCCTAGCGCGCCTCCGATGGCGCCGAGCACGATCGCGGCGGCAAACCCCATAACGATCGTAAGAATCATGAAGACCTGCAGGCCTTCGCCGGTCTTAAACCATTTGGCCATTTCGGCGGCCTGGGGATCGCTGGTCCGCAAAATCGCCTGATCGATCCCATCTCTGAAAAACTTCTGGACTTCGGGGCCTTTGTGCAGAAGGAGCACGCCGATCGTTAAGAGGATCGCCACCATGGCGAACCAGAGCAGTCCACTCATCGCGCCGAGCCTCGCTCCATTGGCGGGCTTGATATCGATTCCAGGCCTTTGTTGCCGGTAAAAGACGACTGCCAAAAAGCCCGCGATCAGCATGGCCACCAACGCGTTGAGATTCAGGCCCATCAGAATCGTCGCGACCAGCGACGCCAGCGCACATGGCTTCAGAGCATCGGACCAACTCATCGGCAGCGCCAGAACCGGGACGGTTTGCGAGGCGGGAAGGCTTCGCGACGACTGAGAAATTGCATCCGCCTCGGCGTGCGGGGCAGCCGCCGCCACCGGCTCAGGAATCAGTACCCGGATCTGCGGTGCCGCACAATGCGGACAGAAAGGCCTGCCTTCTTCCACTAACTGACCGCATTTGTAACAGGATTGCTCCATCGACCCTGAGACGAAATCTTCGAGAGGTGTACTCAAAAGTATCGCACGTCGAGCGGGCTGTGGTTGAGGGTTCTTGCGAGAGTTAACCGCGCAAGCCCACAAAGATTCACAAAGGAAGATGAAAAACCTTCCTGTGACTTCGAGTCCTTCGTGGTTAATTGTTCTTTTAGATATCTCCGCTCTTGCCGCGCGTGCGAACGTAGACGAGGGCGAAATTGGTTTCGCCGTTCGCCCCGCTCGGCTCGACCGACACGATGTGTTGGTCATCGTCCGTGCCGACTTTCAGTTCCGTGACCGGGCCTGAATTGTCATCGCATTTCAGTGCTTTATGCTTGTCCTTGTCGTCGTTAACTTCGACGTTGCCGCCATGCTTGTCGGAATGGCACTCGAGAACCTTGCCGTACCTCTTCAGCTTGCCGCGGTAGTAGTCGAGGATCTTATCCGGCGAAGCACTCG
>Ga0070735_10002577_pt1 | contig 16294 bp, 16 predicted proteins | sample Coa_R1_FD_66443 | JGI IMG/M metagenome (GOLD analysis project Ga0070735, IMG submission 66443) | Surface soil microbial communities from Centralia Pennsylvania, which are recovering from an underground coalmine fire - Coalmine... | ecosystem: Environmental > Terrestrial > Soil > Unclassified ... | reverse complement strand
CTCCACGCCCCCCGTGCGCAAAGCGCACGGGGCCCCCGGCCTTCGGCCCCCACGCGTAAGCGTTGAGTGGCGATGTTCGGTAGCGTTATTGCCACGGTTCCCAAGCTCCCTCGTAGAGATGTTTGTACAAATCCGACGCTTCGGGATATGGCATCGCCTCGGCCTTATCGGTAGCTTCGTTCGTCTCGCGAAGCACGTCTTTTCTCATCGTTTCGATTTCATCGGCGGTCAGGACGCCCGCGTCCAAAAGCACGCGCTCGAAACGCGGCACCGGATCGTCCTTGCGATGTTCGACGACCTCGTCTTTCGTGCGGTACGTCATGTCGTTGTCGTCCGTCGAGTGCGCCAAGAATCGATAGCACACGCCCTCGACGAGCGTCGGGCCGCCGCCGGTGCGCGCGCGCTCCATCGCGCGGTGCACCGCGTCGTACGTCGTTATCGGATCGAATCCGTCGAACTGCTCACCCGGCATGCCGTAGCCTTCGGCGCGCTTGTAGATGTCGGGTTGTCCCATCTGCAGATTCAGCGGCGTCGAGATGGCCCACTGATTGTTTTCGACCAGCATCACGAGCGGCAACTTATGAACCGCCGCGAAATTCATCGACTCATGCCACTCGCCTTCGCTCGTCGTGCCGTCGCCGCACGTTACCAGCACCGCGCGTCCTGTTTCACCGCGGTATTTCAATGCGTACGCTGCGCCGACGGCGTGCGGAATATGCGCCGCCAGAATCGACGAGAATGACATCAAACCGGCTTTTTTCGAAGAATAGTGGTTCGGGAACTGCCGCCCGCCATTGTGATCCGCGGCGCGCGCGAAGATCGAAAGCATGATCTCGTACGGCGTCAGGCCGATACCGATCGCCAGACCTAAATCGCGATAGTACGGCGCGAGAATGTCTTTCCCGCGGTGGAACGCCATGGCCGCGCCGGCCTGCAGCGCTTCGTGTCCCTCGCTGCCGAGCGCGAACGGAACCTTGCCTTGGCGGTTCAACTGGAAGCCGCGGTTGTCGAGCTGACGCTGGAGCAGCATGTTGCGGAAGATCGCTTTGAGCTGCTCGTCGGACAGCCCGTGCCGCTCGAGTGTTTTCGGCACCTGAGTGCTGGTTTTTGCCATCAAAAATTCGTCCTAGCTAAAATGTCATCCTGAGCTTGTCGAAGAACGCCGAGCCTGTCCAGGCGCGGCAGGTTATTGCCAAGGTTCCCCGGAGCCCTCGCACACATTCGTGTACAGGTCTTCGAAGTGCGGATAGGGCATCGATTCCGCCCTGTCCGTTGCTTCGTTCGTTTCGGCAAGCACCGAGGACTTCAATTCCTCCGCCTGGGCGGGCGTGAGAATGCCGTGCTCGATAAGGAAGCGCTCGAAGCCGGGGACGGGATCGTTCTTACGGCGCTCCGCCACCTCTTCCCGCGTGCGGTACGTCCGGTCGTCGTCGTCGGTCGTGTGGGCGAGGAAGCGGTAGCACTTGGCCTCGACGAGGCTTGGGCCGCCGCCATGGCGGGCACGGTCGAGTGCTTCCTTTGTCGCAGCGTAGCACGCTATCGGATCGAAGCCGTCGACAACTACGCCCGGCATGCCGTAGCCGGTCGCGCGTTTGTACACGTCGGGCTGCCCCATTTGATGTTCCAGCGGCGTGCTGATCGCCCACTCGTTGTTTTCACAAATGAAGACGGCCGGCAGTTTGTGGACGGCCGCGAAATTGAGCGACTCGTGCCATTCGCCTTCGCTGGTGCATCCGTCGCCGAAGGTCGTGAGCACGGCGCGTCCATGCTCGCCGCGATACTTCAACGCGTATGCGGCGCCGACGGCATGCGGCAACTGTGCGGCGATGACGGAACTTATCGTGTAGATCCCCAGGCGTTTGCTGGCGTAATGATGCGGAAATTGTCGCCCGGCGCTGTGATCCGCGGCGCGCGCAAACAGTGAAAGCAGCACTTCGTACGCCGACAGACCAACGCCGACGTCAAGACCCAAGTCGCGATAATACGGAACGAGGATGTCTTTGCCGCGCTCGAACGCCATGGCGGCGCCGGCCTGCACTGCTTCGTGCCCTTCGCCCGCGGACGCGAACGGAATCTTTCCTTGGCGGTTGAGTTCGAAACCGCGCGTTTCCAGGCGCCGGTGCAGCAGCATCGTGCGCCAAATCGCAATGAGTTGGTCGTCGGTAAGGCCATGCCGCTCGAACGGCGCCTTGGGCGTCTTGGTCTTGGGAGCCACAGCCGAGCGTACTCGCCCGCCGCGAGGCGGAAATCCTGCGAATTTGCTGAGCAACGCGGCCTGCACGGCCGCCGTTATCCGAGCGGAGGAGACTTTTCCATGAGCAAATTGACCACCGCCATTGCCGCAGCGGCTTTGGCTTTCTCCGGGATGATGGGCATCGCGTCAGCCCAGCAGTATCCCTATCAATATCAAGGCTATCCGAACCAGGGATATCCGCAGCAACATCGGCACCGCGACCGTGACGACGCGGGACAGTGCAACGCAAACGGTTACGGCGGTTACAACAACGGCGGCTACTACAACAACGGCGGTTGTGCCACGGTGCAAGGAACGATCGTCGGTGTAAACGGCAATCAGGTTACGTTGCGCCTAAACGGTAATGGTTACGGCAACGGCGGTTACAATCGTCGTGACAGCGACAACGACAACGACGGAGATCGCGACGACAACAACGGCGGCCGCTATAACAACGGCGGATACTACAACAACGGCGGCTACTATAACAACGGCGGCTACTACAATAACGGCCGTGGGCGCCAAATCACGATCAACGATCAGCCCGCGCTCAACAACCAAAGGTCAGGACGCGTAGCGGTTGGGCGGTACGTTACCGCTTACGGCTATTGGCAAAACGGCCAGTTCTACGCCACCACGATGAACTAGCTCGACTCGTGGCCTATGAGAGAAAGGCCGCGCGCCGGCGCGGCCTTTTTTTATTGCACCAGTGACTGCAGGTACAGTTTGCCGTTGGGATAGTCGAAGACAAGATTGAAATTATCGAGGACGTTGCGGCCCAAGAGTCCGTCGTAGTCGATATCCTCGAACTTGGTGCCCGACGTTACCGCGGCGCTAACATCGGCGAACGCCATGTCGCCGAGATCGAAACGGCTGAACGTGTATTGGCGGAAGTCGACGCCTTCGCCGGCGACGCCCTCGATTTGTCCCAGCACGTCTCCCTTGTTTTTCGGATGGAACTGCCGGAAGAAGTGCGGATAGAGCATCGTGACGTCCGCGCCGAGGTCGACTACGAACGCACCGTCGACAGCATTGAATTTAGCATGCATGCGCGGAACGGAGTCGTCCACCTGAATAGGCATCGCGCTCCACGTTCCGGCCGGCGCATCCGTCGAGGCGGGCGAAATTGCAAGCGTGTCGTTTTTGAAGTTCACGGCAACACGCTCCGAGGCGAAAAAATCTCCGCCTAAAAGTCCCACGACTTTCCGCTCCCCGACCATGCGCGAAAACGGGATCGTGGTGATCGCCACGTTTTGCGCGCGCAGCGAGCCGATGGAAAAATCCGAAGCGATGGAACGTCCTTCGCTGTAATCGCCGCTGAACGATTCCTTGCGCACGTCCGATATCGCGAGGCCGAGTTCGCGTGCCACGCCGGCATCGAGCACGAGATCCGATGCGCCCGAGTCCAGCTCGAAGTCCAAGCCGCGTCCGTGAATCGTTACGCGAACGATGATGCCGTGCGGCGTAAAGTCGGCCGGAACCGTGACGGGCATCGTAGACGGAAGCGTGAAGAGCGGGCGAGTTATCGGGACTGCGGTGTGGACCGCGGATGCGGCAACTGGTTCGAACGTCAGGGCGCGCATAACGGATGCGTTTTCCGGCTGCGCGTCGTGGTAGGTAATCGTCTGCGGAAACGTCACGCCGTACCGCGTCCGAAGGTCGCCATAGTCGAACGTCCACGGTTGCGCCTGATAATCGGACGTGACGACACGTCGAAGCAAAAATGTCTTTGCGTCGTAGTAGCGCTGCTGCACCAGGCCCGGTTGCGGCGCGAGCTGGACGACGACGCAAGCCGGCTGAGTTGTCGTGATTCCGAGAACGCGGAGCGAGGAATCGTGGGCCGACGGTTGCGAGAGCGTGGCTGTGAACGGATTTGCCGTTTGCGCGAACCCGCTCACCAGCGTAACCACACCGTTGTCATCTTTGCGCCACTGCGTGCCGTTAAACGAACCTTCAGCCCATGTGTACGGTCCCTGACGGTAGGTCTCGACGTAGTCGTCGCCTGACTCGTAAAGATCAATCGACGTCACCGAGCCGCCGCGTGTCTCCGCATACGTGCGGCGATAGCTGCCGTGCTGCAACGCTCCCCGCGCTGCCGCAGCCTTTGCGAACACCTGCTCCGCCGTCAATGACGTTGGGAGATACGTCTCTGCCGCTCTTGCGGTAGAAAAGCCGAAAACGGCAGCGAGTAAAGCCGCCGGCAACACCCGTCCGATCATGACTGAATGTTTCACGACCGCCGGATGCTCGCCTGCGTCGCGCAGCAGCGGACTAGGCTGCTCTTACGTGGAAGATCGCGACGGTGATAGGCTTGCGCAATTTGCTTTTTGCAGCGCTGAGTTTTTTCGTATTTAGCACGCTATGGTCCGCGCGTGCCTCCGCGGAAGTGGAATTCTGCCCAGGGCGCATCACGCCAATGCAATCCGTGGAATCAGCACCGCAGACGTATGCGTTCCGAGTTATCGCGGCCTCGGCGCGTCGTGTAACCGGCTCGGTGATGGTGGAGTCCAATGCCGGCTGGTATAGAATTCCATTCAAACCCGTAGCCGTCGCAAAAACGCCGAGCGGATTCACTTCGGGGCTGCTTTTTGCTCAATTTTCCGCTTCCGTCACGATCGAGAACGCCTGGCTATCGGAAGCAGCCAGCGACGCGCCAGGCTGGGGCGATAAGGGCGTCGTTGCATGCGCGCCGCCGCCGTTTCGCGTTCCGGCGTACGGTGCGGTGGCCGGCACCGAACAGCCCGTGGAAACCGCCGCTGCGGAAGCTATTTCGCCACCGTTTACGTGGGATTGCAAAACGCCGTTCGCGCAGGCAGTTGCCGAAACGTCGGCGGGCAGCAAATTGCCGGATATCGAACCGGGAGCCGCGGCAGCTGTAGTGGTTGAGCTAGATGAGAGCGGAAAGCCCCTGGACGTTACGCCGGTAGACGCATCCAATGGCTATATCGAATGGGCTTGGCAACTGCGCCAATACGCAAAAACGCTGCAGTACAAACCAGCAGTCGCGTACTGCCGTGCGGTTCCCTCGACGTATATTTTACGCGTCAGCGTACAGCCTTGAGGCTGCACGGGTCCAGGTCCGTCGCTTGGTGCGGCGAACTCGAGCGTTTATGATCGCCGATCTTCAAGTTCCCGGCAAGGAACTCATCCGCCACCGCCGCCATTTTCACATGCATCCCGAACTCTCGCTTAAAGAGTTCGAAACGGCGGAGTACATCGAGCGCGAACTGCGCGCTCTGAATCTCGACGACTTGAGGACCGGAATCGGAAAAACCGGCATTCTCGGAACGCTGCGCGGCGGACGTCCCGGGCCGGTAACGCTGCTGCGCGCGGACATCGACGCGCTTCCCGTCACCGAAGCCGCCGACGTGGACTACAAGTCAACGAAGAATGGCGTCATGCATGCTTGCGGACACGACGCGCACATCGCAATTCTGCTTTCTGCTGCGAAAGAACTCGCCCGCCGGCGCGCGGAAGTGCCGGGCACGCTCGTTTTCTGTTTCCAACCGGGTGAAGAAGGCTACGCCGGCAACAAGTTGATGATCGAGGACGGCGCCCTCGAAAACCCGCACGTCGACCGTTGCTTCGCGCTGCACGTGTTTAGCGGTTTGGAAGTCGGAAAAATCGGCGTTCGAGACGGTCCGTTCTTCGCGTCGTCAGACGAATTCCATCTGCATTTGCGCGGGAAGGGCGGTCACGGCGCGATGCCGGAACGCGCGATCGACCCTATCGTCGCAGGCGCGCATTTCATTACGATGCTGCAGACGATCGTCAGCCGTGAGATCGCGCCGAAAGATCCAGCGGTTTTTACGGTCGGAAAATTTCATGCGGGTTCGACGTTCAACGTTATTCCGAACGAAGCGGAGATGGAAGGCACCGTACGCAGTTTCGACCGGGACGTGCGCAAATCGATGCCCGAGCGTATGGAGCGCATTCTGCGCGGCCTTTCCGAAGCGATGCGCGTCGAGTACGATATGAAGTATCGCTACGGCTACCCGCCGACGGTGAACGATCCGGCGATGAACGAGATCGTGCGCGAAGTCGGCGCACAGATGCTCGGAGCGGAAAACGTGGTGTATCCGCACGACATCGTCATGTGGGCCGAAGACATGTCCTACATGCTCGAGGAACGGCCCGGCGCATACTTCATCGTTGGGGCGCGCGGTCCGGAACGCGGCGTCTTTCCGCAGCACAGCGCAAACTACGACATCGACGAGGGCGCGCTCGAAGTCGGCTTCAAGATGATGGTAGGTCTCGGTTTACGCGGCTAGGGGCGCGAGTCGATGTCGCGCTGAATCGCTTCTTTGGCCTTCTCGGCGGCTTCACGCAGTTTTCGTGCGCCGACGCGCAGCAGTCCGCCCACTTGTGCGGCTGTTTTTGAAGCCGCGTCTTCGGTTTGGGTCTGCGTTTGCTTGAGCGCCGCTTTGATGCGTTCCTTGGTTTTTTCGTCGATGTAGTCGTTCACTTTTCCGTCACCGTGAGTACCCAGCGTATCGCTCGCGCGTACTGGTCGAGTTCCTTGACCGTGCGCGTCAGCCAGGCCGACGAGGCACCGTTCTTTCCCTGACTACCGCTCGGAGGGGCCAACTGTTTCGCGTAGGCGCAGGCGGCATCCAATTGTTCTTCGATTCGCGGCCAGACGCCGCGCAGCGTGGCTTCCGAGGCGTCCGGCAACTTGTCGATGACCGGCGGCGCGGGCGCCTGCGGATGCGACATTGCATACTCGAGCCGCGCAAGCGAATAGTCCGCCCCCACGCGAATAAACGACGCCAATAATTGGACCAGCCGAACCTCCACGGGGAGCGCTCTTCAGTAGCGGCGAAATGCGGGCCTGTTTGCTGCGCTGCGTCGTAGGAGAGAACAAGCGTGGATTCGAGCGTAGGTGATTTCCGCCGCTACGTGATCGTCGGCAACGGTTTTGCCGGAACGACGTGTGCCGAGCAGCTGCGCAAACACGATCCGTCGTGCTCGATAACGCTCTTCACCGACGAGCCGTACTGCCTGTATAATCGCATTGCCTTGCCGCCGCTGCTCCGCAAACAGGTGACGAAGGAAAAAGTGATCATGCGCGACCTCGCATGGCACGAAAAACACAACATCGACCTCCACCTGGAGACGCGAGTCGAGCGCATCACTCCGCAGGAGCGCGTGGCGCTTGCGAACGGTAAGTCCTATCCTTACGATGCGTTGCTGGTAGCGACCGGCGGCCGGCCGAATCTTCATCCGGCTGCGGGCGCCGACGGCGCCAACGTGTACAACTTTCAGTACATGAGCGACACGCTCGCGATTTCGCAAGAACTCGAAACCGCGAAAGCCGGTGTTTCCATCGGCGGTTCGTTCATCGCATACGAACTTGCCGAGGCGTTCATTTCACGCAAAGTTGAAACGCATTGGATTATGCGCGGGCCGCGCGTCCTGCACCGCATGCTGGACGAAATTGCCGGCGAAATGATCGACGAAGCCGCAAAGAACGACGGCGTGCATATGCACTACGGTGATGAAATCGCGGAGTTCGTTCGCGACAACGGCGTCGTGAGAAAAGTGCGGCTCAAGAGCGGGACCGAAATCGAGGCGCAATGTTACGGCGTGGGTCTGGGTCTTACGATGAACACTGAATTGCTCGAAGGCGCGGGCGTAGAGACCAGCAAGAACGGCATCCTGTGCGACGACCGCTTGGAAACGAACGTGCGAGGCATCTTCGCCGCGGGCGACATCGCGGATTTTTACGATCCGATCCTCGAGATGCGCTACCGCATGGGAACGTGGAACAATGCGGGCGCGCACGGCAAAGTCGCCGCGCAAAACATGATGGGCAACAATATGCCGTACGACGACGTTCCGGAGTATTCGAGCCTGCTCTTCAAAGGGCAAACGATTACGCAATTCGGCCTTTCGCCCGAATATCGCCCGGATATCGAAACCGTATTCACCGTCGATCGTGAGAAGAAGTGGTATCGCGCTCTGTATTTCTGGGATCTGCGCCTGGTCGGCGGCTGCTTCATGGGCAAGGGCAATCGCAGCGGCAAGCGCAAGTACCTCGAAGCGATCAAAGGCAAGCAGCGCTATCCGAAAGACGAGTGGAAGGCGATGCTGGAATGGACGCACGACTGACATGTCGATGTGGGAACCGTTTACTAATGCAGGGCGCCGCGCGATAATAACGGCCCAAGAAGTCGCCCAGCGATATGGTTGTAAGTTCATCGACCATAACCACATCTTCATCGGCTTGGCCGACACGCAAACGATTTCGGATCTGCTCAAGTCTTTTGGACTCGGACCCAGCGAGGTGGCAGCGGCCTCGGAGCGTGTATTCGGCCAAAAAGGTTCTTCAGGCGCCGGCGAAATGGTCTTTACGCCACAAGCCAAACGCGTAATCGAGCTGGCATTCGTAAACGCTCGCGACCTGGATACGCGGTATATCGACGCCGAACATCTCATGCTCGGCTATCTCAGCCTCCCCGAATCCGAGAAGATCATGATCGGCGAGTTAGGTCTCGACGAAGGAAAACTGCGGCAACGGCTTATCGAAAGTTTACGCGAAAGGCAAAACGCCCCGCCGGCGGCCCAACCCACCAAAACCGGCACGGTAGATTTTCCTCAGATGTACGATCGCATTTCGCAATTCGCACGGCCTAGTTCGGGCACCGATCTTTGGACCGGACTCCGATTTGCCGCAGAGCAAAGCGATCCCGCCGCCGTGCTCATCTATGCGTTATCGATAGCCTCTCACGAGGGCTCGTCGGCAGAGGAGATTCTCCGCCGCCTCGACTTACGGTTGCAGGAACTCTCAGGCGACTAGTGCGTGGAGCGCTGGTTCCCGATCGAAACCGAACGGCTGTTGTTACGAGAATTCGTGCGAACCGATGAATCTGATCTGCACGAGTTCGCCGCTGATCCGGTTGTGTCGCGCTACGACGTTTGGGGACCGAACACGCGCGAAGTTTCGCACGGTGTAGTTCAGCGCCGATTGCTCGAGCAGAAGTCTTGGCCGCGCGACGACGTCACGCTAGCTGCCGAACTGCGTCACGAATCGAAACTGATCGGCAGCGTTCGACTCTGGAAGATCGATCAAGAAAATCGGACGGTGGAAATCGGCTATAGTTTCAACTCGCGGTACTGGAATATGGGCTATGGAACCGAATCTGCGTCGGCGCTTCTCGATGCGGCATTTCGCGTTTTGGAAATGCATCGCGTCATCGCCACCTGTGATACGCGAAATGTGGGTTCGTGGCGCGTGATGGAGAAAGTCGGGATGCGCCGTGAGGGGCATTTCGTAAAAGATAAATTTCAGAAAGGCGAATGGCGCGACAGTTTCCGCTACGCTATCCTTGCCGACGAATGGCGCTTACGAATCCGCTAGCGTATCCAAGACGCGTGCAAGGTCGTGTACCCCGCGCCGTATTTGCGCGGGTGTAATGGCTGCGAAACCCAACTGAATGCCGTCGCGGCTCAATGGGGCAATCGCAAACTTGCTCAGTGCCGTCACGTGCAAGCCTTGCGCGCGGGATCGCTGCTCGACGACGTTCGCGTCCACATTCGGGCTTAGCCACGCAACGGTTTGCAGTCCCGCTTCGATGTCCGGTACTTCCAAAACGCCCGCAAGGTGTTCACGGACCGCCTTGAGCAACGCCGCGAGCCGCTCGGCATAGATTTCGCGCATGCGCCGCAGGTGCCGGGCAAAATGGCCGCCCGCGATAAAATCACAAAGCACCGCTTGATCGAACAGCTGCGCATGGCGGCTCGTGATCGATTTCACCGCTTCGAATCGCGCGATGAGGTCGGCCGGCGCGACGACGTAGCCCAATCGCAGCGAGGGAAACAGCACTTTGTTGAAACTTCCGGCGAATACCACGTTGCCGTTGCGATCCATCCCTTGCAAGGCCGGCATAGGGCGGCTCGAGTAGCGGTACTCGCTGTCGTAGTCGTCTTCAAAGATCAGCGCTTCGTTGCGTTGTGCCCATTCCAGTAGCGCAAGCCGCCGCCGCAAACTCATCGTTACGCCCAACGGCGATTGATGCCCCGGCGTTACGAAGACGAGCCGAGCGCCGCGCATGCGCCGGTCGTCGACGCCAATTCCTTCGGCATCCACCGGAACGGGAATAACCTTAGCGCCGGCTGCTTCGAACACCATGCGCGCAGCCGGATAACCGGGATCTTCAACGCAGACGCGATCTCGCGCATCCAAAACGACGCGCGCTACAATGTCTATTGCCTCCTGTACGCCGGAGACGATGAGAATCTGTTCGGGAGAGCATTTTACACCCCGCCACGCGTTGAGATAATCGGCGACCGCTTCGCGCAGCGGCGGATAACCGATTGGGTCGCAACCGATAAGCAGATCGCTCGAAGTGCGCATTCGGCGCGAGGCCAGCGTCGACCACAATTTCATAGGAAAGAGATCGATCGCCGGCAGATTGGCCCGAAACGCGCGCATCGGCTGCGCCTCAAAATTGGACTCGTATTGCACGCGCCGCCCGTAGGCCGCAAGATGCCGGCGCGGCAGCGACCTTTGCGTGTGGGCGCCGCTCTTCGGCTTGACCTTGAGCAGCTCGTCGGGAAGCACATCGCTGACGAACGTGCCGGAGCCGGTGCTGCCGCGCAAGTACCCTTCCGATTTGAGCAGCTCGAACGCATTGACGATTGTGCCGCGCGAGAGGCGGTAACGTTTTGCCAAATCTCGGCTCGACGGCAGGCGGGTCCCGCCACGCAAACGGCCTTCCAGTATCTCGGTGCGCAGCACCTGATAAAGCCACTCGTATGTTGCCGTGTCGCTTGCTTGGGGTGGAAGGGTCAGCTCGAACGCCGCGGACTGCTTAGCCATAAAAGTGGTATACTGTTGAATCTCTTAGTGGACCTTTGTAGTGGTCCACTTTCGCGATAAGCTGACGGCATGAGATTCACCGTGGCGCTCGTCTATGCGCTGATGTGCCTCATCTGGGGAACGACGTGGCTTGCCATCAAGGTCGGACTGCACAGCATGGGTCCGTTGACGGGTGTTGGCCTGCGCTTTTCGATCGCGGGCGCGCTGCTTTTCGCGGTCGCCGCGCTGCGTCGCGAGATTCGTCCGCTTCGGCAATTGCCGTGGAGATTGATCGGCGTTTTTGCCGTTTTCACGTTCGCATGCGACTACACATTACTGTACGTTGCGGAAACGCACATCGACTCAGGGCTTACTTCGGTACTGTTCGGGACGCTGCCGTTCTTCACGTTCGGCTTCGCGCGCCTGTTGGCGAACGAGCGCATAACGCCGCGAATCGTCGTCGGTTCGGTCGCGGCATTCAGCGGTGTTGCGGCAATTTCTCTGGGCGGCGGCGTACACGGCTCGCCGGTCTATGCGTTTGCCGCAATCGGCGCCGCTGTCGCGGCCTCGTTCGCAACCGCCTACGCGAAGCGCGTGCCGCCCGTTTCGCCGCTCGCAACGCTCCCGCCGGCGATGACAATCGCAGGGACAGCGATTTTGACGGCGGGTTTGCTTTTTGAGCGCACCGACTGGCAGCACGCGCTCACGGGAAGCTCGCTGACGGCATTGCTGTACCTGGCAATCGCGGGAAGCGGCATCGCATTCTTCTGCATGCTGTGGCTCTTGGAACGGTTGCCGGCCGGCGCCATCGGCATGGCTTCCTTGACGTTTCCGGCGATCGCCATTACGGCCGGCGTATGTTTCGGCGGCGAACACTTCGGCGGCCGGGATGTAATCGGCGCCGCCTTAGTGCTCTGCGGAATGGCTATCGCACTCATACCAACGAGCGCCTTCCGTCATACGTTGACTGTAGTTCCGCGAGCTGCGACGTTGCCGGCCCAATTGTACTTCGAACGAACCAGATCGCATAGCGACTGAGCCGAAACCGGATCGCCGTGCACGGCGTAAAAATTGGGCTTGGTGGGACAGGTGTTGAACCACTGCTGAATCTCGTCGCGGTCGGCGTGAGCGCTGTATCCTGAAATCAGGCCGATCGCTGCGTGAACGGGCAGCATGTCGCCGAAGATGCGAATCGTTTCCGCCCCGTGCGTCAAGAAAAATCCGAGCGTGCCCGCGGATTGAAAGCCGACGAAGAGCAGCGTTGCGTGCGGATCGGAGACGTGGTTGTAGATGTGGTGCAGCACGCGCCCGCCGGCGGCCATACCGCTTGCCGAAACGATGATGTGCGGACCTTTCATCCCGTTGATGGCTTTGCTTTGTTCCGTCGACACGGCGACGGTGAGGTTTTGGCAGCCGAAGGGCGTGCCGTTCGAATCGAATTCAATCGGCTTGTGCGCGTTGGGAAACTTCTCGAAGATCTCGTCTACGTGCGCAGCCATCGGGCTGTCCAAGAAGACGGGAACCTTCGCGAGCTGCGGGTCGCGCCGCTGCAGTTGGCCGATCGAAAACAGCAACTCTTGCGAACGTTCGACGGCGAATGCAGGAATGACGATTGCCCCGCCGCGCGCGATGCCTTTTGCGAGTGTTTGGGCGAGCATACCGAGCGCATCCGGCGGATGCACACGATCGCCGTAGGTCGATTCGCAGATGAGTGTGTCGGCGGCGCCGATGGGCGTCGGATCGTAAAGCAGCGCCCGGTTGTAGCGGCCGATGTCGCCCGAGAAGACGATGCAATGATCGTGTAGGTGTAACTCGACGAACGCCGAGCCGATGATGTGCGCGGCGTTCTTGTACGTCGCCGTCATGCCGGCGACGTCGAACGGCGTCTCCAGCGCAACGGTCTTCGTCATTTGAATCGCGCGCTGCACGTCAGCCTCGTTGTAGAACGGCGGCGGCGCATAGTGTTCGTGATGCATACCGCGTTGGTGCAGATGAGACTGCAGATTCACGGCGTCTTCCAGCACGACGTTCATCAGTGCTCGCGTCGGCGGAGTGGCGTAGACTGTTCCGCAAAAGCCGTCGTGCACGAGCTTCGGCAGATAGCCGACGTGATCGATGTGTCCGTGCGTGATGACCACTGCTTCGACGTCTTGGGGATGGACCGGCAGCGGCACGCTGTTGAGTGCCGTGATGTCGGCTGTTCCTTGAAATAGGCCGCAGTCGATGAAGATGTGCCGTCCGTTGTTTGTCAGCAAATGTTTGCTGCCGGTGACGGTTCCGGCAGCGCCGACGAACGTTAATTCAGCCACGTGTCTCCTGCGTGATGCGGTCATTGCGGGGGCGAAGCGGCGGCAGCGAAGGTCCGCTCACCTGTCGATCGAACGCTTTCGCGCTCGGCATCGCCGATGTGTTGTACGTCTCGAGGCAGCGATCGACCAACTTCTCCGGATTGGCGTCGGAAATGATTACCGAGCCTGTATTCTTCTGAACGAGCTTGGCGATGCGTGCGAAATCATTGGAGATTCCGCCGGAGTCGAGCAAGATGCCGATAAGTTTGCCTTCGTCGTACGCGATGCAGAACTCGCCGAGCGTTCCGCTTCGGCCGCCGACGAAAAGCACGAAGTCGGAGCTGTGGATGTTGTGAGTCTCGCGGCCCATGAGCCCCGAACCCGTAAACACCATTGTCGTGTACGGCTGCAGCGGTGAACCGTACACGTTCACGTGCTCTTCCGGAGAGAGCGCCGGCGAGACGCCCAAACTGAATCCGCCCACTTCGTTCGCGCCGAGGACGGCCGCATGCGGCAAACCTGGGCACGCGCCCGTGACGATCGTGCAATCGAGCTCGGCAATGCGCCGCCCGAGGCGCTTGGCTAGCGCAAGCTCTTCGTCGGTGATGGCACCGCCGGCCGAACCCATCACGCCCACCTGTATCTTCATGCCTTAACTTCCTTAGCGGCAAGCACGCAGAAGCGCGCGCAGTCCTGAGGTATCGAAGGAGCGCCTACGTACACGCCGCATACGTTCGTGTGCATACTTACGTCGACCTACACGCGCGTTGGAAGGCCTTGCGAGCTTCTCAGCAGATCGCAGTGCGAGAAGTGGCGTGCATCGGCGCGGCGCGTACGCTCTTGTGCGCCGACTTCGGCGAGACGCATGCGGGCGCGGTCGCCGTTGTCGCGGGCGTGCACGGTGACGAGCCGGCGCCGCCGTGGTCGCTGCTCGAACTCGTGGAGCGTCGCGAACTCGACGCGAACTACGGATATCGCGTGTGGCCGTGTACTAATCCCACCGGATACGAATCCGGTACTCGAGAAAGCGCGGACGGCGTCGACGTCAACCGCAGCTTCGGTCGCGGCGGACAAACACCCGAAGCACGCGCAATCATCACCGCGAATCGCGATCGCAAGTTTGCACTGTCGCTCGATCTGCACGAAGACTGCGATGCGGAAGGTTTCTATTGTTACGAGTACGGCGAGGGCGACGTCGGCCGCAGCGTCGTCGAAGCCGTTGCTGCAGCGGGCTTCCCAATTCAAGACCTCGAGCGTTGCGATTTGGGCGGCCCGGTCTTGCAGTATACGCTGGACAACGGTATTGTGCGCCCGCCCGCCTCGCTCGAGATCGAAGCCATCGGCGGCCTGTCATACACGCTGTCCATCGTGCGTCACTCGGCGCGACGGGCACTCACCTTCGAAACGCCCATCGGCCTGCCGTGGGAGCAGCGCGTTGCGATTCACAGGATTGCTGTAAAGGCAGCCATTGCCGCCCTTCCGAACCCCAATCTCCATGGCTGAACGCGATTCCCTTGAAGTAGACGTCCTGTTCGTCGGCGCGGGTCCTGCAAGTCTGGCCGGCGCAATCCGCTTGATGCAGCTCGCAAAAGCTGCGGGCAAAGTGCTGGAAGTGCTCGTCATCGACAAAGCGGGTGAGATCGGCAATCACGGTCTTTCCGGCGCGGTGATGGATCCGAAAGCGCTCGACGAACTGCTGCCCAACTGGCGCAACGAAGCGCCGGTTGAATCGCCCGTCACCGGCGATCAGCTGTGGGTGCTTACCGAAAGCGGACGTATCAAAGCGCCGATCGTTCCTCCGATGATGAACAATCACGGCAAGTACGTCGCATCGCTGCAAAAGATTGTGAAATGGCTCGCTGAAAAAGCGGAAGAAGCCGGCGCGCAAGTTTTTGGCGAGTTTCCCGGTCAAGAACTGCTGTGGGACGGCGAGCGCGTCACCGGCGTGCGTACCGGTGACAAGGGCCTCGACAAGGACGGCAACCCGAAGCCGAACTTCGAACCCGGTGCGGACATTCTCGCGAAGATCGTCGTGCTCGGCGAAGGGCCGCGCGGTACGCTTACAAAGCAGGCGATTCCGCGGCTGAATCTCGACGAAGGGCGAGAGCCGCAAGTTTATGCGTGCGGCGTGAAAGAGTTGTGGCAATGCGCGCCCGGAAGCGTTCAAGCCGGAAGCGTCATCCATACGATGGGGTATCCGCTTCCGAACGACACGTTCGGCGGCGGCTTCATCTACGGCATGGCGAACGACGTGTTGGACATTGGGTTTGTCGTCGGTCTAGACTACAAAGATCCGACGACCGATCCGCACAATGTATTCCAACTGTTCAAGGCACAGCCGATCGTTCGCAAGATGCTGGAAGGCGCAAAGCTCTTGCGCTACGGCGCGAAAGCCATTCCTGAAGGCGGACTCTACGCGATGCCGCGCTTCTACGGCGACGGGCTGATGATCGCCGGCGATTCCGCGGGCTTCTTGAACGGCATGCGGCTCAAGGGCGTGCACCTTGCGATGAAGTCCGGAATGCTTGCGGCGGAGTCGGCATTCGAGGCGCTGCAAGCCGGTAAATTCGATAGCGAGCAGCTTTCGTCGTATGAAACGAAGTTCAAAGCGTCGTGGGCCTACCAAGAGCTGCACACGGCGCGCAATTTCCATCAAGGGTTCAAGAACGGCCTGGTCAACGGCGTGCTCAACACGGGCCTGGGGATGTTCACCGGCGGCCGGGGATTCGGCATTTCGGATCGCCTGCGCGGCGAGCCGGGCTTCGAAGTCATGGAGAAACGCGGCTACAAACCGAAGGAGTCGCGCCGCGCAAACATCGACAACGTCATCACGTTCGACAAATTGACCGACGTCTTCAACAGCGGGACGATGCACGAAGAAGACCAGCCGTGTCATTTGAAGGTTGCCGACACGAACATCTGCCGCGACCGGTGCACCGTCGAGTACGGCAACCCGTGCGCGTATTTCTGCCC
>Ga0070735_10002576_pt1 | contig 16296 bp, 11 predicted proteins | sample Coa_R1_FD_66443 | JGI IMG/M metagenome (GOLD analysis project Ga0070735, IMG submission 66443) | Surface soil microbial communities from Centralia Pennsylvania, which are recovering from an underground coalmine fire - Coalmine... | ecosystem: Environmental > Terrestrial > Soil > Unclassified ... | reverse complement strand
CACCAAATGAAAAACCGTCTTGCCCAAATCGATACCGATCACATGTAGTTTCATGGAGGTGCCTCCTTCCGCGCACTCTACAACTTCTAGAGTCCGCGGCGGACCATCCCATTAGGTGGGAAATTGCCAATCTGGCTCCACGGCCACACCGTGCGCGTCGTCATGCATCAAAACCCATACTTGGAGCGGCGCATCTCAAAAGCGTCTTTTCCGCCTTCCAATATCTCTTCCACCAATTCGCGCACTGGTTTGGAGTCAATTGATCCCATATGTTCGGATGCGATTTTCGCATGGCCTTCCTTGCCCTCTCCGGACGCGGCCAAGCCAAGGATTAGTTCGGCGTCGCCCAGGACCGGAATATTGGCATTGTGAGTCGAGAATATGAATTGGCGGCGGCGTTTTTCTTGCCGCATGATGGGTACAACGCCTTCCGTGATGAAGCGGTTATCGAGGTCGTCCTCGGGTTGATCGACAACCAGAGGAGCTTCGGACTCGAGCAGCAACAGCAACAACACGGCCGTCGCTTTTTGTCCGGTGGATAACGCTTCAAGTGTCTGCCAAGTCGCGGATCCTCCTTCCGGCGCGGTGTTGAGTTCGATCTTGGTCGTAGCCGAGAGGTCAAGCTCTTCGATCCTCATGAATAGTTCAGGGTCGGTCTGCGCGATCCGTTCGGCCGATCCAGACGGCAATCCGTAGTTTTGCATGAGCGCTTCTCGTCCTTCCCGGCAGCGCTGCGCCAAATCCGGCAGGGAAAGCTGGTCCACCGCTCGGAGGCGGTCCAAGGCCGCGTTAAGGTTCCCTCCAACCTCGCGCAGCAACTGCTCAAGAGGATCGCGGTTCCCGGCCATAGTGACTTCGACTTTGACCCGGTCGCGGAGCTTGCGGGACACTTTTTTCGCAGCGTTTTGAATTTCTCTATATTCGCTCGCCTTGATGTCTTCCCATTCGGAAAGCAGCCTGCGGCGGTGAGCATCGTGCGTCGCGAGGTCGCGATTCAGGGACTCCTTCTTGTCCCTGAGCGGCCGAAGTTCCTCTATCTGTTGTCTTAGGCGGATAAATTCAGCTCCGTCGACCTTGGATTTCTACAGTTCCCTGAGAAGCTTTTCGTAAGTCTCCTCGATTACCTTGCGGCGCTCACTCCAACGATTTTTGGTGTCTCCAAGAGCACTGTCAGTATCGGCCAAAAGTTTTGCAATTTGAGCCGCGACGGTTTGGAGGTTTGCGCTCAGCGTGCCAAGAATGATTCCGATCTCGGCTAGAATGGCTGCATTCGGCATACCTTCAAGGGCCTTTGGGGAAGCGAAGGCCGTGTCCAAAGGAAGCCCTTCTACAAGATCCTTCTGTAAAGTGCGAATGGGCTCGAGGCGTTCACCAACGGTCGCAAACACGCGTTCTTCGCGAATAAGGAGGCTCTTCTCTTTCAACCGTTCTTCCAGCCCCGCTTCCTTAAAGCGCTTCTGAGTCTCTTCGAGACCAGGGAGCGCACCGAGCCTCTCGTCGAGGGCCTTCATCTCGCGTCGGACATCTACAATTCGGCTTCGCGAGCGTTCCAGTTCCAACTTCAATTTAGACTTGCGCCCCAAAAGACTCGGATCGCGCTCAACGAAGCGGTCCAAAAGTAGAGTAAGTTTCTCCCGACTCTTCGTGAGTTCGGATATTTCATGCTGTCCGAATACCTCAACGCCCGGCATAACATCTCTCGGGGACAGCGTGAGCACTTCGCCGGACTCGTCCTTCACGATGGGCGGATTCGGAACCGACCGCTCGATGGTGTAACAGCGCTGGGCGGGCTTGTGGGATCGCACAAGCAATGACACTTTGGTGCCCGGGCGAAGCACATAACGGACGACACCTTCGTGGGCCTTTCGCGCCTCTTCTCCAAGCGGATCAAGTCCGAGCGCGTACCGCATGCTCTCTATCATTGTTGACTTTCCCGTGCCTCGTCCGCCTACCAGGACATCGAGATTGCTATTAAAATGAACGGATGTACCGTCCAGAAATCCGCCCTCCCAAGTTAGGGCTACAAACTCGGCGTGGGGTTCTGGCTGCAGATCGCTATTCAAGCGGATGCGAGACTGTGGGTCAAGAAAGGCCTGCCGTAAGGCTTCGACTGAGACATTCGACATTTTGATGAAACAGGACGCACCGGACTTTCTTAGATCGTCTGGGCCGTACACGTCCGAAGCGTTTATGACCGCGACAGGGCGACTGCGGCGATATTCTCCGTCCTTGTTCTCGAGGATTGCACGGAAGTTCTCTGGGGCTTGGTCAATTGGACCGGGAAGCGCGCAGGCGAGGAGGTCGGGCGATTTCCAAACATTGATTCGAGTCTGACCCGAGAGTTTCTTAAGAAGCCCGCCCTCCGAGGCGACGTGCGCGGCAATGCATATCGCTCCCCATTTCTTCGTGCACGTAAGCAGCTCAATTGAGTCGAGACTGCCAGTCGGCGAGACTGGGATGGGATCGTGAACTCCACATTCCCCAATGAATCTTTCGAGCACAGCGTCTTTGTCGGGATCGAAAAGACACAGGAAATGCACCCCATCCTTACTGACAGCCTCGAAGCCACTGAAAGCGATTAAACCGGCGGCGCGCGCGGCGCTCACGAGACTGGCGGATTCCTGAACCTTATAGTGATCTGTGACACCGATGACTTCGATTCCGATTTCGAGGCAAGTGGCTATGATGTCCGCATTGTACTCTGCCTCATTTTTAAAAGTGGTGTGCTTGTTATTTCTAGCCAGATAGGCGAACGGATTCACCTGCAGGGCACAACGGTAGAAGCGCGCTCCATTTGGAAGCGCAAGGGCGGCACTTAATCGCGGCGAGATGGTTATTCCTGTCAAGTTTTGTCGTCGAACAAATGGTTTCGATAGAGGCCGCCTTAAGACGAATCCGGCCGGACTTGCTCGACTCTTCAAGGCATTCCCCGCCTTGGATATTAAGCCGATCAAGCGGCCACGGCAAAGCTGGGACTGATCTCCGATCAGCGTCCGCATTTCTAGGCAAATCGCGCGTCTAGATACTGCCCGTGATTGCCAGTCTTTTCCACCCAATTCTGGAGGTAAATGGCATGACATTCGAGTGCATCAGTCGGGGTGTTTTTAGGGACGAGCCAGACAAGCAATTGGCACACGTCGATAGCGTGTCGAAGTTGAACGGTTTCTACTTCGATTCGTGCCTGGAATTTTGCAGTCGGGGTTCGAGCTTTCGGGGCATTGCTGCAATAATATGGGCTCTCAGACCTCAGCTAGAAGGCTGTCCTCTAGGCGATACCGCATGTGCTTCCTTCTCCCAGTACCCTGCCTGAGGAGAAGCAAACCAGGGGATAAGATCTCTTGAGACTGCTACGCGCGCGTGCGCGTTGGACGCATCCCCTACAAACATTGAGCCGCATACTCCTAAGCGGGTAAACTATCGCCTGCGACCACATTCTCTCAGGTGAATCTGCTTTCGTCACATGAAACATATCGTCCCTCTCTTTCGAGAAAACCCCGGGCGAAGTTTAAGCTGGGTGAACTGGGATACGTTCCAGGATGGATTCTGTGTTGTTCTTCTTGGCGACAAGTTCAAGAGCGTTACATGGGATCAATGGTGGCGTGAACGAAAGACTAGCGACAGACGAAAAGGCATGCCACGAAGATCAAACGAACAGATTGAACTCCAGGTTGGTTCTAAGGGCGAGGCACTTCGTCCATTGCGCGATGCTCGGGAAAGGCGCGCGAACAGGGACCAACAAGCAAGCGGAGATCGTCGTAGATCAGTATCACGAGAGAGACTATTCCGGTTTGCCGATTTCATCTGTGAACTTCGAACGAAGCAGGTGCCGGCGGATGAAAGCTCACTTCAATTGGTGCGGTTGTTCGCTGGGTTAACAACTCGGGAATCCTACGAAGCCTGGACAAAACATTCCAGGATGACGCCCTTCTTCAAGGAATTGGAATGGGACGAAAGAGAGAACCGCGAAAAGTTCACGGCCTACGCCGTCGCCAGCTTCTTGGATTTGATCCAGCCGGGGAGCATTTATTGGAAGGGATCGAGCCCTAACGTGGATAACATGAAATTGGTTTCGCGGATCGTTACTGTCTTTGTTCGTGCAAGCGCGAATGTAAGGAGCCGAGCCATCGGGACATTCTACGAAGGCAAAATTGGATTGGAAGGAATGTGCAGAATTCTGGGCGGCGAATCGTTGGGCGACAAGAAGGAGCTTCTACAACTAGTCTGGGCCAATCGTGAACTCAAACCCAAAGCGTTTTGTGCGAAACTGAGCGGCCCGTTAAAAGATTTCGGATTTAAACTCTCCTCGAATCCCAATAGCTACCGAAAGCAAATCGAGAGACTCAAAAAAGACGCGACGATTTACATAAACAGTCTTTCGCGATGATCCAAAGCGTGACGTGACGTGACACGTCGGTTGTCCTGAACACTCCTCAAGCATCTCAAGACTATCGATTTATCTCACATTCAGGCTCTAGGTTGAGCCTGCCCCAACATCGCTTTTCTCTGGATTCATCCCGAGCACACAAGCACATTGCGTTCGGCGGCCCCGACAAAAATCGTCGAGGGCCTGGGTCTTTGAATCTTCTTACGCCGTGTAGTGCTTGTCCGCGAGGGGAGTAAGCATGCGATTGACTGCTGAACAGCAAGCGAGAGTTCTCGCAAAGTACGGAGTCTGGGTCAAAGAGGCGTGTGACCGATGCACGAAGGTGCTGGCCGAGGTTCGTTGGACGTGGAGGGACTCGCCCGAGACCTACTGCTCACAACTATGCCGCGATGGAATCGAGCAAATAAAAGGCCGCTGCGACTCATGCGGTGTGGAACTTGTCGGAAAACGTCGGGGCGCTCGCTGGTGCTCGGATACTTGCCGGATGCGAAAGAAGGTCAAGGACTCAGCAAATAAGCCGAAAACGCTCATACAAAACATTGGACTTGCGAGGGCATAAATCGCTTATGGCTATAACCCCACCAGGACGGCCTTTTTTCGCGATAACCCGAAAAGAAGGGACTCGTAGAGCGAACTTGCCAACAACACCGGTTCCTTGCTTGCCCCTCGACGCAGAAGAATTTTCAAAGAGCTTCGGTGGAAGACTGGCGCAAATTCGGGCAATCCGGGCGCGGACCCCGACGCGACGAGCCTGGTCTTCCACCGAGGAATTCGCATTTGTGGCGCGGGGTTCAGTTGCGCCCTTGCAGGCTCAGAGCGGTAAACGCGTTCCCTCTTCCCGCGCGCTTTTTGCGCGGGGAGAGGGCGGAGGGAGTGGGGGCTCGCCGAAGGCGAGCGGTTTACTTCACTTGACTGGTGTATAGATTAATTGCAACAAAAACCAAAATTCGGTTGCGCTAAATTCTCCGTCGTTGGGCCGCTAAAGGGCAAGCCGGGGAAGTTCGGCCACAAGTGTCTGCTTTGCGGCTCCTATCGCTGTAACCGATGCCGTAACCCCAAGCTGAAAAAAGTGCGTGCGCGACTTGCACAAATAGCGTCGGAACACAAGCTGACGCGTATGGCTACGCTTACCCTGGACCCAAAGCGCATCCCTAAACGAGATCGTGCGCGAACAGACCGCTACATTCGCGAGTGTTGGCGGAAGATGCGTGTGCTACTTGCGCGGCAATGCCACGGGACAATCCCATTTGTTGGTGTACTGGAATTTCAAGAAAACGGAAATGCACACTTGCATGTGCTCCTTGGGCGATATATCGCCCAAAAACAGCTGTCCAAAGCATGGCAGAGCATCGGCGGCGGCCGCATCGTTGATATTCGATTCGTTGATGTGCATCGCGTTTCAGCGTACCTGTCGGTCTATCTCGCGGGAGATAAAGTACTACGCACGCTCGACTTGCTTCCGCGCCGAGCGCGAATATTCACTACGTCCCGCTCCATAGTGCTGTGGGGAAAAAAGAAGAAGAGCAGCTGGTGGCTGCTTCGGGTTGGTTTGGGCTCTCTCTATGACGCAGCGGCGAATCCCTCAAATGCACGTTTTGAGGCTGTCGAGGATTTGAAACCATTCGGCCTCGAACTGCTCACTTATTTTGAGTCTCCACCTTCGCAAGAGGACATCGGAAATCAAGACGTAATTACCGTGTTGAAGGAAGCGATTTCAGCATGGAAGGCAGGGACTATTTAACATGGCCTGCCGTGATTCTTTCCACGTCGCGGAAGTGCGGAATACCGCTCCGGAACAAAATAATCCTATCAGTGCCTTACCTACAGGCACTGTGCTAAATTCCGTGCCAGCGATACCGATAAGGCGGAGAGGCAAGAGTATGAGCCGCCGTGTCGGTCAGAATGGTGAAGTGTTCGTGAAACAATTATGCAAGAAAGGAGGCTGTGCCCATCCGAAGGGATTCTGTCCGAAGTATGGTCGTTACTGGAAGGATGTTCCCGGTCAACATACGAGGCAGAGGTTATCCGTATCCTTCGGAAAAATTACTTGGACCGTGGCCGAGCGAAAGCTGCGAGAGCACATACTTGCAACTGGCGTTGACTCCGTTGAGACCTTCAATGAAGTCACTGGGCCTTTGACCACCTTCAGAGAACAGGCTGATTGGTGGCTCAAGGAAATCCGTGCGGGCCGCATCCTCAGCAGAAAGAGGCGAACTCCAATGAGGTTTGCCACCATCGCGGGCTACGAGAGCGCCGTGAACTGGCTCAATAGCATCATTGGGGACAAGCCTGTCGCTGACGTGAAAAACGAAGTGGCGCGGGAACTAGTTACTGCAATGAAGACCGCTATACCTCCATTAGCCGACAAGACGATCGTCACTTATTTCCAAGTGGTGAAAGCCGTCGTCGCATCGGTAGTTAACAAAGAAGGTGAGCAACTGCATTTGCGTAACTGGAACCTTCATCATATCGGCCTGCCAATCGTTAGCGAGAAGAAGCAGAACAAACCAACGGTGACGGCTAAAGAAGTCGAGCAAATCGTTTCGAAAGCGAAAGGTCGCTATCGAGTTCTGTTTGCCCTTTTAGCTGGTAGCGGACTTCGGATCGGGGAAGCCCTCGGTCTGAAAGTAAGCGAACACGTTTCTGGTGACTGCAAAACCCTCTACATCCGACAGAGCGTGTGGAACGGCAAGGAGCAGGATCCGAAGACGGACAACGCCATCAGAGACATTGACGTTTGTTCCGAACTCGCGGTAATGCTCAAGGAATACATCGGGAACCGAACTAGCGGTTTTCTATTCCATGCCGACTCTGCTAAGCCTCTTTTACAGCGAAACATTTTGCGTGACGGGCTAAACCCAATTCTGACCAAGCTCAACCTAAAACAGAATGGAAAGGCATTCCATAGCTTCCGGCGATTCCGCGTTATGCACTTGCGAAAAAATCGTGTGCCGTGGGACCTCGAAAAGTTCTGGATTGGCCACGCAAACAAGGATGTAACGGACAAGTATGCGGTCCAGTTGAAAGAGGATGTGGAGTGGCGCAAAGACGTGGCCGAAAAAACCGGCTTAGGTTTTGCGTTGCCAGCAAGTATTGAAACTTCAGTTGGGCAACTTGGGCAACCAGAAGTGGCTAGAAGCGAAGAAGCAAAAGCAGCATAAATCTAATTGAGATCGGGATTTAAGTTGGCTCCCCGGGCAAGATTCGAACTTGCAACCCTTCGGTTAACAGCCGAATGCTCTACCGTTGAGCTACCGGGGAACCGCGACCGAATTTCCCCAATTGTAGCAAATTACGCTGCGTATTGTTCTGTGGACACAGCGTCCGGCTGGGAAGAGAAGAAAGGATCTGCGTGAGCCCAGCAGGTAGGCTAATTCGGTTGTTTTGGAACTGCGCTTTTGACCGAGTCGGTGCAAGCCCCTGCTCCCAATGCTGCTGCTACTTCAGCATTGCTGTGACGAAATGTCACGCGGCTGCGCCATTTAGAACGGTCAATCCAAAAGCGAAATTTTCCTTCTACTGTGATTCGGTAGACACCTGTAAACTGATCTCGCCACAAAACGGTCCGACCAAGGAGAAAAAGCATGTCGAGCTGTACTCACTTTAGCGGACGCAGGATTCTTCTACGTGCAGTCACTGTGGCCGGAAGTTTTTTCTGTGTCTGGCTCATCGGCTGCAAGTCGTCAAAGCCCGCGCAAACAGTTTCGCAGTCTTCGCCATCAACCCCGCGGCGCTATTCTCTTCAGGGGCGCGTCGTTTCCGTTGCAAAGGACAAGCAGCAGCTTGTTGTGGATCACGGAGAAATAACGGGCTTCATGATGGCCATGACCATGGGATATTCCGTCAAGAATCCCACGGTACTCGATTCACTTTCGCCGGAAGACCAGATTACCGCCGATGTAGTCGTGAATGGCGATGACGTGTGGCTGGAAAATATTGTGGTTGTCAAAAAGGCGGACCAATCGAAAGCCAAGTCTTCGTCAGAGTCCAATAAGAAATAAAAACGGGCGTGCCGAGTTATTTAGGGAGGCGATAAAGATGCGATCGAAAATTTTGCGTGGCGTTGCGCTGGCGGCCGGACTTTTCTGCGCGGCAATTTGTGCCTCCGCTCAGCAGAATGCCTGGGTGTCGAGCGTTCCTCCGAAGGAAGGCGATTTCGTCGCGCGCGATTTCAAGTTTTCAGATGGCCAATCGCTTCCCGAGGTGCGACTGCACTACACGACCATCGGAACGCCACAACGCGACGCGAGCGGCCGGGTAACGAATGCAGTGCTGATTCTGCATGGCACAAACCGCGCGGGCCGCGTTTTCCTGATCCCCACTTTTGCGGGCGTGCTTTTCGGCCCCGGCCAGCTGCTGGACGCTTCAAAATATTATCTGATTCTGCCGGACCAGCTGGGCGCGGGCCTGGGAAAATCCACCAAGCCCAGTGACGGCCTGCGCGCGAAATTTCCTCATTACGATTATTCGGATTTGGTTCACGCGTCTCAGATACTTCTTGCGCAGGGATTGCAAGTCAACCACGTGCATTTATTTATTGGAGCGTCGATGGGGTGCATGGAAGGTTTTATGTGGGGCGAATCGAATCCCAGCGATTTCGATGCCATGCTTCTGCTTTCCTGCCTGCCGGTCGAAGTCGCCAGCCGCAATCGCATGGTGCGCAAAATCATGGTCGACGATATTCGTAACGATCCAGGATGGAAGAACGGAAACTACACGCAGCAGCCTTACGGATTGCGCGCCGCGCTCGGCCATCTCCTGGTCGTAGGCAGCGTTCCGACGTACTGGCAGAAAATTTATCCGACCGCGGCGCTTGCGGACAAATACGTCGACGAATATATCGAAGAAAACATGAAAACCACGGACGCCAACGATTTCATGTATCAGTATGACGCGTCACGCAACTATGATGCCTCGAAGGATCTCGCTAAAATCACCGCGAAAGTGTTGCTCATCAATCCTCAGGAGGATTTCTGGAATCCCGCTGAACTCGGCATCGCGGAAAAAGAAATCAAGAAAGTGAAAAACGGAAAATTTGTGCTGCTGCCGTTTTCCGATGAATCGCGCGGCCATTACACCTTTTTCCAGGCCGCCGTCTGGCAGAAATATCTCGCCGAATTCCTGGAAGGATTGAAGTAAAGGCAGAATTTTCCGTTGCTGGCTCCGCACCTGCGAATTTAACTCCCTCGTAATTAACCTTTAATTTATTCTTAACAATTGACATTAGCTACATTTCCGTGATACGAACGGCTTACAGAAACGGGGTGATTCCAGTTTTTATTATTGGATTTCGGTTGTTGTGGAAGTCTGTGCTTCGGAGGCACTACTTGGGTGTTTCCAATATTGCCAGCCTGCGGCAAGCTGTCGCTGGCGGCACGCGTCATCGCACATGTATCTTCATTATTCGCCGGTCCGCCGAATTAATATTTTCTTTCTGCTCAAAATTGCAGCCTCCGCTCAATTCAATCGGCCTTATCGCTTCTTACTTCTTGTTGGGATGTGGGTGTATTGAATGATAGAGAATTCCGAGGTGTCAACGGGAGGAACTGCGATGAAATCGAACGCGACCAAGATTCTCGTATTGATCTGCGCTTTGGGGCTTCTCTTCTCGGCAACTCCGCTGCGCGCGCAAGTGGCCGGCGCCACGTTGTCCGGCACCATCACTGACGCGCAAGGCGGAGCGGTCGTCGGCGCAAAAGTTTCCGCCAAAAATGGCGCCACTGGTGTAACAACTGATACCACTACGAATGCTACTGGGGCATACAGCATAGTGAACCTTCTTCCTGCGAATTACGATGTGTCGGTTTCCGCCACAGGCTTTCGGACTGCCATAAGCAAAGTGACGCTCACAGTCGGTGCTCAACAAGCGCTGAACGTCGCCTTGACGGTTGGCGAGGTTTCGCAGACTGTCGAAGTCACCGGAGCCGCTCCCACAATTGAGACGGAGAACGCTACTCTTAGTGGGAATGTTCAAAGCGCACAGATCGTGGAGTTGCCTTTGAACGGTCGTGACTGGGCGTCGCTGGCCACTTTGGAACCCGGCGTGGTCTCAGTGCGGCCGCACGAGAATGTCGAGCAACCCGGCGGCAATTTGCGCGGACTTGGAAATCAGATGACGATTGACGGTAACCGGCCCACCCAGAACGTCTACAGACTTAATGGCGTCATTGTTAACGATTATTCGAATGCGGGCCCCGGGAATGTACTCGGCGCAAGCGTAGGCGTCGACGCAATTCAGGAATTTTCGGTGTTGACCAGCAACTACTCAGCGGAATACGGCTTCACCTCTGGTGGAGTCATCAACGCCATCACCAAATCTGGCACAAACCAGTTCCATGGGAGCGTATTCGAATTTCTCCGCAATGCAGCACTCGATTCTTCAAACTACCTTGTGGCTCCCGGGACAAAAAAGGGCGCTTTCACTCGAAACCAGTTCGGTGGCTCCGGCGGCTGGAAAGTTTTAAGGGACAAGGCTTTCCTCTTTGGAGCGTATGAAGGACTCCGTCAAAGAAAAGGCATACCAGGAAGTGCGAAGGTCCTCACACCCAATGCGAGATTAGGAATCCTCAACGACGCAAGCGGCAATCCGTTGCCCGCGTTCTCGGGACCGTGTCCTTATCCTAACATGACACTAAATCCCGGAGCAGCGATATGCGTTGATAACACGATAGCGGCCCTCGTTAACGCGCTCGATCCCCTCCCCAATGGTGGCCCAGTTGGGCCTTCTAACAACGCGGCGCGCTATCTTTTTTCTGGTAATCAGGCCGTCAGCGATAATTATTTTACCCTTCGGGGCGACGTGAAGCTCTCAGAGAAAGACAGTGTGGATGCCAATTACTACCGGGATCATTCTTCATGGTCTAAGCCGAATGCCTTGAACACTTCAAGGAGCGGGTACATTCTTCCAAATCAGGCCGCATCATTAGAGGAGAATCACATCTTCAGCCCCTCCATGGTGAATAGCATACGGGTGGGGTATAGCCAATCCATTGTGACGAATCCGGGAATCGCGGCTCTTAATCCGGCTCTTCTGGACACGAAGTTTGGTATGACGCCGTCACTCTCAGCGCCTGGAATTAGTCCTCAAGGCGGCGGCGAGGGTCTTGCGGGCATTACCAGCTTCGGCGGCTTTAATAAATCGGGGGGATTCAGCGACTGGGTTCAAAATTTTCAAGTGTTCGACGATGTTTCCCGAACTTTTGGGAACCATAGCGTGAAGTTCGGATTTATGTTCCTGAGAGATCATACTGACCTGCTCAACGGAAACGGGAATGGCAGCGCGTCGTTTTTTAGTCTCCCGAATTTTCTCCAGAACATCACCGCTACTGTCAGGATGCCTACGAGTCCACCATTCACTGCTGGAAACACAAAACACTACAATCGTAATTCCGTTTTTGGCGGATACATTCAGGACGATTGGAAGATGCGTTCGAATCTGACCGTCAACCTGGGGCTGCGGTATGAAATGTCAACAATTCCCTATGAGATTAACCGAAAATTCCGCATCCTTCCGACTCTCTGGACCAATCCGGGCAACTGCGTGGCGGACATAAATGGCCTCCCCGTGGATTCTACGTGTACGGCTCTTAGGGACTCTATTTTCGTGGATAACCCGACGCTGAAGAACTTTGAGCCGAGAATCGGATTCGCTTGGGATCCATTCAAGAACGGCAAGACTTCCGTTCGAGGTGGCTTCGGACTATTTGATGTGCTTCCGATGCCCTACATGTTTGGGCTTAACGCCCTGCAGGCATCCCCGGCGGGTGCCGAGGTTGATCTAGGCCCCAAACAGTTCCCCACTGCGGCTTCAGCGCAAGGCTTGTTCGGCGTCAATAATGGATATACGGCTATAGCTCTTGCGACTTCGCCAAGTGCGGGAGGTAGGTTCCAGTACGTCGAGCCTTCACCACATCGCAATTACGTAATGCAATGGAACGCAAACGTGCAGCGGCAAATAACTCAGAGTACTGCGGTCACCCTTGCCTATGCCGGATCGAGAGGTATTCATAATCCCTTCCAGACTGACACGCTCAATACGGTATTTCCGACTAAGACGTCAGCTGGATGGATTTTCCCGGTCGTCCCGAGCGTAGCCGATCCCAACCATATTATTCCCACAGGGACACCAGTGGCGTGCTCTTCACCGCTTGCGCCTTCAGGGTCTTGTGGAACAAACCCAGCGACTCCCCCAACCGGAATTGTGCCTGGGAATCTGATCAACCCATTCATTCCCAATTTAATGTTGTCGACGATTTTTGAAAGCCAGTCCTGGTACAACTCATTCCAAGCGAATGTCTCAAAGAAAATGAGTCATGGCTTTCAGGTTGAGGGCTCCTTTACATGGCAACATTCTTACGACACGTCATCTGGCAGCTTCGCAGGAGACAACTACTCCTCTAACCCCACCGCTGCAACGCCTTGGTGGGACTTGAGCATCATCAAGGGACTGTCGGATTTCAACGTTACACGGAATCTAACGGTTAACTGGCTGTGGCAGGTCCCGACTCCTGCATCGTTCTCCGGTCCCCTTGGATTCATTGCAAAAGGGTGGGGAGTAGGCGGAGTGTTCGAGGTGAGCGACGGCGTTCCAATTTGGCCATTGTCTGGCCTCAACTCGGACCCGGTGGGGCAAATTAACCAGGAGCCAATGTCTATCCCCAGTTTAGCGCCTGGCTGCACTCCCCAAAACGCGGTTCAGCCGGGCAACCTCCAGTACATCAAACCATCATGCTTTATCATTCCGGTTGCGTCAGCCAGTTCGGGCATAAACCCCCAAACCCAATGCGACCAGAGCACCATTCTTACCAACCCCGGAATCGATCCAAACACATGCAGCAATCTTTTTGGGAACCTGAAACGCAACTCGATCATCGGACCGGGATTGATCAACGTCGATATGTCCATAACCAAGGACACCCATATCACGAAAATCTCGGAAAATTTCGATATCCAGTTCCGCGCCGAGTTCTTCAATATTCTAAATCGCACGAACTTCTCGCCTCCAAGCGACAATCTACTCGTTCTTGATCCGGGACCAGGTATCGTTGATGGTTTCGGCCAGCTTGATCAACCGACGCAGGTACCGATGCGGGAGATTCAGTTTGGTCTGAAGCTTATTTGGTAGGCGCAAAGCAAGGACGCGCTCTGCGGAAAAACAACATTAGGGTGGCGAGTCTATTTTGGATTCGCCACCCTCTTCATCACTCAAGTTGATCAAGCCCACAGTGCCAGATTGAGACACATCAAATCAGTCCGACCCAGCAGTCACTTGCAGCTAGTATTTCAGTAGTTGTGCGGAAATTCCGGGTTGTGGCACACCAAGTTTTCTTGGAGGGTTCCATGAGACGCTGTTTCGAGTTTTTGGCTATCGTGATGCTTTCTGTGCTGGCACATCCTCTCTTCGCTCAAAGCGTGCCGGAAATCGCCTACGACTCCGCGCCCAATTTACTGAAGCTTCCTGCCGACATTTTTCTCGGGGAAGCCGCGGGAGTCGCGCAGAATTCCAAGGGACACATGTTTGTGTTCACGCGGAGTGGCGAAACGCAGCTGTTTGAATTCGATCAGGAAGGGAATTTCCTTCGCGAGATCAGCCCGCGAAATTATGCGTTCGCGTTTGCGCACACGGTTCGTGTCGATTCGCAGGATAACGTCTGGGCGGTGGACGAAGGCACGAACATGATCGTCAAATTCAACCCGGCGGGCAAAGTGGTGATGACCTTGGGCCGAAGGCCGGAATCGGCCGAGGGAGATGTTCCCGGGGGATTTAATTTTCATCCAGTGTTGCCCGGAGACACACCGCGGCCCGCGGGGCAATATGCGTTCAGCCGCGAAACGGACGTCGCCTGGGACACGGCCGGAGATATTTTTGTATCCGACGGTTATGGCAATGCCCGAGTCGTGAAATATGACAAGGATGGCCGGTTTGTCAAAGCCGTCGGCGGCAGCGTGAAAGGCAAGGAACCCGGCCAATTCAGCACGCCGCACACGATTGCGACCGACGCCAAGGGCAACGTTTACGTAGGGGATCGAGGGAACAGCCGCATTCAGGTTTTTGACAATGATCTCACGCTGCGCGCGGTGTGGACCGGCGTGGGCGCTCCCTGGGCGATCTGCATAACGCCGGGTCCGAAGCAATATCTTTACAGCTCGGACGCCGTCGGCCCGATTTACAAACTCGATCTCGAGGGGCATGTCCTCGGCAAATTCGGCACCGCCGGAAAGCAGATGAAACAATTCGGCTGGATCCATGAAATGAATTGCACCAGCGAAAACGAGTTGCTCGTCGGCGAACTGCTGAATTGGCGCGTGCAAAAATTAACCATCCACCCGCAGAAATAGCGCCGGCACGTGTAAGGAATCGGCGGGGCGACGGACTGCAACTTTGCAGAGGGTTCTCCCCGTTCACGAGTCTGATTTTCCAGGAGGCTTTATGCGACGCGGTTCAAAATTGATTTTGGCGGCTGCGATGGTGCTTTTTGCCAGCCCTCTATTTGCGCAGATTTCGGTTCCGGAAATTCCCTTTGATTCCACGCCGAACCTTTTGAAGATGCCGGACAATATCGTTCTAGGCGAAGCGGTTGGCGTGGCGACGAATTCCAAGGGGCACATTTACGTTTACACGCGGGACGGCGCTCTGTCGTACACCGTCGGAACTTCGCGCCAATTTGCGCGAGGCGCGGCCGCGCGGCTGTATGAGTTCGATCAGAACGGAAATTTTGTGCACGAGCACGCCAAGGGCACCTACGCGCAGGCGTTCGCTCACACCGTACGTGTCGATCCCGAGGATAATTTCTGGATGGTAGACGAAGGCTCGAACATGATCGTCAAATTCAATCCGGAGGGGAAAGTTTTGATGACGCTCGGACGCAAGCCGGAAGACTTCGCGGGAATTCCGGGTCCTGTCGGGGAAGACGAGTCGTCCGGGGGAAAAACAGGCGGTGCGATATTGCAACAGCTGCTACTCTCGGCTCGGCCAGGCGGAGCACCAGCCGCTCCGGCAGCAGGTGGAGGCGGCGAGGGATTTGGTGCAGGACCGTTCGTCACTTTCAACCGTGAAACCGATGTGGCTTGGGATCCGGCGGGAAATATTTTCGTCTCCGATGGATACAACAATAAGAGGGTCGTGAAATTCGACAAGTTCGGCAATTTTGTGAAGGCCTTCGGATCGAGGGGCCATGGCCCCGGGCAATTCGAGGATGTACACACGATTCAGGTGGACCATCAGGGCAATGTGTACGTCGGCGATCGTGCTAACAAGCGGCTCCAGGTTTTTGATAATGATGGAAACTTCAAAACCATGTTCATCAACGTCGGCGCTCCGTGGGCCGTGTGTATCACGCCGGGGCAACACCAGTATCTGTACAGCTCCAATTCAACCGGCACTACCGATATGAATGACAATGGCGAGATTTATAAAATGGAGCTGGACGGCAAAATTCTCGGCAAATTCGGACATGGCGGAAAGCAACTGAAGGAATTCATGGCCGTCCACGAAATCGATTGCCGCAACGAAAATGAAATTTATGTAGGTGAGATTTCAAACTGGCGCGTCCAAAAGCTCACTCTTCATCCTCCAAAGTAGACGCCTAAAATAGATGCGATATTTACGTCCAGCTCGATTTGCGCGCAAGCCGTTTCAGGCGGGCATTTGCTTTAATCTGCAGCGCCGGCCTGAAGGCCGGCGCTACAATGCGGTACTCACTCAAACTGCTTTTTGAAATTTGCGAACTGCTGTTTCAAATCCGCGATTTCTCTTTGAAGGGTTGCGATATCGCTTTCCAGCCGGGCTATTTGCTGCCCCATCGAGGACCCACTGATAACGATTGGCTCCGCCTGCATCTCATGCTGCCAGGATTCCAGCTCCCCGCAGAGCAGGTGGGCGTAGCGCGCTTCCTTCATGCCGGGCTGGCGGG
>Ga0070735_10002575_pt1 | contig 16310 bp, 16 predicted proteins | sample Coa_R1_FD_66443 | JGI IMG/M metagenome (GOLD analysis project Ga0070735, IMG submission 66443) | Surface soil microbial communities from Centralia Pennsylvania, which are recovering from an underground coalmine fire - Coalmine... | ecosystem: Environmental > Terrestrial > Soil > Unclassified ... | reverse complement strand
TCACGCCAGCCGCTGGCAAGTTCATTGAATTCGGGCGCCGTCACCGTGATGCCTAAATACTCCAAGTCAATCGCATAATGGCGGTGTACGGGGCGCGATTGCAAGTAACAATAACGCACGTGAGGCAACGCCAAGTCTGAAGCATAGAATTCGTCGTCCGGTTGTACGAGGATGAGTTCGTTCGAGCGATGGCGGGCGCAGTATTGCTCGAGCGCCGGCGCTGCCACGAGAGGCGCATCGGGGATGAACGACAGTCCCCACGTTTCCTGGCCTTTGTAAACCTTGGCGCAGAAAAGACCGGCAAGCAACAGAACAGCGATGGTACGCGGCGCGCGCGTGTGGAAGGGAAAGAATTCCGCCGAAGCAAGCGCCAGGGCCGGAATCAAAGGCAGAAGGTACCATGCGCCGCGAGAGTCAAACAGCAGCAGCGCGCCAGCGGTTACCAGGCACCAGGCCCCGAGCGCCGAAGCGCGCGCGGACACTCGCTCCTTGATCGCCCAGATCCAAACTGGCAGCGCGAGAAATGTGCCGACACACAGGACCGGATCCATCCGCCACAACCGCCGCAAATAAAACTCTGGCTGGCTCTCCTGCAGCCTCGGCTCAGGCGAACCGATGGAGAACACCAAATGCTTTGTGACGACGTATTCCTTCCAAAACCATTTTGTGTGAACGACGATCTGGTAAAGATGCCAAGGCAGGGCAACGACGGTGGCCGCCAAAAATGACACGGCCACGCGCCGGAAGCGAGGGCGATCCCGCGACGGAGCAATGATCCAATACACTACGAGCGCGAGCAACGGCAAAACTCCCGCGACGCCCTTCGTGAGAATGGCGAGGCCTGCCAGCGCCCCAAATGCCCAGGCCGATTCGCGGCGCCGCAGCCCCGGATCGAAAGCAATCACCAACATGGCCGCCGTAAACCACAGGACCAGCAGGGCATCCGTCATCGTGAGGCGCGACATGGTGTGCAGCAAACGATTCGAGAGCATCAGCAGCAGCCCGGCGCAGGCGGCCAGCGGAGTTTGAAAACGCCAGAGCCACACGAACACGAGTGTGCAGATCAACGCGGCGGCAATTAGCGATGGCAGCCGGAGTGAGGTTAGAGAAACGCCCAAAAGCCTGGCGCTAAGTCCCGATGCCCAGAACAGTAGCGGTGGCTGATAAAAGGCGTAGCGGCCGAGGAATTTTGGAGAAATCCAGTCGCCCCCAGTGGCCATATGGATGGCGGTGCTCGCATAAACGGCTTCATCTTTCGAGACGACATGCGTCACCGGGTCAAGAACGGCAGTTGCAATTCCGCAGTGCGACACGCCATAGGCGAGTGCGGCGAGGGAGACTAGAAAGACGCCGATCCACTTAAAGAGCAGAACTTTAGATTTTACCGCGCGAGCTTCGTTTGAAATTTCGGAGCTTAGTATTTCGGGACGCGCGGGTCGACTTTATCGCTCCAGGCGAGGATTCCGCCCTTCATATTTTTCACTTTGCGGAACCCGGCTTTGCGCAAGAAGTCGCAGGCTTTGGCGCTGCGCATGCCAGACTTGCAATGCACCACGATGTCGGTGGCGCTATCCAGTTCATTGATGTGTTTGGGCAATTCGCCCAGCGGGATCAGCTTCGCTGTGGGAATGTTGCAGATCTGGTACTCGTGCGGTTCGCGAACATCGATCAGGAGGAACGGATCGTGCCGGTCGATTTTGGCTTTCACCTCCACTGGATCGATTTCTCCTTCGTTCAACCCGGGCGGGGGTGGCGGGGGCGTGTGGGCAACGCCGCAGAATTGCTGATAATCGATCAGCTTCGTAATGGTTGGACGATCGCCGCAGACGGGACACTCAGGATTACGCTTCAGCTTCAGCTCGCGGAAGCGCATGGCGAGCGCGTCGTAGAGTAGCAGCCGGCCGGAGAGCGGCTCACCTTTGCCAAGAATCAGTTTCACGGTTTCGGTGGCTTGCACGAGGCCGATCAGGCCCGGCAAAATGCCGAGAACGCCGCCTTCCGCGCAACTCGGAACCAGTCCGGGAGGAGGCGGCTCGGGATAGAGGCAGCGATAGCATGGTCCCCCCTCGTAGGCGAACACGGTCGCCTGCCCTTCGAAGCGGAAGATGGAGCCGTACACGTTAGGCTTGTGGAGCAGCACGCAAGCATCGTTCACCAGATAGCGAGTAGGGAAATTATCGGTGCCATCGACGACGATGTCGTAATCCCGCAAGACGTCAAACGCATTTTCGCTGGAAAGCGCCACCTCGAATCGATCGATCCTGACGTTGGGATTAATCTCGAGCATGCGGTCGGCCGCTGAGTCGAGCTTTTTGCGGCCGACATCGTGCGTACCGTGGATAACCTGCCGCTGGAGGTTCGTCGTGTCAACTACGTCAAAATCGACGATGCCGATACGGCCAACTCCGGCGGCGGCGAGATACAGACCAAGAGGCGCGCCGAGTCCGCCGGCTCCAACCATCAGCACCTTGCCATTCTTCAGCTTGAGCTGGCCTTCCATGCCGACTTCCGGCATGATGAGATGCCGGCTATAACGCAGAATTTCTTCGTTCGAGAGACTTGCCGGAGGCGCAGCAACATCGGTCGCGCCGCCAGCAATGCTAGGGACGATCGAAATCGTATCGCCGTCTTTGATCGGCGTGGCATCTTTATTCAAATAGCGGATGTCTTCATCGTTCAGGTAGACGTTCACGAAGCTGCGCAGCTTACCCTCATCGTTGAAGAGATGGCGGCGCAATTCCAGGTACTTGGTCGTGAGGGCGGTTAGGACCTCGCCGACGGTACCACCGGTGAGGTCTACCGAGTTTTGTTGCCCGGCGTATTGGCGTAGAGGAGTGGGGATCAGGACTTTGGCCATGTTAAATCTTCCTTGTCTGCCGCGGTTTGATCCGGATTGGGCAGAAAACTGTTGGCGTGATCGAAGTGTCCATCTTTTATTGAAAGTACCACGAAGGAATACCACGGACAGGAGTTCTTCAGATCTGTTTCCGAGAAGTAGGCGTCACAATCCGGGTGCGAGTGGAAGATGCCGATCAGGTCCAGACTCTGCTCGCGCGCTTGCCGGTCGGCCTCGAGCAAATCTTCCGGCCGCAGCTCATACCGGGCAGCTTGCGGACCTGGATGGGCGTTCTCCATGGCGACCGCGGAGGTCACGATTTTGTGGCCGTTCTCGATAGAGCCGAGCATAGCTCCGCAGCATTCGTTTGGATATTTTGCCTCCGCGTGCCGGACCATTACGTCCCACGCCTGCTTGCCGATTGAGATCATTGTTTTGTTAGATGCTACTCGTTCCAGAAGGGTTCGCTGAGGTATTTGTCGGCGCTATCACACAGGATTGTAACGATTACACCGGATTGGCCAGCCTCGACCAGACGTTCGCCGATCTGGCGGGCGGCATTCAAATTCGCTCCGGAGGAGATCCCTACTAAAACTCCTTCTTCGCGGGCGACCCGCTTCACCATCGCATAAGCATCTTCCGTTTCCACCCATAAATTGTCGTCGGCTAAGGAGGGGTCGTAAATACCAGGCACAATAGCGGTCTCCATATGTTTCAGGCCTTCGAGTCCATGGAAACCGGAGGAGGGCTGCGCGGAAATGCATTTTACGTGCGGCATGTCATGACGGAGGCGGCGGGTGGTCCCTACGAAAGTGCCGCTGGTGCCCATGCAGGCGACAAAGTGCGTAAGCGCGCCTTCGGTCTGCTGCATCAGCTCAACGGCGGTGGTTTCGTAGTGCGCTTTCCAATTAGCCGGATTATTATATTGATCCGGATAGAAATACAGGTCGGGATTTTTTCCGTAGAGGCGCTGGCACTCGCGGATTGCGCCGTCGGAACCCTCAGCCGCATCGGTGAAAACCATTTCGGCTCCGTATGCCTTCAGCATGCGTTTACGCTCGATGGATGCGTTTTCGGGCAGGCAGAGGCGCACGCGATAACCTTTATGCGCCGCGATCATGGCATAGGCGATCCCGGTGTTGCCGCTGGTGGCGTCGAGGATGATTTTGCCGCTCGTCAGGCGGCCGGTGCGCTCGCCATCTTCAACCATCGCCAGCGCCGGACGATCCTTCACCGAGCCGCCGGGATTGAAATACTCAGCCTTACCGTAAATTTCGACCCCGGGCAGATCGGCATCGATCTTCGCCAGGCGCAGTAACGGCGTATTTCCGATATGCGAGAGAAGCGAAGTCGCTGGGCTGCGGGTGGATGGCACGGTGGCCGCTGGCATGGGTTCTCTTATCTACGATATTAGAGGGCGACCTCCACCGCAAGTTGGTAGTGCCTGAAACGTGCGTTGAAGTGAAAACAGCAAACGCTTGCTTTCCGCTCGATTCAGCCTCACTCTGAAGTTATGCCATCTGATCGAAGCTCGCTACAGTCCACAAAAAGGTTGCATTTCGTAAAATCCTACGAGCACTTGCGGGGTCGCATTCGTGCGGCCCCGCTGTAGGACTGAGGCCAGGGAGCTAATCTCAATGGTAGAGACACGGGGCTGCATCCCGTGAGCAATGAGTTCGACCCTCACCCTGGTCTTCCAGTCCTGATTTTCTATCAAATTGGCACCTTCAGTCAAACAAAATTAAAAGTTTTGAACTTTGCGGGTGCAACAGCTGTCCAGGTCTCCGGCATGAAATCGCGGCGTAAAAGTTTTATTTTCCGCTTGACAACAGCTAGCGTTAGCTGTACGAGTGAATCATGGTTACCGAAGCAACACATGGCGACAATGGTTTGCGAAGATTGCATGGTCGATTGTCTTCGGCAGACACCGTAATGGGCTGCGACGGTTCCGTTGCCCGCAATGCAAGCGAACCTTCACGGAACCTCACACGCTCACTCTGGGTGAAATGTACATCCCGCAGGAAAAGATGCTCTTCGGTATGCAACTGCTATTGGAAGGCAACTCCGTCCGAAGCACAATGCGGATCACCGGGCTGGATCAAAACACGATCATGAAGGCGCTCACGCTGGCCGGTGATCGCTGCGAGAAGGTCATGGCTCGTGTTGTCGTCAACGTTCCAGTGAAAGACGTTCAGTGAAATCTGGAGCTTCATTCAGAAGAAAGAAAAGCAGTGTGGTCCAAAAGACGATCCCAACTTCGGAGATACCTATTGCTTCACCGCCATCGAGCGACACTCTAAATTGATTTTGAATTTTGCCCTGGGGAAACGCGATCAGAGAACCACTGACGTTTTCATCGAGGGCCTTCGGCACGCCACGGCTTCACAGAATTTCCAAGTCACCACAGACGGTTTCTTACCTTACCGACCCGCTATCGACAACACCCTCAGCGACCGCGTTGATTTCGCGCAACTCATCAAGGTGTACCGCGCGTCGGTCGAAGGCGAAGCCCGCTATTCACCGGCTGAGGTAGTCTCAACGGAGGTGGTCCCAGTCATCGGCACTCCCGATCCGAAACGCATCTGCACGTCTCATGTAGAACGACAGAACCTCACCATGAGAACCAACATCCGCCGCTTCACCCGGATTACGAACGGCTTCAGCAAGAAGTGGGAGAACCACTGGGCTGCGCTTTGCCCGTGGTTTGGCTATTACAACTTCTGTCGCATCCACCGCTCCTTGCGCATAACCCCGGCAATGGAAGCAGGCATCACCGATCATGTTTGGGATTTATCGGAGGTGCTGGCCTAAAATGGCGGCCAGCAGGGACACAGACTTTTGGCGCACTACCGAAGCGGGGGCGTTTCGTCGTATCATGTACCTGTGGAAGCCAGCCGGGAACCGTGCAGTGCGAGCACCGGATATGAGGCTGGGGAAATGGGTTCAGAATGCCTGATCGGAAGCAGTTTCAAAACGTCCCAGTGCCAGACCCGGAACTGATGCATCTGTTGGATGTATCCCGGAGTAGGGTCGTGTCGGAAGATGAACTTCGCGAACAAAGAGTGAGTTTCGCTTTTGGCAATGCCCCCCCCGATTCCAAACTCATTACGAAGGACAGCGTTCGGGCTGCGTCAACGCACATTAGGCTCCTGCGCTGAATGGACGCTAGCCGCCACTCTGCCGAGTATGTCTGTCAGAGAAAAGGACGACCCGCAGCTTTACGCCAAGATCCAAGTGCAGAACCTTTTGCGGCAGTATGATTTGCTGTCGAATTGTATCGAGATTGGTCTAAAGAAGGGCATCGAGTTTTTCGACAAATACACGCTTTGGTCGCTGAATTACGCAGCCGTATCGAATATCTCCCAGTTCGGTGGGCGCTACCGCGAAGAGCCTATCTATGTGGGGAATCACGTCCCGCCCCATTTTAAGGATGTCACCAATATAATGGACCGATTCTTTTCCGTGGTCCACGAAAACTGGGAGATCTTGGATCACCCCACAATGCTTCCGGCATATGCACTGTGGAGACTCAACTGGATTCACCCGTTTGTAGAAGGTAATGGCAGAACCGCAAGAGCTGCGTGCTATTACCTGCTTTGCTTGAAACAGGGACAATTGCTGCCAGGAAAGAAAATCGTGCCTGAACGGATCAGGGAAGACCGAACACCCTACTATGATGCACTACGGGCCGCAGACATAGCATGGGATCAGGGTCAGTTCGACGTTTCACGGTTGGCGGACTATCTGAGCGGTCTTCTTAAGCAGCAACTCTCCGAGCAGTAGCTGTACATCCCTACGCACATCCGTTCAAACTGACCCGCTGTTTTAGGATCAACGCACCTTTCAGGCACTACCCGCAAGTTGCAGAATTCTATGGACGCCCGCTATTTCAGTACACTACGTATAGGTGCGGCGCGCCCAATCCCTGTTCCTGCCGGTTCTCTTGCTCGCGCTGAGTGTGCCTCAACCGGCGCGCGCTTATGCCATCTTTACGCATCAAGCGCTGATCGACCTGACCTGGAACGACTCGATCCGGCCGCTACTGGCCGCCCGTTTTCCTGGAATCACCGAAGCTGAATTGAACCGGGCCCATGGGTACGCCTACGGGGGCTGCGTCATTCAGGACATGGGCTACTATCCTTTTGGAAAACACATTTTCAGCGATCTGACCCATTACGTCCGGAGCGGCGACTTCGTGGTTGCTCTTCTGCGGGAAGCGAGAAATGCCGACGAATACGCTTTTGCCATCGGAGCGTTATCGCATTACGTCGGCGATTCCATTGGCCATTCCAGAGCGATCAACCCGGCCACTGGAATCACTTTTCAGAATCTCGCTGCGAAATATGGTCCGGACGTCACCTACGAAGAGGACCCGATTGCTCACATCCGGACCGAATTTGGCTTCGACGTGGCGCAGATCGCCTGGCAGCGGTACGCTCCCGGAGCTTACCGCAGGCTGGTCGGGTTCCACGTCGCCAGAGCTCTACTCGACCGGGCCTTCTACAAAACTTACGGGCTGAGTGTCCGCAGCGTGCTCGGGCCGCAGCGCTCCGCAATCGGAAGCTATCATTATTCTGCGAGGCATATTCTACCCAGGTTTGCCAAGATAACGGTTGTCAATGCGCGCGGTCATCTCCCGCAAGAGATCGACGACTCCTGGCGCCGTCAGTTTCTCTCCGGCATTTCACAAACGGATTACCAGAGGCAATGGGGCAATACTCATCATCGGCCTGGCATCACCGCACATATTTTGGCGTTTGTCGTTCGGATTGTGCCAAAAATCGGAATTCTGAAAGTACTCTCGATTAAGACCCCCAGTCCGGCAACCGAGGATCTGTTCTTCAAAAGCATGAGTGAGGCGCAAGATGTCTTCCGCCGGGTGCTGACAAGATTGTCCAACGATCCTCCAGCGGACCTGGCGCTGGCGAATCGCGATCTCGACACGGGAGAACACGTGAAACCGGGCGCATATGTCCTCACCGACAAAACCTATGCGCAATTGCTAGGGAAGATCACCGCCGATGGCGCTCTGCCGGTTCCGCCCGGGTTGCGGGAAGATATCCTGGCCTACTATTCCGATCCGGCCGCCCCGATCAGCACCAAAAAGAACGCGAAAGAGTGGAAGAAGATTCTGGCCGAGCTGGCAATTCTAAAAGGCCGCGATTAGACGGCTTCCGGCGCAAAATTCAAGAAACCGCTTACGGGCGCGCGCGGCTCAGAATCGCCAGCGCCGCTCGGAGGCTCGCAGAGACATGGCCGCGAGGGAGTCGTCGCGCAATTTTGCGTCCGGAGAGTTAGCTTGACTGAACTCTGAGACAATGTAAACAGTCTCGGAGCGCACAGCGCGGGGCGCGCTCCTTAAGGAAAGAAAACTCTCGCGGCCCGCTGCGTTGTGCGCGACGTTTAGTCGGAGGATGCGATGGCTTGTCTGCTGCTGATTGTCGTTCTGGCGTTTCCCCGCATCGTGCTGGTGCTTCTTTTCCTTCTCTCGAATTACCTGGAGCGTGCCTACCACGGTTTGCTTCTGCCGCTGCTCGGATTTATCTTTCTGCCGCTCACCACGCTGGCATATGCCTGGATTGTGAATACAGGTCAGCCGCTGGAAGGTGTCAGTCTGCTGATTTTGATTTTGGCCGTGGTGGTCGACGTGGGCGGCCTGGGCGGAGGCGAAGTTCACCGGCGCAGACGGTACTAATAACTACTCCCTCTTCGGGTCCTCTTCGATACCAGCCAGCGATTGGGCGAGCTTTTTCTTTTCTTCCAGTTTCATTTGCCGGGCAATCTGGATTCGCTGCGCCTGGGGGCTGCCTGCGCCGTGCATCGATTCGGTCAGATAGCCGACGGCATTGCGGCCGAGAGTCATGTTCTCGATCAGCCGGAGAATTCGCGCGCGGTCCTCCACCCGAACGCCATCGCGCCCACGTAAATATTTTCGAAGCTGGGGCCCAGTTTCGGGGTTATCGAAATCTCTCTCCGACGGCAGCGTGGCCATGAGCCCTCCGGCGAGGTCCTGCGCCAGCCGGGCCAGCTCATACGGAAATCGCGTTACGTTGTGCTTGCAGACGTTGGCCAGCAGATCGTCCGGCTGATAATTACCGGCTGGCGTGGGCTGGGATTCGTGCGAAGAAGCGATGCCCGCTCCATAGATTGTCTCGTTCAAGTGGGTCATTTCGACCAGTTTGTCGCGCACGTGCGACGCCGAGGCCACGCCGTTGTAATCTGCAATCAGCGCGGCGGCCCCAATGATCACGTCGCCAAGACCGGTCTTGCACACATAGGAACGGCGATGGTAAGACGTGAAGCGCTCCACCAGCGTAGCGGCAAATTCCGTTTCGCCATTCAGGAATACGAGCTCATTCGGCACAAAGACATCGTCGATCAGGATCATCGCTTCCTGCCCGGAGAACTGCGCATTTCCCTGGTCGATCTCGCCGCCATCGAGCGCGCGTGTATCGCAGGACTGGCGCCCGTAAATGAACGTCAAGCCAGGATGATCCACCGGGATCGCAGCGGCAATGGCATACTCGCGGTCCGCCGGGCGTAACCGCATGGTCGGCATCACCACGATCCAATGCGAGTTCAGGCAGCCGGTCTGATGCATTTTCGCGCCGCGCAAAACGATGCCATCGGGCCGGCGCTCGGCAACGTGAACAAACAGGTCGGGATCGGACTGATCGGAAGGGCCCTTGCTTCTGTCCCCTTTCGGATCGGTCATGGCGCCGCCGATTACGCAGTTCCGCTCCTGCATCCGGATCAGAAAATCCTTGAAGCGTTGGTGGTAGCCGGTTCCGTGCGCCTGGTCGATTTCATACGTCATGGAGTACAACGAATTCACCGCATCCATGCCGACACAGCGCTGGAAGCAAGTGCCGGTCAGTTGTCCCAGACGCCTTTGCATCCGGTTCTGTCCAACTACGTCGTCCACACTTTCGGTGACATGCAGGAACCTGTTCACACGGCGATGCGAAAGACTGGACCATGCCGTCGCCAACTCCGGATCTTCGACGGCAAGATCGTAGGTGCGGGCGACTGCGTTAATGGACGGCCGGATCACAGGGTGGTCTACCGGCTCCGCCACTCGCCGCCCCAGAAAATAGACCTTCAGATTGCGGCGGCGCAAGCTTTCGATGTAATCCGAGCCGGTCACGATCGGTTTGGTTTCGATCGAACTCGCCGCCTCAGACACCGGAGTAGCGGTACTTGAATCTGCCACGGTGATTCTCCTCCCGCGGCTCAAGTGTAACAAATTGCCATACACTCGAGGTATGAGGCGCCGGGATTTCCCGATTGGCTTGGGGCTGGCAGGGCGAATTTTGCGGAGCACGGAGGCACGCGGCGCGTTGCTGCTGCTTTCCGCCGACGATGCGCATACGATTAAGACCTCGATTGCGGGCAAAGAAAGTGCAGAGCTGCGTAGGCTGGCAGATCAAGCGGCGCGGAGTGGTCCGTGGAGCGTGACATTTCATCGCCCACCCGCACTCTCGCTTCCCCCCAACGAGTATTTCAGCCAGGGACCGTATTGGTGGCCCGACCCGAACAACCCGTCCGGCCCTTATATACGGCGCGACGGTGAACGAAATCCGCAGCGCTTTGACAATAACCATCACGATCTGGGCACGATGTCGATGGCTGTTTTGGCGCTCGGGATAGGCGCGTATTTTCTCGACGACTCGCGCTATGCCGAACATGCCGCAAAAGTCCTGTCCACCTGGTTTACGGATCCGAAGACGGGGATGAAGCCGAATCTCGAGCATGCTCAAGCGATCCCAGGGCGAAATAATGGCCGCGGGACAGGCATTATCGATACCGTTCCGCTGATCTACGCGGCGCAGGGAATCGTACTGCTGGAAGGGGCCGGGCGTCTGGAATCGAGTTTGTCGACAGGACTCCACCGCTGGTACGCGAATTATCTGCACTGGATGCTGACCAGCAAGAACGGGCTGGATGAAATGCGGGCGCCGAATAATCATGGAACTTGGTGGGCGGCGCAGGCCGCTGCATATGCCATGTTCCGGGGCGAAGAAGCCACGCTGCGGATGGTGTGGGATCGCTATCGCCGCGTCCTTGTAACTTGAACCATAAAATGGCAGCGACTGCCGAGTTTATCGTTCCGCCAGCGGGTGCTGAAGATCGCACTGTAGCATGCGCGACGAAAGTGAGACGGATATCACCGCAAGAAGAGTTGCGAGCGGGGAAAGATACAAGCGAGCCCGGGAAGAGAGAGCATGACAAAGAGCGAGAAACGAGGGGAAGCCATCCGACAAAGATCAGTGCACAGGAATCTTCAGTACCAGGTCCCGCGTCCCGCGGGGTAGGATCTGCAAGGACTTGAGAAATTCAATTAGCGAATCGCGATCATAGTCGTTCAGCGCCTGGAAGGCTAGCCTCGATGTAAGCGCCTCACCCGAATGCGCGAGCACAGCCTCTCGCATGGTCGTGTATTGGCCATGGTGGCCGAAAGAGTGCTGGTTGGCGATGCCCCACAGCTTTCGCGTGATGAACTTACCGTTGCCCTGAAAGAATGCCGGGGAACCCGCGGGCTGGTTCATGTCGAGCGGCTCGCGATTCGGGTCGCTAGGACCGGACGTGATGTCGTGGAGCTTGAAATCGGTAAACGCCGGTATCCAGACCACGCCGTCGGTGGGCTTGAGCCGCGGCGGTGGCAGATCTTCGCCGGTGAGATCGACGCTCAACACAGGTGCATCGCCCGAGCGCAGGTTGCCAGCAGGATTGTACGGATTGGGCTCCGTGTAGATCCATCCCTTCTTGTCCAGGGGCAGGGCTGGTATGTGACAGCTTCCGCAGCCTATCTCAACGAATCTCTGCTCTCCGTTTTTGACAGCGGCCCTCACCTCGGGGTCATCTAGGATTACCTGGCCTGGGACCGGCAACGTGGCCTGGAAGACAGTAACAGCCGTGACATCGGCGCGCGTGAGTTCGTTGACGAAGCCGTCACCATCGGCGTCCACGCCCACGCCGAACCGCTCTTCGGACTGGATGCCGTGGTGATGATTGTACGCGTTGTTGGTGAACTGACGGAGTGAAATCACATTTCCGGCTTGATGGAATGGCCGGATAATCAGGTCGGGCGGCGTATTTCCGGACATAAGCACGGCCGGCGCCGGAAGTCCGGTCACGCCCGAGGTGTCCCAATTGCCATCGCCGCGGCGGGCGATGATTCCGAAGAAAATCCCCTTGGAAGTGAGTATGCTGTGGCCACCCGGAGGGGTCGCATCGCGTATGGCTTGCAAGTCCCCGGTAATCTGGCGGGCCAGCATTTCGATGAAGCCCGAGCCGAACATCCCGATCGTCTTGCGGGAATTCGCGATGCTCTGCAGAGTCGCCGGCAGCCCACGCTCATCGGCAGCGCCCTTCGTGTCAATCCGATCGAGATCATCGAATGTTACGAAGTCGAATCGCTGACCGAGCACAAACACATTCCCGACGATGTCTCCACCGCCGCCCACATCCGGCTTGTTATGACAGCCCAAACAGGAGTTGGTGTCAGGACCGGAAATCCGGTTGAAGTTCCGGGGGAACACGAGCGGATCGCTTCGGTCAGAGAGAATGGAGCCGTCGGCCGTGCCCTTAGAGAGAGGACGGCCAGCGCCCTCTTGAGAAGTCCAGTTCGCGACAAATAGTCTCTTTCCGTAATCGACCAGATCCGATACCGACAGCTTGAACTCTTCCCCGTCCGGGAGGTGGCGTTCGATCGCCACTTCGCGCCCGATGATTCGAGTTTGCGCTGGACCTGACTGTCCACGAATTACAGCGGCAAGAACCAAAATGATCGCTGCTTTTCGCACGTGAAGTGTCCCTTTTCTTCCGCACTGGCAGCCGGTAGCTGCTCTTTAGTTGTTACCGCCAACCTCGAACGAGCCTTCCAAGAGAATCTCATTGAACGCAAGGCCGGAGGCTGTCAGAACTGATGTAGATCCCGGACCACCCTTGCGAACCACGAACGTGAATGGCACGTTCGTGCCCGCGCCCAAGCCGGTGATTGTCGCCGTACCCTTCAACGTTGCAATCTCACCATTAACTTCGGCACTGGTGACCTGACCCGTGACATACATGGCGTTAACTGTGAACTGGCCACTGCCATTCCCCGTTGACACGGCTGGGGCGAGGGCCAAACACTCGAAATCCCCAGAGATCGCCTGCCCCTGGCGTTCGGCATGGAAAGCGATCGTCGTGATGACAGGGACAAACCCTCCCGCCAGCCCCGTACCTCCTTGGATGATAGTCTTCCCGCCGCCGCGAGCCAGAACCGTGGCAGCTTGCGGGGGTTGGGCGTAGATGGAGGTCACCGTAGTTGACACGGCGATAATGGCCAGGAGCAAAGCGTGATTGACGCGAATCATGTATTTGGATCGTGGTTGCATAACTTCTCCTTCAGAAATTCTCTGGTTTTTCGCGACATACTTTCAAACACGTGTCCTTCGGGTTGACCCGAGTTACAAGCCGTTGATCAGAGCGAGATACGGATCTCTATTACTCAATATGGAATAGCGTGCGATTCCCGTTGACACCAGGGACGGGCGGAACGGGGCTCTTGTAATCCTTGAACTGCTTGGTCGCCGTAATGCCTTCGAACATAAACGCTGGCGCCGTTGAGCCCGTGCAACTGACGACGAGGATTCCGAATTGCCCATCCGAGTAGCTAATGCGCAGCACCGCGAGCCCGGTGCTCTGCACCTCTGACGGCTCGATCAAGTCCGTCAGCGGAGGGGGAGCACCCGGTGTATAGGGTGCCGGGGCCCAGCGCACGAGGCCGGTGGCCTGGTAAGTACCGCTACCGGTCGCAACGCCTCCAGGTGTGTATGTAATCCAGTTCCCGCCGCCCGTGACGGCACTCGAAGTCCCATCCCCGCCGCCCGGAGCGACGAATGTTCCGGAACCGGTCATGGTGATGTAAGAACCGTCATTGGCGGTGGCGGACGCCATGCCGCCCGCAGCGACAGTCGATGCCACAAAATTGACGCTGATGATGTCCCAGCGGACACGGGCAGCCTGAGCACATGTGAACGGGGCGGCCGCCGTCATCATAACGATGATGGACAGGCCCAAAATGGTTGCTTTTGCCGATTTCATGATCCTTACCTCCATGTCTCAAACCCGAGACTCTTGGTTCGAACCGTGCGCCATTATACACCCAATCGCCACCGCGAAACGCTCTTCTATGCCTTCCTATGCAAAATTGTAAATACTAGTACCCTGGATCGAAACTCTAGCCGCCATTCGGGCTGACCGGATTAAGTAGACGCAGGCTATCTGGGCGAGAAGCAGTTCGATCACTGCGGCGCAGCCACGGCAGGATGGCGAGTCCGCGCAGCGAGATGTACCCGACTGCTCTGTTATCATCTTCAGAATCGGGCCGGAACGGTCGGCTTGACTCCCTGCCACGTTTCCTTCCGTTTTGAACTCCCTGCCACTTTTCCTTCCAAGACAGCATGGGAACCAGAAAAAGGCCTGCAGCCCTAGCGTGCGTTTTCAATAAACGGCTATGCTACGTTATGCTTCCGTCGTGCCACTTTATGGTTCAAGGTTCAGTCCTGGTTCCGGGCGAGATACAGCCGGATGGTAGTTGCCCGCGCGAGCTAGCGCGCACGAACTCGCTCGGATACTCTACCTTCAATCTGGATGCGTTTGCGATCCTCTGCCGGCTGGCGCAGGAGAACGATGTGGACCTGTGGCACTTTGCAACACCGCAGGGAAGCAGCCTCCAGAAAGCCATCGCGTATGTAGCGCCTTACCTGCTGCATCCAGAGACCTGGCGCCGGCAGCAAATCCGGCCATTCACGGCCGATCACATCGTCTTTCCAGGGCTGGCGGCGGTAGGCTTGCATTCGCAGGAGTTGCTGCACCTCTATGGTCAATTGCCCCGCGAGCATTCCGCGTGGGTGCTGCTGGTGGACTGGATCGTGCGCGCGGAAGAGAAGTGAAGGACAAATGAGCACATTTCGAATCGCACTCGCCAATCTCCCATTTCCAGCGACTCCCAAGGAATCGGTCGTCTTGGCCGAACAAGCCATCGCGCAAGCGTCGCTCAAGCGCGCCGGCATCGTCTGTTTTCCCGAATGCTTTGTTCCCGGGTATCGCTTGGGTAAGATAGGGCCGCCTCCCGATCCGGTCTTCCTCGAACGCGCGTGGTCTCAAGTCGCCGCGGCCGCCAGGAAGGCGAATCTTGCGGTTATCCTTGGCACCGAACGGGTGGACGACGATAGGCTCTTGATCTCGGCCCTGGTCATCAATCGGGATGGAACGATCGCCGGCTTCCAGGACAAAGTCCAGCTCGATCCCAGCGAGGAGGGTACTTATTCGCCCGGCTCCGGGAGGCGCCTATTCGAGACCGGGCCGCTGAAATTCGGTATCGTCATCTGCCATGAAGGATTCCGTTATCCGGAAACGGTCCGCTGGGCTGCCCGGCACGGCGCACACATCGTGTTCCACCCGCATTTCCACGAAGCCGAGCCCGGCGGTTACCAGCCATCGAGTTTCGCCGATCCGGCGAATTCATTCCACGAGAAGGCAGCGCTGTGCCGTGCCGCAGAGAACACCTGCTATTTTGCAACTGTCAACTGTGCCTGCGCCGGCTCGCCGACTACGTCGGCGATTGTGCGGCCCGATGGGACGCTACTCAGGTATCAGCCTTACGGCCAGCCGGGGTTGCTGATCGCAGACATCGATCTCACGGAAGCTACGGGCCTTCTCGCCGCACGCTGCAAAGGCATCTAGCCACAGAAGTGCGGGCGCACCTTTGTTTCAGCGTGAGTTTTCTGCAAGCCTGCATGAAATCCGCCGAGCATAACTGCTAATGTCATTCTTCCGCCGGTAGGATCGGCGAGGAGGACTGACGATGAGAGGTCGTAAGCCAGCAGATATTCTCGACATCGATGAGGTACGAACCCGCTTCGAGAACTGGAGGCAGACCCGGAAAGGGAAAGCCTGTATCCCTGACGAGTTGTGGTCAGCGGCCGTCGAGGTGGCCCGGCGGGATGGCGTGAACCAGACGGCCGCCGCGCTGCACCTGGATGGCGGAAAGCTGAAGCGACGCATGATGGCAACCGGCCCAGTGCCCGACAAAACGATGCCGCCGGCGTTTGTGGAAATGATGGTCCCGCACGCGGTGGACGCGTCGGAGTGCACGATCGAACTGGAAGGCCGGAACGGCAAGCTGCGAATCCACGGAAGGGCGCCACGGCAGCGGACCTGGCCGGTTCGAGCCGGGCGTTGTGGGACGCGGCCTGGTGATCCAGATCGCACCACAGGTACGCATTCTGGTTGCGATTGAAGCCATCGATTGCCGCAAGGGTGTTGATCGAATCGCTCCGCTGTGCCGGGACAAACTGAACGCCCGTTTTCCGGCCACCTGTTTATCTTTCGCAGCCGCCGTGCAAGCTCCATCAGGACCCGGAAGGGAGCGCGGATGGGAGATCTGTTCATGAGCCTGATTCACACCTGCGAGTTGAACAGC
>Ga0070735_10002573_pt1 | contig 16321 bp, 11 predicted proteins | sample Coa_R1_FD_66443 | JGI IMG/M metagenome (GOLD analysis project Ga0070735, IMG submission 66443) | Surface soil microbial communities from Centralia Pennsylvania, which are recovering from an underground coalmine fire - Coalmine... | ecosystem: Environmental > Terrestrial > Soil > Unclassified ... | reverse complement strand
GAGGTAGCTGGATGCCGGCGACACTTCGCCGACCCAGGTCTCCTTGCCGGAGTGCGCCGTGACCCGCGCCCCGTACGCGAAGCGGTTCGGCGCCCGGCCGCGCAGGTCCAGCTCGATCCAGTGTCCGACGGGCCTGCTCACGTTGTGCAGCAGCAGGGGCGCTCCCTCGTAATCCACGATCAGTATATCCATCCTGCCGTCGTTGTCGAAATCCGCGGTCGCCAGCCCGCGGCCCAGGATGGGCCGCGCGAAGGCCGGCCCGGCCGCCGGCCCGATGCTGTCGAGCGCATGGCCATCCCGGTTCCGCAGCAGCAGCGTAGGCTGCCGGAAGGTACTCGCCGGGTCGACCCGGTTGACGTTATCGTACACGTGGCCGTTCGCGAAGACCAGGTCGGGATAGCCGTCGTTGTCCACGTCCAGGAACTTGGTGCCGAATCCCAGCGGCTTGCGCGTCAGCTCCGCGAGGCCGGTCTGCGTGCTCACGTTCTCGAAATAGGCGCCGTTGTTCTTGTAGAGCGAATAGGGCTCGTCGGAGAAGGCGGAGTTGGCGAGGTCCAGCCTGCCGTCGCGGTTGAAGTCGGCCCAGTCCGCGCCCATCGAGGCCTGCGCCTGATTGTTCACTCCGAGCGCGACTCCCAGGTTCAGCGCCTCGTTGGTGAACTTCAGATGGCCGCGATTGTGCATCAGCTCCGCGGGCGTGCCGTCGTTTCCGATATAGAAGTCGAGCCGGCCGTCGTTATCGTAGTCGCTGAAGGCGACCACCAGTGCCTTGCCGTGAACCGTCCAGCGCCCGTCGGCGCCCTTCAAGCCGCAGGTCGCGGTAATGTCGCGGAAGCGGCCGCCGGTGTTCTCCCAGAGCTCCGGATACTCCGGCCGGTACGAGATGGGCGGGCAGCCGCTGCGGATGCCCGGAATGAGCTCGCAGTACTGCGGCTCCTTAGGGCCGAAGATCACATAGTTGAGGATAACGAGCGCCAGCCGGCCGGAACCGTCCAGGTCCATGAAGCCCGCGCTTGCGCCCCAGTGGTTATGGTTCGCGGGGTCGAGGCCCGCCTGGCGCGTCACGTCGGCGAAGCGGCGGCCGTCGAGGTTGCGCAACAGGCGAAGGCACCGGAAGCCGGTGAGGAGAATGTCGAGCCGGCCGTCGCCGTCGTAGTCCCCGATCGCGCAGCCCTTCCAGTCTCCGGTCACGCGGTCGAGGCCGCTCGCGGCCGTCACGTCCTCGAACGTCCCGTTGCCGCGATTCCGGTAGAGGATGGGATGCGGCGCCGTAACGAGCAGTATGTCCTGCCAGCCGTCGTCGTCGAAGTCGAAGAAGGCGCAGCCGCAGCCGAACGCCTCCAGGTTGCGCATCGGCCGCGGCTGTTGCGGATAGCGGTACCCGATGCCGGCCGCCGCCGCGATCTCCTCGAAGCGGACGCCATGCGCATCGATCGCGGGCGCGCCGGACGGATGGCGGACGGCGGCAGGCGCCTTGCCGCCGGAGTTGCAGCCCGCGATAACGAGGGCTGCCAGGGCCAGCATCCAAATCCGCGCAGGCACTACATCCGGATCACGGAGCGGATCACGTTGCCGGTCTCCATCTCGTGGAACGCGGCCTCGACGTCGTTCAGCGTGATTTCGCTTGTGACCATCTGGTCGAGGTTGAGCTTCCCGTTCAGGTAGTAGTTCGCCAGGACGGGGAAGTCCGCGGACGGCAGCGTGTCGCCGGCATGGCACACGGTGAGGTTCACCTTGTTCCAGTAGACGCCCGTGTCCATATTGCCGACGTTAAGGGTCACCTCGTCCGTCGAAGCCGGGAAGCCGATCGTGCAGGCCGTGCCGTTATAGTTGACCATGCGGACGCACTGCTCGATGCACTTCATCAGCCCGGTCGCCTCGTACGCGAAGTCGACGCCGCCCTCATAGCCCGGCCAGTCGTCGGCGACGAGGCCGCGCACGGCCGCGACAGGATCGCCGTCGCGCGCATCGACCAGATGCGTCGCGCCGAAGTCCTTGGCCCACTGCAGCTTGACGGGATTCACGTCCACGGCGATGATCTGCTTCGCGTGCGCCAGCCGCGCGCCCTGAATGACGCTCAGTCCCACGCCGCCGCAGCCTACCACGGCCACGCTCGCGCCGGGAAACACTTTTGTCGTGTTGAACGTCGCGCCGACGCCGGTCACCACGCCGCAGGCGATCAGGCAGGCCTTCTCCAGGGGCATGTCCGCCGGCATCTTTACCGCGGCCTTGCCGTGAACCACCGTATGCGTAGAGAACGTGCCGCAGCGCAGCACCTGCGAGCACTGGGCGCCGTCGCGCGCGCGCCGGATGCGCGGCTTCGGCCGGAGGGCCGCGTAGCAGTGGCGAGGATCTCCGCGCCGGCAGGCCGGGCACTGCTCGCACGGCGCGCGGTAGGCGATCACCACCGGATCGCCGGGCGCCAGGTGCGTCACGCCGTCTCCTACCTGCTCCACGTAGCCCGCGCCCTCGTGTCCGAGGACGATCGGGAACGGCATGCCGTTTCCCTTCAGGTTCTTGATGGTGAGATCCGTGTGGCAGACGCCGCTGGCGACCACGCGGACCAGGACCTCGCCCGGTCCCGGCGCGTCCACAAGAATTGTCTCCAGAGTTGCGGGGCTTCCCGCCTCATTCAGCAGGACCGCGCGGCCCTCGGTTGCAGACATGGCGTTGTCCGTCCTCCCTTGACTGGCCGGCCCGACGTGTGAAGCCGCGACATTCGCTGTCCAGCTTCGTCCTCGCCCGGCTCCGGCGGAGCGCGGGCGGAGGTCGCTGTCCATCAGGCCTGGCCCGTGGTTGAAATCCTCGATATGCCGCTGTATTCCGCGCGCCGTCGTCGGTTTCCTGCCGAATCCGGCCGGCGGAACACCAGATGTCAAGCATCGTGCCAACGGACGGGCACAAGCGAAAATCGGTACGAAAACGCCGTCCACGGTATAACTACTCGGTACTAAAGTCCCCTCCAGATACCGCGGATAACGGCCTGTGGTCCCTTGCTTCCTCGAAACCGATACGGGAATAATATCGAGCATATTCGTCAGAATACGGCGGTCCCAGGATGGCCGCCTGCGTCACGATGCCATGCAAACAACTGATCCGTGCACTAATCTCGTTTCGGCTCACGTAGACCACGAAGCGCGGCCGGCTGCTGCTGCTTCTGCCGCGTCGCCTCGCCTGTGGCGAGATCTGCCGCTCGCGGCGGTCCAGCCGTCCGCCCACCGCCCCGATGCCGATTGCGACGCGCTCTTCGCGGAATTCCAGCCACTGGTGCAGCGCCTGATCCGCCAGTACGGCGACGAGCCGGAGCTGCGGGAGGATCTCTACGGCGAAATCTACTGCAGGTTCTGCGCCCTCGTCCGTGCCTACGATCCCAGCCGCGGGATTCCACTGCGGCCCTACTTGGTCCACCAGCTCGCCTACTCCGTCTACAGCTTCGTGAGGCGCCAGTGGCGGCGTCACAAGCGGGAGATAAGCCTCGAGGTCGAGAGCGTCTCGCGCGCAATCCCCACCTCCGAGGATGTGAGCGCCAAGTGGGATGATGCGATGATGCTTCAGAAAGTCCAGGCCGGCCTGCCGCATGCCATCTCGCAGCTTTCGCAGCGCCAGCGCCAGGTCGTGATCTGGCGATACTACGAATCCCGCTCGTTCGACGAGATCGCGGAGCGGCTCAACATCCGCCTCGCGACCGCGCGCTCGACGCTGCGCCATGCCCTCAAGAATATGCGCCGCAGGCTGATCGAGGAGCAGCTCAACTACGACTGACGCCGGCTCCGCGCCATGCCGGCATCTGCCGGCGGGAGTGGATCGTGTCGCGCGGATGGTAAACGGCCGCTAAGCGCGCGCTCGCCGTCCGCCGATAATCGCACCATGGAATCCCCTCCGCAATCGCTCCTCGGCGCCACGCCTCTATCGGAGCCGCCGTTCGTCCTATGCCGCCGGTTTCTCACGAGCGGCGCGCAGGGTGGGCAGCGGACGCTGGACGTGGGGTGCGGGCAGGGGGATCTCTGCATCGAGCTGGCCGCGCTCGGCTGCGACGTCGTGGGCGTCGAGATCGACGAGGCGCTGGTCGCGGGGTGCCGCGCCCGTGGTATCGAGGCGGTCCGCGGCGCGGCGGAGCAGCTGCCGTTCCCGGACGCGTCGTTCGATCGGATCGTTTGCAGCGTGGTGGTGCCCTATACGGACGAGCGGAAGGCGATCGCGGAGTGGGCCAGGCTGCTCAGGCCGGGCGGCACGGTCTACGCGACCTACCACGGCCTGGGCTACGGCCTGGACTACCTGCTGCGCGGCGACCGGTTGAAGACCCGTGTCTACGGCGCGCGCATGCTCGCGAACACGCTCTGCTACGGCCTCTCCGGCCGGCGCCTGCCGGGCTTCCTCGGCGATACCCTCTGCCAGACGCGCGGCCGCCTGCGCCGCTTCTACCGGCGGCACGGCCTGACGCTGGAGCGCGAGACCGTCGCGTCGGCGTTCCTCGGCCAGCCCCAGTTCCTCTGCCACCGGCTCGGCAAAGCGTAGGAGCCGCAGTTCACAGGTGGCTCCGTCCAACCGGGCGCGAAGGCCGACTCGGCTGCGGGCCGTCATGCGATGCGTGAACCTGATTGAGGGTTTGCCACGATCGAAACGATCGGAGGGACGGGCGCTGCGAACGGACCGCTATGTGCCTGCGCCGCCGTCAGGGCACGGCCGCGAGCGACATCGTTCTTGCCGTCTCCCAGAGGCGTCGCCGCGAAAGCTACTTAAGTGCCGTTCTATAAAGGCGAGCGACCGACTGCCCCGACGCGCTATTTTCGACATAAGCCTGGATAGCATTGCGCGATTCTTCAGGCGCTGTAAAGTAAACGAAATCGCCGTCAAGTCGGAAATTCGCGGCCGCAGGCGGAAGCATCCTTTCGTGGTCGATTAGAGCGGTGTGACCCGGGCGAATACGACAGACGGTTGGCGCCATCTTGTGGCCGCCAGCGTCTAATCTACTGAGGACGCCGTAGATGCCGTCGGGCCTGGCCGCGATCAGGTCAGGTGTGTCGAGTGACCACGGTGTCTGAAATTTCCCAAATTCCTCCCGGATGCCGGATCCGTCAAGGTTGGCACTCATGAGCGCGCCAGGCCCACCGAACCGTTCGGCGTGAAACCAGTAAATCCGCCCGCAATATTCACACGACGGGCCGGTTACGCCCCTTCCATACCCGCCGAGTTTGACCACGGCGCCTGTGTCGGCTCCTGCGTAAAAGAGGTCCGTCTCAGGTGCACCCCCGGCGGGTCTCACGGCGTGCAACCCGCCGTCAGCACCCGTACGTCGCGGCGCGGTCCAGAAAATGCCGTCTTCACGAGCCTCGAAGCGCGTGTCGAGGGGAAGCCCGGTCGCGAGCCTCCCGGTCGTGCCGCCTAGAATCTTGGTGTACATTACGTCGCAATGGCCCGATACGATGATGCGAAAGAGCTTCGTCCCCACGCTGGCCCTGCTGTGCGGCTCGCGCGCCGCAGACCCGACCGACGTTTCGCTCCGCTCAATCCGAACACGTTCCGGAACGACCTGCAGCCAGAACACACCACTGCAAAAGAGCGCCACGTCGCCCGCCGCATCGAGGCGCGCGACAGTTGCGGGCTGCCCAGTGGCCAGCGGCATTGAACGGACAAGCGCTGGCGGTATACGCACAGCGCGTGGGCTCACGAACGGCCGTCCGACGGGCTCTTTCGCCCCATTGACTGCCCGCCACAAGGACCGCGAATTCGTCAACTCGTTTGCGGGGTATTCACCGGGTCCAGGAATCTGCCTGGTCACATACAAAATCGAGTTGCCGCAGAACGCGGCTGACCAGTGCGCGGCGCTACCGCTCTTGCTCTGCGGTACCACGTCGTAATACGTTGCCGGCGGCTCCGTTCCAACCACGATAGGCCTGCCGCCGGAAACCGGACATGATAGGACTGGCAGCGGCACATTGCCGGCATCGGCGAAGCGTGATCCACTAACCCAATAGAGCCGACCATGAGCGATAAGGCCTCCGGTGATTCCCGCAGCCTCACGTTCGTCCGTGAGTCGTTCAGGCGTGCCAATTCGACGTGCAATCCACGACCCCGCGGCTGCGATAAGCACGAGGATCGATACCAGGAGGGCGGTCAACCGACGCCCTAACGGCCTGTGGGCCGTCTTGTCTGCGGCGGCCCGCTGTATACGGCCGGCTTCCATTTCTGGCCCGCCACCAATCATTTCAACATCATGCGCCGGATTTCGTCGGCCGATGTCAGCGTTTCGCATGGCGATTCTCCAACGCTAGCAGCGACGGGTGGCGTAGGATCCGAACGATGTCACCGGACCCCTTTGCTTGCGCAATGGCTAGCGGAGCTTGGCCGGATTCGTTGCTGGCCCGCATGTCTGCACCGTGCTCCAAGAGTAGCGTGACCATGTCGACCGAACCGTTGCGCGTTGCCGCGATTAGCGGGGTGTTCCCGTCAAAATCCACCACATTAACCTTTGCGCCATGCGCCAGAAGCTCCTTGGCGACCGCGACGTTGTTCACGTCCGCGGCCGCCAATAGTGGCGTATATCCGACGGAAGTGTCGCGGCAATTCACATCCTGTCCGTCAAGCAATAACCGCTCTACGATAGAGAGCAGCTTCTTTTTCTGTTCTGGGTCCTTTACAGAAATGCTGCATGCGCTCCAGAGCAGGTTTCCCACTCGATGCCCGTGATCCAAGTCGGTCCGAGCTCCGTGTGCGAGGAGAAAGTACGCGCAATCGACATTCTTGTGCCAGAGCGCGGAACAGAGGATCGTGCCGCCGCCGTGGACGGCATTGACGTCGGCGCCCGCCTGCACTAGCCTGGTCACTTCGGCGAACCGCCCGTTTCCCGCCGCGGCAAAGAGCGCTCTCACCGACTCAGAGCGCGCTGCATCAGCCTGGTAGGCGTCGACGCGAGCCTTACCCACCGCAGCTGCGATTCAGAGAATGAACACGATTGCAAACCACGCCCGGAGCCGGCCCCGGTCCCTGCTAGATCGCACTGTCGCCATTCGCGAGGCCCCCTAGGGATGCTGGCTGCTCAATGAGCACGGCTATCTGTTTTAATGAATGCAAAAGGTACACCTTGCCATCCGGGCAGCACAAAATGAGGGACGGAGTTCCCGGCAGTTTGAGCGCCCGAGCGTCAGCGATATCGCGTTCAACGATGCGGGCAGCTGCGCCTTTGCAATCTTCCATGAACCGCTTGCGATCCAGATGGCTCGCGCGCACCAGCCGGTACAGCTGACTGGATTCGACTGTACCCCTTAGGGCGAAAAGTCCTTCACTCATTTCCCAAAAGTGATTCTGAATGCCTGCGGCCTCAGCGATAACAGCGAGCCGAAGCGCGTCCTGGTGGATCTTTGTGAGCGGATAATTCCGGAACGCAAAGGCCAGGCGACCATTGTACTTCGCTAATATGGCATGGATCTTTTGAGACGTAGCGATACACGGGCCACACTGATAGTCCGCGAATTCCACCAACACGAACGGGGCGTCCTTCTTCCCGAACAGACCACGTTGGCCGCCGATAACCGAGGGCCTTGTGGTATGAAGCAGCAATGGCTTTCTGTCGCCCACTAGCTGCTGCTTGTGGACAAAAAGGCAGAGGACAAAAAGCAGGCCAAAAAAGCCGCCAACTAGCGGCCCGGTGAGATAGATTAGTGCCGTGCGCCACCGGGATCGCGAAGCGTCGATCATACATCCTCCATCCGTCATCTGTGGCGCGGCGAGCCATTCGCGGTGACCAGGGCGCGCTACCGGCCCAGTTACGCCAAGCCTCGACGCCGCAACGGCCTTCCGAGTACTTTCTGAATGTACAAAGGATACGTCCTCGGCCCGAAGGACGAGTAGCGCTAACCAGGGGTGCGGGCCGCGCCCGCGGGCGACAGGGCAGCAGCCCGCTTCGTCGGGTCGATTACGGGCATCCAGCCCTTAAGTTCGTGATGGTGCAAGCGTCCTCGTCGTTAGTGTCGTTGTACTGACACGTGGGCCCGCTTGGGCCAAGCACCCACTCAGCGTAGTATCCCTGGCACAGACTTCCGCCCTCACCCATCCCGGAGCCGCAATTGCAGCAGCAGTACGGATTCTCGGTCGAGCCGTCGCCCGTGTAGCCGCCGTTTGCCGTTGCGAGCGCCTTCGTGCCGACGACAGCGATTGCGACGAATGTGAGCACGCCAAGCACGCCAGACAGCCACGCCCTCTTGCTTCGGTACACTTCGCACCTCCTCCGTTAACACTTGGCCCTCTCACACGGATAACGATCCAGCCGAGCATATCCGAACATTTATCTTTAGTATCGCGGCCCACTTCTCAGGCAGCCGGATGCGGGAGGTTAACCGTCTGGTGCAGCGTCCCGCGTTGAGGCTTAGAATAAGGTCTGTAGCTCCGCGAACGTTCCATCACTCGTCGTCCGGTCGCCACTTCGGCTTGCTCGCGCGGGGGGGGGCGGCTGCGGAGGACATCAGGGCGAGATACTCGTCAGGGTCGAAGCCATCCCGGAGCAGGTAGACCGCCGCCTTCGTGCCAGCCCGCTTTACCGCCATTAGAACCGCGTCCGGCGTGCTTCCCATCTCCTTCGCCAACTCAACGAAAGTGCGTTGGCCCACATAACCGCGGAGCAACAGGCGGCGTTCCTCCGGGCGCAGCCGCTCGAGCGCGCGCTGCACGACCACGTGCGCCTCGTCGCGGGCCAACCCCGCATAGAGGGGCGGCGAGCCATTCTCCTGCTCGTCTCCGGGAGCGGATTGGTCCGCCTCGCCCGAGGGAACTCCGGCGCGCCGCTGGTCTCGGGCGCGGACCCGCATCGCGTCCGTCATGGCGTTATCGGCGCACCGCCGCAGCCACGCGACCGGCCTTGTGCCGCCCATGCATTCGCGGACGGCAGCCGCATGGTCGCGACCCAGCGAGATCGCCAGGATCTGCGCGCAGTCCGCGGTATCGTCGTACCCGAAGCCCCGCCTCAAGAGGTAGCCGTTCAGCCACTCCAGCAGCCACTTCGCAGCCGCATCATCTGCGCCGTCCGTGGCCTCGCCACAGAGTTCGTCCATTGATCACCCTCTTTCAAGAACAAGCCCGCTCGTTAAGGCCGGCGTCTCAGTCCCCGGAGGCGCCCGCTGGAAGGCGATCGCGCATTGCGAAATTCTGGTACTGCGCCGCTTCAACTACACTGTAACAACCTATCATTCACAAATCATTAGGCTAACTGCCGGATTCAGCGATAAAGCGTGATTTAATGGAAAAAAACCTAGAACTTTTCAACGAATTGCCGCCGAACGCGTCTCGTCGCGGCGCGCAGGTAGGGGCTGATGCGAAGCACGTTCAAGACGGGCTGGAAAAGGCTTGAGGCAGCGGACGTTCGGACGCCCGATCTCGCGCCTCAAGGCCGATCGCCTGGAATGGCGACGCAGGAAGGTAGATAGGGCTGCAATCTGCGGGTGCGATGCGACCGCCGCGGCAGTGGCTGCGTTTAGCGAATCGGTCAGGCCGCGATCTCGCTTGAGGCGGCAGCGGGGGCGGGCGTGGGCGCGACACGGTCCCAGGTGACGCGCTGAGTCCGGGTGACGAAGCGCACGAAGCCGAAGAACAGCGACCAGTTCATCAGATAGAAGTAGCTGATAGGGCGTGTCCAGCGCGGAAGCTGGATCCGCTCCGGCAGTCCGTAGGCCAGCGCCGCCACCGCCACTCCGGCCGCCTGAAGCAGCAGGAACAGCCGGAAGGCGGGCAGGACCGAAAGGGCCGCATTCGCGGCCAGGGCGGCAAGCCAGAAGAAGGGCACCAGCCAGCGCAGCACCTTGTGGCCCCAGAAGGCGAACGCCCGCAGGCCGAATCCGGGAAGCAGCAGGCGGCGCGTGAGGCCCAGCGCCTGGAAGCCGCCGGCCCCGATCCGCACCTTGCGGACCATTTCGGCGCGTGCGCTGCCGCAGGCCGGCTCGAACGCCCGCGCTTCCGGCGCAAGCACCACGCGATAGCCGCGCTCCAAAATCCGCATCGTCATCACGAAGTCTTCGACGATCGTCGAGGGCGGTAGCGGCTCATAGCAGCCGCGCCGGATCGCGAAGATGCCGCCGTTGCAGCCGATGAGAAAGCCGAGCCGGCTCTCCATGCGCTTGATCCAGTTCTCGTAGCGCCAGTAGAGACCCTCGCCGGAGACGCCTCCGTTCTGCAGCAGGCGCAGCTCGCCGCTGACGCAGCCCACGCGGCTGTCGGCGAAATGGGCCACCAGCTTGTGCACGGCGTCCGGCGCGTACGAGGTGTTGGCGTCCGACATCACCACGATATCCGCGTCCACTTGCGCCATCAGGTCGTTCAGAACTGAAATCTTGCCGCGCCGCGCCGCAAAGGGAGTGAATCGCAGTCGCGCGTCACGGCAGACGGACAGAATCGTATCGGTATTGTCGGTAGAGCCGTCGGACCCGACCCACAGCTCGAACCGGTCGCTCGGATAGTCGATCGCCCAGGTATTGGCGAGCTTGGCCGCGAGCACCGCCTCCTCGTTGAACGCAGCGACGACCATCGCGACGCTCGGCAGTGCGGCTGGGCAGTCCGGCGGCTCGGTAAGGCGATCGGCGGCGTTCGTATGGCTGGGAGCGGGGCCGGACGTGCGGCCCAGGAAGCGGGCAATTGCGGCGAGAACGAGGGGGAATCCGACGTAGGTGTAGACGATCAAAGCCCAGGCGATTCCGAACATCCACATCGCCGCGGTCATGGTGCTGCAAGCTCCTGATCAATTGCTCGTTAAGTTGGAACTACGCCGATCGCGCGGCGTAACTTCTCGTGCGCGTAACTTACCGTCCGTAATTTGCATGCAGTCGCCTGCTCGTGCACTCGCGCTCCTATCGTTTTTCCACGATTCGATGCAAATTGGCTAAACTTGCGGCGAATCCGTTCCGATACTCAAACCGGCGCGAAACCGTCCATCGCGGCTCTGCGTCGCGCGAACGGCGTGGAGTTCCGATCGCTGTCGGCGCCGCAAGCCGATAGTCGCCTGCGGTTCGCCGGCGCGCCGAATGCACGAATCACCGTGCGGCTGTACGATTCAAGGTACGGCCGGCGGTGCGCCAGGGCTGGGCGAAGCAACCGTCTGCGTCCCGGCATAACGGTTTCCGACCGAAATCGCTCAGGGTGACATCAATGGATTTCCGGCGCGCGCTCGCGATCATCGAAAAACGCAGGTGGATCATCATCGGGAGCGTGCTGATTACGGCGGTGCTCGTCTACGGCGTTACGCGGCTCATGCCCTCCCGCTGGATGGCGACGGTGCGCCTCATCACGCCGACGGGCCGCTCGGATATGCGCAGCGTTCCTGAAATCGGCGAGGCGGATGCGCCCGGCGCGGCGAGCATGTACCGCGTGCTGGCGCGCGATGACAAGGTTATGGCGGCCGCGTCGGCTCAGGCCCACGTCGACACGCCCCTGCGTGGCATTTCCGAGAACATTGAGTTCGAGGCCGCAGGCGCGCATATGTTCGAGCTGCGCTACTACGACAGCGAGCCCGGCCGTGCGGTGACAATGGGCAACGCTCTCGCGGACAACCTGATCGAGCAGAACCGACTGAGCAACTCGAAGGATGCGCTTCGCACCGTTCGCGGTCTGGAGGGACAGATTCGCTCCGCCGATAACGAGCTGCAGGCGCTTCAGAGCCGTTACGACCGGTACTGCATCCAGAACGACATCATTCCCGGCGACTTCCTGAGCCAGGTGAAGGACGTTGCCAAAGAGATCGAGATCGCGCAGACCAGCAAGGCCGAAGCCACGGCGCGGATCGCGCAGAATCGGGCGCGACTCGGCGGCGCCGTACCCAGCGTCGCGCCGCCTCCCGTCGAGGAGACGGATCCCGTTCCGACCGAGCGTGAGAACCGTATCTCCCGCCAGATCGACGACCTCGATACAGAGATCGCCCGTCTCCGCGCCAAGTACAACGACAGCTACCCCGAGCTGAGCGCGCGCATCACCGAGCGGGGACAGCTCGCCGGAAAGCTGGCCGCCTTACGCGCGACCCAGGTCAAGAAGCCGCGCGCGCCCGTCGTTACCGGCCCGGAGCCGCAGCGCTCAATTCAGGATCAGATCGCGGCCGACGAGGCGCTCATTCAATCCGAGGACATGACGATCGCGCAGCGCAAGGCCGACCTGGACCGGCTGAAGCGCGTCAACAGCAAGCTTGGCAACCTGCCGGTCATCATCGCCGAGAAGTCGGAGGCTCGCAGCGGCCTGGCGGCGCGGCTCAATAAGGCCAAGGACGATCTCGGCGTGGCGGAGCGCCAGAATCCTCTCTCGGTCCTGCAGTACGCCAGCGACACCAATCCACCGGTCAACACGACCGCGGGCCGGGCGATCAAGCTGGTCGGCATCGCATCGCTGCTTGCGCTGCTCCTCGCCGTCTCCCTGGCGATAGCCCTGGAGAGCGCGGACCGCCGGCTGAAGACGGTCCAGGAGGCGGACGAGATTCTGCCGGCGCGCGTGGTCGCCGCGATACCTCTGGTGCGCGAGGAGGAGCCGAGCCTGGACTGGGCACGCGTCGCAGAGCTGCGGCCGCTGTCGCCACAGTCGGAAGCGTACCGCTTCCTCGGCCAGCACGTCCTCTCGGCCCAGAACCGGCGCTACCACGCGATCATGGGGCTCTCCGCGCGAGTGGGCCAGGGCAACACCCGGATGATGGCCAACCTGGCCATCACGCTGGCACAGGCAGGCCACAGCGTGATCCTGGTCGACGCGAACCTGCGGAGCCCGATGCTCCACCGTGTATTCGAGCTGAGCAACGAGGTGGGCTTCTCGGACGTGCTGCAGCGCTCAGACGTGGGCGAGATCGAGCGCGCGCTGCAGAGCACGCCCGTCCGCAATCTGCGGGTGCTCACGAGCGGCTCGTCGGTCACGAATCCGTGGGAGCTGTTCAGCTCTACCCGGCTTCAGGAGTTTAACACGGCCGTACGGGGAATGGCCTCCTACGTCCTGTTCGATACTCCGGCGGCGCTTGCCTACACGGACACGCTGAGCCTTTCGACCATCGTGGACGCGACGCTGCTGTGCGTGCGGGCCGCCGAGCCCCTTACCGGCGCGGAGCAGCGGCTCGGCGAAATGTTCGCGCTCTCAGAGGGCACTATCCTCGGCAGTGTGCTGATGGATGCGCCGCTCTCGCTTGCCGGGACCTATGAGCGCGACCTCCGCGACGTCGTGCACGTCCCCGAGCCTGCCGGTCCGGCGCTGGAATCCGGCGAGCCGAAGGCCGGCGATCACAGCCCGCGCCGCGTTGCCGCGGCAGAGCCCGCGCCGCGGCCGGCCGAGCCGGAAACTGCCGCCGAGGGGCCAGCCGAGCCCGCGGCGCAGGCTTCCGATGTCGCGGAGCCCGTCGATACGAAGAGATTCGCACAGGAGGCGGCGAGACAATCCAATGGTTCGGGGGCGCCGTCTGCCTGGGCAGCCGCCCCCGGGTCCGACGGGCCGGAGCCGCTAACGGAAGCGCCGCCGGCGGAGGCGCCGAGTTGGGACTCCGCCGTGCCGGCTCCCCAGGCGACTACGAGCAAGGAGTCAACCCCCGCCGAAGACGACGCAGCCGCGGAGTCCGCAGCGGAACCGAGCGCCGTTGAAGTGATGCCCGCGAGCGGCGTCGCATCCGCGCCGGCAATCGTGCCAACCAGTGAGGACGCATCCATGGATCCAGCATTCATCGTAAACGAACCGCGGCTCTCCACGCCGCCGGCGCGCCCCGAGCCCGAAGAGCCGGATCCGTACGAGGCGCGCAAGCCGCAGGTCGAAGCGCACGCGCAGGCCCCGGACCTTCAGATCGTCTCGGCCATCGCAGTCGCGCCGGAGCCGCGGCCCGAGCCCCAGCCGTTAGAGATCACCCGCGAGGAGAACGCAATGACTAATCCAAACGAGCCGCCTGGCGGTTTTCAGAAGTCGATCCACGGCTACAACGTTGGCCAGGTGGACGACTATATCCGAAAGCTCAACAGTCGCCTTGAGGCGGTGCTTTCGCAGGTCCACGCGGAGACCGTGCGAGCCGACCAGAGCAAGCGGCTGCTGGAGCAGATGACCGCCGAGATGGAGACGATCCGCCGCCGCGCGGCGGACGCCGAAAAGCGCGAGGTAGCGGCTCTCGAGGGGCAGAAGCGCGCCGAGGAAGAGGCAGGCCGCCTGGTGGACGAGCTGAAGCACGCCCGCGAGAAGGTGCGGGCCGAGCTCGAGGCTGCGCTCGCCGATGCGCGGTTCGAGCGCGACGCCGTGATCGAGGAGGAGCGCCAGGACGCCGAGGCGATCGTCGCGGAGGCGCGGCGCGCGGCGCAGGCGCAGGTCGCCGAATCGCAGCGGTTGGTGGAATCGATGCAGAACGACGTGACGCGCATGATGTCCGAAGTCGAGACCATGCGGGCGCTCACCACGGACGACGGGGCAGCCTATGACGAGATGATCCGCTCGGCGGAGGCGCAGCGCGCCAAGATCAGCTCCGATATCGACGCGCAGCGGGCCTATGCGCGCAGCCAGATCGAGGCGGTCGTGAACGAAGCGCGGCTCCAGGCGGAAGAGGCTGCCGGCCGCGCGGCGGCGATCTACCGCGAGCATGAGGAGCATGTCCGGAGGCTCGGCGCGGAGTGCGAGGCGCTCGTCCACAGCGTGCGGGAGGCCGCCGAGGCACAGATCGCGCAGATCGCCGCGACCACGGTGCGGACGCCAGTGGGAGCGGGCGCGCGCCTTCGCAATGACGAGACCGACGACAAGCGGAATCGCGAGAACCGCGAGTGGCGCACAGGTGACTGGCGGAATGTCACCTGATCGGTGTGTGCGTGAAGGCGCCGGGGTCACTTATGCGGCTCCGGCAGGCAACACCATGGACGGCCGCCCCCGCCAATCGGGGGCGAGGCGGCGACCCGAGAACGATGCGGCTGGCAATGCCATGGATGACTCTCCCGGAATCGGGGGCAGAGGGGCGAACCCGGAACAATGAGCTTCTGGCTGGCAATTCCATTGATAGTTGCGGTGGCGTGGGCTATTTCGGCCTGCGGAATCGGGGTGGCTCTCCGCCGATCGCGAGCGAGCGCGCCTTCGCTATCCGTCGACTATCTCCTCAAGCGCGATGAAGATGCGCCTCGCACATTCGGCTCCGCGGAGCCGTCCGAGCCCGGCTCGGGCGGACTTCGCGTGGTGATGGGGGGAAAGCGGAGGCGCGTGCTCGTAGTCGGCGCCGGCGCCGTAGGATGCACTCTGGCCCGGAACCTGATGGCCGATGGCCGCTACACGGTCATCGGCTTCGTGGACGACGACATCGACGGCGGCGCCGACCTGGAATACCCACTGCTCGGCAGCCGCTCGACAATCGTAAGCGTCATCGAGCAGTATCGCATCGACGACGTGGTGCTGGCCTACGCGCCGACGTGGCAGCAGCAGCTTGCCGAAGAGCTCACGGTTTGCCATCCACAGGTCTGTGTGCGGATCGTGCCCTCGCCCTTCGAGGCGCTCCTGCGCGTAGAGGACGTGGAGAGCTTCGGCGACATCGCGCTTGTCCGCCTCGTCACTCGGACGGACGGCCTCAAGGACGTCGTCAAGCGCGCGCTGGACATCCTGCTCTCCGCGCTCGGCCTGGTGGTTCTGTCGCCGGTCCTTTCACTCGTGGCGCTCCTCGTCAAGCTATCGTCCCGCGGCCCGGTGATTTTCGCGCAGGAGCGCACGGGCCGCCTCGGCAAGACGTTCGTGCTCTACAAATTCCGGACGATGATCGTGGACGCCGAGACCGAAACCGGTCCGATCCTGGCGAAGGGCCGCAACGATTCGCGGATAACGCCGCTCGGCCGATGGCTCCGCGCCACCCGTGTGGATGAGATACCGCAGCTATGGAACGTGCTCCGCGGCGACATGAGCCTCGTCGGTCCGCGACCGGAGCGGCCCTTCTTCGTACGCCAGTTCGAGCTGCAGAGCCCGGCCTACGCGCAGCGCCACCAGGTGCGTCCCGGCATCACGGGTCTTGCGCAGGTCTGCGGCGGCTACCACACCGACGCGCGCGACAAGCTGCGGTTCGACCTGATCTACGTTTCGCACTACAGCGTCTGGCTCGATATCTCGATCCTGCTGCGCACGCTCCTCGTGGTGCTCAAGCCGAGCACTGAGCGCAACGAATCGTGAGATCCGCTCAGGTCCCGGATCCGGAATCTGAGTTCATTGCGCGTGGCGGACCGGGCGAGCGCGGCGCAAAGTCGCGCGATATGGTCCTGATCGTCGCCTCGTGTGTCGTCGTGCCGCTGGCCATCGCATACGGGTTCGGCGTCGGCAGCGAGCTGCACATTGCGGCGGCGGTCGTCGGCCTGATCTTCGTCATCCTGACGCTGGCGTACCCCTT
>Ga0070735_10002572_pt1 | contig 16327 bp, 13 predicted proteins | sample Coa_R1_FD_66443 | JGI IMG/M metagenome (GOLD analysis project Ga0070735, IMG submission 66443) | Surface soil microbial communities from Centralia Pennsylvania, which are recovering from an underground coalmine fire - Coalmine... | ecosystem: Environmental > Terrestrial > Soil > Unclassified ... | reverse complement strand
GTTTTCGCCCTCACGCAGGTAAGGCCGCATATCGTAGGTGACATACAGGTCGCGCCGATCGTAGCGGGTATAGCCGGGATCGAGCCGGTGGTCCCCGACGCGCTTGCCGTTGCAGTGCAGCTCGTAGTAGCCGAGGCCGCATATGTACATTCTCGCCGACGCGATGGGCTTGGCGATCCGTAGAGTGCGCCGCAGGAACGGGGCAGGGTGGTAGTCCGTATCGGCAGTCGCCGCGATCCACTGGCCCCGCCACTGGTCCTGGCCGAGTATGCCCATCTCCCAGGAGGCGGACGCGCTCCACGGACCGGCGCGATTCTGCTCGTCCCAGCACCTCACCTGCCATACGCAGCGCGCGAACGAACGCAACTCCGCGCCCCGATAGGCGATCTGCGCGGTCTCGCTGGACGCGACTTTGCCCGTGTCCCAGAGAAGGCGCTGGCCCTTGCCCAGATCCAGTCTGTTCTCCGCGGTCCGAATCTCGTATGCCGTCTGCCGCGCGCCGTTGCGGTCCGCCTCAAGCTGCCAGCTAAGCAGTGGCGCCGTCTCGCCCAGTCCTATCGGGTCTAACAGGTACTCACATCGCAGATGTACCGGTCTCATGGCGGCATATCCCGGCAGGCCAAGCGCCACCGCCGCAAGGGCGATGGAAGCAAGTCGTATGAATGTCGAGCTCGCGGGCGAAGAAAGCATCGGCGGAACGTTCGCCGGCCGGCCGCCTTATCCCTGCCGCAGCGATCGGAATTGGCGGCCGGCACGACAAGAAGGATAATGGCGCGCGGCCGCGAAAGAGTGGACTTAGGAACGGCGATGAGAATCGGCGCGTCGCACGGTGCGACGTGGAAGGAGGCCGGGATGTCGGTCGAAGACAAGGGAATGCAGAAGAAGGTGCGCGGCCAGATAGCGCGGCGCTATGTGGACGCGAGCATGGTAAATGTAAATTGCGTCGGCGGCACCGTCTACCTGACGGGTGTGCTAAAGAGCCTTCGGACTCACCAGAGCGTGAACCTGAAGGACGAGATGGAGAACATCAGCAAGCTGCTGCGCGGCGTCCCGGGCGTCCGCGACGTCATCTGGGACGTCGTGCTCCGCACCTGATCTCCCACTGCGCCATTCGCGGGCGTGATGAGGTCAGCGCGTCTGCCGCAGCACGAAGTGTAGCAGCCCCTCTAAGCCGATGCCGCTGCGCACGATGAGCACTGCGCCGACGGCGAGTATGGCCGCCTGCAGGATCAGCCGAGCGCCGCCGTGCAGCCGGTCCGGAATCGACCGCGACATCAGGAGCGCTATGGCGAGGACGTTGGCGCAGAGGCTGGCGACCGCCGCAACGACCGCGTAGGCGATCGTCGAGATGGGGATGAGCGCGATCAGCGTAAGGCTCCAGACGGCATAAACCGCGGGCCGATTGAGCCCCTGCCTGACGGCGGTGATGGACATCGCGGATCCTCTCGTGGTGCGCCCGGTCGATATGTCCTGTACGGCGGCGAAGTTCTCCGCAGCGCTCCGCGGCGAGCTCGGATTGCGCGCCGCATCTGCACGGATGCGCGGCAGCGCCAGCGGTCCGAAAGCCGCTCGCGACTGCGTACAGGTGAACAGTGACATGCACGATGCGTGCCAGCGCGCCAAATATGGGCTGAATCCGGTATCGCGGGCGGGTAAACTGGTGAAACATCCAGGCGGATTTTGAACTCAAATATACCAACATTGGGAAGAGCGGCGAGCTGTAGCTCCCGGATGGTGCACGCACGGCCCGACTCCTCATAATTGGAGGACGGACGAAGGAGTGTTCGGCGATGCTGACGATACGCGGAGGTGGTTCCGGCAGGTTCTGCGACGGTCTCTCGAGACGTGACTTCCTGCGAATCGGCGGGTTGGCGCTGGGCGGGCTTTCGCTCACGGACGTGCTGGCTGCCGAGGCCGCGGCGGGCATCCGATCCTCCCACAAGGCGATCATCATGGTCTACCTGCCCGGCGGCCCGCCGCATCAGGACATGTTCGACTTGAAGCCCGACGCGCCTGCCGATATCCGCGGCGAGTTCAAGCCGATCAAGACCAACGTCCCCGGCATCGAGATTTGCGAGCACATGCCCAAGATTGCGGCGATGATGGACAAGTTCGCCGTCATCCGATCGCTTGTCGGCGCCCGCGATGAGCACGACGCCAGCATCTGCCAGTCCGGCTATAACCATTCCGAGCTGAACCAGAACCACGCCCCGTGCCTCGGATCAGTCCTCTCGAAGCTTAAGGGCCCGGTCGAGAAGACAGTGCCACCGTTCGTCGGCCTGGCGCCGAAGATGGGCCACATGGAGTGGGCAGATCCCGGCCAGCCCGGCTTCCTCGGCCTGGAGCACAGTCCGCTCAAGCCGGACGGCGAGCTGATGGCGGACATGGTGCTGAATGGCGTTACACTGGACCGCCTGAACGATCGGCGCCGCCTGCTCGCCAGCCTCGACCGGTTCCGTCAGGGCGTCGACAGCATGCGGGGCATGGATGCTCTCGATCAGCGGGCCTTCGACCTCCTGACCTCCAAGAAGCTCGTAGACGCGCTGGACGTCTCGAAAGAGGACAAGAAGACGCGCGAGCGGTACGGGGTCGGCACCAAGGGGAACGTGGACGACGGCGGTCCGTGCTGGAACCAGCAGTTCCTCGCCGCTCGGCGACTCGTGGAGGCCGGCGCGCGATGCGTCACGCTCGCCTTCGGCCGGTGGGACTTCCACGGCGCAAACTTCAAGCAGCTGAAAGAGTACCTGCCGATGCTGGACAGCGCGCTCAGCGCGCTTGTGCAGGACATCCACGACCGCGGGCTGGACAAGGACGTGTCGGTCGTCTGTTGGGGCGAGTTCGGGCGGACGCCACGAGTCAACAAAGACGCCGGCCGGGACCACTGGCCGCGTGTCGCGGCAGGCCTGCTGGCGGGCGGAGGAATGCGGACGGGCCAGGTCATCGGTTCAACGAACCGCTTCGCCGAAGAGGCCGACGAGCGCCCGATCCACTTCCAGGACGTGTTCGCAACGCTCTATCACAACCTGGGAATCAACATCAAGGATACGCCGATCTACGACATGGCCGATCGGCCGCACTTCCTCTACGAGGGACACGACATCATCCCGGAGTTGGTATAGCGCCCAGGTCTCCTAGCCCTGGGCCTTCCGAATCGCGATCAGCAGGCAGACTGCGCTCGCGATGCCGAGTATTGCGCCGAGATTCAGGGCTGGCTGCGGGTCCGTTCGCCACGGCTCGCCTCCCTCTCGAAGAATCCTGAACGCAGGCGCCAGCTTTATCTGGTCGTTGCCCGCGTAGGTCGCCGTGCTGAAGTCGGATGTCTTCGATCCAGCCTCGATCATCCCCGTAAAATCCCGTGCGAACACGATCCGGCTCATGTTCTTTGTGAGCCAGGCGTCGATCTCCCTGTCGGTTCCCTTGTCCACCTTGCGGACCTCGGCCACATTGTAAAGAATGTCGTGGTCCTTCGTGGCGATGACGAGGGTGGCCTCCTGTGCGTTCGGATCTGCTTTGACCGGAATGTATACGTCGGTAACGGCTCCCTCGCTGCTTGAAGACTTGCTCTCCTTTTCGTCCAGTGTGTCCGAGGAGCTCGATTCGTACTTGAAGTACTCGCAGCGCGCCTCGGCCAAATTGACGGGGACGCCCGTTACGTGATACCAGCCAGGCTTGACCGGCGCGGCGAGCAGCGCTTCGCACGTGATCGTCGTGGGAGACTTCGCCGCGGGGTGCCGCTTCGCCTCAACACCGGCATTGATCAGGCTAAGCGCCGGAAGGAGCAGCATGCCGCCGCAGCACGCAAGCGCGACGGCTGGCCGTATCGGGCGCGGATCGATGGCCCGGGCCATCGGCAGATCGAAGCCGTGAACTGCTGGTACGGGCAACTGGTAGGGGGCGCGCCATCGATCCACGCCCGGGTTCAAGTCTCGCTTGCGAACGACGAAGGTGCCGGCCAGCATGTCGCCGAGCCGCTGCCGCTTCGGATTGTTCGCGGCGACGATCCCAGCCGGCAGGCCGCCGAACAGGAACGGATCGATCTCGATGACCCGGGCCACCGTACGCAGAATGCCCTTGACCAGGCCCGGCGACTCGCCATTGGCATCGACCACGCGAATCTGGCACACCCATTTTCCGAACGTCTGCCCAAGCAGGCCTTCGAGCAGCGGGTAATAGACGATGTAAAATACGGCACAAAGCGCAATGGACACCGGCATCGCGTATTGCGGTGTGAGCACGAGCACCGTAATGATGACGGCCAATCGCAGGATGATGTCGATCGCAAGAGCCGCCCAGCGCTGCACAATGATCGACATATCGTACCGGGAGCAGATGAGCTCCGGTCGCTCGTTCATTGCGGACCACTCCTTTCGGCATGCCATTCGGAAAGCCGCAGAATCGCACGGATTCACGGCCAATGGGCGCGGGGCATCGCTTCGCGTCTCCGCTGAAGAGGACCGATGGAGGCGATGTTATCGTTGCTGCGCAGTAGAAAGCTGGAATGTCTGCTTGCCGTCCGCTGCCGTCCAGATCGTGACCGTGCCATCCCAGGCGCCGCCCGCCACGAGCTTGCCATCCCGGCTGATACGCACGGAGTACAGCCAGTCCTTGGGACCTGTGAGGGTGCGGAGCTGGCTGCCCACGTTATCCCACAGCCGGACGGTCTTGTCGCCGGAGGCCGTGGCGATCAGGCCGCCGGAGCTGGAGCTTGCGCTGGTGACGTTGGCGGAGTGACCGGCGAGGGTGTGCGCCGGGCTGCCGCTCTCCGGCCCGATGTTCCAGATTCGCGCTGTGTGGTCCGCGCTCGCCGAGACAAGCGATTTACTATCCGCGCCGAACTCCACGGCAAAGACCACATCCTCGTGGCCGCCAAGCGAATAGAGGCGCTTCATAGACGCGGCGTCCCAAAGCTTCACGCTGCGATCCGCGCCGCCAGATGCGATGTACTTGCCATCGGGGCTCCAATCGATTCCCCAGACGGCGTCCGAATGGTCGCGGCCCGTCGCGATAAGCTTTCCGGTCGCCGTCTCCCACGTCTTGACGAGCTTGTCCGAGCTGGCCGTTGCCAACTTCGTTCCGTCCGGGCTGAATGCGACCGCGTTCACCGCATCGGTGTCGTCCCCGAACGCGCGCAGCTCCTTCGCCGTGGCTGCGTCCCATAGCCGGACTTCGCCCGCCGCGCCGGATGCGCCCCCCGCCGCCGCGAGGAGCTTGCCGTCGCGTGAATAGGCCAGGCCGCGGACAGTGTCGGCGTGCCCGGTCCAGCGGCCCACCATGGCGCCGCTGTCGAGACTCCAGAACTGGACCTCGCGGTAGGTTCCCACGGCAAGTGTCTTACCATCGGCGGAGAAGGCCAGAGCAGTCACCGGCGCCGGCCTCGTTAGGGCGAACGGCGCGTGCGCAGCAACCGATGCCGTGCGTACGGACTTAGCGGGCGTGCGAGATGTCGCGCGCCGCGTATCGGCCGTCGGCTGATCCTCCTTGGCGCCTGCGTCGATCCACTGCTTCACCTTGTCGATATCGGTCTGCTTAAGGCCGGCGCCTGGCGGCATCTGGGGCTTCAGCACGCCGGTCAAGTATTTGTAAAGACGGCTATCCGCCGCCTTCCCGGGAACCAGCAGCGCTCCACCGCGTCCACCCTTGATCGCCGTCGCGTACGACGTAAGGTTCAGGCCGCTTGCGGCCGCTTCCATGTTGTGGCAGCCGGTACAGGCGGTGCGGAAGATGGGATTCACGTCCCGGTAGAAGGAGGGCTGGGCCGCGGAGCCAGGCCGCGCCTGCGCCAGAGCCCCTTCGCTCGCCGGGACCGAGATAGACACTGCCGCCAGGACCACAGCGGCCCCGGCGGCTCGTAAAGCGCCAATTCTACGCAACTCTCTCATATTCCTTGACCGTATTGGGTCCCGTTTGCCGGAGCAGCGGGCAGACTTGGGCGATGGACCAAATAGTCGGGGCGACGCTCACCCTGCGCCCACTCACCCGATCAGCCGCTCAGTGGTTGAATACGAACTCCTTCGAATTGAGCAGCGCCCAGAGGATATCCTCCGCGGCCTGCTCGCGCGCCATCGCCGGAGTGACCGGCTCCGCAGGCTTTGCGTCGGCCGTGTTTGGCTTCGGGCTCGGGTCGGAAGCGGGCTTTGCGGGCGCCGGCCGGGGCTGTTTTGGGTCGCCCGCGGCAGCCTTCGGATCCGTGGGCTTCTGTGCTTTCGCGTCGACGATGGGCGGCTTCGGCTGAACCGGACCGACGAACGGCAACGTTCGCGCCTGTTGGAGCGCCTCCGCTTCGCTGACCGCAGCCGTCATCGCGTCGGTCGCCTGCTTCCGCTCGGCGGCTGTGGGGTAGCGGCTATAGGCGGCCAGGTAGAGCTCGTCGACGACTTGCCGATTGTCTCGCGTGCTCGCGACCAGCGTGGCGACGCGCCCGGACTTTGAGGCGATCCGGTTGTTGATGGCCGAGTCGTTCATCAGGTGCAGTATCTGTCCGAGATTGGGATCCGACGAGCGCTCGCACTCGCACGACACGGTGCGGGCTGGCCGGCCGAACAGGTCGAGGAAGTAGGAGCCGACACCCGTGTCCGGAAGCTGCGTGGCGCGCAGGCCGGCCGGGTAGCCCTCGAACTTGTCCGGCACGCCTGTCGCGGCGGAGATCGCGTCCATAAGCGGCTCGGCGTCGATACGCTTGAAGGCGTAGTGCGAGTAGTACTTCGTGTCGCGCTCGTTTGCCTTGAGCGGCAGCGGCGAGCGCTGATAGGTCTGCGACAGGAGGATCGACCGCATGAGCCGTTTCAGATCGTAGCCGTTGCGAACGAACTCGTCGGCCAGCGCGTCGAAGAGCGCCGGATTGGATGCCGGGTTCGTCGCGCGCAAATCGTCGACCGGCTCGACAAGGCCCCGGCCGAGGAAGTGCTTCCAGACCCGGTTGACGATCTCGTGCGCAAAGAACGGATTGGTCGGCGCGGTGAGCCAGGCCGCCAGCGCGGCGCGCCGGTCGCCCTCGTAGCCTGCAGGCAGCGGCGCGCTGTCCAGAGCGCAGGGCGCGACCTCCTTGCCGGACTTCGGGTGGCGGACCTCGCCGCGGCTGGCCAGGATGACGACAGGCTCGTCCTTGCGCTCGCCCGTCTTGGAAGAGATGCGTGCGAAAAAGGCGGCCATCTGGTAGTACTGGTTCTGCGTCCAGCGTTCGTAGGGATGGTTATGGCACTTGGCGCACTCGATTCGCACGCCGAGGAACACCTGCGAGGTCGTCTCCGCCAGTGTGTTCGGGTTCGTGGCCGTTCGGTAGTAGTTCGTGGCGCCGTTGGAGAAGGTGCTGCCCTGCGCGAGCAGCAGCTCCTGCGCGAACTGGTTCCAGGGTCTGTTCTCCGCGACCGCCTCTCGGATCCAGTTGTAGAGTGCCTCCATGCCCTTATCGCCGAGCGACGCGCGCGAGCAGCGGAGGATGTCGGCCCACCGCAGCGTCCAGTAGTCCACGTATTCGGGCCGCGCGAGCAGGGCGTCAACCAGCTTCACGCGCTTCTGCGGATCGCGGCTGGCGAAGTACTCGCGGGCCTCCTTCGGGGTCGGCAGCAGGCCGATCACGTCGAGGTAGGCGCGGCGCAGGAAGTCGGCATCGGTGCAGCCGGCCGATTGCGGTAGGCCGAGGCTGTCCAGCTTCATCCCGACGTTACGGTCGATCAGGCTCGCCTTTGCGTAGGCGGTTGCGGGCCGCGATATGCGCGCGGCAAACGGCGACGTCATGCTGGAGATCGCAACGAGTCCCTGGTAGCGGAGGATGATCGCGCCCTCGCCGGCGCCGGCGCCCTTCGCCTCGCCGTTCGGATCCACCGTAGCGACGGACTCGTCAGATGCGGTAAAGACCGTCTGGCCGGTGGCATCCCGTCGCGTCCCATCGCTGTACCTCGCCCACACCGTGACCCGTTGTGTGCGCCCGGGCGGGAGTGTCCGTGAGGCGGGAACGGGAGCCAGCGAGACCACTTTCGGGTCTTTCGGCGATGGGCCGGGCATTCCGGCTGCGATCCAGTCGCGGATCAGCCGCCACTCCGGCGATCCGACGCGAAAGCGCTGGCCACCCTTGTGCGCGACGGTGAAGGTCGGTTTCCGCAGAAGCAGGCTGTTCTCCGGCTGCGCCGGCGAGACGCGGCGCGCGCCGGCTCCGCGCGTGATCGTTTCGAAGTCTGCGTCCGGATCGTAGCCAAGGAGCGAGAGCTTGAATCCGCCTTTGCCGGCGCCAGCTCCATGGCAGGCGCCCATGTTGCAGCCCGCCTTGGTGAGGACCGGCAGTACGTCGACGGTGAAGCGCGGCGGCACGGGCTTCGCAAAGCCGCGCACGACAACCGGCGTCTTAGCGGTCCGCCCCTGGTAGCTCGCGAGAACGGTCGTGGCGCCGTCGGCGAGGCCGCGCACTACACCGTCCTCGATCGTTGCGATCTTGGGATCCGCGACACTTAGCGCGGCGTGGTCCGTAACGTCCAGCGTGCCTTCGGGACGGCGGCCGTCAACCAAGAGGTGGACCTCGTCATAGGGCCCGTTGATCGCGACGCGCGCCGGGAGCAGCGTAATCGCCTGGACTGCGGGCGGCGCAGTGTGAACCGGCGCGGCGCGGCGCACGGCCGGCCCGCCCAATGCCGTCGTGCAGAGCAACGCAAACCCCACAGAAAGCCCGATAGTTCTCATGTTTTGCGAATTCTTTGCGCTCTTTGCGCGAGGATGGATTCGTTGTATGCGAGCCACGTTAACGCTACATACGTCTCACTACTAATTGGCGTCGTGCGATAGGAAAAGTTTCAACAACCGTTGCCGGGCCGGCCTTCGGCGCGCCGTTCCAGCCAATCTAGGAAGCGAGGGAGCGAGTAGCGAAGGCCGCTCGCGATGCGCTTCGCCCGGAGGGTCCGCCAGGCGGCATCGACCGTGGTGAGGATCAGCCCGTCCACCTCGCCGTCCGCGAAGCGCACGGAGGCAAGTGCGTCGCCCGTCAGCGTCGCCGCATAGACTTGCCGGACTTCGGCGTCGAGGAAGGGAGGGTTGCGCTGCGAGTCGCCCTCGAAGCAGAAGTAGGGCTCGCCGATCGGGACCAGGCGGCCTTCCACGAGCATTCCTGCCGCCGCGGACCGGGGCAGGCCGATCTCCTCCTCGATCTCGCGCCAGGCGGTCGCGAGGAAGCCGGCGTCGGATCCTGCGTCCGACTCGGATACGTGTCCGGCGACGGCCATGTCTATCGCGTCAGGCCATTCGCTCTTGTGGATGCTGCGGCGCTGAAGGACGACGAGACCGGCCGGCGTGAGGAACGCGATCTCGACGGCGCGGTGCCGGAGCCCGAAGAGGTGGAACATCCAGCGCGGGCCGGCGACGCCCGTTGGCGAGCCATGCGCCGAAACCACGGCGAAGCGCTCGTTGGTCTCCTTGCCGGCGGGCAGGAGTCGCGGCATCCATGCCTCGCATAGCCGGTCCAGCTCCGGCTGTTCCAGCGCGTCGCCGCGCCGGATGCGCTGCGCGGTCTCGAGCGCCGCACGATGGTCCTGCGGCGAGAGCGGGTTCATTTCGCGCCGACCCGCGTCACGCCCACGTTACCCGATTGCGGCCGGCATCCTTTGACCGATACAGGGCTTCGTCCGCCCGCTCGATGACCTCCTGCGGGTTCAGGCCGTCCTCCGGGTACGAGGCGACGCCGACACTCACCGTTCGGTGGATCTCTTCGCCGGCGACGACGATGTAGCCTTTCTCCTCGACCGCCGCGCGCATCCGCTCGGCGAGCAGGTATGCGTCGTCCTTGTGCGTCTCCGGCATTACGACGATGAACTCTTCGCCGCCGTATCGACCGACGCGGTCCACAGTTCGAACCCCGGTGCGGATGACCCTCGCGACGGTCTTGAGCATCAGATCGCCTTTAACGTGGCCGAAGTTATCATTTACGGACTTGAACGAGTCCAGGTCGAGCATGAGCACGGAGAGCGGGCGATTGTAGCGCTGCGCGCGCCGCATCTCTTCGCGCAGCAGCTCGTCGATCCGGCGATGGTTGAAGAGACCCGTGAGGCCATCGGTCGCCGCGAGATCGCGCGCGCGGCTTCTCTCCCGCAGGCTCTCAACGGCCACTCCCACGTGCGGCACCAGTCCCTCGAGCTGCTCCGCGTCGTCTGCGGTGAACGGCGTGGCGGCAGGGCGCGTCCAGTGCGCCACGCCGAGCACTTTCTGCTGCGATAGGATGGGGTAGAGCAGCCACGAATCCTCGGCCGGCTCGTTCTCGCCGCGACGAAGCGTGTGCGCTGCGTCCGACACGATCATCGGCCGGGAGCGCTCCGCTGCCGCGCCGACCAGGCCCTCGCCCAGCCGCGCGCGCAGTCCCGCGAATTCACCCATGTCCGGCAGGCCCACCGCGGGCACGATCTCGCCGTTCTCGTCGTCCACCATCCAGACCAGGCCGCGTTCCGCGTGGACGAGGCTGTCGGAGAGCCGCAGGAACTGGAGTAGTAGGGCGCTCGGCTCCGCGGTCGCCGTGTCCTGGAGGCTCGCGATGCCAAGAGCCTGCGAGGCGGAGAGGCGGCGGCGGAGTCGCGACACGTCGAACGCGCGCCGGATGAGCAGGCCGACGATCACCAGCAGCGCGCTGAACGGCGCAAGCGCCCAAGGTCCGGCAGCCGCGGCGACCGGGACGAAGGGAACAATCGCTAGGAAGCCGGCCGCGGTGATCCACAACCGCATCGTGCGGCCGTCGCGCAGCGCCCGGTTTCCGCCGGCGCGAAGCCTGTCCTCGATGCAGCGGACGCCGACCGCATAGGCGGCGACGAACGCGGCTAGCGGCAGGGTGGCGCGCAGCCAATACGAGGCATCCAGCGTGGCGCTCGCGCCGGGCCGTGCGGACGCCGCGCCGGGACCTACGCCCGCCAAAGCGGCGGCGAGGCAGGCAAGCAGCATGGGGAGCGTCGAGAGCGCAACGGATACGCGTGACCGGTGGTCGCGGCAGAAGAATCGCGCGTCGGCCAGGCCCGCCAGCACCGCCGCCGCGCCCCCGACGATGGGGCCGGCCCAGAGGACCGCGGCGCAGACCACCGCGGGAGCAAGACCGATGCGAATTGCGCGCAACTGAACGACGGGAAGGCGCCTGGCAGTCAAAATGAGGAAGGCGCACGACGCGAGCGGCGGCAGATCGTGGACCATGCGCGCGAGCTCCAATGGGAGACTCAACGGCCTTTTCCTTTCGTCGTCCGTTTGGGGCGGCGATGGCGGCCGCCCGCGCCGACCGCGCGCCAGGACGGGTCCGTTAGGCCATTATATCCAATTGGGGGCCTGCGATTCAAGTGCCGGACCGCCCCTTCTTTGCGACGGACCGGCAGATTTTTCGCTTAACGCGGACTGTTCACGTAACGTTGGCGGGCGCGGCATTCCGCCCCACGAACAGGAGGGCGGTTTGGCGGGCCTCCGCGTCCGCCGACACGGGTCGGCGAACCTGCGCCTAACTGGCAGCCTGCTCCCGAAAGTAGGCGATCGCGTCTTCCAGCGACTTCGCGCCCAGGTCGCCGGCGCCGCGACGCCGGATGCTTACGGTGCCGTTCTCGATGTCGCGGTCGCCCAGGATGAGCTGGACCGGTACCTTCTGCAGCTCGTTTTCCCGGATGCGCTTGGCCATCTTCTCGTTACGGGAATCCACTTCCGCGCGGAAGCCGGCCGCCCGCAGCGCGGTGCAGACCTCATTCGCGTAGGCCTGGTGCCGGTCGGCGATCGGGATGAGCGCGATCTGCTGCGGCGCGAGCCAGAACGGGAAGTCGCCACCGTAGTGTTCGATCAGCACGCCCAGGAAGCGCTCCGTCGTACCGGTGACGGCGCGGTGCAGCACGACCGGCGTGCGCTCCTTGCCCTCCTCGTCGATATACTTGCAGCCGAGCCGCGCCGGCTGGATGAAATCGACCTGGATCGTGCTGATCTGCCACTCGCGGCCGAGAACGTCGTTCGTCATGAAGTCGGCCTTCGGGCCGTAGAACGCCGCCTCGCCGGCCGCCTCGTAGTAAGCGACGCCCGTCGAATCGAGCGCTGAGCGCAGCGCGTTCGTCGCCTTCGACCACTTCTCGTCGTCCGCCACATACTTGCCGCCCGGCTCCTCGCCGCGCAGGGACAGCCGGACGCGGTAGTCCTGGAAGCCGTAGCGGCTGAGCACCTCCTGGATCAGCGCGAGGGCCAGCTTGAACTCGCTCTCGATCTGGTCCTCGGTGCAGAAGATATGGCAGTCGTCCTGCGTGAGCGACCGGACGCGAGTCAGGCCGTTCAGCTCGCCGGACTTCTCGTACCGGTAGAGCGTACAGAACTCGGCGAACCGCAGCGGCAGGTCCCGGTAGGAGCGCAGGCCGCTATGGTTGTACAGCGTCATGTGCGACGGGCAGTTCATCGGCTTCAGCCGGTAGTTGATGTTCGCGTCCTCGTCGCGCATGGGCGGGAACATCACGTCGGCGTAGTTGTCGTAGTGGCCGGACCTCTTATACAGGTCCTCGCGCACCAGGTGGCCCGTCCAGACGTGCTGGTAGCCGTAGCGAGTCTGCACCTCGCGGACGTAGCTCTCCATCACGTGCCGCAGCATCTCGCCCTTCGGCAGGAAGAGGGGGATGCCGGAGCCGACGGACTCCGGCGCGAAGACGAACAGACCGAGCTCCTTGCCGATCTTTCGGTGGTCGCGCGCCTTCGCCTCTTCGAGGCGGTTCAGGTAGGCGTCCAGCTCCGCTTTGGACGGCCAGGCCGTACCGTAGACGCGCGTAAGCATGCGGTTCTTTTCACTGCCGCGCCAGTAGGCGCCGGCCGTGTGGAGCAGCTTGTAGTGCTTGAGCGCCCCGGTGCTTGGGACGTGCGGCCCGCGGCACAGGTCGATCCAGTCGCCCTGGCGGTAGAACGAGATCACCTCGCCCTCCGGCAGGTCGTCGATGAGCGCGACCTTGTAGGGCTGATCGGCCCGCTCTTCGAAGGCGCGCGCCTCCGGCCGCCGCATCTCCTCGCGGACGATCGGCAGGTCACGCGCTGCAATCTCGCGCATCTTGTCTTCGATGCGCGGCAGGTCCTCCTCGCGGATCGGCTCCGGCAGCTCGAAGTCGTAGTAGAAGCCGTCCTCGATCGGAGGGCCGATGGCGTACTTGACGCCGGGGTAGAGCTCGCCGACGGCCTGCGCCATCAGGTGCGCCGTACTGTGCCGCAGATCGTACAGCGGGTCGCCGCCGTGGTATGAGTCGTTCATGGTTAGCGTTCTCCTTCAGTATTCACCCGAAGATGGCAAAATAAAACCGCTCTCGACGCGGGGTCGAAAGCGGAGCAGTTGCGCGAGCTTGGTGGCGCGAGCCGTCTAGACGATCGACACGCCGAAGTCGCACAGCGCTCCGCTGTGCGGCGTGGTATCAACCGACGCTGGCGACGCCTCCTCGATCTTGTTAGCGTTGTTTGGATCGTGGCCCATGGCTCCGCTCCTTCATATCCTACGACAGTGATTATATCGGCTGTGTGCACACGAGTCAAGAATTGGCGCTGCGGCCTCAATTTGACACTCGAAGGGAGGCAGGGTACACTGAGGGTCCCTCGAATCCTCGGGTCGAACGGGACCACGTGATGCGGCCCGGCCGCGGTCAGGGCAGGGAGATCGCCATGCAAGCCCCGACAGCCGACGATGGCCAGCAAAGCGCGCAGCATGAGGTCAAGCTGTTCGCCGGGCCGGGCAACCCGGAGTTGTCGCGCGCGGTGGCACAGTGGCTGAAGGTGCCGCTCGGCAAGATGCACTACACGCAGTTCCCCGATGGCGAGAACTACGTGCGGTTCGATGAGAGCGTTCGCGGCACCGACGCTTACATTCTCCAGCCGACCTGTCCGCCGGTAGATACCAACCTCGTAGTGCTGCTTGAGGCCATCGACGCGCTGCGCCGTGCCTCGACGTGGCGGATCACTCCCGTGATGCCCTACTACGGATACGCGCGGCAGGAGAAGAAGGACGCTCCGCGCGAGCCGATCACCGCCAAGCTTATTGCCGATATATTGACGATCGCGGGCGCGAACCGCGTGATGTGTCTCGACCTGCATGCCGATGCGATCCAGGGCTTCTTCAACATCCCCGTGGATCATCTGACCGCGATCAACCTGTTCATCGATTACTATGCGGCGAGGTTCAAGGACGGAATGCCGAATCCAGTCGTCGTATCGCCGGACGAGGGCCGGGTGAAGAAGGTGCGCAAGGTGGTCCAGGCCCTGAAGGCGCCGCTCGCCGTCGGCTACAAGCACCACCCGGCGCACGGCGCGACGGAGGTGACGCACCTGGCCGGCGACGTGCGGGACAAGACGCCGGTGATTATCGAGGACATGATCACGACCGGTGGAAGCATCATCCAGGCGGTGGACGCGCTGCTGGCGCACGGGTGCCGGCCGGAGATCCACGTCGCGGCTTCGCACGGCGTCTTCGCCGGGGACGCGGTCGCGCGGCTCTGCTCCCGCCCGGAGATCGCGGAGATCGTGATCACGGATTCGATCCCGCTGCCGCCGGAGAAGCGCCACCCGAAGATCAAGGTGCTGTCGGTCGCCTCGCTCTTCGGCGAGGCGATCCACCGGGCGAACCGCGACCTCTCGATCACCTCGCTATTCGATTGACTTCAGGCGCGGATGTCGAGCCGGCCGCCGATCGCGCCGCCGGGCGGCAGCAGGGTGTTCACCAGATCCTTGTCCGCGTCGGTCGTCTTTTTCAGCAGCGTGGCGGCGACCGCCGTGTTCTGCTCCGCCGCCTGTACCAGCGCGCCGGTCGTCGCCGGACTGCTCTGCAGGGGTCCAACACTCGCCATCGATGACTCTCCTGGTGTCTAAGCCGCGACAGCCGGCTTGGGCGCTGCCTCGGCCGGCGGCGCGAACAGGCCCGCCGAGGCCGCAAGGCGGTCCAGCAGGCGGCTCAGCGCCGCGTCGCTCATCTCCTCGGTGAACTTGAAGTCCTTCATCACCTGCGTGTCCAGCGTGAGTCCCAGCCCGTCGAATCCCAGCCCGATGCCTGCCATGCTGCACAGTATCTCGCCAAGGTGGATCAGGCCGGCGAGCGGAACCGTCTGGCGCAGAATGACCGGCTTGCGGTGAAGCATGACGGCCTGCACGATGTGCTGCGGCACGGACCACGCGCGGGCGACGCGCGCGCCGATGTCGCAATGGTCGTAGCCCAGCACGGCACGCTCCGCCTCGACGAACGTGCAGTCCTCACGCGCCATATGCTCCCGGACGGCGGGACCAGCGGTCTGCATCTCCTCGTTCAGGACTATCTTTCCCACGTCGTGCAGCAGTCCGCCGATGAAGGCTTCGGACCGGCTGTGGTAGCCGATCGCGTCCGCCACGATCTCGGAGGCGATTCCACACGCGAGCGAGTGCGCCCACATGTCCTTCGGCCCCAGGCCGTATCCGGAGGCGCTGCGGAAGAAGATGTCGCGCGCGGCTGCAACGAGCACCACCTCGCGAATCGCGCTGGTGCCGAGCAGAAGCATCGCGTCGTTTACGCTGGTTATCGGCCGCGGCAGATTGAACGACGGCGAGTTCGCGGCTTTCACCACGCGCGAGCCGAAGCGGCCGTCGGCATTGATCACGTCCACGATCTCGCGCGCCGGAATCGTCTCCTTGTCGGAGAGTTGGAGTGCGCGGACCACGGCGGGCGAGAGCGCGGGAAGACCATGGATTCGGCTGAGGAGCGTCTCGAGCGAGAGACCGCCTCCATCGGCAGAGCCCTCGGGCCGGCGCTGCGCAAGCCGCGTCGTAGCAGCGGGTGGCGCCATCGCCGGGTCTACAGAGACTGGATACGATCGCAGTCGGTCGGACATGGACTTACTTCCTCAGCGGTGGTTCCGCTCAGAATCCGAGGTGCACCAGCTCGCGCTCCCGCTTTCCGGCCGCCTTCACGCAGACGTGGCCGGCCGCCGTGAGCAGCAGCGTCCTTCCGTCCGCGCCGCCAACGTCCGCGGCGACGACCACGACGTTTGCGCGGTCGAGCTCCGTCCGCACGGCGTCGACATTGCGCGCGCCGAGCTCCAGGCGGGGTCCGTTTCCGCGGAATCCCGCGAGCTCAGCGCCGCCGACGATCGCGACGCGGATGCGCTCCGAACTGCCGCCGGCTTCCGACATTCGCTCGATCAGGGCCGGAATCGCGGTGTCGGCGAAGCGGCCCGTCGCGCTGTCCTCTTCGGAGCTCGCAGGCAGGGCAACGTGTGCCACGCCCGCGACGCGCTCTTGCGGATCATAAGCGCACACGCAGACGCCCGCGCCCAAATCCGGAGCGATAAGGACATTCTCGGGCTCGCGCGAGCATTTGATTTCACCGATTCCAACCACGATAGATTCGCCCACTCTGGACTCC
>Ga0070735_10002571_pt1 | contig 16333 bp, 16 predicted proteins | sample Coa_R1_FD_66443 | JGI IMG/M metagenome (GOLD analysis project Ga0070735, IMG submission 66443) | Surface soil microbial communities from Centralia Pennsylvania, which are recovering from an underground coalmine fire - Coalmine... | ecosystem: Environmental > Terrestrial > Soil > Unclassified ... | reverse complement strand
CGCGTGAAGGAATTCTCGTTCAAGGGCTCGGGCGGCTCCTATTCCAAACTGTTTGATGGGACGGAGAAAGTGTTGAGCTGGGACAATGTACTTTGGATTAATCGCTCCATCTCTTTACCGTAATGGCGGAAAATCGCGGGTGGCGAAGTCACTAACGAGTTTTGGTCTTCCGGGTAGCCGCCGCTTCGCGGGTTTGGAACGGGCGGGGGGCTTTACTTCTCTTTCCGTTTTCGCAACTCAGTGGGTGTGGTGGCGCATCCGCATCACTCGAATCTTACCGAATTGATCGTGCCCACCAGCCCTTCCAAATCCTGCTGGTTGGTGCTGGAGAACATGAAGGACAGAACGTGCCCGCCGATCTTTGTGGACACGATGGCCTGGTACACCACCGCCGCCGGTGTCTGGAGCTCGTTATCCAGCCGGTAAAATTGCCGGCCGCCGATCGTGTATTGCGTGATGCTGTCCGAAAACACGTAGTGCAGCGGCGCTCTTCGATAATTGGCCTTCAGGTCGCGCAAATAATCCTCGCCCGTGCGAATCCCCGGGGCGAAATCCACCCGCTCGGCCATTACCAGAATATTTTCATTCTTTACGCCCGGCGTCCCCAGGGGATATTGAAACACGCTGAGCAGCAGCGACGTGCGCTGGAACGCCGCTTCCGCCACCGCCTGCTGCATCGGGCCTTGCCCCGCGACGATGCGCCGGCCGGCGTCCATGATGGCCTTGTTGGTGGCGTCGCCGTGCACGGTCCATCCGACGGGATAGGTGTAGCTGAAACCGTAGGTGTGATCCGTATAGGTGTTGCCCGCCGACGCGCCCGCGCCGGACTGGCTACTGCCGGCGGCCGCGCCGTAGGATACGGATGCGCTTGCGGTGGGACGGCTCGCGGGCTTCAGGAAGCCCATGTTCATGATGACTTGATTCATTTCCACGGTGTGCAGATGGATGACGATGGTCGCCGCCTCTGTCTTCATGCGAATCGTGAAGGGAGACTGAATTCCTTTTACCGGCTTGAAATCCTCCAGAAAAGAATCGACCCGGGTAGTTTTGCCGTCTGTCTTCGTTTCTCCGCTCAGGCCAATGAGCATTCCGGTTTCTTTATCGAAATAAAAAGTTCGCGGTGTGCCGTGCTCGGGAGTGCCGACCACCGCGTAGCAGTTGCGGCCATCCTCGACAGACTCGCCTTGCAGTGCGAGTTTGGGGTACAGAGAATCGATCCTGATTTGCCCGTAGAAATCCGCGTCCAGCTTCGCGTCTTCCAACTCATCGCCTTGCAGATCCTCCGGATCGTGTCCCGGATCGGCTTTCCATCCGTTCGCGCCGTCGAAGCCGCGCAGGGCCACGCCGGCCGGACCGAGTTCGATGCGCTGAAAGGATTTGTTGGGAGCCTTGTCGAATTTCTCAAACACGCCGACGGTGGCGCCGGACACCTCCACGCTGCCCTTGAGGTGCGTGGAGGAAAGCTGCATCCAGGCGTCCTTGCCACCACTGGCGGTCACCGAGCGGTCGAGAATTTGCTGAACCGTGGGGGTGGGCGAGGCCGCGGCGCTTTGCGCGCCTCCCCGCGTCGGCCAGGCAAAAAAGACACAACTCACCGCCAATAAATAGAGGGCTCGGCGTTTCATTCTAATGACTCCTGGGGACTTAACCAATATATAACAATTTCGGGCCGGGCGCGACCCTTTTTCGCCGCGGATTGTCCCTCATCTCACCGCAGTTTCGCCGCTCCGGGCTTCTGAACAAATTCAGAAATGAGGAAAGTTTCCTCCGCGGAATTCTTCCGCCGCGATGTATAATCCCGGCCAAAGCGAGCATTACCAGGCTGCGAGAAAAATATCGAGCGTTGTCATTCTGAGCGCTCGCACCGAGGACTCGCGCCGAGGCGAAGCGAAGAATCTCTCTTCGATCTGAGCGCAGGCAAAGAAACCCGGAGAGATTCTTCGCTTCGCTCAGAATGACAAGGTCTGGGATTTTTTCGCAACCGTTCGACGGGGGCATTCAAATCGCAGGGAGGCTTATTATCCTTATGAGGAATCGTTCTCTGGGCACTCTCCTGGTGTTGGCGATTTTGCTGATCTGCGCGCCGGGACTCGCGGCGCAGAACAAGAAGTCCGACGCCCCTTCCAAAGCCGCCGGCTCGGGCGCGGCACCCGACCTTTCGGGAGTGTGGATGCGCGACGCGCCTCCAGCCACCGCGCAGCAATACTGGATATACGAACTGAACCAGGAAGAGCCGCCGATGACCGACTGGGGCCTGGCGCAATTCAAGGCGGCCAAGTCATCCTTCGGATCGCATGAATATCCGCTGGAAGAAACCAACGACCCGGTGCTGCGGAGCTGTTATCCGCCGGGCGTGCCGCGCGTCTACATGCATCCCTTCCCTTTCCAGTTCATCCAGACGCCGGGCGAAGTCGTGATGCTGTTCGAGGTCGATTCGCTGCGGCGCGAGATTTATACCGATGGGCAGCGGCATGACCCGAGCCTGGTGCCTCTGTGGATGGGAAATTCCATCGGCCACTGGGAGGGTGACACGCTGGTGGTGGACACCAACAATTTTAACGATCGCACCTGGCTCGACCGCATCGGCCACCCGCACAGCGATCAGTTGCACGTCATCGAGCGCTTCCGCCGCATCGACCACGATCACCTGGTCGACGAGATCACCATCGACGATCCTAAGGCGTACACCAAGCCGTGGACCGCGCGGCTGCAATTCGTCTTGAAGTCCTGGAAGCTCACCGAACAATTTTGCGAGGATGGCGAAAGCTTTATGAGCCTGGAGAAAAAGGAAGCTTCAGAGAAAAAATAGGCCGCTCCACTTTCCGGACGCACATTCGCCGGCGCCGCGCGGATGGCCTGTCGATTCGGATTTTGGCGTTGACAGAATTTGGCTCGCAGTGGATATTTTTATCATCTGGTTATTTCATTGCGTTGCGGAAGTCGGATTGTCGGGCCATCACGTCCCAGGGGAATTTTCAGGAGGATCCGAATGAAGAAGCTGGCGTTGTTTCTGGCCACGCTATTCTGCCTTACTCTGCTCTCCCGGCCGGTGCCGGCGCATCACGGAGAGGCCAACTACGACACGGAGAAGATGGTTTCCGTAAAGGGAACGGTGACGGATTTCCAGTTCGTGAATCCGCACGTGCAGATTTCCATCGACGTGAAGAACGACAAGGGTGAAATCGAAAAGTGGACCGGAGAAGCGCGCAGCCCGGCCATGCTCTCCCGCTACGGCGGGTGGGACCGCAACACGATCAAAATCGGCGACGTAATCACCTTCTGGGGCCATCGCACCAAAAACGGGACGTTCTTCATGCGCCTCGATAAGATCGTCCTGCCCGACGGAAAGGAACTCGGGAACCTGTAGGACAGCACTGGCGGCTACCGGCGCAGCCTGGCTTCGACCTGCCGGAGGGACGAAGCGCAGCAGGACCGCATGCCATCAGTGTCTCAACGGTGATAAAATCTCCCGCTCATGAGCACCGCCAGCGCACGGCCCCAACTCCAGATCCGCCAGGCCCAGGAAGATGACGCCACGGCCCTGTGCGAAATTTTCAACGAAGCCGTGCAGGACCGGCTGGACACCTTCGATCGCGATCCGCGCTCGCTCGAGGAGCAGCGATTGCAGATCGACGCCACCCAGCACGATCCGAAGCACCCCATCCTGGTGGCCGAAATGCGTAACTGGGTAGCCGGGTGGGCGGCGCTGGCCTCGTATGACAATCGCATCTCCCTCGATGACATCGGCGAAGTGTATATCTACGTGCGCCGGGCGTTTCGAAGTTACGGCGTGGGACGGCAGTTGATGCGCGCCGTTCAAGAAACGGCGGGCAAACTCGGCTATCGCAAACTGGTGGGCCGCGTGCTGCTGCACAATCAGGATGGACTGGTGCTGTGCCGCGCAACGGGCTGGCGCGAAGTGGGCCGCCACGCAGCGCACGTCCGGATGAACGACCGTTTGCACGACGTCGTCCTCGTCGAGTATCTAATCCCCGGCCCCTCTCCCCAGCCGTGAACGATTCCGAATACATGCACCTGGCCATCGTGCAGGCGCAGGCGGCCGCGCTGCGCGGAGAAGTGCCCATCGGCGCGCTGGTGGTGCGCGACGATCGCATTCTGGCCGCCGCCGGCAACCGCACCATCACCGATTGCGATCCGACCGCGCACGCGGAAATTGTGGCGCTGCGCGAAGCCGCCCGCAAAGCGGAGAACCATCGCCTGACCGGCGCGTCCATCTACGTAACGATTGAGCCCTGCGCCATGTGCGCCGGCGCGCTGGTGCAGGCTCGCGTCGCCCGCCTCATTTACGGCGCGAACGAACCGAAAGGCGGTGCCGTTCGCAGTTGCCTGCAGGTACTGGAAGCTCCGGGGCTGAATCATCGCGTGGAGGTTGTGTCGGGAGTCCTGGCCTGGGAGGCGGTGCAACTGCTGCAATCTTTTTTTTCGGGAAAGCGGTAAGGCGCTGAGGAGATTTGAGATTTGAGATTTGCGGCCGTTGTCATTCTGAGCGAAGCGAAGAATCTCTCTTCGATCTGAGTGCAGGCAAAGAAACCAGGAGCGGTTCTTCGCTTCGCGCAGAATGACAAATCCAATCATTTTTCTGCAGCTTGCTCGTCCGCGACATAAGAGACCTGAAAAAACAAGGCTTTACAGAATCTGAGGGATCTCCGCTCTGCATGTAGCGCCCGCCTTCAGGCGGGCATCCGCGGTACGCCATCACGCCCGCCTGAAGGCGGGCGCTACAACATAGTGCAGAATTTGGGTTTTCTTACTCCGGCCCTTTCTTCCCCTCTTTCGTCTTCCCTTCATTCATTTTCCACAGCATCTGCCGCAGCATGCCCAGCCAGATCACCGCATCCCGTTCCGGCAATCGCAGGCGGCGCACCAGGCGGCGAATTCTCTCGTCGGCATCGGAAACGCGGCGGCGATCCAGAAATCCGCTGGTCTGCAGCGCCTCCAGCAGGAGCGTGGTGATGCGCTCAAGTTCTTCCGCGGTCGCCGGCTTCAGTTGTTTCGCGCTGCGCTCTTGCCTGGGATCTCGAATCAGTTCATACAGGCAGACGGCGACAGCCTGGCCGAGGTTCATGGAAATGTTCCGGTCGTGGGTGGGAATGCGGATCAGCCAGTGGCAGTGGCTGAGCGCTTCGTTGGACAAGCCGAACTTTTCCGAGCCGAAAAGCAATGCCACATTTCCCGCTGCCAGGCGCTGGCGGATCTTCCGCGCTCCGTACTCCGGGCGCCGGACGGCGTGCTGCAGATCGCGCGTGCGCACTGCAGTCGTTCCCACCACCAAAGTGCAATCCTTCAGGGCCTCCGCCAACGTCTCGTAGAGTTCCGCGTTGGCCAAGATCTCCGACGCCCCGACGGCGGAACGCGCTTCGCGAAACGAGGGATCGTACGGATTCACGACTCGAAGAGACTCAAAGCCAAAATTGCTCATGGCTCGCGCCACCGCGCCGATGTTGAGCGGGTTGCGCGGAGCAACCAGAACGACGCGCAGGCGGCCGGGATCGTTGGAAAATGGCACGGGTTCCCCATTGTAAAACAACCACGTGAGGAAGCCAGCCAGAGCGAACTTTATTGGCAGCGCGGATTTCCGCCGTGCCGTTCAATTCGGCGGCCCCGGGACGCTGCGGGCCTGCCGGAATGGCCCTTGCCCAACCTGCACTGCCCGGCGCCTGTCGAAATGTGCGTGGCTGATACTAGCCATCGAATCGATGAATTGGACATCCGCCCCACATGGGATTACGATATTTGCAAGTTGACGGCCTGCTGGAAAGGGGGCTAACCATGAAGCACTACTACGATTTGTTCGAAAGATTCCCTGATGGATCGTCCCTCTGGCGCGCTTGCGCGATCGGAGTGGAAGGCGCTCGCCACCACATGTACGAACTGGCGAAGCGCTCCAGCAACCACTTTTATGCCATGAACGTCGTGAGCGGGAAGATTATTCTGCCCAACCCGCGTCCCAGCCCCTTGATGGCGGCTCCGGCGGGAAAGCAAAGCAGCGCTGCGGTAGCTTAAGACGCGGATATTGAGCGTTTCGGCGCTGACGTCCCCTGCAATAGCTCAGTAGAATGTACATCTGTCTTCGCTTTTCATTCGACTGATTTTTTTGCAAAAAAATGGAACGAACTGCCGCGCTGGTGGCAATTCAGTACACCAATGAGCCTTCCTCCGACAGGTTCATTGAGGAGGGGCGGCCGCTTACGCGACGCCTCTCCTTTTTTTAGGTCTGAACACTTTCAGCCTCTGACGCTACAGGAATGCGGGTATTGGCCGAGAAAGCACAGAAATGAATTGCCTATGGACTCGCCGGAAGAGTTCGCCTACCGTGTATGGCAATACCGGAACTAAAGATTCCTTAGATTTCCCAGCCGGTCCGAGGGAATAGGAGTGATGACCATGCTGACTGCCGCGAAAGAATGCCGCCTCACCCCGCGAGAAGCACTGTCGGAACCCGTCCTGGTCCGACCCTGTGACTCCATCTTCCCCGAAGAGATCTGCATGACCGCAAACGTCTCGCGCAGCGGACTCTATTTCGTGACCACCTCCGGCCACTACGCCGTGGGAATGAACATGATCGTGGCGCTGAATTTTGGCCCGGACGATCCCATTCACCGCGAACAAATCGGAGACGTGGTGCGCGTCGACCGGTTGGACCGCAACAAGTGGGGAGTAGCCATACGAATCCTCATGCACAACAATCCGGGAATTTACTCCGGCACATAGATCGTCTTTCCCTCATAAAAGCCCCAGCCAGCAACGCCCGGAAAGGCAACGATACCACCGTCTGCGGCGCGGCCTCGTAGCCGCAATGCGGAAAGAGTTGGCGCCGATCCACCGCGCGTCACAATTGCATCGCGGCTTCCGATTTGCGAAACGGCAAAACTCTCGCGCAACGCTCGCAGTCGCGAAATGTTTTCGGACGGATTCCGCGGCAGAACGCGCTGGTTACCCTGTACTGATTCTAGACTATTGGGTAGGTACACGAAGCCGCCGCGATGGTTCAAGATGGTTTCCTCTCGGTAGGACACGGTTCAACCCATGGGAAGCAGGCGAATCAAACAGGGGGCTCACCGTCTTTACCAGGCACCGAACATGGCCACGATCACCGAATCCGAAAGCGCAATCGTTGCGGAGTTCCTGAGCGCGGAAAAAGTCACCCGCAGAAATTTGCGCGAAGCCCTCGAGAATCATGCCCAGTGGCTCGACTCCCAGGGCGATGTCGGAAACCGCGCGGATTTCTCCGGAAAAATTCTCGACTCCGCCGAGATGGTCGATGCGCGGCTTTCCGACGCCATCCTGATCAAAACCAGCTTGAAAAAAGCGGATCTTACCCTGGCCGATTTGCGTGGCGCGAGCCTGGTGCAGGCGAATCTGGCCGAGACGACCCTGCTGGGCACGCAGTTACAATATTCCGGTCTTCAGGCGGCCAATTTGCAAGGTGCCACGGGACTCCTCAGCCCGCAACTCGCCGGAGCAAATTTATTCGGCGCCACCCTTCCCGAGGATATCTCCCCGCTCAACTCGCTGCGGCTGGTTCGCGAAGTGGCTCGCCGCGCCGGTTGGCTCATGGCGCTGACGTTGCTCCTGGACGCCCTCGTTTCGCTGAGGGTGTTTACCACGCCGGATTCCCAGCTCTTGAAGAACGCCTCGGCCTTGCCCTTCTCCGCGCTGCAATCGGCTTTGCCGTACATTCCTTTTTATCTCTTTGGCCCCGTGGTCATTCTGTGTCTGTATCTGGCCTTTCATCTTTACGCCCAGCGGCTGTGGGACGGAATTTCGCAATTGCCGGCGATCTTCCCCGACGGCCGGAGACTTGACGCCTGCCTTCCGTGGTTCGCGCGATGGTGCGCGCGGGCGCATTTCAAGTGGCTGCGCGTCTCCCAATCTCCCCTGTCGTTCCTCGAAGCCGGGGTTGCCATTGGCGTGCTGTATTGGATCACGCCGGCCACGGTTCTCATGTTCTGGGGCCGCTACTTGACGCTGGAGGACTTGCGCGGCACAACGTTGCAGATTCTGCTTTTCGCGGGCGCCGTCGCCGCCGCTATGAACCTCCCGCGAATTGCCGGAAGGGCTTTTGCCCCCGGCGCGCGGCCGCGCAGCGATGAAGCGAATCGGGCCGGTGCCAGAACCGTTCAGATTTTGAGGCTGACGCCGCCGGGAATTGGACTCGTGCTTTTTCTTCTCTCGATCGGCACGTTCGTGGGCGTTCCACACGACTATCACGCTACCGCTCCCGCACCCGCCGCGGGAATGCGGGCGTGGGCTCCTGGAATCCTTTGGACTTTCGGCTATAACCCGTTCGCCCAACTAACCGAAGCGGAGGTTTCCAGCAAACCGGCGGGCTGGACGGGACACGAGGAGGAACTCGACGGCGTCAAAGGGGCGAACCTCAACGGGCTCAGGCTGCGTTACATCCAGGCCTATGGCGCTTTTCTCGCCAAGGCTCACCTGTGGCGCACGGACCTGCGCAACGCTTATCTTTCCGAGGCGGACTTGCGGGAAGCCAACTTGCGCCAGGTTGACCTCCGATACGCCGTTCTGGATCGCGCCCGGCTGGATCGCGCGGCGCTCCCCGAGGCCGACTTGACCAGCGCGAACCTGGACCGCGCCGACCTGACCGATGCCAATTTATCGTTCGCCCAACTCTCCGAAGCCGCGCTGCCGGACGCGACACTCGACGGCGCCAACCTATACAAATCGGATCTGCATTCGGCGTTTCTGCAGCGGGCCAGCTTTCGAAAAGCCGATCTGCGCGAGGCCAACCTGGAGGATGCCAATCTCACGATGGCGAATCTCTCGGAATCCTACCTGGCGTCGACCAAGCTGGGCGCCGCCCGCCTCAAGAATGCCGATCTCTCCAAGGCCATTCTTACCGATGCCGACCTTCGCAAAGCGGACCTGAGCGGAGCAAAATTGGGGGGCGCGGTGCTCCGCGGAGCCGACCTCGGCGGCGCGAACCTGCACAGTGCCGATCTCCGAGGCGCCGAGGGTCTCACGGCTACCCAGGTTTGCGCCGCGTCCAGCCTCTGGGAAGCGCAAATGGACGAGAGCCTGCAGCAGGACGTAACAACCCTCTGCGGACCGAAGCGCTGATCGCCGCCGCGCCTGCACCGGATTTAAAGCCGGAATCTGATCCGCGATTCGGCCTGAGATAAGTGCTCGAAAGTCCTGAAATTGGCCAACCTGTACTGTAGTACAGGTACCAGTCTGAAACAGCTTCCCGTCAAAACCCGCGTCTTCGCTGTTCCATATTGCTACCATCAAATTTCATTGTGTTCTGAACACCCTGGGTCCAGGGACGTCAGGCATCTAAGCTCGGACAACTTTTGGTCAGGATACCCAAATGAAGAAAAAGAAGGTCGGAGAGGTTTTGGTGGATCGGGGAAAGATATCTCCCGCGGACCTGGAAATGATCGTTACGGAGCAGCAAGGGAAGGTGATCCACCTCGGCGAATTGATGCTGGAGCGCGGCCTGATCGACAAGAATGACCTGGCGGAGGCGCTGGAGGAGGTATCTCACATCCCCTATATGGATTGCACGACGATCAACCCCGAGCCCGCCGCGTTGAAGCTGATTCCGCGCGCGGTTGCCGAGCGCTGGGGGGTCCTGCCAATCCGCATCGACAACAAATGTCTGGTCGTGGCGATGGCTACTCCGCAGAATCTGGGAATGTTGGATGAATTGCGCTTCACGGCCGGGATGAAGATTTCGCCGCGTCTCACCTTCCGAAATGACATCCACGCGGCCATTGCCGCGCATTATTCGGGCGAGCCGCGGCAGGAATCCCAGGTCACCCCTGCCAACTCCTCTATCACCGTCGATCCATCGGGCATTTTGCCGGCGGAGGAAGTGGAATTCTTTTCCACCAGCTCGCGGCAGAGCAATCAGGAAGCGATCCAGGAAATGCAGGCGGACTTGCGGCAAAGGAAGACGCCCGCAGTCCGTGTAGTCTCGGAAATCATCCAAACCGCCATGGCCAAGCAGGCCAGCGATATTCACATCGAACCCCGGGCTTCCGAAACCGCCATGCGCATTCGCGTCGACGGCGTGTTGCGCGATCTGCCGAGCGTTCCCCGCGGCATTCAGAATTCCCTGATTTCGCGAATCAAGATTCTCTCCGACATGGACATCTCCGAGCGCCGTTCGCCGCAAGACGGCCGCTTCATGGTGGCCGTCGGTTCGCGGCAGATCGATCTTCGCGTTTCGACGCTTCCTACCCAGTACGGCGAAAAGGTCGTAATCCGGCTTCTGGAAACCTCGGCGCCCTTAACCTCCTTCTCCGACCTCGGAATTCCGGAGGGGCAGTCCGAGGATCTGGCCAACCTGCTGGCGCAGCCGCAAGGCATGATCCTGGTGACCGGTCCCACAGGTTCCGGAAAGAGCACCACGCTGTATTCGGCGCTGCACAAATTGCGTACGCCTTCCGTCAACATCGTGACCGTGGAAGATCCGGTCGAATACGTGTTGCCGGGAATCAACCAGGCGCACGTCAACACCAAAGCGGGCATGACCTTCGCCAGCGTTCTGCGATCCATCTTGCGTCAGGATCCCAATATCATCATGGTCGGCGAGGTGCGCGACCGAGAGACCGCGGAAATCGCCATGAAGGCTGCCCAGACCGGGCACCTGGTCCTCTCCACCCTGCACACCAACGACAGCGTTTCAGCGATCGTCCGCCTGCTGGATCTGGGCATCCCCGGATTCCTGATCAGCTCTTCCCTGACCGGCATTCTGGCCCAGCGCCTGGTGCGGAAACTGTGTTCCTGCCACACGGTGGAACCGGCCACTTCGGAATTCCAGGTTCGACTTTTGCAAAACGGAATTTCGCGCCCGCCAAAAACCATGGCCGTTCCCGTGGGGTGCAGCAAGTGCGACCAGACCGGTTACAAGGGCCGCGTCGGAATTTACGAACTGCTTCGCTTCGATGACTCGATCCGCACGGTCGTTCGCACCAGCGGCAACATCGACCAGATTCGTGAGATGGCCCGGGCCAACGGCATGCGCACGATGCAGGAAGACGCCATGGACAAGCTTCACCAGGGCCTTACCACGCTGGAAGAAATCCTGCGTGTCGTCCCCATGGAAACCATCGCCAACATCGAATGCCGTAAATGCTCACATCACATCTTCCCCTCGTTCAAGTTCTGTCCCAACTGCGGCACGCGATGCACGTTCGATCGCCGGCCAAATCGCAGTAATTCTCAAGTCCAAGACATGGAGGGAGTCGTACCGGCATGAGTGCTACAACCGAAAAGACATACTCCACAACCAGACGAGACCTGCGCTACCCGCAGCTCTGCGAACTGTCGATGAACTACGAAGGCGCGACCGAAGATATCGCCGTTCGTCCGCCGGATCTCAGCCCGCACGGAATGTTCGTGAATACCGACAAGAATCTGCCCAACGGGGCGGTTCTGAAGCTCACCTTTCGGCTGGCGAATACCGGAGTGTCCATCCAGGCGCGGGCCGAAGTGCGCTACTGCTTAAAGGGAGTTGGAGTGGGCGTCGAGTTCGTGGACATTTCTCCCGAGTCGGTGCGCGCCATCGAGCAGGAAATTCGCACGCAGTCCGCCAAGAAGTAGGAATTCGCAGCAGTCTCGTGTTCGAGGGCCGGAGCGCATCGCGTTCGGCCACCGGCCCCCCCGGCTCTCGTTCGCTTCACGCCCGCCAAGCCGTTCCCGGAGTGTAATCCCTCAGCGACTCTAAAACCCTGCGGTCCGTGAATTTGAACTCACCAATCTCAGACCGCCGCGGAATCCGCGGATTTTTTGTCCGCCCGCTTCAGGAACCGGTACAAACTGGTGCGCCCGATCCCCAACATGTGTGCCGCCCGCACCCGGTTGCCTTCGCAGCACTCCAGCACCCGGCGAATATGCTGGCGCCGGACTTCCTCCAGCGGCAGCGGCCGCCAGGAGTCTCCCGCGCGTCCATTCTGTGCCGCGGGTTTCTGCAAAGTTTCCGGCAAATCGTCGAGATCGATAAAGTCGTTGACCGCCGTGAGGCACGCGCAGGAAATCACGTTCTCCAGTTCGCGGACGTTTCCAGGCCAGGAGTGTTGGGCGAGCACAGTCTGCACCCGTCGGGTGAGCCCTTTGATGTCCTTGTTATAGGCCTCGTTATACTTCTTCAGGAACGACTGAATGAGCAGCGGAAGGTCATCCAGGCGTTCGGACAAGTTCGGAACACGGATCTGGATGGTGCTGAGGCGGTAGAAGAGGTCCTCGCGAAAGCGCCCCGCCAGGACCTCGGCGCGCAGGTCGCGGTTGGTCGCCGCCACAAGGCGCACGTCCACATGGCGCACTTCCGGAGAGCCCACCCGCTGTATTTCGCGGTTCTGGATCACCCGCAGAAGTTTGGCTTGCATGGATAGAGAAGTCTCACCCACTTCGTCCAGGAACACCGTGCCTCCATTCGCGTATTCGAACAGGCCGGGCCGCGTGTCCGTAGCTCCGGTGAAGGCGCCGCGCATGTGCCCGAAGAGCTGGCTCTCCAGCAGGGTGTCCACCATCGCCGAGCAGTTGCACACGGCAAACCGCTGCTGTGATACCGGGCTCATCTGGTGGATGGATTTGGCGATCAGCTCCTTGCCGGTGCCGGTCCCTCCGACCAGCAAAATATTGGTGTAGTGCCGGGCGACCTTGCGGATCATTTCGAATACTTCCACCATTGGAGCGCTTCGCCCGACGATCCCGTGGAACTCCAGGTCAGTGAGCAGTTGCTGCTCCAGCCCCCGAATGCGCTTGCGCTTGCGGAAGGATTCCGAAAGCTCGTCGAGGGATCTCTTCAGGCGCGAGCGGTCCACGGGCTTTGGAAGGTAGTCGTACGCGCCGCGCTTCACGGCGGCCACGGCATTATCTAGCGAATAGTATCCGGTCATCAGCAGGACATAGACGCCGGGATCGCGCTGAATGGCCTGCTCCAAAAACTGCAGGCCGTCCATCCCGGGCATCTTGATGTCGGACATCACCACGCGCACGCGGCCTTCCTCCACCAGTTCCAGCGCGTATTGTGGATTGCTCGTGCCGATCGAGCCAAAGCCCAGGCACCGCAGCGATTCCTGCAGCATTTCCACCATGCCGGGCTCATCATCCAAAACACATATTGTCATGGCCTCGTCCGAACTGCCGCGAACGACGTGGCCGGTTTTTTGGGCGTCTTTGGGAACCGCAGTCAAAGTGTTCATGATGAATCACGGGCACGGCCCGTGCCAAAATCGCGGCGCAATTTGCCGCGAGTTGCGATTCGTCATGATTGCGTTTCGCGCAGAAGGAGTTTCCGGTAAGTGCTCTGCGGGCAATCGATTGTGGCGGGGAGTGACCGGAGGATTCGAGAACTGCTGGCGGAAGGAACGCCTGACGGGTTCAGATCGGCATCGCGTCCGTGAGTTTGCTTAGAGTCCGCGTTCCGAATTGGACTTCAACAGGCCTTTCCCTGTGCCAAAGTCGAATTGGCTTTCGCCACACTTCCACCTAGCTAGTTCGCTACGCTCTCATCCATTTCGCTCAAAGTTGCAAAGAATTCAAATTCCTCAGCGGGGTAGCGGATGATGCCCCCAAGATCGGAGCTCATCTCGCAGTAATTCCCCTGAACATTGAACAAGTCGATAACGCGATCTTCGGTCGACGAAGTCGCCCGGCAGATTTCTTCGTGGGTCGACGGCCGGTCTTGACTATTCCGTTTCATCGTCTCGTGTTTCATTGGAGGACCTCCTCGCGTTGCAGCCCCACCTCTGTTTCCTGCAAGTTGCATTCCCTTCTTGAGTCCTCTACTTCCTTGGATGCACGATTGCCCTTTAAAGATTCCCTGGTGCGCGGGTGCAACTGCGCGAGCCTCATCCGGCAGCGTCCGTTACAATCCATCGGCACAACTTCGCGAATCCGATAGGCCACCGGAACCGATCCCCCGGAAGACTCCGAAGCCAGCAACCGGATAAAAACCATCGCTCCCTCGGGCAGTGCGCGATGCAATTGCACTTGTTTTTCGCCTTCCGCAGTCCACATCAAGTCGGTCCGTTCTACAAAGAAGCTGTTATCCAAGCCCCAGCCCGAAATTTCAATCCGGTAATCCCCGGAATCGTTGAATGAGTTACCCATCACCAGCACGCTCCTGCCACTGGCTAGTGCAGGGGACGGGCCAGAACGAAAATATTTGCGCGCATTGAAACGCAAGGCTTTATCCGACGGTGCCCGGGGGCACAGCAAATTCTCAAATGCACAATTTGAAACGACTGTGCAATTTTGAAACAGAAGGGGCACCAGCCGGACATACGGGGGTTGCGCCGCGGACTAGGTGGTGTGAATGCCTGCGTACAGGGCGTGCAGCGCAAAGAAGAAAATCGGCTGGAAAATGCGATCGAACAACGTCCAGGCGATGATTATTCCGATCAGGGCATAGCTGCCGGAGTGCTGCATCCAGTCCAGATAGCGCCGGGCAGTCCCTTCGGGCATCAGCACCATGATTCCCGCGTTCCCGTCCAATGGCGGTACAGGCAGAAGGTTAAACGTCCCGAGAAGCAGATTCAGAATGAAAAGAATGCTGAGGGCCGACGTCAGAAACGTCGGGTCGCCCGCATTGGCGGGCGAAACCAGGCCGGAATAGCCGTGGATAAACTCAGGCGCCCGAAAATAGCCGGCGGCGATCCCGATCCGAATGGCGATTCCCGACAGAATCATGAGCGTGAAATTGGCCGCCGGCCCCGCCAGCGCCATCCAGGCCGAACGCCGCGGGTACTGCCGCTGCCAGGCCGGGTCGAACGGAGCGCTGGCCCATCCGATCATCCAGCCGCCGAGGAAGTAGGAAATGATCGGCACGACGACCATCCCGAACGGAGAACGGCGAATATGCGGAACCGGATTGAGGGTGACCTGTCCGCCCTCCGCGGCGGTCATGTCGCCGCCTAGTTTGGCGACCAGCGAATGCGCCGCTTCGTGGCACGTCGTCGAGAAGAGAAAGACGAGGTACCAGATCGCGCCGAGGGCCATGTCAGGCGTATTCATCGTGGCGGCATTTCGATTCGAAGGGATGGCTCCGGGGCCTGGACTCGAACCAGGATTCTAGGCTCCAAAGGCCCATGTGCTACCAATTGCACCACCCCGGACCGGAGCCGAAAAAGTGTAGCAGAGATTCGGGTTTTGGTTTCAGGTTTTAGGTTTGCGGGCGGATCTCAGGTGGTGGGGGCGCGAGTAGCGCCCGCCTTCAGGCGGGCATTTGTGCCGGCTCCCAGGATGCCCGCCTGAAGGCGGGCGCTACTCGAGGACGGTTTTCTGTTCGAGTTTTGCCTACGCCGTTTTTGACAGTCTCTTTGTCCCCGAGCCGTTTCCGGATTTCTTCTTATCGGCCAGGCTCTTCTTCAGCGCGGACATCAGATCGACGACCGGCGCGAGATGCCGCGGCTTCTCCGGCAACGGAGCGGCTTTGCCCTTGCTCCTGCTGGCGATCAGCTGTTCCACACGCTTCGAGTACTCATCATGAAACTGTTCGGGGCGGAAGGGTTTGAGCAGGACTTTGGCGAACTGCTCGGCCAGGTCAACTTCCTGTTTCTTTAAATTTTTCTCGCTGGTCTTTCCGTAGCCTTTGACTTCGCGAATTTCCGCCGGGTAATAAATTGTGTGCAGGATCAATCCGCCCTGGTAGGGACGGATAATCACGGTGCGCTCGCGCTGGTGCATGGTCACCTTGGCGATCGCTGCGTAGCCCATCTCGTCCATGGATTTCAAAAGCAGCGAGTAAGCGCGCTCGCCGGCAGCGTCCGGCACGGAAAAATAAGAGGTCTCAAAGTAAATAGGATCGACTTCGGCGAGCTTCACGAACTGCAGAATTTCCATGGCCGTCGATGAGGCCGGCTGCAGCTTCTTCAGCTCCTCGGGATCGACGAGGACGTACTTGTCCTTTTCAATTTCATAGCCCAGCGCCAACTCGTCGCGCGAGACCACTTCCTTGTCATACGGGCAATAGAGCTGCTGGTGCACGCGGTTTCCGCATTTGCGGTGAATCTCATGAAAGGCGACGTGCGAGTAGCGAGCCGCGGCATACAGCCGGATCGGCACGGAGATCAATCCGAAAGAAATGTAGCCTTTCCACGCGCTGGTTGGCATATCGCTCCTTCAGCGCCCTGCGGCGCCTGTGACATTTTCAATCCCGGTTTCCGACATCAAAATCAGAATACAGCCCATGGTAACGCCATGCAGCAGCCAATCTGCAGCCATGCTACGGCCATGCTACGGTTTGACCCGTTCGATGGCACCGGGTGTCTCCCGTAATTAATGGTATTCCACTTGGGCCGCTTCTGTGATGCCATATCGACTGACGGGAGGGCCTGCGAAT
>Ga0070735_10002570_pt1 | contig 16335 bp, 17 predicted proteins | sample Coa_R1_FD_66443 | JGI IMG/M metagenome (GOLD analysis project Ga0070735, IMG submission 66443) | Surface soil microbial communities from Centralia Pennsylvania, which are recovering from an underground coalmine fire - Coalmine... | ecosystem: Environmental > Terrestrial > Soil > Unclassified ... | reverse complement strand
GGATCAACCTGGCCGCGCTGGCCATGATCGAGGCCAAGTCCACCGTGCCCAGCGTGTACGCGCCGTTCATCGAGAAGATCGGCGACGGGACGCCCGGCGCCACCGTCGTGTACTCCTTCGCCCAGGGCCTGGCCGCCCTCAACCAGGGCAAGGCCATCCGCTACGAGGGGCCGGGCGGCCCGACCAGCTTCGACGGCTTCCACGACTCCACCGGCATCTTCCAGATCGACGCCTACAACGCCACCGGCGCCGTCCTGGTGACCGGCAACATCAGCGCCACGCAACTGCGAGCGCTGTCCTAACCGATGAGCCTGTTCCTCGCGTCCCTCGGATTCGGCCTGGTAACCGCCGCGGTGCTGGCCATCGCGGCGGTCGGGTTCACCATGCAGTTCGCCGTGACCGACGTGCTGAACCTGGCCTTCGGCGCGGTGATGATCGCCTCGGCGTTCGTCGCCTACGCGCTGAACCAGGCCGGGGTCAACGTGTGGCTCGGCCTGCTGGCCGCCGCCGCGGCGGGCAGCGTCGGGTCGGTCCTGCTCAACCAGGGGATCTACACGCCGTTCCAGCGCCGCGGCAGCGCGCCGATCACGATGGTGATCGTGTCGCTGGGCATGACGCTCATCATCGAGTTCGGGCTGCAGGCCATCGTGGGCGGCACCAGCGTGTCGTACACGATGAGCCAGGGACCGACGGTCCGGGCGGGCGGCCTGGTCCTGACCGCGGTCCAGTTCGTGATCATCGGGCTGGCCGCGGTCGTGATGGCGGGAGTGCACGGCCTGCTCCGCTACACCAAGCTGGGCAAGGCCATGCGGGCCACCTCGGCCAACCGCTCGCTGGCCCGTAACTGCGGCATCAGGACCGACCGGATCGTCACCGTCACCTGGGCCATCACCGGCGCGCTGTGCGGCATCGCCGGCACCGTGTTCGCGATCAACAACGGCAGCTTCGGCGCGACCAGCGCGGACCTGTTCCTGGTGGTGATCCTGGCCGCGGTCTTCCTCGGCGGCCCCGGCCAGGCCTACGGCGCCATGCTGGGCGCCGTGGTCATCGGGCTGGCCACCGAGATCAGCGCGGCGTACATCACCCCGTCGTACAAGGACGTCATCGCGTTCGCGGTCCTGCTGGTCATGATGGTGGTCCGCCCGGGCGGCCTGCTGGGAGCGGCGGTGACATGACCAGCGCGCAGCTGTACTACCTGCTCAACCTGCTCATCTACGCCGGCATCGACATCATCGCCTGCCTGGGCTTGAGCCAGCAGTTCGGCGTGGCCGGGGTGACCAACTTCGGGTTCATCATCTTCCAGGCGGCCGGCGCCTACACCGCGGCGATCCTGTCCCTGTCCGGCGACTCCGCCAACGGCGGCTTCCAGTCCTACATCGGCGGGTGGAACCTGCCCTTCCCGGTGCCCTGGATCGGCGCCGCGGTCGTCGGCGGGCTGATCGCGCTGCCATTCACGTTCGTGGTCGGCCGGCGGCTGCGCGGCGACTTCGCCGCCGTCGGGCTCCTGGTCACCGCGGTCATGGTCAACCTGCTGGTGACCAACTACAAGCCGTTCCTGAACGGCTCGGCGGGGCTGTCCCTGGTCCCGGCGCCGCTGCAGGGTACGTACGACCCGGCGGGCGCGGGCTACCAGTGGGCCTACGCCGCGGCCGCGCTGGTGCTCGCGGCCGGGGCGTTCTGGCTGGTGCGGCGGGTGACCGAGTCGCCGTACGGGCGCTCGCTGCGCGCCATGCGCGACAACGACATGGTGGCCGACTCGCTGGGCAAGAACCTGGTCACGCAGCGCGCCGCGGTACTGGTGCTGGGCGGCGCGCTGGCCGGGCTGAGCGGCGGGATCCTGGTCGGCTACATCACCACGTGGTCACCCGGGGCGTGGGGTTACGCGGAAACGATCGTGCTGTTCGCCGCCGTGATCATCGGCGGCGGCGGCAGCCACCGCGGCGCCGTGCTGGGCGCGATCCTGGTCCCGGTGGGCTTCGAGGAGGCCACCAGGTACATCCCCCCGTTCGGCCCGCCCGGCTTCGTGGACGACCTGCAGTGGGTCGCCATCGGCCTGCTGGTGGTGGTCTTCCTCTGGTTCCGGCCGCAGGGGCTGCTGCCCGAGCGCCGGCGCACCATCGGCGCCACCGCCCCTTCCTTTGAGATGCCGAACGAAGACGTGGTATCCCTCGCCGCGCCCCTCCGAGCCGCCCGTGGGGCTCCGGCCGCGGCGTCGGCCGCGGCTCCGGGCGCCGGCGGAGCCGCCGGTCCGATCGCCGCCTCGGCGCCGGCCACGGCCCGGCCGCAGCCGCCGGGCGACGGCGTCGTGCTGCGCGGCGTGGACCTGGTGCGGGACTTCGGCGGCGTGCAGGCGGTGGCCGGGGTCTCGATCGAGGTACGGCACGGCACCCTCACCGGCCTCATCGGCCCCAACGGCGCGGGCAAGTCGACGCTGCTCGCCATGCTGGCCGGCACCCTCCCCGTCACCTCGGGACAGGTGATCTACCAGGGCGCCGACGTCACCGGCGGGCCGGCCTACCGCCGCGCCCGGCTGGGGCTGGTGCGGACGTTCCAGCTGGCCAGCGAGTTCAAGCGGCTGACCGTGATGGAGAACCTGCTCAGCGCGGTGCCGGGCAACCGGGGCGACTCGCTGGCCGGCGCGCTACGCGGCCGCCGGTACTGGCGGCCGGACGAGGACGCGGCCGTCGCCCGGGCCCGGGCGCTGCTGGAGCGGTTCGGCCTGTCCCGCTACGCCGACACCTACGGCGGCGACCTGAGCGGCGGCCAGCGCCGGCTGACCGAGATCATGCGCGCGCTGATGACCGAGCCGGGCATGCTGCTGCTGGACGAGCCGATGGCCGGGGTGCATCCCCGGCTGGCCCGCCAGATCGGCGCCCAGCTGCTCGACCTGTGCGCCGGGGGGATGACCATCCTCATGGTCGAGCACGAGCTGGCGATCATGGACGAGTTCTGCGACCCGGTGATCATGATGGCCGAGGGCGCGGTGCTGGCCACCGGGACCATGACCGACCTGCGGGCCCGCGCCGACGTGGTGGAGGCCTACCTTGTCGGCTGAACCGGGGCCCGCGCTGACCGCGGAGGACATCCGGGCCGGCTACGGCGCCGGCGACATCATCCACGGCGTCTCGGTGCAGGTCAGCGCCGGGACCGTGGCGTCCGTCGTCGGGCCGAACGGCTCCGGCAAATCCACCCTGCTCAAGGCGTTGTGCGGCGTGATCCGGCCCTCCGCCGGCCGGGTCCGGGTGGGCGGCCGCGACATCACCGGTCTGGCGCCGGAAGAGGTGGCGCGCGCCGGGGTCGGGTACGTGCCGCAGGTCGACGACGTGTTCGCGCCGCTCACCGTGCGGGAGAACCTGGAGATGGGCGGCTACCTGCTGCCCGGCCGGGACGTGGCCGCCCGGGTCGAGCGGGTAACCGCCGTCTTCCCCCGGCTGGGCACCATGCTCACCCGCCGGGCCGGCCGGCTGAGCGGCGGCGAGCGCAAGATGCTGGCCATGGGCCGGGTGCTGATGCTCCAGCCCGCGGTGTTCCTGCTGGACGAGCCGACCGCCAACCTGGCCCCGAAGGTGGCCACCGAACTGCTCACCGGGCACGTCCGGGCGCTGGCCGAGGCGGGCGCCGCGGTGCTCATCGTCGAGCAGCGGGCCCGGGCCGCGCTGGCCATCTCCGACTACACCTACGTGCTGGGCGGCGGGCAGGTCCTGATGGCCGACACCCCGGCCCGGCTGAACGCCAGCCAGGAGTTCACCGAGTCCTTCTTCGGGGTCGGCCCCAGCACGCCGAAGACGTCTTAGCTGCTGGGCGTCCTAGCCGAGGGTCGCCACGTCCAGCACCGCGGTCAGCAGCCCCAGCGGGCTCGGCGCGGCGTACTGGACGTTCAGCGCGGCCTGGCCGGTGCCCGGGTTCACGATCACCGCCACGGCGGGCAGGAACGGCGGCACCTGCGCCCTCAGCAGGGCCAGGGCCGCGGTGAGGTCCTGGCCGGCCGCGGTGATGGTCGCCTGGCGGTACAGCGCCGCCACGCCCGGCGAGGCGTCGCCGAACGCGGTCACGCTGAACGAGTACTGCGAGGACAGCGCCGCGAGCGTGGCCAGCAGGCGGGCGTCGACCTGGCCCGCCCGCAGTTCCGCGGCATCGGCGGCGCTGAAGTGGATCCGCTTGTTCCGCAGCAGCTGTGAGCCCGCGCTCATCCGGGCGCTCTGGTCGGCGCGCAGGGCGGTCTGGTAGGCGGCCGCGCCGCCCGGCTCGGTCGCCCGCACGTCGACCTGGGTCGCGCCCGAGCCGAAGCTCGCGAGCACCGCGGGCGCGTACTGGGCGGCCGCCGGATCGGAGGTCACCACCACGGTGGCGCCGTGCGGGCCGGGCGCTCCTGGCGTCAGCGGCATCAGCCGCGCCGCGGTCACGCCCCGGGCCTGCAGCGCCGTGCAGATGAGCGGGTCGCAGCCGATGATCGCGTTGCTGCCCAGCTGGCTGGCGATCCACGCCGCGGCCGCCGCCTGTACCGGGCTGGGCTGAGCTACGACCGGCTGGGTCGCGCTCTGCTGGGTCACGCTGGGGCGGGCCGTGGCCCGGGCCGGGGAGGGCGTGCTGGCCGCGCGGCCCCGGGCGCCCGGGGCCGCGGTCCCGCTGAACACGCCGCTGAGCGCCAGCGCGCCGACGGTGACCACCGCGGCGGCCGCGACCACGCCGGCCGTCCGCCAGCGTCGCACGGTCACCTGCCGCAGCAGCCACAGCCTGAGGGTGGTGGCCAGCACCCGGCCCCACGATGGCTCGGCCGCGGGCCGCTTACCCGACGTGATCACGGATGGGACGGTACCGGCCGCGGCCGGCGCGGCCGGCCTCGACCGCGGTTCCAGGTTCAGCAGCATGCCTCCGGGCGGCGCCAGACGGTTGTCCTCACCCACATTCGCCACCCTTCGGCCGCGCGCATCTGCGGCTCACGCGCCACAGCAGAACACACGAGCCCGCCGATATCAACGAAAAACGCCTACTGGTAAGGAATGCATAGCACAATATGCCGAGGTCTGTGCCCGATTGCGCATTAGCGCGCCGTTTTGGTCACCGAGAGCGACGAGCCGGTGTCCCGGGACGCCGGCGCTGGCCGCGGCCGGTGCCACAATGGACGGGGCCCTGCAGAGGTGGGCGGTGACCGAGGGACTGCGACACGGCGATCCGGACCGGACCGGGCCGTCTGGCCTGCTCCCGCTCCGGCCCGCCCTGGCTGCCGCGCTGGCCGTCCCGGGCTGCCGGGCGGTGTACGCGGTGGCGTTCGGGCTGGACGGCGACGCGCTGGCCGCTGGTGACGGCAACGGGCGCACCTATCTGTGAGACATGGCGGGCGGGCTCGCCGCCACCTTCGCGCATCCCGGCAGCCGGGGCGTCATCGGCGTCGCGTTCGATCCCGACAACGAACTGCTGGCCGCCGCCGACGCCAGCGGCCGGGCCTACCTATGGGACCTGATCCGCGGCGACCTGGCTCGCACCTTCGTCTCCCGGCGCAGCGGCGGCCTGAACGGCGTCGCGTTCTGCCTGGGCGGTGACCTGCTGGCCGCCGCCAGCGGCGACGGGCGCGTCTGCCTGTGGGAGGTGGTCAGCGGCCGGCCCGCGGGATCCTTCGTCATCCCGGGCAGCCCCACCGTCTACGCCGTGTCGTCCGGCCCGGGCGGCCAGGTCCTGGCCGCCGCGTGCGGGAGCGGCTGGGTCTACCTGTGGGACATGCCGACCCGGCGGCTGGCCGGCGCCCTGCCCCCTCCCGGCGCCGGTCCCGGCAGCCAGGGCGTGAACGGCGTGGCGTTCGGTCCCGGCGGTTCGATGCTGGCCGCGGCCGACGGCAACGGCCAGGTGTACCTGTGGGATACGGCCGCCGGCCGGCTGGCCGCCGCCTTCGCTCATCCCGGCAGGCGGGGCGTGAACGGCGTGGCGTTCGCTCCGGGCGGTTCGATGCTGGCCGCGGCCGACGGCAACGGCCAGGTGTACCTGTGGGATACGGCCGCCGGCCGGCTGGCCGCCGCCTTCGGCGACCCCAGCAGCCGCGGCGCGAACGCCGTCGCGTTCGCCCCCGGCGGCCATCTGCTGGCCGTCGGCGACGGCAACGGCTGCACCTACCTATGGCAGCTGAGCCCGACCGCCCCCTGACCATTCCGCCCGCTCCAGCTCAGTGCCTGCCAGCCGCCAGGGCTTTGGGCCGATCGCACGGCGTGACCGCATCCTGGGGAAGCTTGCGAATACTGCACTTGTTTCGGATACTGCAGATAATAGTTGGCGACGTTAAGGAGGACAGCGATGTCTCCCAGGGCAGGTGGCGTGATTAGACCTGGCGATGCTGACGCGGAGCTGGCCAGTCGCGCGGCACGTCGGATCAGAGACTACCTTGCAGCCCACCCAGGTAATGATCCGGTCAGAATCAGGGGAGAGCATGGGGGAGATGACGCCCTTATCGTCCCGCGGGCTGCGGCAGTTATGTTTGCTCAGATACTCGCCTTGGTAGCCAGCGGACAGGGTGTACAAATCATTCCGGACGCCGCGGAGCTGACCACGCAGCAGGCCGCCGACTTCCTGAATGTGTCACGTCCGTACCTGATTGGACTGCTAGAGGCAGATGAGATTCCTTACCGTATGGTCGGCACCCATCGCCGGATCAGGTTCGCGGATCTTCGCGAATACCGGCGGCGGGATGACCTGAAGCACCGCCAGGTTGCGGACGAACTTACCCAGCTGAGCGAGGAACTCGGGCTGTACTGACCAATGCCTTTCACTGTGGTGTACGACGCCAACGTGCTCTACCCCAACACACTGAGGGACCTGCTGATTCGTATCAGCCAGGCCGGCTTGGTGCAGGCCAAGTGGACCAACGAGATCCTCGACGAGATGATCGAGGCGCTGACCAGGAATCGCCCGGACATCCCGTCAAATAAGCTCGATCGCCTCCGGCAGCTGATGATCGAGGCGGTCAGGGACTGTCTGGTCTCCGGGTATGAGCCCCTTATCGAAGGACTGAAGCTCCCGGATCCATCCGACCGGCATGTGTTGGCAGCGGCGATAAGGCCGATGCTCAGCTCATCGTCACGAGCAATCTGAAGGACTTCCCAGCCGCCTATCTTCGGCAGTGGGACGTCGAGGTCAAGTCGCCCGATGGCTTCGTGCTGGATCAGATCGGCATCGACGGGCGGACCGTCGCTGCATGCGTCCAGCAGATCGCCGATGCGCGGACCCAGCCGCCGCAGGACATAGAGGACGTACTCAGCCAACTCGAACGGGACGGCCTAGTCGAATCCGCCGCCGCCATGCGCGCCGGATAGCGACCTCTTGTCGGCACGTGGGGTACCTGACGCGGATGACCATTACGTCTTCAACCCGTTGAGAATCAGAAATCAGATGCTCTATCGCCGCTGCGGGGGCCGCGGGCACGGGTCGGTGGCACGCGTCGTGGGCGCTCAGGTTGCAGTATGCTGCAGTGACTGCGCTCGTAGCTCAACGGATAGAGCATCTGACTACGGATCAGAAGGTTGGGGGTTCGAGTCCCTCCGAGCGCGCCCAGGTCAGAGCCCCTTTCCGAGTCCGGAAGGGACTCGTTTGCTAACGCGGTTGCTAACAGCGCGACCGTTAGCTGGTGGCCGCTACGGTGCGGGCGAAGATGTCGGTGGCCTCGGTGAGCTGGTCGCTGATGACGTGGGCGTACACGCGCAGCGTGATCGAGGGGTCCGCGTGGCCGAGCCTGGCCGCGACCACGTGCACGGGGACCCCAGCCAGCAGCAGGGTTGTCGCGTGTACATGGCGAAGGTCATGCAGCCGGGCGTGAGGCAGCGACCTCGTTGCCGATAGTTCGCATCGAAGGGTAGTCATGCCTATGGAGTCAGCTTCCAGCATGGCCGCGGAACATGCCGGTGGGCTGCTGTTCCTTCGGCAAGTGGCAAAGACCCGGCTGCCGACATTGCGATTGATCTTGGTAATGTTGTGGCTGATGGGGCCAGGTATTGCGCGCGCTAACTCGCGGCAGTAGCCTGACAGTCTCGCGCGTCACGACCAAGGGTGGGGGGTTTGAGTTGTCATGAGCGTGCTGATCATCGGTAAGTTCCCGGGTGACACCGCCGTGTTCAAAAAGGTGCTGACTGACCGGTCGGACGAGCTCGTCGCCGTATCTGAGCAGGCCCGCGCGGCTGGGTCGACCCACCACCGCTTCGGCGTCGGTGACGGCTTCATCATCCTCGTGGACGAGTGGGAATCACCGCAGCAGTTCGAGCAGTTCTTCGGCCGACCAGACATCCAGGCCCTGGTCGGGGAGATGGGCGCTTCCGGTCCACCGGAAATCACCGTCGTCGAGGCGTTCGCCACGCCAAGCGACTACTGAGTGCTGTGAGCTGACGTCAACTCTGTCTTGACCCTTGGTCGCTGCCAAGTCGGGTCGATGGTCAGACATGGGTGGCCCTGTTCTGGCCTCACAACGACGCTCAACGCCACCGCCTGATACGCATCGTTGACGCTTATCTCAGCAGGTCAGGGACGAAATAACCAGGTAGCGATGTGGCTGTAGATCTCTACGGATTACATGTTCACGACCGACGTGCGGTCAGCCCTGGCGTACTCCTGTGACAGGTGCTGGCGTTCAGGGTGGCCATGGCGGCAGAGCAGTGGAAAGATCATCCGCAGTGTTCGCCGTGGCCGTCGCATGGGGCGGCCAGGCATGGTAAGGGGGGATCAGATATGTGGGCGCAGCTCATCAAGGTGCGGTTGAAGCCTGGCAAGGACACAGCCGAGCTGGGCAAGCAGCTGCAGGCCGTCGAGCAGCCGGGCTCGGGCCTGGTGCGGACACTCGTAATGCACGACCAGAAGGACCCGAGTCAGGTCTATACATTGGTCGTGTTCGAAAGCGAGGAGAAGGCGCGAGCGCGCGAGCAGGACCCGCGCCGCCAGGAAGGACTGCAAGCCGCCAGAGCGACGATGGCAGACATATATGATGGCCCACCGGCGTTCGTGGATCTGAACGTGGTGGAGGAGTGGACCGGGTAAGCGAGACCGAAGGCTGCTTCCCGGGTTCGACACGACATGGCTGTGACACTCGGCACCGGTACTCGGCATCGGGACGAGGCCATCTGCTAACGCCCTGCTAACAACAGGTGTGGATGCATGCGGCCGATGGTGGACGCCGAAGGGGTCCTACTCCGTCTTCTAACCTGATCAGGTGGTCTGCGGTGGATTCGCGTGGACCCGGACATGCTCGTGAAAGTCGGATGGCCGTTTGACGTTACCTGGATTTTTGGTCATACTTTTGACTATGACAGTGCTTCCGCTGGGGGACGTTAAGTCTCACCTGTCCGAGCTCGTCGGCCGTGTCCACGATCATCACGAGCGGGTGACCGTGACCGTGCACGGAAGACCCTCTGCCATCCTCATCGCTCCAGAGGATCTGGAAGCGCTAGAGGAAACCCTGGAGATCATGCGTGATGCCGCCACCATGAATCGCCTGGCTGAGTCGGACGCGGAGCTGGCCCGCGGTGAGTACGTATCCGCCGAGGAACTTGCCGAAGCGATGAGGCGGCGCCACGCGCAGTGAGCGGCGAGCTTGCGGATGGATCCCTACGAGTTGCGGACGACATCAACCGTCCGCCGCGCCCTGAGCGAGACTCTGCCGGAATCCGTTGCAGCGGCTGCGTATGCGTTCATCACAGGCCCTCTGCTTGCCGATCCCCGCCGGATCGGCAAAAGGCTGCTCCCGCCAATGGACGACAGGTTCAGCGCCCGCCGTGGCACCTACCGGGTGATTTATCGGATCGACGACAAGGCCCGTGTGGTGACGGTAGTAGACGTCGCCCATCGCCGCGATGTCTACCGCACTTAAGCAGTTCGCGCTGCCCGCCTTGCCGAATTACCCTTAGTACTTCTAATCAAGCGGCGCCGCTCGCGGCGCCGCGGGCCCGGGTCAGAGCCCCTTTCCCAGAGTTGGAAGGGGCTCTTTTGCTAACCCGGTTGCTAACAGCGCGGTCTTAGCTGGTGAGCGCTACGGCGCGGGCGAAGATGTCGGCGGCCTCGGTGAGCTGGTCGCTGAGGACATCGGCGTACACGTGCGATAAGCGGCGGGCGACCGCACCTGGTATGCGGCGGTGGCATGCTACTGAGCTGCGACGATGCGGCACGCTTGCACGGTGGCGGTCAAAGGTGGGGCCGTGCTGGCCGACTCCGGGCCGGACCGGCGACCCTCCAGGGTCGGCGACCGCCAGGGGGCCGCGCCGAGAACCGTCACGCCCAGCAGTATCAGTAGCGGCGCCGTGTTCGGATCGGTGCTGATGCCCGACCAGAACTGGCCGAGGCCCTGACCCGCCACCCAGAATGCCAGCGACAGGACGATACCGCCGAGGACGGCCGCCCGCCTGGTGCGGCGGCCGGCCAGGACCCCGAGGCCGACGACGGCCTGCAGGACCATCAGGTCGAGGACGAGTGAGACGCCGTCGTAGGGCACCAGCGCGGACAGGTGGTTGTCCAGGCCAGCCAGCCATCCCGGTGCCCCCGACGCGTTCATGCTCAGGGCCATGCTGAGGGACGCATTGGTGTCACTACCCGGAAGCAGCTGAAGCAAGGCCCCGCCGAGCCAGGCCGCGGCCCAGGCCGCCGCCGCCCACCGGGCCGGGCGCTGGCCGGAGGGGCTGCCGTCCCGCCGCGGCCACACGGTCACGGCTACGACGGCGTACATCAGCGCCGACCCGGGAGCCCCGGTCAGCAGGCTGGCACCACCGCCGAACAGGCCGCCCAGGCCCTCACCCAGGTACCAGACCGACAACGCCCAGCCCACCGAGGCTGCGAGCGCCCAGCGGGCGGTCCGCCGGTGCAGCAGGCCGGCGCCCAGCGCCACCTGGATCAGGCCGAAGATGACGTCCGCGGCGGCCGGGGAATGCGCGATGATGCTGGCCGCCTCGTGCACCGGCCAGGAGATGAACCCCGGCTGCCCCGGCCCGGAGGGCGCGATCACCTGCCGGGCGAACGCGGACGTCAGCATAGCGGGCTGGAACTGCAGGGCGCCGTCGCCGAGCCACAGCAGCCCCAGCGTGATCTGCACTCTCCGCCGTGTCACCCGGAGACTGCCGTTCTTCATGAGTTCTCTCCTGCCTGGGCGGGCTGGATCAGGGCCGCCGCGTACGCGGGCCAGTACTGGCCCGCCGGAGGTCCGCCCCCGCACGCTCCGTCGCTGGCGCCGGGATCCTTGATCCACAGATACGCGTCGATTCCGGCCGGGCCGGGGTTGAGCCTGGGGGTCGGCCCGAGCGCGCGGCCCGGAGGATTGCACCACTGCGGCGCGTCGGGACCGGTGTACGGGCCGCGGCCGTTGCGGCTGGTGTCGATGACCGCCCCGACCGTGCCGCCGAGGGCGTGCTCCAGCTGCTGGCTCCAGGTCACCAGGTCCGCGGTCCAGCCGAAGTTCGATACGTTGGCCGAGAATCCGCGGCCGTCGCGCAGGCCGGCCGCCACCAGCGGTCCCGCCAGCCGGGCCGGATCGGCGAACATGCCGGGATTGCCTGCATCCAGGTAGACCCAGGCGTGCGGCAGCCGGCCCAGCTCCTTCATCGCGTACCTGAGCAGCCGGTAGCGCTCGGTGCTGGCGGCCGGGCTCAGGCAGCCCCGGACGATGTCCGGCAGCCCGTCAGGTTCGACGACGACGATGTCGTGGCCGGCGCCGATCGCCCCGGCCAGCTGGTCGATCCACTTCTCGTAGCCCGCCGCGCTGAGGCCGGGCACGGCGGACAGCCTTCCGCAGGAGTCGCGGCCGGGGAGGTAGTAGGCGACGATGACCGGGATGGCGTGCGCCTGGCCGGCCGCCGCGGTGACGCTCCGGACCATGGCGATATCACCGGGCTGCCCCGCCGCCCAGACGCCCGAAGGCGTCTCGGTGATCGTCTTCAGCTCCCCGGCCAGCGCGTGATCGCCACCGGACTCCAGTCCCGCGGCGGGGGCGTAGAGCGGATTGGCCGAGTAGGCGTAGAGCCCAGGGGCGGTGGCGGTTGACGTCGCGCCGCAAGCGACCGCCGTCACCAGTCCCGCCGCGGCCACGCTGGCCAGGGCTAGCCCGCGCCAGCTCGCCCGGCGAGGCCTGGGGGCTGACCTCACGGGACCTGGACCCAGTAGCCCACCGACGGGACGTCCTTGCTGTTGGCCGCGAAGAGCATGTAGTAGCTGGGCGGCAGGAGGTTGGAATCCGACGGCAGCGTTATCTTGAGCTCGCCGGGCCCGGCCTGGGTGAAGCTGACCGCGACCGACCGCTCGTTGACGTCGGTCACGTGGGTGGGGTTGTCCGGCCGCATCATCCGGAGGTCCTTGATGCTGGCGGCCTGTGACACCTTGATCAGGTAGCTGTGCGACAGCTGCATGACCCTGGGCGCGGACGCGATGGCCGGGCGGGTGCCCTGGAACATATAGGGCGGGAAGTAGAGGTCGATCTCCTGGTTAAAGGTCTGCGGCTGGGTGTCCTGCTTGTTGCCGTACAGGGGGTTGCCGCCCAACGTGAGCACGCTGCCGTTGGGGAGCAGAAGGCCGCCGGAGTGGTAGTCCCGGCCGGTAATGGAGTCCGCGGCCCAGGAGAACGAGTTGCTGGCCGTATCGTAGATCCGGGTGTCGCGGTTGTCGCTCCCGTGCATGCCGCGGTACTCCCTGGACCCGCCGGTCACCAGCACGTTGTCGTCCGGCAGCAGCACGGTGATGGGGTACCGGGTGGGCTCGGCCAGGTTCGGTCCGCGCACCCACGCCGGGTCCGGGGCGGCCACGTCGATCAGGGCGGTCCGGGCCGTGGAGGAATCCGACTGGCCGACACCGCCGCCGCCGAGGACCATGATCGTCTGATTCTGGGCGGGCGGCAGCAGGACCGAGGCGCTGGTCTCCAGATCCTGCGGATCGGGTATCCCTGGCACCGGAAGGAACGCGTTGGTCTTGATGTTCCAGAACCCTGGCGTGCGCCAGGCCGCGGTGGCCGGGCCGTAGCCGGAGCTGGAGCCGGTGAAGAACAGCTGCCCGCTCTCGGTCAGGAACGTCGCCGGGTAGGTCGGGAACCCGCGGACCGGGCCCTGCGCCCACGTCTTGGTGCTGGGGTTGAACATCTCGCTGTTCATCGTGACCTGGCCCGCGCCGTTGAGCCCGGAGATGGCCATGTCCATGCCGTTGCCCATCTCGGCCAGGGTCGGGTACCAGCGGGCGTAGTTCATGGAGTTGACCTTGATGTACCGCAGGGTCTTGACGTCGAAGATATAGGCGTCCTTGGTGCCCTGGAAGTTCTGCTGCTGCAGGGTCATCGGCGTGCCGAGGCCATACAGGAGGCGGCCCGCCTGAAGTCCGACCAGGCCTTGCACCTGGTACTGCTGGTCCGCGGCGATCAAAGAGCCCTTGCCCTTGGCGACCGCGTTCACCCAGACGTTCTGCTGGCCAGCCACGACGGTCGGATGGCCGCCGGTGCCCGGCCGCTTGGTCGCCCGCGGCACCGAAATCGCGGTCGCGGAGGCGAACTTCACGCCGTTCGGGGCGGTGAAGATGGTTCCCTTCGGCAGCGCCCAGGCCCGGGCGGTATCGTTGTTCATGACCGTCATGCTGCCGGCCGCATTGGTCGGGTCGAGGTTCTCGTACCTGGCCGTCCCCCCGGCCACCAGGATGTTCCCGTCCGGCAACTCGATATGGCCGGCGCAGAACAGGTCCCAGGGCGTCGGGATGAGCTGCTCGGTCATGGTCACCGGATCGAGCAGCAGCGTCTTGAACGTGCCGGCGTCGAAATACGACTGATTGTTCCCTGACCCTGCCATGATGAGGACGTCGCCGTTATAGAGCAGCGTCGAATGGATGCCGTTGACGCGGAACTTGGCCGGGATGTTCAGCTTGGTCCAGAGCCCGTACTTGGCTTCGTACGCCGGCCGGGTGATCTGGTACTGCTGATAATAGGTGGCGACCGTGGCCCCGACGGTGGGTACGTTGACGCTCAGCACGCCGCCCATGGTCAGCACCCCGAGGCCGATGCCGATGATGCGGCGCGCCGGCGATTTGCGGCCGGCCGTCCTGAGGCGGCCCCGAAGGCCATGGGTGGAAGAACGTTTCAGCACGGCGATTTCCTGTCTTAGCTAGGGCGTGCGGCTTCGGTGCGGGCGCGGTCAAAGAGCCAGATCGCGATAGGAGCCAGGCACACTCCGAGGATGACGCCGGTCCAGGCCAGCATCATGGGATAAGGCCGGTGCCGGATCACCGCCATGGAGATCAGGACGCTCGGCACGACCGCCCACATCAGTGAGTACCGGAAACTCCACAGCCGGTCGGGGCTCGCCGAAGATCCCTTGGCGGTGACGTTGAATGACAGCTTGCGCCGGAGCAGGACGTTGATCAGGCTGCGGGCGTAGATCGGGGCGGTGAGCGCCGACACGGCCATCCCGGACAGGCCCGAGGACCCGGCCGGTTCGTGCGGGCTGACATTGTGCCGCCGCATGAACCGGTACAGCAGGAACTGCATGGCCGCGATGTCGACGTAGTACGTGAGCCACCAGCCGCCGTCGGTGCGCAAACTGGTGATGCCGAAGCCGAGGTAGCAGGCGCTGATCCCGATGCCCAGGATCCATCCGATGGCGACCGACGGGTAGTAGGTCAGCATCAGGAAGTAGTGCAGCATCGCGCCCGGCCGGAGCTTGAAGCCCACCCGCCAGACCTGACGGATGATGGCATCGAACGTGCCGGCCGACCAGCGGGTCTGCTGCCCGAAGAACTCGGTCCAGGAACTCGGCCCTTCGCCCACCGCGACCAGGTCCGGAGTGTAGACCGACCGCCAGGCCCGGCCGGTAGCCTCGTTCTTGCTGGCGTGAATGCGCAGGCTGGTGGCCATGTCTTCGGTGATGGAGTCGACGTACCCTTTCCTGATGGCGCTGGTCCTGATGGCCGCGTTGGTGCCGACCAGCATGGCGCAGCCCCGGCGATTGCCGGCCCGCTGGATGACGCTGTGGAACAGGTACTGGGCCGACTCCGCCCAGCGGGTAATCCGGTGGCCCTGGTTGCCGTAGAACTGCGGGCCGACCACGAACGCCACATCCGGGTCGCGAAAGTAGCCGAGCAGCCGTTCGGCCATGATCGGCAGCGGCACATGGTCGGTGTCGGCCACCATGATCACGTCGTATTCGCCACCGTGCTCCCACAGCCAGCGGTTGTGGTTGCCGTGCTTGGTCTGGCTGGCGAAGATGCCGGTGTCGAACTCCAGGTAGCCTCGCCCCTTGCGGGTGAAGTGATGAACGCCGAGCCGGTCGCACATCGCCTTGACGTCGCCAGAGTCGCCCTCGTCGAGCAGCCACACGTCGAACGTTCCGTCGTAGACGATTTCCCTGGCCGCCGCCAGGGTTCGTTCGGCCATCTCGATCGGCTCCTTGCCGGGGACGATCGTGCTGAGAAACGCGACCCGCAGTGTCGTATCCGGCTCGACCGGAATAGGGTCCCGGGCGGCCAGGCAGGCGCGGGATACGGTGAGCACGTTCATCAGCAGAAACAGCTGCATCACGATCGACCCGAGCGCCATCCCCACGAGCAAGAGGATGTAAGCATCCGTGGCGGCCGCGTGCACGGTCCACGACCACAGCCAGACGCCGAGGTGGGGACGGTGAGACTGGATGACCAGCCAGTAGATGAACCTGACGTCCACGGCCGCGAGCAGGAAGGCGATGAGCCTGGTCATCACCCGTTCGCGCCGGCTGTGATGGATGCCCCGGTACTGAACCCGGTAAGGCTCGTTTGCGGCAGGCCGGGTCAGCGGGCCGGACAGGCTGGTGAACCGCTCGTAGTCGAACGCAGAGGCGGCCAGGCCGTCGTCCACCGGGGCGAGGGTGCCACCGGCCTCCATGTAGCGCCGCGGCTGCGCCCGTTTCGGGGCCGGGGTGAGCGCCGGGATCGTCTCGGGGGCGTGCTTGACCGCCGCTCCCGCCAGGCCCGCCAGAGAGCAGCGGTCCGGGCCGGAGGTCCAGGCGAGCGCCGGACCCGCGGTACTACCGAGGACCCTCATCGTCGGCGCGACTATTAGCTCCTTGCTTGCCACAGCGTTCCCCCGGTTCCATTGGTGCTGTGGCTAAGCATCGCTAATGCGGCTACCGTAAATGGTTCGCGCGGAGGTGCCATCGGGTAGCAGCGTAATTTCGCGTCATAAAAGTAACACTATGAGACGATAAATCGGGATAGCGGCCTCACGTCTGCATAGTGTTGCTGTATGACAATCCGGATCGGCGCGGCTACGACCGATGATCTCCCTGATATCGTCGCCTCGGTTGATGCACTCTTCGCAACGGATGCCGGAGCCCATAACGCCGCTGCCACTAATCTGCGCTGGGCCTCCGAGAGCGGCATCGCGTA
>Ga0070735_10002569_pt1 | contig 16348 bp, 12 predicted proteins | sample Coa_R1_FD_66443 | JGI IMG/M metagenome (GOLD analysis project Ga0070735, IMG submission 66443) | Surface soil microbial communities from Centralia Pennsylvania, which are recovering from an underground coalmine fire - Coalmine... | ecosystem: Environmental > Terrestrial > Soil > Unclassified ... | reverse complement strand
GAGCGCGCAAGCCAGCTGCCCGCGAACGTCGACCTCGGGGCCCTCGGCAAGACGATGCTGCAAGCGGCCGAAGCCGCGCGCATCGGCGTCACGGTCACTGTGGTCGACCCCGCCGGGCTGCACAACATCTACGTGAGCGAGGCGGCCTCCGAGATTATGGGGTGGAGCGTCGAGGAGCTCGTCCGGCGAGATCCGATGAGCTTCATCGTCGCCGAGGATCTGCCCCGCCTGAACGACCGCCTCGCCAAGCGCGCGCTCGGCGAGAAAGGGCAGAAGTCGTACGAGGTCACCGTCTTACGCAAGGACGGCCGTCGCGTCTCGCTCGAGGTGACCGCGAGCGACGCGCTCATCGGCGGCCGGCGCGCCGTGTTCGCGTTCATCGTGGACGTCAGCGCGCGAAAGGCAGCGGAGGACGCCCGGCTCCGCTCGGAGGCCAGGTTCCGGGAGCTCATCGAGAGCGCGCCCGAGCCGATCGGCATCATCCGCGAAGACCACTTCGCCTACGTGAACCGAGCCTTCATCCGCGTCCTCGGCTACCCGAGCGCGCACGAGCTCTACACGACGCCGCTCGTCAAGCTGGTGCACCCGGACGAGGCGCCGCTGCTCCTTTCGCGTGCCCGGCGGATCATCCACGACGACGATCGCCTCGCGCCGCAGACCTATCGAGCCGTCCGCCACGACGGGTCGTTCGTCCTGCTCGAGATGAGCAGTGTTCCGTTCGATTACGAGGGCAAGCCTTCGATCCTGTCGATGGGGCGCGACGTCACGGCGCGCAAGACGCTGGAGGCGCAGCTGGTCCAGGCCGATCGGCTCGCGGCCCTCGGGACGATGGCGGCGGGCGTCGCGCACGAGATCAACAACCCCCTCGCGTACCTTATCCTCAACCTCGACTGGATCGCCCGCAAGCTCAAGGAGGGGCCGCGCGACGACCAGAGCGTCGAGGCCCTCGTCGAGATGCTGCGCGAGGCGCGCAGCGGTGCGGAGCGCGTGGCGGCCATCGTTCGCGAGCTCCGGAGCTTTTCGCGCGCGGACGGCGACACACGACGCTGCGTCGACGTCGAGACGGTCGTTCGCTCCGCGATCAAGATGGCGGCGCACGAGATTCGGTACCGCGCGCGCATCGTGACCTCCTTCGAGCCCGTGCTCCCCGTGTGGGCCAACGAGGCGCGCCTCGAGCAGGTCGTGCTCAACCTGCTCTTGAACGCCGCCCAGGCAATGGAGGAGGCGAAGGCCGAGACCAACGTGATCCGGGTGGAGGTGCGCGACGACGGCGGCGAGCGCGCCGTACTGGAGGTGCTCGACAACGGACCTGGCATCGCTCCAGAGGTCTTGCCTCGCATCTTCGACCCGTTCTTCACCACCAGGCCGAACGGCGGTGGGACCGGCCTGGGCCTGTCGATCTGTCACGGCATCGTGGCCTCCCTCGGCGGCCAAATCACGGTCCACAGCGAGCCGGGCGCCGGCGCGACCTTCCGCGTCGTCTTGCCGACGACCACCGAATCGGACGAGGTTGAGGCGGGCGTCGTTGCGAACGCGCAGCCCCCCCCGAGCGGTGTTCGCGCGCGCGTCCTCGTGGTGGACGACGAGCTTCCCATCGCCAACACGATGCGCGACCTCCTCGGAGTGGAGCACCAGGTGGTCGCCGCGACCAGCGCCCGCGAGGCCCTCGCGACGTTGCGCTCCGAGCCGGAGTTCGACGTCGTCTTCTGCGACCTGATGATGCCGGAGATGAGCGGCATGGAGTTTTACGAGCAGTTGCGGCGCGAATACCCGGGGATCGAGCGGCGCATCGTGTTCATGACCGGAGGAGCGTTCACGCCGCGCGCTGCCGAGTTCCTCGCCTCGGTCGACAACCTGCGCCTCGAGAAGCCGTTCAGCCTCGGGGTGGTCGAGGCGATCGTGCGCGACATGGCGACCGCATCGCGGCGGTCCGGTGAGTAGATCGTTGTTTCTCAACGTCGATCTCGGAGAACTCCCCGGCGAGACCGAAGATTTCTACGCATGCGCGCACGTCGCGAACGTGGCGTGCGGCGGGCACGCCGGGGACGACGCCTCGATGCGGCGCGCCGTCGAGCGGTGCTCAGCCTATGGGACCCGACTCGGGGCGCACCCCTCGTACCCGGATCGCGCCGGGTTCGGACGGCGGCGCATCGCCATGGAGCCGGACGCCCTTCGAGCGACCATCGTCGAGCAGCACGACCGGCTCGCGGCCGTCGCGCGCGCGCTCGGTCAGACGGTTCAGTACGTCAAGGCGCACGGCGCGCTCTATCACGACGCGGGCGAAGACGAGCGCGTCGCGGGGGCCATGGTAGACGCCGTCCTCCGATCGCTCGGCGCGGACGTGGTCCTCATCGGACCGCCGGCGGGCGCTCTCGCCCGGGCCGCCGAGCGCGCAGGCCTGGGCTTCGCGCCCGAGGGTTTCGCGGACCGCGCGGTCGGTCCTGACGGAGTCCTCGTCCCGCGCGCAGAGCCCGGCGCGCTCATCACGGATCCGGCCGAGGCGGTACTTCGGTGTCGAGAGCTCCTCGCCGCGGGCGGGGTGTCCACCCTCTGCGTCCACGGCGACACGCCCGGCGGTATCGCGATCGCCCGGGCCGTCCGCGTGGAGCTCGACGCGCGCGCGCTCTACGGGTCGCCAAGTCCGCACGCTCGACCGAAGGGAGAGATCGGACGGCACACCCGATGAACGTCGTCGTGGAGCCCTTCGGCGACGCCGGGCTGCGGGCGCGCCTTCCCGACCACGCCTCGGGGGCATCGCTCCTCGAGGCCCTGCGCGCGCTCCCCCACGTCGTGGACGCCGTGGTGGCCGAGCGGCACGCCCTCGTCACGTTCGGTCGCGTCCTCGATCCCCGCGCGCAAGCGGCGGCGCGCGAGGCCCTTCGCGCGGCGATCGCCTCCGCGCTGGACGCGCCGACCCCGCAGTCGCCCGCGCGCTCGCACGAGGTTCAGGTCGACTACGGCGGAGACGATCTCCAGTCCGTCGCACGGGACACCGGCCTGACCAGGGAGCAGGTCATCGCGCTGCACGCCCGCGGCGAGTACGTCGTCGCGGCGATCGGCTTCCTTCCCGGCTTCGCGTACCTGCGAGGCCTCAACCCTCGGCTGACTCTACCGAGGCGGGCGAGCCCCCGGGCGCGCATCGCGGCGCTCTCGGTGGCCATCGCCGGCGGGTACACGGGCGTCTACCCGTGCGCGTCGCCGGGAGGGTGGCACCTCATCGGAACCGCCGTCGGTTTCGCCCCCTTCCGCGCCGACGAGGGCGCCGTGTGGAAGCTGGGTGATCGCGTGCGTTTCCTGGAGGCAGGCCGTTGATCGAAGTGGTCGCGCTGGCGGGCGTCGCCACGGTTCAGGACGCAGGCCGCCCCGGGCTCATGCACCAGGGAGTTCCCGAGGGCGGCGCGCTCGTCGTGGAGCTGCTCGGCGCGGCGAACGCTGCGGCTCGCAACGCCCTGGGGGAAGCGGCGCTCGAGGTGTTCGGGTCGCTGACCGTCGCTGCGCGGGGAGCGCCCTGTCTCGTCGCAAACGACGACGGTCAAGCGTGCGTCCTGGCGGACGGCGAGACGTGGTCGGTGACGTGCGCACGCGCCCGGGTCCGCTACCTCGCCGTCCGCGGCGGGGTCGACGCGCCGCGCGTCCTCGGAGGGCGTGGCACCTTGCTCGTCGCGGGACTGGGCGGTCACGAGGGGCGGCCTCTTCGCAAGGGGGATCGCCTGCGGGTCGGATCTTCCGAGGAGCGTGAGGCGACCGCCCCGCCCCCGCCGGACGTCGTCGCGCCGATCCGCGTCCTGCCCGGCCCCGACACCGAACGCTTCGCGCCGCCGGCGGTCGAAACGCTCCTCGGCACGCCCTTCTTCGTGTCGGAGCGCAGCGACCGGGTCGGCGTTCGGCTGCGGGGGCAGGCGCTCGGGAGGGTCGGCGACGACTCCGGCGTCTCTTCGCCCATGGTGCGCGGCGCGATTCAAGTGCCCGTCTCGGGGGAGCCGATCGTCCTCGGGCCGGACCATCCGACGATCGGCGGCTACCCCGTCATCGCGACGGTCGCGCTCGCCCACCTCGGCGCGCTCTTCGCTCGCCCGGTCGGAGGCCTCGTCCGCTTCTCGCGCTGAAGGGCCTTGCCATGTGGCCACGTTCGGTGATTCTTCTCGCCCCGAGACACGCCGAGGAGTTTCCGTCATGACCAAACCGATCCGCCGCGCCGCCGTCGTAGGTGCGGGCGTCATGGGCAGCGGCATCGCCGCACACCTCGCGAACGCGGGGGTCGAGGTCCTCTTGATGGACATCGTCCCCCCCGGCCTCAGCGAGGCCGAGAAGGGGGAGCGATCGGCGCGAAACCGCTTCGCGTCGTCGGGCCTGGAGAAGGCGCTCAAGTCACGCCCGGCGGCCTTCTTCCACAAGGACCGGGCGCGCCTGGTCTCGGTGGGCAACGTCGAGGACGACCTCGCGAAGCTCTCCGACGCGGACCTCGTGGTGGAGGCGATCATCGAGCAGATCGAGCCGAAGCGCGCGCTGTTCGAGAGGCTCGAGAAGGTCGTTCCGGCCGACTGCATCGTGGCCTCGAACACGAGCGGCCTCCGAATCGCCGAGATGATGCGCGGTCGCTCGGAGTCGTTTCGCAGGCGGTTCCTCGTGATGCACTTCTTCAACCCGGTGCGGTACATGAAGCTCCTCGAGCTCGTCGCCGGGCCGGACACGTCGCCGGAGACCACCGATCGCGTACGACGGTTCGGGGAGGACATGCTCGGCAAAGGCGTCGTCTTCGGGAAGGACACGCCGAACTTCGTCGGCAACCGCATCGGCGCGCACGGCATGCTCGCGGCGATTCACCTCATGCTCGAAGAGGGGCTCGCGCCCGAGGACGTCGACGCGATCGCGGGTGAGCCCTCGGCGCACCCGAAGAGCGCGCTCTTCCGGACGGCCGACCTCGTGGGCATCGACACCTTCGTGCACGTCGCGGACAACTGCTACGCCGCGCTCACCGAGGACGAGGACCGCAAGGTATTCCAGACCCCCGCCTTCATCCGGACGATGGTGGAAAAGAAGCTCCTCGGAGACAAGACCAAGGGCGGCTTCTACCGCAAGGCCAAGGACGGGAGCCTCGAGACGTTCGATCCCAAGACGCTCTCGTACCGCCCGCGCGGCGGCGACAAAGGGATCAAGGACGTCTGCAAGGAGATCTCGAAGATCGAAGACCCGCGTGAGCGCGTGCGCAAGCTCGTGGCCGACGGCGGCAAGGCGGGACGCTTCGCGTGGAAGCTCGTCGCGGGCGGGCTCGCGTACGCCGCGCGGCGTGTCGGAGAGATCGCGGACGACGTCGCCTCGATCGACGACGCGATGCGCTGGGGCTACAACTTCGACCTCGGCCCGTTCGAGACGTGGGACGCGCTCGGGTTCGAGGCGGTCGTCGACCGGATGAAGAAGGACGGCGTCGCACTGCCTCCGTCGATCGATCGCATGCGGGCGGCCGGCGCCAAGGGCTTTTACACCGAAGACGGCCGCGTCTTCGATCTGGGGCGCGGCGAGTACCGCAAGCGAGCGGTGGATCCGCGGACGGCGCCGCTCGCCGTCGTGCGCAAGGGCCCGTCCCCCGTGCTCAAGAACACCGGCGCGGAGGCGTGGGACCTCGGAGACGGCGTCCTCGGGCTCACCTTCAAGACCAAGGCGAACAGCATCGATCCGGACGTCATCGGGATGATCGATCAGGCGGCGGCCAAGGCCGAGTCGGATTTCCGAGCCCTCGTCGTGGCCAACCAGGGAGAGAATTTCTGCGTCGGAGCGAACCTGATGCTCGTCGTCATGTCGGCGACGGCCAAGCAGTGGGACGACGTCCGATCGATGGTCAAAGCCTTCCAGGGGGCGTGCCAGCGGCTCAAGTACGCCCGCGTGCCGGTCGTCGCGGCCCCGTATGGAATGACGCTCGGCGGCGGGCTCGAGATCTGCCTGGGCGCGGGGAACGTGCAGGCGGCCGCCGAGACGTACGCCGGTCTCGTCGAGGTGGGGGTGGGCCTCGTCCCAGGGGGAGGGGGGACGATGAACCTGCTGTGGCGGGCGTTCGAAGGGGTTCCCGACGGGGCGACGGTCGACTCGTACGCCCTCGTCACGCAGATCTTCAAGAACATCGTCATGGTGCGAGTCGCGACGAGCGCCGAGGAAGCGCGGGCCTACGGCTACTTCCGGCGGCAGGACGGAACGAGCTTCGACAAGGCTCGCCTGCTGACGGAGGCCAAGGCCCGCGCCATCGGCCTGGCGAGCGCGGGGTGGATCCCACCGGCGCCGCGCGCCTACGTCCTCCCGGGCGAGAGCGGGATCGCGACGATCGAGATGATGGTCCGCACGCTCGTCGAGGCCGGCCAGGCGAGCGAGCATGACGCGAAGATCGCGCTCAAGCTCGGTCAGGTCTTGTGCGGCGGCGTCGCGGGCGCCTCGCACGAGGTCACCGAAGACGAGATGCTCGAGCTCGAGCGCGAGGCCTTCTTGAGCCTGTGCGGCGAGGCGAAGAGCCTCGAGCGGATGCAGTACATGCTGATGAACAACAAGCCTCTGAGGAACTAGCCATGATCGAAAACGTCGTGATCGTGGACGCGGTGCGGTCGGCCGTGGGTCGTGCGCACAAGGGGACGCTTGCGCTCACGCGGCCGGACGAGCTCGCGGGGCAGGTGATCGCGGCCCTGCTGGCGCGGGTGCCCGCCGTGAAGGCTTCGGAGGTCGAGGAGCTGGTCCTCGGGTGCGCGATGCCCGAGGGCGAGCAGGGGCTCAACGTGGCGCGACCGGCCGGGCTGCTCGGGGGCCTCGCCGTCGAGTCGAGCGCGATGACGATCAATCGCTTCTGCTCGAGCGGCCTCCAGGCCATCGCCATCGCCGCGGGCGCCGTGGCGACGGGCGTCCAGGACATCGTCGTGGCGGTCGGCGTCGAGTCGATGACGATGGTACCGATGACGGGCAACAAGCTGAGCGCGTCGCCCGAGGCGATGCGGCGATGCGCCGAGGTCTATACCCCGATGGGCATCACGGCGGAGAACGTCGCCAAGCGCTACGGCATCGCCCGCGCGGACCAGGACGCGTTCGCGCTCCGCAGCCAGCAGAAAGCCGCCGCCGCGCAGAAGGCGGGCGCGTTCGACGACGAGATCGTCCCCGTGCGAGCGACGCGCTACAAGGACGGCCAGCACGTCGAGGTCGAGTTCAAGCGCGACGAGCTCGTGCGAGGCGACACGACGCTCGAGGGTCTCGGGCAGCTCAAGCCCGCGTTCGCGAAGGACGGCAGCGTCACGGCCGGAAACGCGTCGCCCCTGTCGGACGGCGCGGCGGCGACGCTCGTCATGAGCAAGGCCAAGGCGAGCGCGCTGGGCGTCAAGGCCCTCGGTTTTTTCCGCGCCTTCGCGACGGCGGGGGTCGACCCGGCCGTCATGGGCATCGGCCCGATCCCGGCGGTGCGCAAGCTGCTGGCCAAGACGGGCCTCTCGCTCCGCGACATCGACGTGATCGAGCTCAACGAGGCTTTCGCGAGCCAGGCAGTCTACGTCCAGCGGACGCTCGAGATCCCCGAAGAGAAGCTCAACATCCACGGCGGCGCCATCGCCCTCGGTCACCCGCTGGGGTGCACGGGGGCGAAGCTCACGGCGACCGCGCTCCACGAGCTCAAGCGGCGCAAGGGCCGCTACGCGATCGTCACGATGTGCATCGGGGGTGGGCAGGGCGCGGCGGGGTTGATCGAGCGGGCGTAGCGGGGGAGCTGGGGTCGAGGTCGAGGTCGTCGCGACGACGTCCGCGGCTCCTTGGGCCGCGGGAGGCTACGGGACGAACAGCGTAGTCGGTGGCTTGAAGCCGCCGCACCTGACGCGGTACCTTGCCTCATCCATGGCGCTATTGAGCGACAAGACGTTGGTCAAACGGTTCCTGGAGCTCATCGAGGACGGCTCTCCTGATCAGATCCAACGGTGCGCGTACAAGCTATCGGCGGATCGCGTATTTGCCGCGGCTACAGCGACGAATTCGGCCTCCGCGGCGCTCGGCCAAGTGCCCTATCGCATCGAACCGGGCGCGCTCGTGTGGGTCCGCACGAAAGAGATCGTCAAGGTACCGGATGACCTGTGTGGCATCTGGTGCCCGACGAACTACTACGCTCAGCGGGGGCTTATGCTCATCAACGCGTCAATCGTGGAACCGGGGTATCGAGGACCGCTCACGGGTGCGCTCGTGAACTTCGGGCGGACGGCGCGAGTGATCACTTCGAGTCAACCGTTCGCGCGAATCATGTACGTCACGCTCGACCAATGCGTCGGTGCGCGGCTGAATTTGAACCGGGAGCGCGCCGTTTATGATGCCGAGCTCCTGCAGACACTCGAGGATGCTCCGTCGACCTTCCTCAATCTGGGGTCGCTTCACGACGAGGTCATCGACAAGCTGAGAGCCAGGCTGCAGATCGACGTCGAAGAAAAGGCAGCGAAGGCGGCTGAGAAAATAGACAGCACGGTGGCAAAAGCGATGGACGAAGTGAGCTCGAAGGTGACCAAACCGATCAACCGAGGATTGGTCTTCTTCGCGACGGTGGCGGCTCTCGTCCTCGCCCTCAAGGAGTCCGGCCTCGGCGCATGGGTCGCGACGTTCTTCCAGCCCACGGATCTCAAAGCGGAGGTCGACAAGGCCGTGAACGAGTCCCTCGGCAAGAGGGCGGACCTCGCCGCCATCGGTCTTGCCGATTTCGACGCCCTGCGAAAGGAGCTGCGGGATCTGTCGGCAAGAATTCCTGCGGGGGTTTCCAGCGTCACGGGCGCCCCGTCTGCGTCCGGCGCGCCAGCGAGCTCCGGGAAACCAGCGCCCCCCCCAAAGTGACGTCTTGACGTCCGCCGCGACAGTCGCCCCCCACATTCGCGACGAGGTCGACGTGCTTTGCGTGGGCGATCTCATGCTCGAGCTCTTCGTGAGCGTGGAGTCTCCGTCGAAGAAGTTCGTCTCCTTGCTCGACTACGGGCAGGCCGAACTCGGCGGATCCGTGCGCAACGTTGGGCACTACTTGGCCGCACTCGGTCGCTCCGTGCGAGCCGTTGCCGTGGTTCCGGCTGCGTACGCGCCGTGGTGTAAGACCCAGCTTGCTGCTTCCGGACTGAGCGCCGATCACCTTTACTTTTTCGGAACCTTGCTCGACTACCTCATTGTTTGCGCCCGTGGCGAACCCTTCAAAGGGATCTACCTCCGCGAGGAGCTGCCGTCCGCCGAGTACGACCGACTCGTTCACGCTCACAAGAATCACTCCGGCAAGGTTCTCGCCGTCCTTGGGTCTCGCAGACATAGCGTGCGTTCCTTGTCGACCAAGCTCGCGCGCGGAGGCCGCTTCGAACGCGTCGTCTTTTCGCCCTCCTACCCATTGATGGACTATTCCGTGGAGGACGTGGCAGAAGCGCTTGGTTGGTGCGATGTCCTCATCGTCAACGAGTTGGAGCAGCTCTACCTGTCTTCGCTTTTCCCGAAGCTGGAAGAAGTCCTCGGCGTCAAGCGAGCGGCGCGAAAGGGGGGTATCCCCCGCCGACCGCCTCTCGTCGTCACCACCCTCGCTGGCTCGGGCGCTCGGCTCCTCCTGGACGGGCGATCCTGGCAAGTCCCAGCCTTCTCGCGGTCGCTCGACGATGTGGTGGGAGCGGGTGACGCGTTCACGGCGGGCTTTATCGACGCGCTCCTCGACGAACTGTCCCCGATGCACGCCATGCTCCGCGCGGGATGCGCGTCCGCCCTCATGGTCGATGCGCAGCGGATGCGCGCACAAATTGGCCGCGACGACTTCCGCGCCGATCGCTTCGCGGCGGCCAGGCTGGCCCTCGAGCGGCTCGCTCCCTGAGGTTGGGGGGCTAGCGGCGGGTTGCGATCACCGGATCGCAGTCAAGACGTAGAACACGGGGCGGACTCCGCTTCGATCGATCGAACGAAACCCTCGAACCGGGCGCCAAAGAAGGTCGCCGTACCCCACGTCCCGATGGCTCATGACTCGCCAGCCGCGTGTCTCGAGCCCTACGGCGATGGCAGATGGGTCGTGCTTGAAGGTAGGAATCTCGAGGTCGCGCTTGCCAAGTGCGATACGTGTGCGCTCGTACGCGTGCTGTGGATGGATATCAGTCAGCACAAGGATGGCGCCTGGAGAAGCAAGTTTCGTCAAGCTTGCCAGCGCTTCGGCAAGCTCCGCAATGTGGCTAAGAACGCGGCATGCGAGGATGCAATCGAAGAACTCCCCCACGTCTAGCTCCAAGAGATCGGCCTGCATGAGGCGGACCTGGGGCCCAAGACGTTTGCGGGCGACGTCGAGCATGCGCAAGCTCGTGTCGATCCCCGTGGCCTCGATCCCGAGCTCGGCGAGCAGCGAAAGGTACCGCCCGGTCCCGGTGCCGATGTCGATTGCTCGGCGCGGCTGAGGCTCAGCACCCAAAAGGAGCTCGCGTACGAGCTCCATCTCGTTTCGCGTCCAGAACGTCTGCCACTCCCAGTGGTCGTAAACCCTTGCCGCCCGATCGTAGGCGGCCCTCACAATCCGCTGCGTTGGCTTTCCTGCTGGCCCTAGCATGTCTTTACGTCACTCATTTTCTGTCGCTAGTGCGATCCCGGTCGTCTTCCTGAGCCGTCCGCTGCGCTCGATGCCCATCGCGCGCGTCTCGCCTGGTGTTCGCCGAGTGCCGTGCGTCGATGAGCTACGCTAGCCGGAGGCGCCGCACCTGGACAGGCTCGGGGCCATGCCGCACCAGTCGAACGTCGCGGTCGAACTCGAGACTACGGGCTACCACGGCGCTCCTCTCCGTCAAGCTCGCGCCGGCGCTTTGCGCCGTCACTTCGCTTGCATGAACGCGGGGCGCTCGCCGGTCAATGGGCGCCGTTCGGGGTTCATAGGTGCCCGCTGCGTGGTGCCGTCCGATCGTCTTCGTATCGCCTAATCCGCTGGTTTCGCCGCGCGCAGCTTGAGCATGCTCTCGGCGAACGCGTTGCAGCCGGTCCGCCAGCGATCCAAGTCGCCCGCGAGCCCGTCCAGGATCTCGACGCCGAAGCCCGGAGGAACCGTCGCGCCGCCCACCGGACCGAAAGCACGCCGCCACGCCACGCGGCCGGCGAGACGCACGCGCCGCTCCGACCGCGGCGGCCACATCTCCAGCCAGACCTCTTGGCCCGGGTCGGGCGGGGCGAGCGTCCGGACGAACGCGCCGCCGGCGCTGACGTTGTACGAGAATCCGATCTCGTCTTCGCCGCGGCCCGCGAGGCGGAACGCGATGCTCGTTCCGTAGAGCAGGCGCGGGTTGGCGCGCTTGTCGACACCGCGCGACGCCAGGAGCTCGTTGACCACGAAAAGGATGTTCTCGGGCGGGGCGAAGCCGTCCATCGCCGCCGCGGGTCCGAGCTTGCCGACGGCGCCGTGCGCCTCCCCCAGGCGCTTGGGCGGCGCCACGATCACCCAGGCCGCCTTCGACCCACGCGCGCGCGCGTTGGCGAGGGCGTTGGCCCCGCCCCCCTCCCAGTCGTCCGAAGTGACGACCACTCGTACGCCCTCGGCCAGGCACTCCTCGGCGAGCCCCTCGGGCGACGCCGCGAAGCGGACCGTGAAGCCCCCGTTGTAGAGCGCCCGGCCCATGACGGATCGCCAGGTGGCGACCGGCCCGGCGACGATGGCGTGCTTGGGCGCCGCCACCGCGGCGGCAGCGGCAGCGATCTGCGCCGCGGAGATGGCTTGCATCACGGGCCGCGTCGTCGTCGGCGGCGGCCGCAGGACGCGCAAGCGGCGCGTGATGGGATCGGGCGTGGAGACGCCCACGAGGTCGTCGCCGCCCCACACGAAGAGCTCCGTGAAGGCCAGGTCGTTCAGCTCCGGCGCAACGCCGAACACGGCAATCTGCGCGAATCGCGCCTGGGAGCGCACGTGTGCACACGCTTGCTCCGCTCCGTGGGCATCCATGCGCAGGACGATCGCTAGGGGGGTGACGTCCGAAAGGGCGTCGGCCAGCTCCTCACAACGCCCGACCGTGGCTACGGGAACGCCCATCGAGCCCGCTGCGTCGTGGATCCTGCGTCCCGTATCCTCGCGGAACGGGCCCACCACGAACAGCGGACGATCCTTTTGCGCCACCGACCCCTCCTCGCCACCCGGGAGGAACGGTCCACCCCGGCAAGACCTTAAGGTGCGGACTTTCAGCCTAGCAGTGCGCGTCGCGCAGCAGGGAGTCGACCCCCTGCTACGCCATCGATGCGTTGACGCCGGCCTCTACGGCCGAGACCGCCGCGGTCTTGAGACTCACCTCGCCGCCCTCCGGTGGGTCGTACGGAGCACGGCCGACTTGCTTCGTGCGGAAACGCCCGTCGAAGATCCCGAGCAGGTACGCCTTCAGGCAGTAGCCGAAGATGCTCGCCTGGTTCAGGTCGGGGTGAATGAGGTGCGCGATCTTGGCGTGCGCGTCGGCGAGCTTGCTCCAGTGGAGGCCCGCGCTCTCGTGATGCGCCGTGTGGTAGCCGTTGTTGAAGACGAGAAAGTTTCCGAGCTTGGAGACGAAGTTTCGCGAGTGGTTGTGCTCCGACCACGGGTCGGTGTGCACGTGCTGGATGTAGTTGATGAAGATCATCGACCAGTTCGCGAAGAACGCCGGGATCAAGAACCCGAAGACGTAGACCATCGCCCCGAGGCGCACGCCGCGGAGCGCGATCCCGAGCGCCAGGAGGCTGACGTGCGTGAGGCCGACCGTGAGCTGCTGCGCGATGATCTGCCGGTAGAGGGCGCGGTTCTGGGACTTGGCCTTGGCGACGTACTCGTCGAGGACCGGCTTTTGCCAGTACGCGGAGACGAAATAGTAGGTGCTCGCGATGAGCCACGTGTTCTTGCGCGAGTAGCGCCAGGTGATGGTGGCGTCCCCCGCCTTGTTGACGAACTTGTGGTGGTTGAGGTTGTGCGACGGGATCCAGACGTACGTGGGAAAGAGGTAAAAGACGCTCAGCCACGCCGCGTAGAAGGAATTCATCCGACGGCTCTTGAACGTCGGACAGTGGTTCTGGTTGTGGCTGAAGACCCCCGCGCAGAAGCCGAAGTAGAGGCTCACGGGCAAGAGCCATGGGATCAGTCGCGGCTCGACGTACGGCGCGAAGCCGACCGCGGGGAAGAAGCCGAAGGCCCACAGCAGCGTTCGCCAATCGGACTTGTGGCGGATCATCGGAAGACCTCGATTTCGCCCGGAGGCTAGATCGACGGACGCCCTCGGGCATCACTTTTCGGTCATTCCTCCGCGGCCGGTGCGCAATGGACTTCGCAGCGGGTCCCGGGTCACGCCGTCCGCCGTGCACAGCACGTCGTAAAGCTCCGGCCGGCGATCCCGGAAGAAGCCCCACGACGCGCGCGTGCGCGCCAGAGCGTCCAGGTCGAACGTGGCCGCGACGACGCCCTCCTCGTCCCGCCCGAGCTCCGCGCGCATGTCCCCGCGCGTGTCGACCACGAACGACGAGCCGTAAAATCGCTGGCCCTGCTCGTCTCCGATGCGGTTGGCGGCGACGACGGGGACGACGTTCGAGACGGCGTGCCCAACCATCGCCCGCTGCCACGGGTCCCGGGTGTCGAGGTCGGGGTCGTGAGGCTCGCTGCCGATCGCGGTCGGGTAAAAGAGAACCTCGGCGCCGAGCAGTGTCATCGCCCGCGCGGACTCGGGGAACCACTGGTCCCAGCAGATGCCCACACCGATCGTGCCCCAGCGCGTGCGCCAGACGCGAAAGCCCGTGTCGCCGGGCCGGAAGTAGAACTTCTCCTCGTAGCCCGGCCCGTCCGGGATGTGGCTCTTGCGGTAGACGCCGAGGACGGCGCCGTCGGCGTCGATCACCGCGACGCTGTTGTAGTACGCGTGCCCGGCGCGCTCGAAGAAGGACACGGGAACGACCACGCCCAGCTCGCGCGCGACGTCTCGCATCCGCCGCACCGCCTCGTCGTCGCCCGTCGCCCGTGCATCCGCGAACCATTCGGGCTTCTCTTCGCGACAGAAGTAAGGCCCCTCGAAGAGCTCCGGAGGCAGGACGACGTTTGCGCCGCGCGCGGCCGCGGCGCGGACGTGCCGCTCGACCCGCGCGAGGTTGTCCGCCCGGCCGCCGCCGAGCGGGCACTGGATCGCGGCGACCGTGATCTCCCTCGCTGTCATGTCTCGCCGACCCCGTTCGGTTGCTGCTGCGTGATGCAGTGAAATGCCCCCCCGCCGGTGAGGACCGCGCGCGCGTCGACGCCCGACGTCCGGCGCCCCGGAAAGAGCCCGCCGATGCGTTCGACCGCCTCGTCGTCGAAGGGCGACCCGTACGTGGGCACGATCACGCTCCGGTTCGCCACGTAGAAGTTGACGTAGCTCGCGGGCAGGACGCGCCCATCGCAGTCGACCACGCGCCCGGGGGAGGGTACGGTCAGCACCTCGAGGCGGCGACCCCGCGCGTCGACCATCGCGGAGGCTTCTCGCAAGAGCGCGCGGAGCGCGTCGCGGTTGGGGTCGTCTCCCGAGCGTGGCTCCATCGCTACGAGGACGCCGGGGCGCACGAACCGCGCGACCGTGTCGACGTGGCCGTCGGTGTGATCGTTGATCAATCCGTCGCCGAGCCATAGGACCTTTTCTACGCCGAGGGCGTCCACCAGCGCGCGCTCCACGTCGGCCTGCGTCGCGCCGGGGTTGCGGTTCGGGTTGAGCAGGCACTGTCGCGTCGTGAGCACGCTGCCGTCACCGTCGACGTCGACCGCGCCCCCTTCGAGCACGAACGGGATCGTGAAGCTTCGCCCGCACGCGGATCGTTCGGAGACGCGGGCCGCGACGTCGTCGTCGTTCTCGAGCACGTACTTGCCGCCCCAGCCGTTGAATGCGAACCGGACCGCGGCGGTCTCTCCGCCGGGACCGACGACGAAGAGCGGCGCCGTATCGCGCAACCAGATGTCGCCGAAGGGGACGCGATGCAGCCGCACGTCGCGTTTCGGGAGCGCGGCGGACGCGAGGCGTTCTTGCGACTCGTCCGGGACGAGCACCTCGGCACGCTCTCCCTGCGCGATGGCCTCGACCAGGCGGACGAAGGACTTGCGCGCGCCCGCCAGCTCGTCGCGCCAGAGGTCGGCGTGACTCGGCCACGCGAGCCAGGTCGCCGCATGCTGCGACCACTCGCCCGGCATGCGAAAGCCGGCCTCGCGCGGAGTTGTCACGGCGGCCGATATAGCTCAGAGTGAGGCGCGTCGCGACGTCGGGACGCGCGAGGTCCGGCTCTCGCGGGGCCGGACGAAGTCGGAGGCAAACTCGATCATGGGTCGTTCGCAGCTCGTCAGGTGGTCGGCCTGCTTCGCGTGTCTCGCGGCGCTTCCCGCGTGCTCGAGCAGCAGTCACGGCGGCGCCAAGCCGACGCCGGACGCCGGGACGGCCTCGATGGAGGGCGGTGTCGAGGCCGGCGCCGAGGCCGGGGGCGACGCCGCCACGCGACCCGACGACACGACGGCGTCCGCGGACCGATCCAAGTGCACCTACGAGCGCGGCGCGATGCCGGGAGAGACGCTCGGTCCCGGGACCCCCATCGGCGACGCGATCCCCATCGAGAACATCGTCGTCGTCATGATGGAGAATCACTCGTTCGACAACTACTTCTCCCACCTCAACGAGTTCGCGAATCGCACCGACATCGAGAGCGAGCCGGCGGGCGCTTCCAACCCGAACTCGATGGGTCAGCCTCAGCCGGCCACCCACGCGCCGCACCTTTGCACGCTCGACACCGATCACTCGTGGGCCGCGACCCACAACGAGATCGACAAAGGCAAGATGGACGGCTTCTTCGTCGCGAACGATGGCTTCATGCAGAGCTCCCTGCCGGCGACGTCCACCGACCCGGCATTGTGGAGCGGGGCTCGCTCCCTCTACTGGTACGACCAGACGGACATCCCCTACTACTACAAGCTTGCGAGCACCTTCGCGATCGCCGACCACTACCACTGCGGCGTTCCCGGACCGACGTGGCCGAACCGTCTCTATCTCTACGCCGCGACGAGCTTCGGGCTGACGGCGAACGTCGTCCTTCCGGATCTCTCCGCGTATCCGTTCCCGGGGAACAATCCGGCCTCGGTCCTCGAGGAGCTCGAGACCAACCACGTGTCGTGGATGATGTATTCGGACAGCTCGCTCACGAGCCTCAACATCCTCTACGGCGCGATGGATCTCAAGGCTCGCTTCGGCCGCACGGTGACCGGCAAGATCCAGGACTTCACGACGGCGGCCCAGAGCGGCCAGCTCCCGGCGGTCTCTTTCGTCGATCCGGACCTCGCCTCGGAGTTCTCGAACGGCGCGGGAACGGACGAGCACCCGCCGGGCGACGTCCAGTCGGGCGAACAGTTCGTGGACGGGGTCGT
>Ga0070735_10002568_pt1 | contig 16357 bp, 15 predicted proteins | sample Coa_R1_FD_66443 | JGI IMG/M metagenome (GOLD analysis project Ga0070735, IMG submission 66443) | Surface soil microbial communities from Centralia Pennsylvania, which are recovering from an underground coalmine fire - Coalmine... | ecosystem: Environmental > Terrestrial > Soil > Unclassified ... | reverse complement strand
CCGAGGCCGCCCTCGGGGTGGTGGTCCTCGGCCACGACCAGGCGCCCGCCGGTGGCCGCGGCGGCCGCGGCGAGGGTGGCGGCGTCGGCCGGCTTGACCGAGTACAGGTCGATGACCCGGGCGTCGATGCCCTCCTCGGCCAGCGTGCCGGCCGCGGCCAGGCACTCGTGCAGGGTGACCCCCGCGCCGATCAGGGTCACCTGGTCGGCGTCGCTCTGGCGGAGCACCTTGGACCGGCCCACCGGGAAGGTCTCCCCCGCGTCGTACAGCACCGGGTAGGCGCCCCGGGTGGTCCGCATGTAGGAGATGCCCTCCTGGTCGGCCATGGCCAGGACCAGGGCGGCGGCACTGGTCGCGTCGCTGGGGTACAGGACGGTGGAGCCGTGCACGGCGCGCAGCATGGCCAGGTCCTCCAGCGCCATCTGGGACGGGCCGTCGGCGCCGATCTCGACCCCGGCGTGCGAGCCCACCAGGCAGATACTGGCCCGGGAGATGGCCGCCATCCGGATGAAGTCGTACGCCCGGGTAAAGAACGCGGCGAAGGTGGACGCGAACGGGCGGTAGCCGCGCACGCCGACGCCGACCGCGGCCGCGATCAGCTGCTGTTCGGCGATGAACATCTCGAAGTAGCGCTCGGGGTAAGCCTTGGCGAACTGGTCGGCGAACGTCGAGTTGCTCACCTCGCCGTCCATGGCGACCACGTCGCGGCGCACGCCCAGGGCGGCCAGCGCGTCGCCGTAGGCCTTGCGGGTGGCGACCTTCTGGCCCCGTTCGTAGCCGGGCAGCTTGACCTCGGCGCCATCGGCCGCGGGCCCGGGCTTGGCCGTCCCTTCCGGCCGCGGGCCGCGGACCAGCAGGTTCCGTTCCCCGCCGAGTTCAACCACGGCCCGTTCCGCCATATGTTCTGGCAGGGGCTTGCCGTGCCAGTCTTCGCGGTCCTCGACCTCAGAAAACCCCCGGCCCTTGCGGGTGCGAGCCAGGATGACCGACGGCTGGTGCCCGCTCAGGTCGCCCGCCTCGGCCAGCGCCTGGTCGATGGCGGGCAGGTCGTGGCCGTCGATGGCGAACACCCGGGCGCCGAACGCCGCCGCGCGGGCGGCGTAGGTGTCCAGGTCCCAGCCCAGCTCGGTGGGGCCGCGCTGGCCGAGCCGGTTGACGTCGACGATCGCGATCAGGTTGGCCAGCTTGTAGTACGACGCCTTGTCCAGGGCCTCCCAGATGGAGCCCTCGGCCATCTCGCTGTCACCGCACAGGGCCCAGACGCGGTAGGGAAGCTCGTCCAGGTACTTGCCGGCCAGCGCCACGCCGACCGCGTCGGGCAGGCCCTGCCCGAGCGAGCCGGTGGCCACGTCGACCCAGGGCAGCACCGGGGTGGGGTGACCCTCGAGCCGGGAGCCGAACCGCCGGTACCCGGTCATCAGCTCCTCGTCGGAGACGACCCCGACCGCCTTGTAGACCGAGTACAGCAGCGGCGAGGCGTGTCCCTTGGAGAAGATCAGGTGGTCGTTGGCCGCGTTGGCCGGGTCGTCCCAGTCGTAACGCAGGTGCCGGCCGACCAGCACGGCCAGCAGGTCGGCGGCGGACATGCTGGAAGTCGGGTGGCCCGACCCGGCCGAGGTGCTCGACCGGATCGAGTCCACGCGGAGCTGCTGGGCCAGTTCGGCGGCCAGGGGGAGATCGACGTTGGTGGTGGGAGCCGGCACGGGAAACCTCCGGGGGCGCGGGGCGGCGGTCAGCGGGTCCGGACTCCCGTACCCGCCAAGCGCTAGTCAAACACGACCCGCTTGCGGCCCTCGGTCAGAGGTTCCCGTTCTGGCGGCTGTAGAACGGCAGGGCGGCGCTGACGCCCTGCTGGTTCGCGGGGGCGCGGATGAGCCACTGCTCGGCGCCGGTCCGCGGGTTGAACCAGAGCAGCGAGACGCTGCCGGTGCAGCTGGTCGGGGCCTGGATCAGCAGCCGGGAGCCGAGCGCGGTCAGCACGTCGTTGTCGCCCTGCGTGTGCGGGACCTTGACCAGCGTGATCGAGCCGTTGCGGGCCTGCTTGAAGATCTGCAGCACGGCGCACGGCCCGGCGGCCTGCAGGTACAGCCCGCTGGGCAGGGACCAGGCGTCCAGGTCGCCCAGGTCGCTGCTGCTGGCCTTGCGGACCGGGGTCAGCGCCTGCGGCCGCGCGCCGCTGACCGGGACCAGCCAGAGCTGCGGGGCGGCGGTGTTCGGCGGGTCACAGTTGGCGAGCACCGTGGTGGCGGTCCACCAGCGGACCGGGTTGCAGGAGTTCGCGGTGCTGCCGGGCACCGGCAGGCTGCGGATCTGCGTGCCGTTGTTGCTGACCAGCTTGAGCCCGTGGCTGGCGCCGGTGAGGAACGCGGCGCCGGACGGCTGGTAAAGCACCGTGCCGTCGGCCGAGATGCCGAGCGCGTGGACGAACTGGCCGGACAGCGTGTACCGAGCCAGGCTGAGCTGGTTGCCTGACGGGCGGCTGCCCACGATGTTCCGGCCGTCGGGCGTGGTGAAGCCGACCGGGCTGGCCAGGCCCGGCATGAGGAACGTGGTCTGCTGCCCGGTGGCCATGGTGAGCACCTCGGTGCCGCCCTTGCCCGAGAAGACCCGGAACAGCGCGCGCTTGCCATCGGGTGACCAGGCGATCAGCACCGGGGCCGTCCGCGCGTCCGGCCAGCGGGCCAGCTGGTACTTGGTGCCGGCGGGGCTGATCAGGTCCAGGGTTTCCGGACCGGACGGCCCGCCGTCGGGGTGGGCGCTGGTGTACTGGGCCAGGACCCAGCCGGGGCCGACCTGGTGCCAGGGCACGGCCGCGGGGGCGGCCGCGGTCCCGGCGGCGGCCGCCGCGGTCCCGGCAGCGGCGGTCCCGGCGGTGAGCAGGGCGGCGGTGAGGACCGCGGTGAGGGGCGCTCGGCGCAGGTGCATGCCTTGATGACGCCGCTGGTGGCCCTGCGGTTGTCGGCCGGTGGTCAGGGATCGCCGGTCACGGATTGCCGGTCACCGGCTGCAGGACGGTCGCGCCCAGCCACCGGGCGGCGAGCAGGGCCAGTTCGACGCGCAGCCGATCCTGATCGACCGGCCGGGCGAGGCTCTCCTCGGCCCGGCGGACCCGGTACTGGACGGTGTTCTTATGCAGGGTGAGACGTTCGGCCGTGGCCTTGTAACTGCCGTTTTCCTCGAGGAACACGCGCAGCGTGTCGCGCAGCCGGGCGTTGTGCTCGTCGTCGCCGGCCAGCACGCCGAGGGTCTCGGTCACCCAGGCCCGGAGCAGCTCCAGCGAGCCCGACATCAGGGCCAGCGGCGCGACCTCCGCGAAGCTGATCATCCGCGGGCCCGGCGGCGCGGCGGCCGCGGCCACCGCCTGGGCGCTCAGCGCCTGCTGATGGGTGCGGCGGAACCCGGCCGGGCCGGTTCCGGGCTCGCCGAAGGCGAACCGGACCTGGGGATCGGCGTCGGCGACCGGGCTCGGCCCGCTGCTCCTGGCGCCCAGCGGCAGCCAGGCCCAGGCGGCTGACTCGTCCTGCGGGACGAAGAGCGGGCGGCCGTCGCATCCGGCCGCCGTCGCCAGCTCGGAGACGGCACGCTCCAGGAGGCCCAGCGCGTCGGCGCCGGGCGGGACCTCGCCGGTCCAGGTCACGACGCCGAGGTGATGCTGCCGGAGCCGGTAGCCCAGGACCGCCTCGCAGGCGGTCACGTCGACCGGCTCGCCGCGCAGCAGCGCCCGCACCCGGGCGGCCCGGGCCACGCTCTGGTTCCTGAGCCAGTTCTCCTTCTCGGCCTCGTAGCCGGACACGATCTCCTCGGAGACCAGATCGATGTAGGCGTTCGTCGTCCCGGCGATGCGCAGCCCGGCCGCGCTGACCACGGCCGCGTCGGCCGAGCGGCGGCCGAGTTCGTGCAGGCAGCAGTCCTGGAACTTGGCCGATCCGATCCGGTAGGCGCGCAGCAGCGCGGCGACCGGCACGCCGCGCTGAGCCAGCCGGCGGGCATACTCCCCGGCCGCCACCGGAGCGTGTACCTGGTCCAGGTCGATGTCGTGGTGCAGGATGTGCAGCACCGTGGCCACGTTCTCGTCCACGCTGGCTTCCAGCAGGGCGAGGATCCGCGGGTCGCGGCCGAGCTGAGGGATCTCGCGCACGATCAGCTTGAAGATGTCCGCGGACAGGTCGGCCGCCAGCGGAGCGAGCGCGGCCGCGACCGCGGCGGCGCTCTCAGCCGCGGTGCTTTCGGCCGCGGACGCGCTCGACATGTCCATCGACGGATGGTACGGCGGGCGGGCGTGGTGGCGCGAGCACCAGTCCCGCGCCGGGGTTCGTGTCCGGCGCACGATGTCAGGCCGGCGGCCCGCGCGTAGCGTCGCAGGCATGACTACCTCGGTGTCCAACTCCCTTATCCTGCGCGGCATCCTCGCCGTCATCGTCGGGATCCTCGCGCTGGCCTGGCCGGGCGTGACGATCCTCGCGCTGGTCATCCTGTTCGCCGTCTACGCGTTCATGGACTCCGGGTTTGAGGCCCTGCGCGCGTTCAGCAGCGGCCGGGCGGGCCCGGTCCTCGGGCACCTGCTGCTCGGGCTGGTCGACCTGGCGGCCGGGGTGATCGCCCTGGCCTGGCCGGCTCCCACCGCGCTGGTGCTGACCCTCGTCGTAGGAGTCTGGGCGTTCTCCGGCGGGCTGTTCGAGATCTTCTCCGCCTTCGACCGCGGCGAGAATGCGGGCACCCGCACCATGTACATCCTGACCGGCCTGGTCTGGATCGCGTTCGGCGCGGTGCTGTTCGGCCGTCCCGGGGTCGGCGCGGTAACCCTGGCCCTGCTGTTCGGGCTGTTCAACCTGATCTCCGGGGTCACGCTGATCACCCGGGGCGTCGAGATCCGCCGGGTCGGCCAGAGCCTGCACTCGGTGCTGCACAAGGCCGCGTGACGGGCCGGGCGGCCCCGTAGCGTCGTAGGCTACGGATGCCCTTCGGTGCCGATGGAGGCGTGACATGGAGTTCGACGTGGTGGTCGAGATCCCGCGCGGGAGCCGCAACAAGTACGAGGTCGACCACGAGACCGGCCGGATCCGGCTGGACCGGACATTGTTCACCGCGACCCAGTACCCCGCCGACTACGGGTTCGTCGAGGACACCCTCGGCGAGGACGGCGACCCGCTCGACGCGCTGGTCCTGGTCCAGGAGCCCACGTTCCCCGGCTGCCTGATCCGCAGCCGCCCGGTCGGGATGTTCCGGATGACGGACGAGAAGGGGGGTGACGACAAGATCATCTGCGTCCCGGCGGGCGACCCGCGGCAGGAGCACCTGCGTGAGCTGGAGGACGTGCCCGGGTTCTACCGGCTGGAGATCCACCACTTCTTCACCGTGTACAAGGAACTGGAGCCGGGCAAGGAGGTCCGGGACACGGCCTGGGCCGGGCGTTCGGCCGCGGAGGCGGAGGTCGAGGCCTCCCGGCGGCGGCTCCGGGAGCTGGGCGGATGAGCGACGCGGGCGCTCCGGCCGAGAGCACCGCGGGCGCTCCGGCCGCGAGCACCGCGGCGGGGAAGGCGGCCCGGGCGCGCGTGCCGCTCGAATCGCACCGGGAGTTCGACCCAGCGCCGTCGCGGGATCCAGTCGGGCTGCTGCTCGAGCAGGCCGAGTCGCGGATCCCGGAGCTGGTGCCGGTGCGGCACGGCCGGATGCTGGTCTCGCCGTTCACCTTCTACCGCGGCGCGGCCCTGCCGATGGCCGCCGACCTGGCCGGCACACCCTCCCCGGGGTTCCGGGTGCAGCTGTGCGGAGACGCGCACCTGTCGAACTTCGGCGCGTTCGGGTCGCCGGAACGCCGGCTGGTGTTCGACGTGAACGACTTCGACGAGACGCTGCCCGGGCCGTTCGAGTGGGACGTCAAGCGCCTGGTGGCCAGCCTGGTCGTGGCCGGGCGGGACAACGGCTTCACGGACGCGGACACCCGGCGGGTGGCACTGGCCGCCGGGGCGCGGTACCGCAAGGCGATGCGCGAGTTCGCCAGGTCGCCCACACTGGCGGTCTGGTACGCCCGGCTCGACGTCGAGGACACCATCGCCCAGTTCAAGTCGCGGCTACCTAAGAGCGAGGTCAAGAGATCCCAGGCGCTGGCGGCCAAGGTCCGGACCCGCGACAGCACCCAGGCGGTGGCCAAGCTGACCCGGGTGACCGGCGGCCACCGGGAGATCATCAGCGACCCGCCGCTGATCGTCCCGGTCGAGGAACTCACCGCCGAGCCGGACTATGCCGCCCTGCGCGCTCTGGCCAGCGCGTACGCGCGGACCCTGCCGCCGGATCGGGCGCACCTGCTCGGCCGGTTCCGGCTGACCCGGGTGGCCCGCAAGGTGGTCGGCGTGGGCAGTGTCGGCACCCAGGCCTGGATCTTGCTCATGGAGGCCGAGGACGGGCTTGACCCGCTGCTGCTGCAGGCCAAGCAGGCCCAGCGCTCGGCGCTGGCGGCCTACGCCGGGGAGAGCGAGTACGACAACCAGGGCGAGCGGGTGGTCGCCGGCCAGCGGATGATGCAGGCGGCCAGCGACATCTTCCTGGGCTGGCAGCGGATGCCGGAGCCCGGCGGCGGCCAGACCGACTACTACCTGCGCCAGCTGCGGGACTGGAAGTACTCCGCGCCGATCGAGCAGATGGACCCCGCGACGATGGCAGGCTACGGCGAGCTGTGCGGCTGGACGCTGGCCCGCGCCCACGCGCGGAGCGGCGACCGGTTCGCGATCGCTGGCTACCTGGGGAGTTCGGCCAGGTTCGAGGAGGCGGTAGCCGCCTTCGGCGCCAGCTACGCGGATCAGACCGTCCGCGATCACGCCGCGCTGGCCGACGCGGTGGCCTCCGGCCGCGCGCAGGCGACGCCGGGCGTCTGAGGCTTGGCCGGCCGCGGGACGCTTATGGAACCGATGAGTGCCACTCTGTGATGGGTAGAGCGGTCTTCTCTGGATCTCCCCGACCGTCAGGCCTGCTCGGCGGGCCGTCTGGTGGTCGAGGTCGCGTTCACGCCGGTAGATGGGGGCTGTGGCACCCCGTGCCCCACGACGCGGAGCGGGCCGGCCAGGCCGGGCTCAACTCGGCCGCCGGCTGACTCTCCAGGGCCGCGGTGAGCGTTGTCCCGGCAGACCGGGACCGTATCGCCTCGCGATGCCCGTCCGTCCCGTCCGTCCCGCCCGTCCCGGGAATTGGCATGAGATCTCTCGCCGCTGACGCGGTTCGTGCCAGGTGAACGCGGCGTTCTACCGGGAAGAGCCATCACAACGCCACGTTCACCGGTTCGGCGGACTGCAGGCGGCGGTACGGGCGGGGCTGGTGTGACAGGTGACTGCGGCCAGGATGCCGGGCGAGAAGATGACGGCACCCCGAGTCCAGAGCGGGCCTGTGGTGCACGCGCCCGATACGAGACACCCGATCCGGGCCAGGGAAACGGCAACCCACCCGGTAGAGCCGTTACGATGCCGCACCCATCGGCATCAGCCCGGCCGCTCGGCGCGGCTGCACCTCGCGTTTCGTAGCTCTCACGCCCCGCGCGTACCGTATGCCCCGCGCGTCGGTTCTTTCGGGCGGCCGAGAGGTCGTTTCTCATGATCGCGAAGACTTTAGCCCCGTTTCCCGGGGTCAAACCCTTCGCGATCATGGCGAGCGCCGCGGCGGCATGACACTGATGGGATACGAGTGTTTAGTGCGGCAGGTGAGGTACAGGTCGATCGAAGGCAGGGAGCTGAGGAGATCCGGGCGGCGTCCGGCTACGTGCAGCGCCAGAGCAGGCGGCTCGGCGGCGTGCGCGCGGGCGAGGGCGGCCAGCCCGCGGGCGACAGTAAGCCGCGGCGGGCAGTGGTTCAGCGGGCTAGGTCGCGGCCGCGTTTGTGGATCCGGACTTCGGTGGTCATGGTTACGTGACGTTCTTCTTCCGGGGAGTCGCCGTCGGCGGGGGTTACCGTGAAGACGAGGCCGCCGCGGGCGAAGCGGACCCGGGTGACCAGGACGGATTCGTTGGCGGCGGGCAGCACGATCACGTCTCCGACGTCGACATCACCGGCCAGGATCACGTCCTCCACATCTAGCGACGATACCGGGTGTGCAGCGTGACTTCATCTATGAGCTGAACGCGGAATGTCGCTGACCCCAACATTTGACAACGAGTGATGGTGCCCGGGGCGCGACGGCGGGGTTGGCACGCGTGTGGGCGGGCGGGATTTAGCGGCCAAACCGCGGCGGGGGCGGCGCAGTCTCAGGTCGTGTGAGGTTGCCCGCGGCGGGGAGCAGCAGCAAGGCCCTGATGCGGTCGGCGGACGCGGGGCGGACCTGGACGGTCGTGGCGTCGGAAACCCTGTCGGGCCCGCGCCGGGCCGGATCGTTGCCCTACCAGGATGGCGCGGAGATCGCGGCCAGCCCGGCGGGACGGCTCTGGATCGTGAGCCCGAACACCCTCAGCGTCAGCACCGACGGCGGAGCACGCTGGACCCAGGCGGCCTTCAACCCGGGCGGGTACCTGGCGTTCGGCCGGTTCGACGTGCTGCCGGGCCCGGTGGCCTGGCTGCTGGCCACCGGCGCGGGCCTGTGGCAGACGACCGACGGAACGACCTGGCGGGCTATCGCAGGCGGCGGGCCAGGTCAGTGACGCCGGGCAGGGCCAGCAGCTCGCCGGCCGGCGGGGCCTGCAGCCCCTCGCGCAGCGTCCAGTGGTCCACGTAGACGCCGGCCGGCAGCCAGTACTCGTCGGCCACCAGGTTGCCCGTGACCACCACGCAGCCGTGCCGGCCGCTGCGCCGGTCCGGGGCCGGGACCCAGAACGCTTGTCCCTGGCTCCGCGCCACGAGCACGCCGATGTCCACGATGTCGCCCCACTCGACGTACTCCCACAGCCGCCCGTCGTCGAGCGGGCTGGCGGTGAACGGCGGCCAGTGCAGCAGCTCGGTGGTGCCGGCCATCGGCATGACCCGGATGTCGGGCGGCGGCACCGGGGTGTCCCACGGTTCCTGCTGCCGCGCGTAGACGGCCAGCAGCACCGTCACCTGGCGGTGGGTGACCCAGCCGAGCAGCGCGCCGTCGCGCGGGACCGGCATGCTGGCGGTGATCAGCTGGTGCAGCGGCGCGGACACCGGCTCGCCCGGCCGGATGCTCCGGTGCAGCCCGTCGTGCCGGTTCCAGGAGCGCAGGACGAACAGGTCGTCGCGGGTGTGGCTCAGCACGTAGAACCCGGCGCCCCGGTTGAGCAGCGCCATCGACAGGTACCCGCCCTCCGCGGCGTGCCGGGTGACGGCCAGCGGGTAGCGCTCGAACAGCCGCAGGCAGGCGTCGAACGAGGTGGTGTCGGACGGGGCGTGAATGGTCATGGTCACCCGTCCCTGCGGTCGGGCTGGAACGCGAGCGTGAAGTACACGGCCTGGCCCGCCGGGGTCGGGTAGCAGCCCCAGTCGTCGGACAGGAGCCGGACCAGGATCAGGTCCGGGCCGATGGCGCTGCCGTGCACGTCCACGCGGAGGTGGCCGGGGCCGCGCCGCACGCCGATCGTGATCGTGCCGCCGGGCTGGTGGCGGATGGCGTTCGTGACCAGGTCGCTGGCGAGCAGGACCACGACGTCCGGGTCAACCGGGGCGCGCCACAGCTCCACGGCCGCGCGGACCTGACGGCGGGCTTCGGCCACCGTTTCCGGTCCGGCGGTCAGGCGGACGGGGAGCCCGGGGAGTCCGGCCGGGCGGGGCGGCGCGATCGTCATGGTCATCGAGGGTCCTTCGGCGGGGAGCCGGCCCGGCGGGGCCGGCTGCGCGAGTGCCCCGGCGCGGGATGCGCCGGGTACCCCGGCCAGGTCCGAGCGAGTACCGAAATGCCGGGGTTGCACGACAAATGCTGATGCAAGTTGCAGTGAAAGACATCGGTCAGCTGACGGATATCGAACCGAGCCCGGCAAACGGGAAAACGATCGTGGCGGTGGGCCAGAATAGGTGCGTCGGCGAAGCAGGAGGAGGCAGGGCACGGTGGCAGCGGACGCGGACGGCAGCGGGACCGGGATCGACACCTCGGTGCCGCATTCGGCCCGGATCTGGAACTACTGGCTGGGCGGCAAGGACAACTTCGCGATCGACCGGCTGGCCGGGGACCAGACGATCGCCGTGCTGCCCGAGATCGTGGACATCGCCCGGGCCTCGCGGGAGTTCCTGGCCCGGGTGGTGCGGTACCTGGCCGCCGACGCCGGGATCCGCCAGTTCCTGGACGTCGGGACCGGGCTGCCCACGGCCAACAACACCCACGAGGTGGCTCAGCGGGTGGCGCCGGAGTCGCGGGTGGTGTATGTGGACAACGACCCGCTGGTGCTGACCCACGCCCGGGCGCTGCTGGTCGGCAGCCCCGAGGGCGCCACCGACTACATCGAGGCCGACGCCCGGGACGTGGACACGATCCTGCGCGGCGCGGCGGCGACGCTGGACTTCAGCCAGCCGGTGGCCATCACCATGCTGGGCATCCTGCCGTTCATCGGCGACGACGCGGCGGCCACCGGGATCGTGCGCGCGCTGCTGGCCGCGGTGCCGGCGGGCAGCTACCTGGCCCTGACCCACTCGACCAGCGAGGTCAGCGGGGAACGGGTGATCGAGGCGGTCCGGCAGTGGAACCAGGTGGCGCCGACGCCGTACACGCTGCGCACCCCGGAGCAGATCGCGGTGTTCTTCGACGGCCTGCAGATGGTCGAGCCGGGGCTGGTGCCGTGCCCGCGGTGGCGGCCGGACCCGGCGGACGCCGCCGGCGCGCGAGACATGGACGAGTACTGCGGGCTGGGGCGGAAGTAGGTTCGGCGCCACGGCCTGCTGATGCTGGTCAGGACGGCGGGTACCCCGGCCCGTTCCGCATAAGAATGTCTTGAGAAAGTCGGATGGCCGCGCCAAGACTTTTTGGAGCGCTCCAAACAGCGGGAGCGGAAGGCGGGCGGCAGTGAACAAGGAACGGCTGGGGCGGTACAGCCTGACGGGCCCGGAGAACCAGGCGGCAGTGGCGGCCGGGCTGGCCGGCGGGGACTGGTTCCGCGGCGCGGTGCCGCGCAAGCGGATGAAGGAGCTGATGCGGCGCTCGGACTACCCGGCCATCCGGGACACGATCATCTGGCTGGGGCTGATGGGGCTGTTCGCCGGGCTCGGCATCGCGTTCTACCCCAGCTGGACGCGCCGCGGGAGGTGACGCTGCTGCCGCCGCGGCTGGAGGTGCGCGGGTCCAGCGGCCCGCCCGACCGGAAATAGACCCCAACCGGCGGGCTGGTCCCGGCGTCCTCCATGATGCGGGCCGCCATCGGGGCGGGGCCCGATCTGGGACTGGGCCTGGAGGCTGGGATGGGCGGGTTGTCGTTCGGGTGGCTGAGACGGCGCGCGGCGGTCGCGTCGGTGGGCGTGCTGGCGGTGGCGGGGGTCGTGGCGGGCGGGGCTGCTACGGCCCCGGCGGCGGCCGGGACGGGCTTGGCGGCGGGGGCCTTGACGGCTTCGGCGGTGGCCGGGACGGCCTCGGTGATGGCCGGGACGGCGGCGGCCGTGACGTGCCCGGGGAGCGGCGTGGCCCGTTCGATCGCCGGGCCGGGCGGGTCGTGGGCCCGCAACGTGCCGTGGCCCAGCGTAGGCCGGGGATGGATCCTCGCGGACCTGGCCGCGTCCCAGTCGGCGAGCGCCCGGGGCACGCTGTACCTGGTCTCGCCGGCCGGCCATCGGTACCGGCTCGGCGCGGCACCGGCCGGCGCCGCGCTCGCGGACTGGTCCGGAGACGGGACCGACGCGCTGTTCTTCACCCAGCCGCCCGGCTCGGCGACCACCGGAACGATCACGGTGCTCAACCTGCGCACCGGTACGGGCAGCCGGTTCACGGTGTTCTCGTCCGACCCGTTCCCCGGGCTCTCGTTCACCCGGCCCGCGGGCAAGCAGATCCTGTTCCAGGCCGGGACTACGGCGAACGGCACGTCGCTGCCGTTGCAGCGGCTTACCCTGACCGGGACGCGGACGCTGTGTTACCCGACCCAGTTCGCGCGGGCCGGCGGCTTCGACGGCCAGTACCTGGAGGCCGCGGACGGCACCGAGCTCGTGCTCAGCACCCAGAACGGCCTGGAGCTGGTCGCCAACGACGGCCAGCCGATCCGGCCCCTGGCGATCCACCGCGAGGTAGGTGCGTGCGACCTGCTGAGCTGGTGGAGCAGCGGCAGCGTGCTGGCGTCCTGCGCCGGCCAGCTGCTGGTCTACCCGTTGTCCGGCGGACGGCCGCAGCGGCTGACCAGCTCCGGTGACGCCGCGGCGTTCCTCGGCGCCTGGCACCTGCCGAGCGGGATCTACGCCGAGGCCGCGGCGTGCGGCTCGACCTGGCTGGAGCGGCTGAACCGGAACGGCACCGCCACGCGCCTCACCATCCCCGGGGCCGCGAACGCCGGCACGGTCCGGCCGCTCGGCACGGACGGCGACCAGATGCCGCTGCTGATCGGCGGCGGCTGCGACGGGCACGTCTCGTACAGCTTCGTGGACTGGTACAACCCCGGCGCCGACACGGCCCGGACCGTGGTCGGCGGCCGGGCCGGCGGCGGTTACGTGACCGCCGCGATCCTGTTCCCGGCGGGCTGAGCTACGGGGCGACCAGCGCGTCGGTCAGCGGGTCGATGGCGGCCAGGTTGGCGGCCAGGTCCGGGCTCAGGTCGTACCGGGCGGCCAGCGCGGCGGGCCCGTAGTAGGTGACCTTCGTCTGCCCGCCGTCGTCCCAGATCAGCACCTTGAGCGGCAGGTCCAGGGCGGCCAGCGGCGCGGCCGCCATCACCGGCGTGCCCGCGGCCGGGTTGCCGAACAGGACCAGCACCGTCTCGCGCAGTTCCAGGCCGGCCTGCCCGGCCTCCGCGGCCTGGTCGATCACCGCGAAGACCCGCAGGCCCTTCGCGGACAAGATGCCGGTCAGGCGCGAGACGGTCGCGGTGACCGGCCTCGGGCTGACCTTGGTGGTGACCTGCGTCGCGGCCGAGTCGGCCATTGCCGATCTCCTTCCCGCCGGTGCTGTCGCTGGGCGCTAGCCGGGCGACATGGTATCCGGGCCCGACGGGTCCGGGCATCAGTCACATGGCGGCCGGTGTCGAGTCGCCCTGGCGCGGAATCGGCGCGGGGTCCTGCGAGATGGCCGGAGAGTCTGCAGCTCACCGGCGCGCGGGATCGGTCCCGCGTCTTCCCGGCCATAGTGCGCCTTTCGCGCGGACGGTAATCCCGTGGGGTGCGTGTGCCCCGAGCCCCGTCTACTGGGGCCTGTGTGCCACAACCCCGAACGGCGGCGGGCCCCCGCGCGGCGCGGGGACCGGCGAGCTGGGCCGCTCCTCCCTACCAGAGACGCCGTAGCGTCCTCCCCGGTAACGGCCCAGGCCTCGCCAGCATGCTGAGCGTACGAACCATCGGCCGGCGGCGCATCGCCCGGATTGTGTAGGCGATTGTGTATTTCGCCCGCCGGCCGCGAGGGCGGGAAACTGGTTATGTGCTGCCCGCGGAGTGTGTAGTCAGGTTTACTCAAGGCATGGCCATACGATCGGGCCCCCGCTCCGGGATGGCCTTAACGGCCCGGGACGCGTGACGTGGACCAGGCCCAGGCTCATCTGCCCGAGGAGCCCAATCGTTTCATCGGCCGCGAGCGTGAGGTCGCCGAGCTGCGCGCGATGCTGCGGCAGGCGCGCGCGCTGACCCTGTGCGGGCCCGGCGGCATCGGGAAGACCCGGCTGGCGCTGCGGATCCTGGCCGCGGCGGCGAAGGAGTTTCCCGACGGGGCGTTCCTGGTGGAGCTGGCCGACCTGCACCAGCCCGATCTGGTGGTCTCGCGGGTGGCGGCCGCCCTCGGCGTCAGCGAGGAGGCCGGGCGCCCGTTGCTGGACACGCTGGCCGACGCGCTGCGACCGCGCCGCCTGGTGCTGGCCCTGGACAACTGCGAGCACTTGATCGAGGCGTGCGCCGAGGTGGGCGGGCGCCTGCTGGCCAGCTCGCCCGGCCTGCGGCTGCTGAACACCAGCCGCGAGTCGCTGCGGATCGCGGCCGAGACCGTGTGGCAGGTGCCGCCGTTGTCGGTCGCGCCGGGCGGAGCGGAGGATCCGGAGCCGGGCGAGCGGGCGGCCGAGGCGACGCTCGGGTGCGAGGCGGTGCGGTTGTTCGGGGACCGGGCGGCGGCGGCCCACCCCGGGTTCGTCGTCGACGCGGGCAACGCGGCGGCGGTGGCCGCCATCTGCCGCGCGCTGGACGGCATCCCGCTCGCGATCGAGCTGGCCGCGGCCCGGATCCGGGTGCTGTCCCCGGAGCAGATCCGGGCGCGGATGGACGACCGGTTCGGGCTGCTGACGGCGGGCGACCGGTCCGCCGCGCCCCGCCAGCAGACGCTGCGCGCCACCATCGAGTGGAGCTACGAGCTGCTCGCGCCCGCCGAGCAGGTGTTGTTCCGCCGGCTCTCGGTGTTCTCCGGCTGGTCGCTGGAGATGGCCGAGGCCGTGTGCGCCGATCAGGAGATCGCCGCGGCCGACGTCCTCGGCCTGATCGCCGCGCTGATGGACAAGTCGCTGGTGACCGCGGAACCGGCCGTGCTCGGGCAGGCCCGGTACCGGATGCTGGACACGATCAGGGAGTACGCCGCGGTACTGCTGGCCGACGGGGGCGAGGCGGGCGTGTTCCAGCAGCGGCTCCGGGATTACAGCGTGCGGACCGCGGAGCGGAACATGGCCGTCGGGATGGCCCTGATCCCGGCCTCCTGGGCGGACCGGGTGGACACGTTCCGCCGGTATGACGTCGAGGCCGGCAACCTGGCCCAGCTGCTGAGCCGGTGCCTGGACCGGGCCGACGCGGAGACCGGGCTGCGGATGTGCGTGGCGGTCAGCCCGTGCTGGCTCGTGTGGGGCATGTTCGCCGAGGGCGGGGAGTGGCTGGACCCGTTCCTGGCGCTGGCCGCACCGGACGTTCCGGCCGGAGTGCGCGGCGCGGCCACGGTGGCACGGGCCCAGCTCGCCATGTCCAGTGATCCCGCCGCGGCCGAGCCGGGCGCCCGCGCCGGGCTTGAGCTGTGCCGCGCGGCCGGCGACGCGTTCTGGACCGCGGCGGCGCTGAATCTGCTCGGTGAGATCGCGCTGCACACCGGGCGGGCCGGAGACGCGGCCGACCTGGTGAACGAGGCGCTGGCCGTCGCGCAGGCCGCGGGCGACGGGTGGAACGAGGGCTACGGGCTGGGCACCCGGGCCGCCCTCGCGGCGCTGGCCGGCAAGCTGCGCGAGGCCGAGCAACTGGCCAGCGCGTCGGTGGCCGTGATGCGGCGCATCGACCATCAGTGGGGCGCGGCCCGGGCCCTGCTCGGCCTGGGCGACCTGGCCCGGCTCCGCGGCCACCCGGCGGAAGCGCACAGCCGGTACATCGAGGCCCTGCCGATCCTGCAGGAGGTCGGGGCCCGGCCGGAGATCGCCCGCTGCCTGGCGGGCCTGGGCCGGGTGGCCATGGACCTCGGTGCTCCCGGGCAGGCCCGGCAGCACCTGGCCGGGAGCCTGCGGCTCAGCCAGGCCACCGGCGCGCGGATCGGCGTGGCGCGCGGGCTGGAGGCGTTCGCCGCGCTGGCCGTGCACGAGCACCGGCCCGAGCTCGCCGTACAGCTCATCGCGGCGGCCAGCGCGCTGCGGGAGACCGCCGGGCTGCCGCCGCTGCCCGGCGCCCGGGCCGAACGCTACCTGGCTCCGGCGCGGCGGCTTGGCGCGGCCGCCGTCGACCGGCTTTGGGCGCGCGGGCTGGCCCTGACCAGCGAGGACGCGGTGGCGCTGGCCCTGGAAACCGAACCGCCCGCGGATGCGAGCCCGGCGCTGAGCGTCGTGCAGACCTACGAGGTCGCCGCCGCGCCGCCGAGCTCGCTGACCCGCCGGGAGCAGCAGATCGCGGCGCTGATCGCGGCCGGGCACAGCAATAAGGACATCGCCGCCGAACTGTCCATCAGCCCGACCACCGCGGCCCGGCACGTGGCCAATATCTTGGCCAAGCTGGGATTCCGGTCGCGCACCCAGATCGCCGCGTGGGTCGCCGACCAGCGGTGACGGAAGTGAGACAGCGCAATTGCCGTTGGATTCGGTACATCAAGTAAGGATTAATGTGCGCTTTGAGCAGGGATTATGCTGTTCTTTTCTCGCAGTGCGATAACGAATTGCGCAATTGCGTTGAGGTTTGGCGGGACGCGACGGGCCCTCCCGGGTTAGAATCCGGGCAGAAGGGAACCGGGCATGATCACCATCCGCAAGGCGGTTGCCAGGCGCGTCCCGCCGGACCAGGTCCGGGCCGTGATCGAGGCCCTGACGGCTGGGCCGGGGACCGCCGGCCTGGATGCCTGCGAGCCGGGCACCTCCGAGCCGGGCACCCCCCGG